>Ga0209644_1000225_pt1 | contig 13257 bp, 14 predicted proteins | sample ETNvirome_2_1000_FD_184069 | JGI IMG/M metagenome (GOLD analysis project Ga0209644, IMG submission 184069) | Marine viral communities from the Pacific Ocean - ETNP_2_1000 (SPAdes) (version 2) | ecosystem: Environmental > Aquatic > Marine > Oceanic | place: Pacific Ocean | collected 2013-06-22 | reverse complement strand
GATCTGATCATGAACCCGCAGTCGCGTAAGGTGTTCGAAACCCGTGCGGCGGTGATCAGCTCCATGCGCCGTTTCTTCGAAGCCCGTGGCTTCATGGAAGTGGAAACGCCGATGCTGCAGCCGATCCCCGGCGGTGCGGCGGCGCGCCCGTTCATCACTCACCACAATGCGCTGGATATCGATATGTACCTGCGTATTGCCCCGGAGCTTTACCTGAAGCGTCTGGTGGTGGGTGGTTTCGAGAAAGTGTTCGAGATCAACCGCAATTTCCGTAACGAAGGGCTGTCCACTCGGCACAACCCGGAGTTCACCATGGTGGAGTTCTACTGGGCCTACGCGGATTACCGCGACCTGCTGGACATGACCGAAGCCATGCTGCGCACGGCAGCTCAGGAAGTGCTGGGCACCACCACGATCACCTACCAAGGGGCCAGCTACGATTTCGGCCAGCCCTTCAAGCGTCTCACCCTGCGCCAGGCGATTCTGGATCACGGCGACGGCATCACCGACGCCGAGCTGGACACCCTGGATGCTGCCCGTGCTGCGGCAGAAAAACTCGGTATCAAGGTCAAAGAGAGCTGGGGGCTGGGTAAAGTCCAAACCGAGATTTTTGAAGAAGTGGCGGAACACAAGCTGGACCAGCCCACGTTCATCACCGAATACCCGGCAGAAGTTAGCCCGCTGGCGCGTCGTAACGATGCCAACCCCTTCGTGACCGACCGCTTTGAGTTCTTCGTCGGTGGACGCGAGATCGCCAATGGCTTCTCGGAGCTGAACGACGCCGAAGACCAGGCAGAGCGTTTCCGTGAACAGGCTGCCGAGAAAGACGCCGGTGATCTGGAAGCCATGTACTATGACGCCGACTACGTGCGCGCGCTGGAGTACGGCCTGCCGCCCACGGCGGGCGAGGGCATCGGTATTGACCGTTTGGTAATGCTGTTTACCGACAGCCCCTCCATTCGTGATGTACTGCTGTTTCCGGCCATGCGCCCCGAGGTGGATTAACGCTCAATCAGGCGGTAGCGGACGAAAAGTTGGTAAGGGCGCGATTTAGCGCCCATAATGGTCAACGTTTCGACGGCGAGGAGAATCCCATGAAACTGCTAAATCGCTCTGCCCTGAGCGTCAGGCCGACCCAGACCTTCGTGGACTGGATCAATGCGCTCGAACCCACCATGGGAGACGACGACCTGACCCTGGACGACGTCGAACGTGAAAGTACGGTATACCTGATCCCCGAGATGGATACCCCTGAGGCGTTAGAGACGTTTGTCCGCGAGCGTCACGTAGAAATCCTGGAGACCGAGCTACGCGCCTGGGAAGAGGATGAGCGCCAGTGGCCAGAAAAATTAGATTGGTCGCTGTTTCAGGACTTCCTGCGCGTTGAGCACAGCTACTTAGCCATTGACCTGGACGACGAAACCGCCCTGGAAATCTCGGATGTTGACGACGCGCTGCTGCTCGACAACGAACAAGATTAGCGTGCTACTATTTTAGCGTAAGCGCACAGTGAAACCGGCTTCGGCCGGTTTCGCCGTTTGTAAGGGGTCTGTTTAGGAATTCATTACCATGCGACTGCTTGAAACTCGCCCTGGCGATGATGGGCTGCCGGGGCCTGAGCGCCTGCTCGCCGTGCTGGCGCTGGTCACCGGTACGTTGATGGCGGTGGTCGATACCACCATGATCAACCTGGCCCTGCCCACCATTGCTGCCGATCTGAATGTGCCGGCCTCCAGGGCAGTATGGATTACTAACCTGTTCCAGGTCGTGTGTGCTGCGTTCTTACTGGTATTTGCGGGCATCAGCGAGCTCATTACTCGCAGGCGGCTCTACTTGTTTGGCCTTGGGACGTTTGTGGTAGCAGCACTAGGGGCGGCACTGTCGCGTAATTTAGAAACATTGCTAGTGTTTCGCGCCTTCCAAGGCCTTGGGGCAGCTGCGACCCTTTCTATTGGGCCGTCCCTCTATCGGGCTATTTTTCCATCCCGCTTGTTAGGCAGCGCGCTCGGTCTAAGTGCTCTAGTGGTAGCGGGTGGTTATGCCGCAGGCCCCACGCTCAGCGGGGTTATTCTCTCGTTTGTGGATTGGCCGTGGTTGTTTGCGCTCAACGTGCCCCTCGGGGTGTGCTCGCTCTGGCTAGCCAGCCGGGCGTTGCCGCGGGATACGCCTCGCCAGGGTAGTTTTGATACGCTGGGGGCACTCTACTCGATGTTGATGCTGGCGAGCTTCTTTGTCGCTATGGACGCCGTTGGTCACGCTGCACCACTCTGGCAAAGCGGCGGCTGGGCACTGTTAGCGGTAGGGGCCTGCGCGCTGTTTATTCATCGCCAGCGCCGCGCGCCTTACCCGCTGCTGCCGCTGAGTGTGTTTGCCGAGAAGCGCTTTACGCTGGCGGTCTCGGCATCTGGCCTGGCTTTTATCGGCCAGGGACTCACTTTTGTGGCGCTATCGTTTTTCTACCAGGAGCAGATGGGCTTTTCGCCACTAGAAACCGCTTGGCTATTCACGCCGTGGCCCCTGGCGATCATGCTAGTGGGGCCGTTGGCGGGGCGGTTGGCGGATCGAGTTAATCCCAGCCTGCTATCTAGTACCGGGCTGATGCTACTGATTATTGGCCTAGTCGCGCTGGCGCTGGTGGATGAGAGCACCGGCGTGGCGGGCAGCCTGTGGCGCACGGCGCTGTGTGGTATTGGGTTTGGACTTTTCCAGCCGCCGAATAACCGCGAAATGATGGGCAGCCTACCGCCGGAGCGCAGTGCCAACGTTTCAGGGGTGATGAGCACCACACGCACGGTGGGGCAGTCGTTTGGTGTCGCACTGGTAGGAGCGGCGCTGGCACTGGGCTCGCCAATTCAGGTCACGCTCTGGCTAGGTGCGGGCACTACCGTGCTGGCACTGCTGGCGAGCCTGTCGCGGGTATCGCTCGCCCAGCGGGCGCTGGATGAGCGGCGGGCATCGTCTGTTGGAAAGTAAGGGCGTACAATAAGCCAGTTGCTGACTGAAGGAGAGTCCCATGGCGATACAGACACAAATTGAGCAGAAGTTGGCGGCCTTAACCCCTGACGTGCTGCAGGTCGAAAACGAAAGCCATATGCATAACGTGCCGGCCAACTCTGAAACTCACTTTAAAGTGACGCTGGTAAGCGATAGCTTCGATGGCATGATGCCGGTCAAGCGCCACCAACAAATTTATGCCCTGTTGGCGGATGAGCTCTCTGGCCCGGTGCACGCCCTGGCGCTGCACCTCTACACACCCAAAGAGTGGCAGGCACGGGGCAGCGAGCGCCCGAACTCCCCCAACTGCCGTGGCGGCGGCCAGTGACCCCGGAGGTTGTTCGTCGGCACTACCTGGATGCTATGGGTATTACCGCTTGGGCATGCCGCTACCAGCTGCCCAACGCCCGCCCGACGGAAGCCTGCGAGTGGGAAGAAACACCGACCAAAACACCACCACGGGAGCGGTTGCATGCGCTGCTGGATGATGCACCAGCACCGCGAACACGTAGCCAGCCTGCCGCTGCCGAGCAAGGCAACACTTCCCCAGTGGCATCGCCCTCGGCGGTCAAGGCGCTCTTAGGTCATTCGCCTGCCGCGGCACCCACCCCGGAGGCGAGCCCGGTACCAGAACCCAGAGTGCCGCCTGCGCAACCCGCCAAGCCGCTGAGCTTTAGTCTCTCCTGTGCTTGTGTGGGAGGACGCTGGCTTAGCGTATGTGAAGGGGAAATGTCTCCGGTTGAACAGCAGTTGCTTGCCAATATGCTGCGGGCGGCTGGTGTGTTACGCGGCGAACTGCCAACAGTGACCCACTTCAAATGGCCGCCCATGGCCACAGCCTTTGCGCCGGAAGAGCCGCTTGAGGAAGCTCAGGAGGGTGTGGCAGCGTTTGTTGCTGGGGCCGCGAGCCGACAAGGCTGGCAGTTAGAGCAAGTGCTCTGGTGGGGCGCAGAGGAGACGGCTACTGACCTTGCTCGAGTCATGGCGCTTACCGACGGGCAGAGCCAAACGCTCGCACTTCCTGTGTGGCAAGGCCCGTCGCTGGCCGTGCTCACTCAGCAGGCCAGTGCTAAACGCGCGCTATGGCCGCGTTTGGTGGCCTTAGGGCAGCAGTGGAGTGCCGAGTGATCTGCCGGTTAAACGCTGCGCATCGAGTGCCGCTACATACCTTAGAAGCCGCCGCGCACAGCGGGGCAAGCCCCCAGCAGTTAGATGAAGCGCTGGCTGATGAGCAGGCCTGGGTAGTGGGCTATTGGCAGGACGACGTGCTAATGGGTTATGCGTTGGTGGCGAAGTTGCCGTTTGACGCTGAGCTACAGGCGATTGGTGTACTACCCGATTGCCAAGGGCAAGGCATAGGCCAGCGGCTGCTTAACAAAGTGGTCGCGGTGGCGAAGCAGTGGCAAGCTGAGCGGCTGCTGTTGGAAGTGCGTGCTGGAAATCAGCGGGCGATTGCGCTGTATCAGCAGGCGGGGTTTGGCGAAGATGGTCGTCGGAAGGAGTACTACCCGGCCGTGAAAGGCACGACCGGGCGGGAGGATGCGCTGTTAATGTCGCTGCCGTTGGCTTAGGAGGCGTTGCTATCACTCATGCCATCGAATTTGCTAAGCACACCTTGTAAGCGGCTTTCCCACTCTTCACGCTCTTGTTTTAACTGAGCGTTTTCGTTACGCAGCTCTTCGTTTTCCAGCTTCATCATCTCCAACGCCTCAACAGTGTCGGTGATTTTCTGTTCTAACTGATTAAAAAGCTCAAGGCTCATGCCTACCTCCAGTAACGGACGACAGGCGGCTGCCTATCGTCATGAAATAAAATGGGCTATCAATGTGTGACTCAATTGAGCGAGCGTAACGCTGCTGTCAGTTGGCGGCAAGCGCTTTACGAGGGCACGCGTTGATAGAGTCTGGCAATACTCTCACCTGCCTGAGTTTCACGGTGTAAATTCCAATTAGCCGGTACCGCTGGCGTTAGGCTCTGTTCGGTTTCCAGGTAGATCATCGCATCGCTTGCCAGCCATCCGCCCGCTTCCAGCGCGGCACAGCAAGACGCGGCTAACCCTTGGTGGAACGGCGGGTCGAGAAACACCAGATCAGCAGGTTGGCTAGGCTTTTCAAGAAACGCCTGGGCATCAGCAGTCACTACCTGCCCCTGCGTTGCACCGAGGGTGGCAAGATTGTCGCGAATCAGCGCGGCAACGTGTGTATCGCGCTCGACAAAGGTGACCTGCGCAGCCCCCCGAGAGAGCGACTCGATGCCAAGCGCGCCGGTACCGGCAAATAGGTCCAGCACCTGCTTGCCATGCAGCGCTTGGCCCAGCCAGTTAAACAGCGTTTCACGTACGCGATCCGGCGTAGGGCGCAGGCCCGGATGGTCGAGCACAGGCAGCATGCGGCGGCGAAAATCGCCGCCGATAATGCGCAGTTTCCCCGGCGGTTTGGCAGTTCCGCGGCGGGGAGTCGACATGCGAGATGATGAGCGAGAGGAGCGTTGTCGTTTCATAACGCGGATTGTAGCGGGCTACTTATCCAAAGTCTTGGCCTGCGGTGGTAGGATAATCGCAATGTTCACCTATTTAGTCGGATGACACCTATGTTCGGTTTTTTCAAACGTAAGAAAAAGCACGACTCCCAGCAGGAGCCTCAAGACGCCCAAGAGCAGCCAGCGCTGCTAGACGAGCCCGAAGGCGCGCCTGATAAGGAGCCTGCTGCTGATGTATCAGCGCCTTCGGAGACGCCGGCTGAGCCCAAAGAGCCGCCTGCCGAACCGCTGGCAGAAGAGCCGCCCAAGCCCGCGCCGGAGCGCGAAAACGAACCTACTGAGGTGCTCGCTCAGGAGCAGTCGCCTGAGCCGGTGAGCAAAGAGGACGTTCAGCCAACGGGCGTTGACGAGGAAGTCACCCCCGCGCCAATCATGGACACTGTGCCAGAGCCAGAGCCAGAGCCAGAGCCAGAGCCAGAGCCAGAGCCAGCCGCGAAGCCTGCGCTTCAAGAGAAGCCGGTATCCGAAAAAGGCGAGAAGAAAGGCTGGTTTGCGCGCATCAAATCTGGTCTGGGGAAAACCCGCGCCAATCTTACTGACGGCTTGGCCGACCTGTTCCTTGGCAAAAAGCATATCGATGACGAGCTGCTGGAGGATCTGGAAACTCAGCTGCTCATGGCCGATGTGGGCATCGAAGCGACGAGCGAAATCATCGAGCGCCTTGAGGCACGGGTTTCCCGCAAAGAGCTGAATAATCCCGAAGCGCTCTATCGCGGCCTACAGGAGGAGCTGGCCGCGCTGCTGGCTCCCGTGTCTGCGCCGCTCAGCTTCGAGAAAGAGAGCGACGGCCCCTTCGTTATTCTGGTGGTGGGGGTCAACGGCGTGGGTAAAACCACCACCATCGGCAAGCTCACCCAGCGTTTCCAGCGCGAAGGCAAGAGCGTCATGCTGGCGGCTGGGGATACCTTCCGTGCGGCGGCGGTGGAACAGCTTAAAGTGTGGGGCGAACGCAACAGCGTACCGGTTATTGCCCAGCATACAGGGGCAGATAGCGCCTCGGTGATTTACGACGCGGTGGCGGCCGCCAAGTCTCGCGGCGTAGATGTGCTGATCGCCGATACCGCCGGGCGGCTGCACAACAAGAGCCACCTGATGGAAGAGCTGAAAAAGGTGCACCGTGTGATGCAGAAGCTCGATGACACGGCGCCCCACGAGGTCATGCTCGTGCTGGATGCAGGCACGGGGCAGAACGCAATTTCCCAGGCCACTACTTTTAATGAGGCGGTGCCGATTAGCGGCATTACTTTAACCAAGCTGGATGGCACCGCCAAAGGCGGGATTATCTTTGCCCTGGCGAAACAGCTAGAAACGCCGATTCGCTTTATCGGGGTGGGTGAGGGTCTGGACGACTTGCGCCCCTTCAATGCTAACGACTTCGTCAACGCGCTGTTTGACCGTCAAGGGGATGATGGTCGCGCATGATTGCTTTTGAGCATGTGGGGAAGCGCTATGGAGGGCGCTTTGACGCGCTGGCGCATCTGAACTTTCGCGTGGCGAGAGGCGAAATGGTGTTTCTGACTGGCCACTCCGGGGCGGGAAAAAGCTCGCTACTGCGGCTGATTATGCGCCTAGAAAAGCCCAGCCGTGGGCGAGTAGTGGTAGCCGGGCATGACATTGCTCAGCTCCACGCCAGCCAGGTGCCGTTTTATCGTCGCCAGATTGGCGTGGTATTTCAGGACCACCAGCTGCTATTTGATCGCAGCGTGTTCCATAACGTTTCGCTGCCGCTAGAAATTCAAGGTGTAGAGCCCCGAGAGGCGGCGAGGCGGGTGCGGGCAGCACTGGATAAAGTCGGCCTGTTGCACCGTGAAAAAGCCCTGCCCATCGAGCTTTCCGGCGGTGAGCAGCAGCGGGTGGGCATTGCCCGCGCCGTGGTTAATAAGCCCGCGCTGCTGCTTGCCGATGAGCCCACCGGTAACCTAGACCCCCAGCTCTCCGCCGACATCATGGGGCTGTTCGAGGACTTCAACCGCATCGGCACTACGGTCATGATCGCTAGCCACGATTTGGCGCTGATTGCCCGCCTGCACCACCGCATTCTGCGTCTGCAGGACGGTCGTTTAGTCGCCGATGAGGGGGCTGCATGAAGCGCTCAGCCAATACTCGCCAAAGCGGCGCCGCCCCTCGGGGTAAGCGCCAAACACCCAGGCCCGCCGCACCTGCCTCGGAAACAGCCCCTCGCAGTGGGGCGCGCGCTCAGCAAACACGTTTTAGCAGTCGCCTGCGTGCCTGGGGGCGTCACCACCGGGCCATGGCGCTGGATAGCCTTTTTCGACTGGTGCGCTACCCGTTGGGAAACCTGCTGACCATGCTGGCCATTGCCATTGCCTTGGTACTTCCCGCTGCTCTATGGCTGACGTTGGACAGCGCCAAGCTGCTGGATGCCGAGCTGGATGAAAGCGCGTCGCTCACCGTTTATCTCGATATGGGGATTGATGCAGCGCAGGCGGCTCGGATCGAAGAGGCGGTGAGTGCTGACGGCGGCGTGGCGCAGACGCGTATGATCAGCCCAGAGCAGGGCATGGCGGATTTCCAGCAGTCGTTGGGCATCGACGATACCCTGGCAGGGCTTGACGATAATCCGCTCCCCACGAGTATCGTCATTTCCCCTCAAGATGTAGAGCCCGCTGCGATGGCTGAACTAGCCGAGCGGCTCGAGGGGGTAACTGGCATCGATGAAGTACGCGTCGATTTGGCCTGGGTCGAGCGGCTGCGCCATCTGGCGGCGTTGGGACGCCGCGTGGCGCTGGCGCTGGGGGTGCTGTTTGGTTTCGGTGTACTGCTGGTCGTCGGTAATACCATTCGCTTGGCGGTGGAGAGTCGACGCCGTGAAATCGAAGTGGTCATGCTGATCGGCGCAACGCACGCCTTCGTACGTCGCCCGTTCTTGTACAGTGGAGCCTGGTATGGCGCTGGCGGCGGGCTTTTGGCGCTGGGTCTATTGGCCTTGGGTAATCACTGGCTCTCACTGCCGGTAGCGGCGCTGGCGGCCAGCTACGGTGCCAGCTTCACCTTGCCGCAGCTAGATGTGACAGGCTCTACAATTCTGCTATCCTGCAGTATACTACTTGGTTGGCTGGGCGCTTGGCTTGCCGTCACGCGCCATCTTTCCAGCATACGCCCGCGCTGAGCATGCGTCTGTCGCGTTGTCATCTTCACGTTATAGGCAGTACATAGACTTCGCGATATTGTCCATGCGGGCAGTCACGGGAATTTCTACCCCCGTGGCGTGATCGATGCCAACTGTGCGCCGATCGTTTGAACCTCTGGGTTCGCCTAAGGTCTTAAGGTTAACGCAAGACGTTTGGCTGCGCACATTCACGCGACGCCAGCACGTCAACCACGATAGGTTTTAAGGGAGGCCATCTGCATATGAGCACTAGTCTTCTACCGGTGGGACAGTTTTCACCAGGCAATGACCTGGGTGGCTACATTCAAGCGGTGAATGGCATCGCGGTGCTGAGCGTCGAAGAGGAGCGCGAGCTGGCGTTCCGCCTTTACGATGAGGGCGATCTTGAGGCGGCACGTCGACTGGTGCTATCGCACCTTCGTTTCGTGGTGCATATTGCTCGCAGCTACTCCGGTTACGGTCTGCCGCAGGCAGATCTGATTCAGGAAGGTAATGTTGGCCTGATGAAGGCGGTCAAGCGTTTCGACCCTAACCAGGGCGTGCGCCTGGTATCGTTTGCCGTGCATTGGATCAAGGCAGAGATTCACGAGTTTGTGCTGCGTAACTGGCGCATCGTTAAAATCGCTACCACCAAAGCTCAGCGTAAGCTGTTTTTCAACTTGCGCAGCGCGAAAAAGCGTTTGGCATGGCTGAACAACGACGAGGTCGACGCAATTGCCAAAGATCTCGACGTGAAACCGGAAGTTGTGCGCGATATGGAAGGGCGCCTCTCGGCATTCGACGCAGGGTACGACGCATCGCCCAGTGACGACGAAGAGAGTACGTATCAAGCGCCAGCGTACTTCCTCGATGACGCTTCCGCTGACCCGGCGACACAGCTCGAAGACAGCGACTTCGAGGAAGACGCCACGCGCCGTCTTCAACTGGCACTCAAAGCGTTGGACGAGCGCTCGCGGGACATTTTGCAGCGCCGCTGGCTCACCGATGACAAAGCCACGTTGCACGATTTGGCCGATGTGTACGGCGTTAGCGCTGAGCGCATTCGCCAGCTCGAAAAGAACGCCATGAAGAAACTGCGCCAGAAAATGGGCGACGCGGCCATCGCTGCGTAACACTCACGCCTCACGCAGGAAAACGCCCCGCCGGTATCGTTACGGCGGGGCGTTTTCATTTGCTTTGTGCATGTGCTGAGAGCACGCGCCTCATTATGCGGGTTGGGAAGCGTTTCTAAATAGCTGGCCCGAGAGTAGCGTCCACTGATCCTCCCAATACTCGGTAGGCAGCCGCTTGAAGTCGCTGCGGACGTATTGCGAAATACGCCCTTCGGCCTGGGCGATGAGCAGGTTGGCCGCTGCTGAGGCGGTGATGCTGGTGCGCCACCCTTCGCGCAGCTCGGCTTCCCGCAGCACCTGCTTGAGTTGGGTTTCCAGGCGCTCGAAGAGCTGGTGTACCCGCTGGCGCAGCCGTGCGGTTTCACCGGTGAGCACATCGCCCCCTAGCACCCTGGCAAGCCCGGGGTTCTTCTCGGCAAATCCGAGCAGGAGCGAGAGAATTGTCCCGCAGCGGGTCGTGGCGTCGGGGATGTCATCCAGAATGCGGGTAATGCGTGCGAAAATGCTCTCTTCGATGAAGTCGATCAGTCCCTCAAACATGCGCGCCTTGCTGGGGAAGTGGCGATACAGCGCCGCTTCGGAAACGCCCACTTGGCGCGCCAGTGCGGCCGTGGTGATCCGCTTGCCGCTGTCCTCTTCCAGCATGATGGCTAACGCCTGCAGAATTTGCTCGCGGCGGCGAGGTTTGCGATCGTCACTCATGACTCTTGCCCTCCGTCGCGATTAACCTGCGTCAGTGATCAGGGTGCCTACCCCGGCGTTGGTAAAGATTTCCAGTAGCACCGCATGAGGAACGCGGCCATCAATAATATGGGCGCTGTTCACACCGCCTTTCACGGCATCCAGCGCGCAGCGGATTTTGGGTAGCATCCCGCCGTAGATGGTGCCGTCGGCAATCAGGCCGTCTACCTGGGCGGTGGTGAGCCCTGTTAGTACCTTGCCTTCGCTGTTCATCAAGCCCGCCACGTTGGTCAGCAGCATCAGCTTCTCGGCGTTCAGCGCTTCGGCCAGCTTGCCTGCTACCAGATCGGCATTGATGTTGTAGCTGTTACCTTTGTCATCCACGCCGATGGGAGCGATGACCGGAATAAAGTCCCGGGCGGCCAGCATCTCGATCAGGTCAGTGGAGATCGACTCCACTTCGCCGACATGGCCGATATCGATGATTTCCGGCGCGGTCATCTCCGGGCTCTGGTGCTCCACCTTCAGCTGCCGGGCGCGAATCTGGGCGCCATCTTTGCCAGTCAGGCCAATCGCCTTGCCGCCGCTTTGATTGATCAGGTTGACGATGCTCTTGTTCACCAAGCCGCCCAGTACCATCTCCACGACATCCATGGTTTGCGAGTCAGTGACTCGCATGCCATTCACGAAGCGGGATTCGATATTGAGCTTCTCCAGCAGGCTGCCAATTTGCGGGCCGCCGCCGTGAACCACCACCGGATTAATGCCAACTTCCTTCATCAGCACGATGTTGCGAGCAAATGAGTCGATCAGCGTGTCTTCGGTCATGGCATTGCCGCCATATTTCACGACGACAGTTTTGCCGGAAAATTGCTGAATATAGGGAAGCGCTTCTGACAGCACCTCCACAACGACCTGGGGGTCGCGGCTAGCTGAACTCATGACGTTGTCCCTTTGCTCTTTTTAATGTCTGTTGCGTTGCTAGGCGCTTACGCGCCTGGATGACAGCATTTTTTAACACGTCGCGCGTTCTAAGGGCGCGATCATGTCGTTGTGGTGGCCGGTATGGTCAGTGTAGGCGCGACGCCATGTAGCGCTTTTTCAAAGCGCTCGCGGATTCGAGCGAGCGCTGCGCTATCTTTTCCCTCGAAACGCAGTACCAGGGCGGGCGTCGTATTAGAGGCGCGACATAATCCCCAGCCGTCGGTGTAATCAACGCGAATGCCATCCAGCGTGGTTTTGATACCTTCGCCGAAGTCGCCCTCTCTGGCAAGTGTCTCGATAATGGCAAATTTTTCTTCATCGGCAACGCTGACGTTAATTTCTGGCGTACTGACATCTTGGGGGAATTGGTCAAAGAAAGTGTCCGCGTCGCCGGGGAATTGGGCAAGAATCTCCAGCAGCCGTGCGGCTGAGTAGAGGCCGTCATCAAAGCCGTACCAGCGCTCTTTAAAGAAGATATGTCCGCTCATTTCGCCGCCCAGCAGCGCGTCGGTCTCTTTCATACGCGCTTTGATCAGTGAGTGGCCGGTGCGCCACATCTCGGGTTCACCCCCAGCCTCGCTAACCACCTTGGCCAAGTTGCCGGTGCACTTGATATCGAAGACCACCTTGGCACCAGGGTTGCGCGACAGCATATCGGTGGCAAAGTGCATCAACAGGTGGTCAGGGTAAATCATACGCCCACGGGGCGTCACGACGCCCAGGCGGTCACCGTCGCCGTCGAAGGCAAGGCCGATGTCGGCACCGCTCTGTTGGACGTGGTGGATCAGATCCTGCAGGTTTTCCGGCTTGCCGGGGTCGGGGTGATGGTTGGGGAAGCGGCCATCGATCTCGTCAAACAGTGGTGTGGTGGTGACCCCAAGCCGCTGAATAAGCTGCGGGCCTAGCTCGCCAGCCACCCCGTTGCCGCAATCCACCACGGCGCTAAGCGGGCGTGTTACCTTCACATCACTCAAGATGCGTTCCAGGTAGCTGGCGCGCAGATCTTGGCTGCTCACGCTGCCTTGGCCCTGGGTGAAATTGCCCGCTTGAATGCGCTCAAAGAGCGCAGTAATCGCGTCGCCCGATAATGTTTCCCCCGCCAGGACGATTTTAAAGCCGTTGTAGTCCGGCGGGTTGTGGCTGCCGGTGAGCATCACCCCTGAGCGGCTCTCTGGCAGCGTGTGGGTGGCGAAGTAGAGCACCGGCGTGGGCACCATGCCGATATCGATAACGTCCCGCCCGGCGGCCTGCAGGCCGCGAATGAGCGCCGTTTGCAGGCGCGGCCCAGAGGTGCGGCCATCTCGCGCCACAATCACCGTCTGCTCGCCACGAGCGGCAGCTTCAGAGCCGACGGCACGGCCAATCAGCTCGGTAGTGGCTTCGCTTAATGTGTCATCCACGATGCCGCGAATATCGTAAGCGCGAAATATCGAAGCGGGTACGGTCATCATCGATCCTTGAAAAACGCTGAAAGGGAGTGGGCTGGCGAACGGGGTTACTGACGGCCGGTGCTGCCGAAACCGCCGCTGCCGCGAGTAGAGTCGGTAAAGCTATCGACGATATCGAGTTCAGCTTGCACCACGGGGACCAGAACGTACTGGGCGAGCCGCTCGAAGGGCGCAATCGTGAAGCTGTCCTGGCCGCGATTCCATACCGAGATCATTAGCTCGCCCTGGTAGTCGGAGTCGATGAGCCCAACTAGGTTACCCAGCACGATGCCGTGTTTATGGCCTAGGCCAGAGCGCGGCAGAATCATTCCCGCTAAACCCGGATCTTCAATATAGATGGCAAGGCCGGTGCGGACGAGCTGACATTCGC
>Ga0209644_1000224_pt1 | contig 13288 bp, 20 predicted proteins | sample ETNvirome_2_1000_FD_184069 | JGI IMG/M metagenome (GOLD analysis project Ga0209644, IMG submission 184069) | Marine viral communities from the Pacific Ocean - ETNP_2_1000 (SPAdes) (version 2) | ecosystem: Environmental > Aquatic > Marine > Oceanic | place: Pacific Ocean | collected 2013-06-22 | reverse complement strand
TTTCGTGGATATACAAAACCACAAGTATCACACATTGCTAATACATTTCTAAGTGTAGCCATTAAATTGTCTTTAGTTTAGGTTTAATATACATACTAGCTCTTTCTTTATCTTCTAATAAAGCTAAAGCTAATTTTTCTTCATAATTTGTTTTCAACATAGTAATTCGTGTTTCAGGTATTCCTGGTCTTTTCATAGATAAATAATAAGATAAACCACATGTTAAAGCTGGTAAAAATCTTACAGGTACATCTGCATTTTGATCAGCAGATTTATTAACATCTTCTAATTGTCGAAAATATTCTATATTTAAAACACCAGTATCATTATCTGGTGTAGGATATAACATTATATAAGGATTACTACGTGTACGTTGTACAGTATATTGAGTTGGTCTACCTGTTTGACTTTTATTAGGAAGATTATGATATTCTTCTCTAGATATTCTTTCTAATGCTATATCAGTACCTGATACACTTGTTGAATATGTAATAGCTAAAGCATCTATAATTTCATTAGCTAAAGATAAGGATGCTACTGTATCTATTACAGTAACAGTTGTTGTTCCTATTGACCATAAAGCAATACCTCTATTTTGCCAATCATTTAACATTAGATTAATTGATCGTCTAGCAGAAGCTGGTTCATGCCCAAGCGTTTGTTCACCACCAATCATCTCGGTAGCTTCTTGAATTACTTCATCTATATCTAAAGTAAAATTATAAGTTCCTGATGTTGCCATTAGAACTTACTTCTTTTCTCGTAACCAAAATCCTAATACACCTGCAACTCCACATCCTACTAAAACAACGCTTTGCCATAAATCACTAGGTACAATTATTCCTACCATTGCACATACAGCAGCTATTGCTGAATAAGATGATGGTTCTTTAAATCTTTCTACTATTGCATTCATATTACTTTTCCTCCATATTGTTTAGCAACAAATCGTTGCCCTGAATTATCTATTTTTCCACCCCTTCTCCTTACCTTCAATCCTACTCCTCTATGAGAAGATATTTCTTGATTGTTTCTACCCCTTAAACTACCTCCTAAAGCTGGAGGCTTTAGTTGATACATCTGGGTTGCTGGTTCTCCAATCATACCTCGAAGACCTGGTTTAGACAAATCTGGTTCTGTTTTTTTGTTTGTTAGGTCGTTAATCCGTTTCTCCATATCCATAAGTTTAGCCCATCTTTCAGGATGTCCTTTAATATAATCTTTAAGCCAGTTTTTACCTGCTTGTATAGACATTCCAGAATCAGAAGTACCATAATCTTTTACTTTAGAACGCTTCTTTCTTTTATTCTTTTTCTTATACATTATTTTATTTTACCTCCTTTATACATTCTTTGAACTAATTTATTACCATCTATTATAGAAGCTATATTATTCGTTCTTCTTTTCTTACGTTTTTTTGTAATAGGAATACCCATATTAAATAAATCATGTTTATATAAATCTATTAAATCTTGATCAGGCTCATCCTTTTCTAATTCTGCATCAAGTAAGGTCCATATTTCTTTTATACGACTTGCCATTATTTCTTTCCTCTTATTTGTCCACTACGTTTTCTTTTTACAACACTAGCACCATAAGTATTTTTCCACTTTTTATAAAGTTTTGGTTTATTAATTTGTAAATATTTACGTTGTTTAGTAGATTGAAAAGGCATTATTAATGTATTTTATAAAGTTGAGAAACTTCATGATTACCATCATGTACCATTCCTCCACCCATACGTTTTACTTTTTTAAGAGGATCGTATACTTTTCCACCATAAGGTCTTTTAATCATACCACCTGTTTTAGTTAGTTTTATATTTTTAGAGGTAGTACCTGGATTACCTTTTCTAGCATTTGGTAAAGTTTTATAAATAAAGTTTGCTTTTACTTTTTTCTTTTTATCAATAATATTACCTAAAGCTGATGCTACATTTTGTTTAGTTGCATTAGGATAATCTTTTTTAAATGCTTGATATAAAGCTGCACCATCTTTATCTTTATGTTGATTTAACCATTTACCAAGTCTAATTTTAGCTGTGCCTTCTTTACCTTGTAAAGGTTTTTTAGTTGTTGTAGTTTTCTTTTTTGTTGAAATTTTCTTTTTAGATTTTTCTAAAGCAGCAGTAACTTTTTTAGAGCCTGTTGTAACAGTTTTTGTAGCTACTGCAGTTGAAGGTAAAAATTTTGCAATTTGAGTAGCTATTTTTATTTTTTTAGGATCTACAAATTTCTTTGCTGATTCTTGTAAAGCACCTCTTGTTGCTCCTTTATTTGATAAAATTTTAGCTATTTGATTAGCAGATTTATCTTGCGTTAATAATTTTTTAATAATCTTTCCAAAAAATTTTTTTGCCATTTTATTTTACTCCAATATTCGGAACTTCTTTTAATTCAGTTTTAAAAGATTTTCCTTGTGGATAAATTTCGTCTACTACTGCATCTTCAATAGGTCCATGAACATCAGGACCTTTACGAGCAGCACCATAGCCTTGACCTGTAGGTTTACCTGTAATTGCTGGTAAGTCTGCAGGATCTCTTAATAATGTATCTGGTCCTGGCATTTACTTTCTCCTTTTAGTTTTTTTTTTTTAGTCTTTGATTTTAAAATTTGTTGTCTTATATTTGTTCTATTAATTGCCATATTTAGCTATACCCCAACCTCTAGGTTTTTTCCTTTTCTTTTTTTTATTTTGTAGTAATCCTCCACCTTTAAAACCTAAATATGAAGTAATTGAGGGAGAAAGAGGAGAACTATAAATCATATCTTCTGCTGCTTTATAAAGCCAATATTTAGTTTTATCTCTTAATATAGACTTTCTCTTTTTCATTTTATCGTCCTACCATATTTGGCTATACCCCAACCTCTAGGTTTCTTAATTTTTTTACCATTTTTTGTCTTAGTTGGAGATAGTTTAAATAGTTTTTCCATTTGTTTTATATCTTCTTTTTTATCCCAACTATAATCTTTAAATATATTAAATATATTAGACATTAATTAGCTCCTTGAATAACTGTATCAGGTCCACCCACAGGACTATTAGCAGATTCCATATCATCTTGTCTAGTTCTTCTAGCTTGATTACGTAATCCATCTACAGCATTTTTATATTGTTGTTCCCATAATGGAACTGTATCCCAACTTTTCATAAACATACTAGCTTCAGACATACATCCATAAAATAAAGCATTATAACAAAATTCACTATAATAATTTGTTGGTGCTGCTGAAGTTAATGAAGCAGGTCTTGATACTGTTTGTATTTCTCCTGTAACTGTAGATGATGGAGTTGGTACTATATAAATCTGTGTATTATTTTTTCGTGCATAATATCTTGGAGTACCAGTAGATGCACTAGCATATCCCCAAAAGTCTATTGCATATTCATATGATCGTTGTAGTAAATTTGTTTTAATACTAGAAGCACTTGTTGTATAATTTACATTACGCACAACTCTAGTTCCTGAAGGTACAGTAACTATTGGATTTCCTGCTGTTAATGTAATAGTTGTAAAACTATCTAAACCAAAATCATCCAAATCTTTTGTTAATCGAATTTCAGTTTTTTCAATAAACTTTGGAATTTGCTCAGTAAATTCAGTAGAATCATTTTCTGCAGTATTTTTTAAATCTGTTAATAAATAAGAATATGTTGACATCTCTTATCCTACTATTAAAGTTACACTACCTGCATTTGGTGTAGAGATAGTAACTGTTGCACTACATTTAATACCTAATTCTCCAAAGTACATATCAGATTCTGCACTTGCAGGAACTTCATATGTTATTTTAGTTCCATTCTGATCTCCAACAGCAATTACTCCTGCTATAGTAGAATAAGAATGAATACCAATTATTCTGGTTGTATTAGTGGTACTAATGATAACTCCATCCCCACCTCTTTTATTAACTGTTGTTATATTCGTTGCCATATAATTTATCTCCTAAATAAAGGAGGAGCAGAGTAACTCATACTCCTCCAAATATTATTAGGCTCCAGCATTCCCATACCAGCCTCTCCAATCAGAAACACCGAAAGAATATCTTTCACGTGCTTTAAATCGAAGATTCCCAGTATCAAAATCTGGTTCCATTTTAGTTTGTAGTGGTGTTCTAACAAACATCTTAGTACCATTAGGTACATCAGTTTTTACGAACCATGCATTGGTATCAGTAAAACGTCTATTAATATAGAAGCCTTCTGGAACCATACCCATGTGACGAACAGCATTAAGTCTGTTTGCCAAAACTGCTGCTTGTGCTGCTGACGGAGCAGGATAACCACCTGTCTGAGCAGCAACATTAGTTGATCCTGGTGAACCTAGCACCTGATCAGCAGTTGCCCACAAATCTGTTGGTACATGTAATGAAATTGCACTTGCTCCAACTAAAATACCTCGATCATCTTTGATCTTTTGTACTTGAGTAATTGCACTTTCTAAAGAACCTTCTGATAAGTCAGCTCCTGTACCTGTGTTTGTTTGATTGCCATCACCTACTGTTGGATGTGTAGAAGCAAAAAATGCAACTCCATCTCCAATAGCATATTGTGCAGCAGTAAAACCATTATTATATAATGAAGCAGCTTTTACTTGCTTAGTATTTGCCATTGCTCTTGCAAGACCTTTTGCACGTAACTTAGCGAAAGTATCATAGAGGTTATCCTCCATTGCTTCCTCAGTTACAGCAAAAGCTAATGCAATAGTTTCAGCAGTATACCTTGCAGTAAAACTTTCTGATGCATCATCATATACGACAGAAGCACCTTCACCTTTAACAGGTGCTTGTCCAAATCCAGTAAATAGAACTTCTTCTTCAAAAGCTCTATCTGAATTTTCCACATCATATAATGGTTCATGTTCATTATTGACTTCACCATACTCCAATCCAAAGACTGCATTCAATCCAGGAAGGAGTTCTTTGCTAATACTAGCTCTATTTATAGCCATTGTTTAATCTCCTTTCCGATTAACCAGTTGAGACTGATGTTGTGACATAATTGTCATAATGTTGATTTAATTTAACTTCATACCAAGGATATGCATCAGTTGTGCCAATAGATGCTCCAGTACCTGTATCCCATGGTGCTCTTCTAATTACACGTAGGTTACTTGCTGCATCTGTTGGACCAGCAGCAGTTAATACATAAGCACTATTGCCAGTTTTAGTTGAACCTGTACCTACTGCCCAAGCAAAATTAACAGGTTTTCCTATTATACCTTGAGCTGTAGATGCAGTTACAGTTGCATCTGCTTGTATGAAATATGTTTGATTTGGATCTCTAGCTAGATGAATTTTTATATCTGTAGCTGTAGTTCCATTTGACCAGTATTTACTAAATTTTTGACTGCCTTCAGAGTCTACGTAACTTACACCTTGGAAAACTCCAATACACTTATCTGTAGCAGCAGCAGGAGAAGCTTTAACAGAAGTACTCGGATACGCAATCAGAGGATCTCCTGTATACATGTCTCCTAAACCTGCTGAGGGAACAGTTGTTACTGCCTCCCAGTTAATAGTATCAATACCAGTTGAATTAGAACCTGATCCTTCTTTCCTCGCTAGTACGAGACCACGAGGGGCATTTACACTTGCCATAGATTATCTCCTTTTCTAATTAAAGGAAGCCCTATTTTTGAAAAGTAGGTGTTCTTCCTTTTATTACTGTTGATTTGCTATTATTAGAAATTGGCATACGAGAATTATTTCCTTTCATGAGTTGTGAATTAACTGCACTCATCATGTCAGAATTTTTCTTCTCGTAAAATTTCTGTCTCGCTATAGCACGACCTAATGGCATTTTTGCCAAAGCTAAGTCTCCACGACTGACTGTTCCGTTATAGCGACCATCTTCTCTCACGAAAGAAGTAGAAGACATCTCAGGTACTTCACTAGGTAAAACAAATGCCCATCCTTCTGCTTCTCGCTTTCCTACATTTGTGATGTCATCTCGTCCTCTAAGAGTAACTCGAATCCAACGTAGCTTCATTCCTTCTGTTTCAAATTTACTTTGAACAGTTTTTGGAATGTCTAAAGCGTTAGGCTCCTCGAATGTCCATTCAGTTTCTCTAGTATTTGTTTCCCTTTGATCTTCTGTACGTGAATTTATTCGTGTATTTGTTGTTTTCATGTTTTATCTCCCACACTATATTACAGTTGTATACTCACCATCAGCTTCGATGGTTTTACGTTTTTCTTGAGCATACGTTTCAAGTGGTATACCCCATTTTTGGGCTAATCTTACATCTTCTTTTGTAAGCTTAACTTTATTTTTAGAGCTTCTAGAAGTGCGTGAACTTCCAGAAACGACTTGAGTAGGTTCTGACGTTTTTCCTACAGTACGATTTGTTTTAGTTTTATCCTCTTTAAATTTATGAGGAAAAGCTTCTTTTATTCTGTTATCTATTTCTGTATAAAAGTCATTATTATTTGTATTATAACCTTCAGCTTTTAATTCTGCATCTATTGCTAATGCTGCAGCAGTCATAATACGATCAGGACCAAACCAAGAATTTTCTAATGCCCATTCTTCAGCTCTTGGATCTGGTGTTGGCTGAGGTGGCATTGGAGTTGGAGGAATTACTTGAGCTTGTCTTGCTGCTTGCTGTTCCAACTGATATTTAGTTGCTCCTATTGTTTTTAAATCTGTTTGTGCTTCATTTAAAGCTTCTTGAGCTTGTAAAAGTTTTTCTTTGTTACTACTTTCAAATGCTTCAAGATAAGCACTTCTTGCTAATTCCATTTTATCAGTTAATTGTTTTTCTGAAGCTTGTAAATTTAATTGATTTAATTTAATAGATTCAGAATCTCTTGAATGTAAATTAGCATTTAATGTTTCTCGTTCATGTAAAAGTTGTTGAATTTGCTCATCACGTTCTTTTCGTTGACGTATTAATTGTTTTATTCTTTTTTGAGCACCTTTAGTTTTTATTCCTTCTAATTCTTCAGGAACTTCTTCTTCAACTTTTTCTTCTTGAACTTCCTCAGCTTTTACTTCTTCTTGAGGTTCTTCTTCTTGAGTTTCTATTTCTGGAGCTTCAACTTTTATTTCTTCTTTTTCTTCTTCTCCTTCAACTTCATACTCTACTTTTTCTTCTTTCTTTTCTTGTTCAGGAACTTCGACAGATTCCCATGTTTCGTCTTCTTTTGTTTTTGTTTTTGCCATTTTAACCTCCGTTGTTTACGAGACAGACGTATTACGTAGTTTTGTAATTATACTATACTTACTATAAGTTATGCAATAGTTAATTTGAAAAATTTGTTAAATTAAATGTTGGATCTAAATCTTTTGGATCTTCAACTTTCATCATAATTTGATCATCAAATAATAAAATTAATCTAACTCCTTTATAAAATAGTTTTATACCTGCATGTTTTCCATAGCAAACATAATCATCTTTTTTACACCAAGCTCCTTCTGGAAACTTAGTAGTATCTTTATAAGCTAATTTTCCAATAGCTAAAACTTTACCAACTGTTGTTAAATAAGCTATATCTTCTTTTGTTGAATCAGGTAATAAGATACCTCCTTTAGTTTCTGATTTAACAGATATAGGACGTACTATAATATTATAACCTGGTAGTTCTGGTAATATTTTAGGATCTTCTATTTCAACTGGATTAGTAATCCATATATCATTTTTAACAGATCCTCCTATCGTTGTTTGTTGCATTATTCTTCCTCTTTATTTATTTTATTTACAACATCTTGTAACGCATGTATGCACCATTCAATACCTTGAATAGAACCTACAAGTTGTTTATAATGATAAAAATCTTCTAATTGTCCAGTACCCATTGTACTTTTTAATCTTTCAATTTCTTCATAATAACTTTTTAATATTTCATCAAACATAAATTATAGTTCTGCACAAGCGTAGCAATTAATTTCTAGTCCGACTGCTATTTCTTTTAGTATTGGTTTATTCCACATAATATATTTTCCTATAATGGTTTTTGATTAGTTGATTTAATAGGATCTGGAAATTCATAAGTATCAGTAGGTTCATTATTAATTACTCCTCGTCTAGCTCTAACATTAATAGAACCCTTACCAATTTCTTTTTCAGTCCAATCTCCATAATCTTTTCCAAACTTATTAACATGTTTGGGTTGATTATTTTTCATCATTTTTTACCTCCTTTTATAGTTTCTTCTTTAATAACTGCATCTGCCATTAATTTAGCTGCAGTTAATTCTCTTTCTCTTTTATCTATATCTTCTAATTCAGTTAAGCGTTGAAGAGTTTTAATTGCTGTTTCTCCTTCTTTTGCTTCAATCTTAGATTGTTCGATTGCTACTTTTGTTAGAAGTTCTAGAGATTTCATTTGTTGTTTACTAATTCTATCAGCTTCAGATTTTTGTCCTTTCATTACACCAGAAACTTTTTTATCAGCAGCTTCTAATAATAATTCATTTTCTTTTAAATCTAATTCTTTAGTATCTAAAGCTACTTGAGCATTTTTCATAGCAGCATCTACTTTTAATTTTTCTTTTTCTAATTCTACTTTAGCTGTTTCTAATGCAACCATTTGTTGTTCAGGTGATTTAGCTATTCCCATAGCTTTATTAGCATTTAAAACTTGTTGTGCTGCTTGAGCCATTACTAATTCAATAATTTTTGGATCTTGTACTTGTTCAGGAGGAAGTTGTTCTAATTGTTTTCTTGTTAATCCATTTACTTGTTCTTGATATAATAATACAGAATGTTCCTGAATATTGGCTTGTAATATAGGAGCTACTCTAGCCATCATTGGATTAGCTCCATTTTTAGGATCTTGTAAATAAGCTGCTTTAACTTGTATATGAGCTTCATGATTTTGTCCAGGAAATGCTTGGATAGGTATACCTTTTGTAGCAGCCATAATATCCGATATAGGATCTAAAGGTTTAGGTTTTATTTTAGATGGAAGTATTTCTTCTAAATTTGGCATATTAGCTGCACGTAAAATAGTTCTATTTAATTCTTCTAAATTAAACATTCCTGGAGGAGATTGTTGTGCCATTTGTAATGCCATATTAGCCAACATCATTCTATGAGCATTGCTTGGAATATTTGGATCACTTATAGGTATAACATCTACAGTTCCATCAAAGTCTTTTTTGAAAATAGAAGTAGATTCATTTGGAATTTCATATGGATATTCATTTGGTAAATATTCATAATCTATACGAGCAAGAATTTTAAATTCATCTCTTTGAGATTTATGTAATCTTTTATGAATAGCTGTAAAGAACTTACTTGACGCTTCAAGTAATGCCATAGTCGTTCCAACAGGTCCATAAGATGCAGCATCAGAAACTATTTGTTCTGTACTATCTGCAAACTTTTGTCCTGCTGCAGTAGTAAATTGAAGCATCTGATAAAGAGTTGAGGAAGGTTCTTTATATGGAAGAGGAACTATCGCTTTCGAAAGATCAATACCAGTTGCTTCAATTTCTTTAAATTCTCCAGGAGCTATTGGATCATTATCTCCAACTATTCTAACTCCTTTAGCTTTAAATCCTCCTGGTAAATTAGCAAATTGTCCAGCATCAATTAAAGATCTCATTGCTGCTGTAGCACTCATAGTTAAATTACCAAGGAAATGCATAAGTCCTAGACCATAAAATCCTAATCCAGGAACAAATTTATAATGTACAAAATGACTTCGTTTTTGTTTTACTTTATTATCAGAAGAATAATTTCTACGTATACTTAATACTTGACCTGATTGTTCTTCAACTGTAATAATATAAGGATGTGATCCTTCTTCTTCACAACCTGAATCAGAAATATCTAAATATGTATGTTGTTCTAATAAAACATATTGAGGATCTATATCATTAGTAGGTGATAATCCTAAGATAGTATCTACTTTTTCTGTAAATGTTGTTGTTGGAGATTCTGTAGGTTCAGGTAAATCTAAATCAGCATAAATACCTGCTTTAACATCTTTTTGAAACTCTACAGAATTTCTATAAATAACATGTGTATATCTATCAGCAGTCCTTAAATCAGAGGCATAGTATGATACATAGAATTGATCTATAGGAACAAATTCAGATACTGGTCTTTTTAATGTTGCATCATAATAAACTTTTTTAAATGCTGATCCTATTAAAGGGAGATGAAATAACATTTTTTCAAACTCATCAAAGTATTCAGGCATTTGTTCAGTTAATTGATAGTTCATAAAATTCTGAACACGATTAGCTTGTTGTTGTTTCTCAGGAGTTGCTTTACCTAATATTTGTGCTTTAACTGGACCTGATGCAGGAAAAAGTTCTTGTGAAGCTTTTGATTGAAACTTAACAGCAGATTCTATCAGAAGTGGATGAACTGCTGTACATGCTCCTTCAAATGGTTCTGTACCTTCTTGTAATTTTAATCCTAATAAATCAAAACCTTTTTCAAACATTGATTCCCATTCAGAACGAGATTCTTTATCTGCTTGATATTTATCTCTAACATCATGTGCAATTTCTGTTAATATTTCTTCATCTAATCCGTCAATTAAATTTTCATACCATTCTTCTATTTCTGGTTCAGGAGCCATTTCTATTGATTCAGAAGAAAAATCTACAATTACTCCTCCATCATCTGAAGGTTCAAAAGATACTTCTTGTTCTGGTATTTCTTCTGAAGGAGTATTTAATTCAATAACATTTGTAACTTCTTCAGGTTTTTGTTCAAATGGATTACGTTCTGTTGCCATTATATTGCCCTCATTTCTTTTTGGTATGGATTACGTTCAATCATACCTCCTTTATATTTTTCATGTAAATATTTTAACATATCAGATCCACCTTCAGAATCTAAAAACATTCCTACATTTACTTCTCCTGCTTCTCTAACAGTAAAGCCATGAAAACCATGTCTTTTTAAAATAGGTTGTAATGCTTCATTTTCTACAAAATGTCCTACTGGACCAAAATATTTATTTTTTCTAAATAATTTTCTAAACTTTTTTGGATCTCTAATCATATCTATAGGGGTATCTATATAGAATTTATTATAGTCAGTATGCATATTTTGTAACCATTGTTTAAAACCATTATCCTCCATAAGTTTTTTCCAATGATCATCTCTTGAAGGATCAAATATTTTAGCATCCTTTTTAATTCTTAATGGGTATACTCTTGCTCCTTGACTATAAGTATTAATATTCGGGTCTCTAACTGGAAAAATTGGAACTCCTGAACTACCTCCAGCAGGAGGAAATACTGTCTCTCCAGGATTTTTTGCAAATAAACTAGCTTCATGAGGATTTCTACTTGTATATAAAACATTATCTGGAGTTTTAAAGATGTCTGATTTATATTGGTGTCTTGTTCCATGATAAACTTTAACTTCTTTTCCTTCAGGGATTCTTTCTTTAGGTAGTGTCTCAACCTCTCTATGAACTGGAGTTGTTTTTTTTGGAGGAATTATTTTATTTATAAGTTTTGTTGTTCCTTTTTTTATATACTTAGATCCTGGAATAGCTATGCCTAATAATCCTGCTAATGATTGTGGTATACCCCATAAATCTCCTTTTATGGTTCTTTGTACACCTTGTTGATATTCCTGTATATCATGGGCTGGAGATATAATATTACCTCCAAGTAATGCTATATTCTTTAAATCTTGTTTTGTCCAACTAGGATTTGAAGTTGTTTGATCACCCATACCATACTTTAAAGAACGTAATCCATCAGCCATTATATTGCCCTTTGTGTATTATAATTTTTATAAGGATCTCTATTAATTCTTCCACCTTCTTGTCGAGATCTAGCCAAAGCTTGTTTAATTTGATTAGCTCTAGGATCTTGTTCTATTTGATATTCTATATCAGCTAATGACTCTTCAGGTTGGTTTTTTCTTCTTAATAAATGTTGAGGAACATCTCCTTTTAATGATAATAACATTAATGGATTTAATGATTTTCCTCTACGCATTAACCATTTAAGATCATCTCTCCAATTTCTAGGAGGTTCTTTTTTAGTTTCTGGTTTTACTTCTTCTACTACTTTAGCTTTTGAAGCTCTTGTCTTATCTGATTCTATTGTTGAACCAGATGGTTTAGAAGATACTTTATATTTATTATATAAATCTGTTAGAATATTTTTACCTAATTTCGCACCTTCTTCTACAACTATTTCTTTTCCTGCATTAATAATTTCATCTTTAAGTATATTAGTTAATTTTTTATTTTTAGAAGGAGGTATAGATCCACCATATGCAGACCAATCTACCTCTATTTCCCCAGTTTGTAATGTACTTTGTAAGTTCTTTTTTCTATTATCAATTATTTGTTTAGTAACTATATCCATTATTTCGTCTTTTTGTTTAGATGTAACATTTGGATCTACCCACAGATTTCTATATGGCATTAAATTTATATTGTCATTACGATCTGAAAAAACTACATGATTCAAAAATCTTGTACCATCATCTTGTTCTAACGCTTGTTTTACTGCTGCTCTTTTTTCATTAAAAAGTTCCTTACTATCTATGTTAGAATACTCATTTGCTAATTCCTTATATTCTTTCATATATTTATTAGCTTCATCAAATGTGTCATCTATTATGTCAGGTCTCATCTCTGCTATTATTTGGTTTATTGGTTTTTCTTCCCCAGATTCCCAAGTATAAGCTCCTCCATCTCCACCTATTGCGTCTCCATACCACTCCTCTATTTCATCAATAAAATGTGCTACAGGAAGCTGCTTCTGTTCAGCTATAGAATATAGTTCAGCTTGTGCATTTTCTAGAGCTAGGTATTTTTTTATTTTATTTCTTTCTTCTTTAGTAAAATTATAATTAGATAGCTCTTCTTTACCTTCTAATGCTTTTAGCATTATTTGTACTTTATCATCAGAATCTTTTATCTTCTGCTGTATATTTATATCAGGAGTTGTTGGATTATAATCTAGACTATAATATTTAACTTCTTTAGGTGACTCTAGATATTCTTTTAATTCTTCTCTTTTCATAATTGTATTTTTTAAGTCACGCAGATACTCAGCGATTCTGGTTCTTCGTTCGTCTATTTCTTTTTGCCCATGCCAATCAAGACGTTTCCATTTAGAACTATATTTATTTAATTCAAATATTTTTCGAAGATCATCTTCAAGTTTATAATATTCTATTACTAAATTTTTAGTCATAGGAATAACTGAACTACTTTCTGTAATAGAAGAAATAGCTTCACCTGCAAAAGGTCCTGTTATAAGATCAGTAGCTAAACCAGCTAATCCTTCTACTGTTCTTTTACCAAGCTCTCTACGAGTAAGATCAGGAAGACTTAAACCTTTTTTATCG
>Ga0209644_1000219_pt1 | contig 13448 bp, 10 predicted proteins | sample ETNvirome_2_1000_FD_184069 | JGI IMG/M metagenome (GOLD analysis project Ga0209644, IMG submission 184069) | Marine viral communities from the Pacific Ocean - ETNP_2_1000 (SPAdes) (version 2) | ecosystem: Environmental > Aquatic > Marine > Oceanic | place: Pacific Ocean | collected 2013-06-22 | reverse complement strand
GCGCGCCATCCTGCCAAGAGCCTTGAGGCGCTATCGCCCACGTTAGCACTGGATGAAGCACTGATTTTGCGTCGCTTTAAACACGATGCGGCTGCGTTTGCTCAGGCTAAAGAGGCATTTTTAACCGGGATCAATAATGTGCCTGCGACGCTTTAAGGCAACGCGACGTTCCATTATTCGCGACTAGCTTGCACGCTGTTGTCATGTTCTCAATAGCGTGGCTAGGGCACGTGATCAGGGAGTAAAACGCTATCGTTTGTCGAAGGTTTGGAATACCCCACCCAAGCAACGGCGTTGGGTGGGCAAACGCTACTTCGCCAATTCGCGCATAGCGGTTTCCAGCCCTTCCAGCGTCATCGGATACATACGGTCGTCGATGAGCTCGCGAATGAGCGTGGTCGAGTAGGTATATTCCCAAGCCCTGGGAGGCATCGGGTTTAGCCAGGCTAAACGGGGGAATTTCTCGGCCAAGCGTTTGAGCCACACGCCGCCGGCTTCGTCATTAAAGTGCTCGACGCTGCCGCCGCGGTGCGTGACCTCGTAAGGCGACATGGCGGCGTCGCCTACGATCACCACCTGATAATCCGCGCCGTAGGTGTGCAGCACATCCATGGTGGGAATGCGTTCGTTGCCACGGCGCTGATTATTTCTCCACACGCCTTCATACAGGCAGTTATGAAAGTAGAAGTGCTCCAGGTGCTTAAACTCAGAGCGGGCCGCCGAGAATAGCTCTTCACAGACGCGAATGTGGTCATCCATCGAGCCGCCCACGTCCAGAAACAGCAGCACCTTGACCGCATTGTGGCGCTCCGGGCGCATCTGGATATTGAGCAGCCCGGCATCGCGGGCGGTTTCGCGAATGGTACCGTCCACATCGAACTCGTCCCGAGCGCCCTGGCGGGCGAATTTGCGCAACCGTCGCAGGGCCATTTTGATGTTGCGGGTGCCCAACTCCTGCGAGTCGTCGTAATCGCGAAAGCGTCGCTCGTCCCATACTTTGGTGGCGCGGCGGTGGCGGGAGCCATCTTGCCCAATTCGAATGCCTTCCGGGTTGTAGCCGTAGGCCCCAAAGGGGCTGGTGCCGCCGGTGCCAATCCACTTGTTGCCCCCCGCGTGGCGCTCTTTCTGCTCTTCCAGGCGCTTCTTGAAGGTCTCGATGAGCTCTTCGAGCCCGCCTAGCGATTCGATCTTGGCCTTCTCCTCGTCGGTGAGCTGTTTCTCGAATTCGCGGCGCAGCCACTCATCGGGAATCAGCGCTTCGATGGCGGCGTCCATGTCCTCAAGGCCCTTAAACCAGGCCGCAAAGGCGCGATCGAAGCGGTCAAAGTGGCGCTCATCTTTGACCATCACCGTACGCGCCACCTGATAAAACGCCTCCATATCGGCAAATACCACGCCCCGCTCGACCACGGCATGAAGATCTAGCAGCTCCCGCAGTGAAACAGGTACGCCCGCGCGCTTGAGGGTTTCAAATAAGCCGATAAACATGGCTTAGCGCCCGCTGTTCTTCTGGCGACGCATCATAAAGGCCAGGCGTTCAAGCAGGTGGGTATCCTGCTCGTTTTTGACCAGCGCACCGGCCATGGGCGGCAGCGCTTTGGCGGGGTCGCGATGGTAGAGCGCTTCTTGCGCCAGCTCGTCGGCCATCAACAGCTTGAGCCAGTCGACCAGCTCTGAGGTTGAGGGCTTTTTCTTGAGGCCAGGTGCGCTGCGCAGGTCAAAGAAGACTTCCAGCGCCTCGCTGACCAGTTTTGGGGCAATGTTCGGGAAGTGAACATCGACGATGGCCTGCATGGTTTCGCGGTCGGGGAATTCGATATAGTGGAAAAAGCAGCGGCGCAGAAAGGCATCCGGCAGCTCTTTTTCGTTGTTGGAGGTGATGACAATGATCGGGCGCTTTTCGGCGCGGATGGTTTCACCGGTTTCGTAGACGTGAAACTCCATACGGTCCAGCTCTTGGAGCAGGTCGTTGGGGAATTCGATATCTGCCTTGTCGATTTCATCAATCAGTAGGACCACCCGCTCATCAGCGGTAAAGGCTTCCCACAGTTTGCCGGGCTTGATGTAGTTAGCGACGTTCTCAACACCTTCTACACCTAGCTGTGAATCCCGCAGGCGGCTCACCGCATCGTACTCATACAGCCCTTGAGCGGCTTTAGTACTGGATTTAATGTGCCAAGTGATCAGCTTGGTGCCGAGGGATTCTGCCAGCTCTTCTGCTAATAAGGTTTTGCCGGTGCCTGGCTCGCCTTTGATCAGCAGCGGGCGCTCAAGTACCACGGCAGCATTCACCGCCTGTTTAAGCGCATTGGTTGCGATATACGAAGAAGTGGAATCAAACGCCATAGTGGGCCTCGGCTTATTGGAAGCGTGGTGAATATCAGACTCAAACAAGTGTACGTGAGGCTGGTCGCCCAGGCCAAGCGCCGTCCGCTCTCAGGCCTTATTCGGCGGCACGATGCCTTGGCGCTGCATTTGCCGATACACCGTTGGCCGTGAAACCCCCAGCTCGCGTGCCACGGCGCTAATGTTCCATTGGTGTTGCTGCAGCTGAATGAGGAGTTGGCTATCGGCGGCCTCGTTTTCAGGCGCGGTGATGGCTGGCGAGTGGGTAATGCGCTGGCTGAGGCACTGTTCGGGCAGGTCGTGTACGGTGATTTCGTCGCTCTCGGCGGTGACGAGTGCAAACGCCAGGGCGTTTTTAAGCTGACGAATATTGCCGGGCCAGGCGTAGGCAAGTAGGGCGCTGATGGCGTCGGCCCGCAGCCTAGGGGCGGAGCTTCCGCCGCGTTCGCTCACCACATCGCTGAATACTTGGCGAATCACGTAGAGCTTGTCGGCGCGTTCGCGCAGCGGTGGTAAGCACAGTTGGGCACCGTTCAGGCGGTAGTAGAGGTCTTCACGAAACTCTCCCTGCGCAATCATGGTATCGATATGGCGGTGGGTAGCGGTGATCACCCGGATATCGACTTTTTCGGGTTTGTTTGCCCCTAGCGGCATCACTTCCCGCTCGGCCAGTACCCGCAGCAGGCGGGTTTGTAGCGCCAGTGGCATATCGCCGATCTCGTCTAAAAACAGCGTGCCGCCATGGGCCTGAGGGATCAGCCCGCGCATACCTTTTGCTCGCCCGCCGGTAAACGCGCCGGGTTCGTAGCCGAACAGCTCGCTTTCGATCAGCGCTTCGGGAATCGCCGCACAGTTCACCGCAATAAAGGGGCCTTTGGCGCGGTTGCCGCTATCGTGCAGCGCACGGGCGACTACTTCTTTGCCGGTACCGGTTTCACCACTGATCAGCACGTTGACACTGGCTTCGTTACGCAGCCGTTCGGCCAATTTCTGCACTTTACGTATAGCGGGGTCGTCGGCCCCCAGCCGTTCTAGCGCTGTTGGCAGCGAGGAGGCGGGCTTTCCGAGTGGTGCGATGCGCGGCCTGCGCGGCTCAAGCAGGCTAATAAAGTAGATGGCGTTGCTGGCGCGGGCGCGAAACGCCCTGAGCTGGTCGTTGGTCGCGCTGTTGATACTCAGCACATCGGCAATTTCGCACTCAAACAGTTCGCTGAGCATCGGTGCGTGTTGAGCAGACCACGGCGGCCAGCGCTGTTGGTGCGTACTGATCAGTTCGCGGCCGACGGCATTGGCGGCAATAACCTGGCCGTTCTCTTCAATGGCGATAAGCCCACGCCCGTTCACATGCACAAACTCCCGCGAGGTATCTAAGCGCACCATTAGGCAGTCGCGGTAGCGCTGCAGAAAGTAGGCGTCTTCGATCATGCGGGCGTAGAGCGTCACCAGTGATAGGCTGAAGTTCTGACTCTCATGCTGAGTGGGCGACTGCAGCGCAGAGATATCCAGCACGGCCATCACGTTGCCTTGCGGGTCGGCGATAGGGGCAGCCGTGCAGGTCAGCGAAATATGCGTGGCGTCGAAGTGCTCCTGGCGGTGGCAAATGATCGCTTGGCGGTCGTGCAGGCAGGTGCCTACGGCGCAGGTACCCGCGAAGCGCTCGTCCCAGTCAGCTCCTAAATAGAGGCCCGCTTTGCGTAGCTGCTGGTCTTGATTGGGATTGCCGCGAAACTCCACGGTAATGCCGCGATGATCGGTGAGGAGCAGCACGTAGCCGAGCTGGGCGATTTGCCCGTAGAGCTGCTCGACCCCGGCCCGGGCGACGTGCAGCAGCTCATCGACGGATTCCCGGTGCTCGATCAAGGTTTGCTGGGGCACCACCCGGGCAGGGCGTGGCTGCGTGGGGTCGAGTTGGTACTCGTTGAGGCAGCGTAGCCAGGAGCGGCGGATGGTGGCCTGTGCCGGTAGCTGTGGCGCATCCAGTCCTTCACCGAGCTGAAAGATGTGCTCGATATGCTGGCGCTGCACAGAGGCCAAGCGTGTCGGTGGTAGTGATGGCGTCGGCATGGCGAATCCATACAGAATTATTGTTGTACCTCCAGACTATGCGCTTTGTAGAGGGTGTCAACGAGGGTGTATTACGCCGTTAGTCGTGCGTTACACCTGTAACGTTAGCCGTACACACGACGTGACAGGTGTACGCGGTTTGCGCTGTTTTATGGCGCTGTGTGGATGTTTGATTGCTGATATTTTTCAGTTGCTTATTGCCTATTTAGCGCATTTGGCACGGCAGGTGCTTAGGGTTGAGTGTCTTATCGACAGTTCAACAATAACAACGACCTTGGAGTACCCGCGATGACTCACACAGAAGTAAGAACCCCAACCCACGCCACCAGCACCGTCAACGCATGGCTACATGAGTTTGATGAAGCGCTCCAGGCGCGCGATATCCAACGCGTGCTGATGCTATTCAACGACGAGTGCTACTGGCGCGATTTTCTGGCGTTTACCTGGAATCTAAAAACCTGCGAAGGCCAGAAGGAAATCCAGGCCATGCTTGATGCCACGCTGGCCAATACTCAGCCCACCCAGTGGCAGCTTGACGGTGAGGCCAGCGAAAACGGCGATACCGTCGAGGCTTGGTTCACCTTCAAAACGGCCATTGCCACTGGCAAAGGCTACCTGCGTTTGAAGAACGGCAAGTGTTGGACACTGCTCACTACCATGCAGGCGTTGAACGACTTCCCCGAACCGCGCAACCACCACCGCCCTAAAGGGGCCGAACATGGTGCCAACAAACAGCGTGAAACTTGGCTGGAAGCCCGTGAACGTGAGGAAGCCGAGCTTGGTTACACGCGCCAGCCCTACTGCGTGATCATTGGCGGTGGCCAGGGCGGTATTGGCCTGGGGGCGCGGCTAAAGCAAATGGGCGTGCCCACCATCATCATCGAGCGCAACGAGCGTGCGGGGGACTCCTGGCGCAAGCGCTATAAATCCCTCTGCCTGCACGACCCGGTATGGTACGACCATCTGCCTTACATTCCCTTCCCAGAGAACTGGCCGGTGTTTGCCCCGAAAGACAAAGTGGGCGATTGGCTGGAAATGTACACAAAAGTGATGGAGCTCAATTATTGGAGTTCCACGACCTGCGACAATGCACGCTTCGATGAAGCCGCAGGCGAGTGGATCGTGAACGTGAAGCGCAACGGTGAAGAGATTACGCTACGCCCTAAACAGCTGGTGATGGCTACCGGGATGTCCGGTATGCCTAACGTACCCAAGTTTGCAGGCTCGGAAAGCTTCGAAGGCGAGCAGCAGCACTCCAGCCAGCACCCAGGGCCGGATGCTTACGCGGGTAAAAAGTGCGTGATCGTGGGCTCGAATAACTCGGCTCACGATATTGCCGCAGCGCTCTGGGAGCACGATGCCGATGTCACCATGCTCCAGCGCTCCTCGACCCATATCGTTAAGTCGGATTCATTGATGGAAGAAGTGCTGGGGCCGCTCTACTCGGAAGAGGCGGTAGCTGGCGGGTTGACCCACGAAAAAGCCGACCTGCTGTTTGCCTCCATTCCTTACAAAGTGCTGCCTGACTTCCAGCGCCCGGCGTTTGAGGCGATTAAACAGCGCGACGCTGAGTTTTACCAAAAACTCGAAGACGCGGGCTTTATGCTCGATTTCGGTGACGATGAGTCTGGCCTGTTTTTGAAATACCTGCGCCGTGGCTCGGGTTACTACATCGATGTGGGGGCCTGCGATCTGGTCGCCAATGGCGATATTAAGCTGCGCAGCGGTGTTGGCATCGAGCGTATTAATCCGCACTCCATCACGCTCACTGACGGCAGCGAGCTGGACGCTGATTTAATCGTCTACGCCACTGGCTATGGCTCCATGAACGGCTGGGCGGCACGGCTTATCTCCCAGGAAGTGGCCGATAAAGTGGGTAAATGCTGGGGGTTAGGCTCTGACACCACCAAAGACCCTGGCCCTTGGGAGGGCGAACTGCGCAATATGTGGAAGCCCACCCAACAAGAGGCGCTGTGGTTCCACGGTGGCAACCTGCACCAGTCCCGGCACTACTCTCACTATTTGGCGCTGCAGTTAAAGGCTCGTATGGAAGGACTAGATACCCCCGTCTATGGGCTGCAGCCGGTTCACCATGTGTCTTAAAAGCTATGTGTCTTAACAGGAAGGGATACTTATGAGTCAGTCAACGAATCAGCCTCAGATGCAGGCCGCAGTGTGGTATGCCGCTAAAGATCTGCGCGTTGAGCACGTGCCGGTGCCTACCATCAACGACCCCCATGCGGTGAAAGTGAAAGTCGCCGCCTGCGGTATTTGCGGCAGCGATTTACACGAGTATGCCGCCGGGCCGATTTTTATTCCGGTAGGCAAACCGCACCCCATTAGCGGCGAACAGGCACCGATCATCATGGGCCATGAGTTTGCGGGTGAAGTGGTGGAGGTTGGTGAGGAAGTGACGCGGGTGAAAGTAGGCGACCGTGTGGCCATTGAGCCGATACTTTCACCTAACAAGGATGGCGCTTACCAGATGGAGCGCTACAACCTGACGCCGCTGCTCGGCTTTCACGGCCTCTCCGGCGGTGGCGGCGGATTTTCGGAGTTCACCGTGATGGGTGAGCATATGGTGCACAAACTGCCGGATGACCTCAGCTACGAGCAGGGGGCGCTGGTCGAGCCTGCGGCGGTCGCGCTGCACTCAGTACGCCAGAGCAGCCTCAAAGCCGGGGATAGTGCCGTGGTGTTTGGTGCGGGGCCGATTGGTTTAATGACCATCGAAGCGCTTAAAGCCGCCGGGGCTGCACAGATTTATGCGGTGGAAGTCGCACCGTCCCGTAAGGCCAAAGCCGAAGCGCTGGGAGCCATGGTCGTCGACCCACAGCAAGAGGACGCGGTGGAGAAACTGCACGCCTTGAGCGGCGGCGGGGTGGACGTGGCCTTCGAAGTGACCGGCATTCCCGCCGTGCTCAACCAAGCGCTGCACAGCACCCACGAAGGGGGCGAAGTGGTGGTGGTGAGTATTTGGGAGGGTGACGCCAGCTTCCAGCCCAATGACCTGGTCATCAAGGAGCGCACCATGAAAGGCATCATTGCCTATCGCCATGTGTACCCAGCGGTGATGGCGCTGATGCAGCGGGGCTACTTCCGCGCCGAGGATATGGTCACTCAACGCATTCCGCTGGCGGATATCGTGGAGGAGGGCTTTGAGGCGTTGCTGAACGATAAGGCGCAGGTGAAAATTATCGTCACGCCATAGCGGTACGTTTTTGAAAGGCGAAAGGCCATCCGCGGATGGCCTTTTTTAATGGGATTTTTTGATGGGCGGTGCCGCTACTCGGCATAGATCATTTTGCGCGTCATCCCGCCGTCGGCGACAAAGTTCTGCCCGGTGATAAAGCCGGATTCTTTGGAGAGAAGAAAACGGGTGAGCGCGGCAATATCTTCGGGAGTACCCACGCGCCCCACCGGATGCTGGTCACGATCGATGGCGCGGTGCTCCACCGGCTGCTGGCGGCTGGGTTTTTGCCAGTCGCTGACCTCGATCCAGCCAGGGCTAACGGCGTTGACGCGAATATCCGGGCCTAGGCTGACCGCTAGCGCGTGGGTCAGCGCGACAATGCCACCTTTGCTAGCGGCGTAGGCTTCGGTATCCGGCTCGGATTGGATGGCGCGTGACGAGGCCATCAGCACCATACTGCCGCCGTGCGGGCGTAGATAAGCAGCCCCATGCTTGGCGCACAAAAAGGCGCCGGTGAGGTTAGTGTTTAAGTAGGCCTGCCATGTCTCTAGCGAGAGCTGCTCCACCGGGCCATGGAAGGGGTCGGCAAGGCCCGCGTTATGCACGATGCCGTTGAGCTGGCCAAAGTGGCCGACGGTTTTTTCGAGGCTGGCTGCCACTTGGGCTTCATCGCTGACATCCGCCATTAGTGTTAGCAGGTTCTCACGGCGGGGCAGTCGTTCAGCGGCCGCACTTAGGGCTTCTTTATCAATATCCGTAATGGCAACGCGATAGCCGTCGGTGAGCAGGGTGTGGGCGATACCGAGACCAATTCCTTGGGCACCGCCAGTGATATAGATGATGTGGGGCTTAGTCATACGCACTTTTCCATGGTGAGTTAAACGTGTCTTGGCACGGTAGCCGTTTTAAATGTGAAATATCGATACAGCTAACGACAGCAGCTGAATAAATGCATACATTGACATTAACTGCTAATTGAAGAGGACCCAACGCTAGGGCAGCATATCCTGGAACAGTTGACAAACTTCAGCTACGTGGTATGCCTGTTCTCCTCGGTTCCGGCTGCGTGCAAGGAGATTAACAAAGAGCCCCCGATATTTTAATTGTCGATGCCATGATGGGTGTTGAGCACATGGTGTGCAGCCTCGATGCGTCAGATCAAGATCGGGATCGTTTACTGGTATTGGCGGATGAGGCGCTTTACCGCGCCAAACGCGGGGCCGCAACCAGGTGTGCCAGTAGCGCTATCCGTCGACGGCGCTGGCATGATTCGTTATGGAGCAACGCAGCAACAATTGCGCACTGCTGGTGCGCTTTTGCCGTCTGGCAAGCGATGCGCGTCTTTCGAATACGGTTTATTTTTTATAACTCTATGTATTTAAGTAGAAATATATTTATTGGCATGCGGCTCGCTACATAAACGGTAAGCAGCAAATGAACAGAGTCATTTAGGTCACTTGCATGACGACACTCGATGCTCTCCCTTCTTTGCGACGTTGCTAAGGCGATGCCTGGCAACCCACCGAGTGAGCTGGCGTGCTCCACCTGGGTCCCCTTCGGGGGACTTTTTTTATGCCTGCTTTTCGGGGCCGTTGGTTAATAAAAGCTATCAGAGTCAGAAAACCTATAATAAAATTTCACAGGAAATTTGAAAACAGTGTTCGTATACTATATATTGTATAGGTTAGCTGGTGTCGACCAGCACCAATCCCAAGCAAGATGCAAGAGGATACTCTGATGAGCAAGCTAAAACTGATGACTGCCGCCGTTGTTTCTGCCAGTGCGCTCATGGCCAGCCAAGCTGCCATGGCCTACGAAGCGGGTGATGTGTTCGTCCGTGGTGGTGTTGCCCAAACAGATACTGGTTCCGGTAACGGCAACGTGGGTAACGCAGACCTCAACGTGCAAAGTGCCCGTGGTTTCACCTTCGGTGCGGGTTACCTGTTCACCGACAAAATCGGTATGGAGCTGAACAGCTCTGAAAAATTCGAGCATGACCTGAACACACGCCCGGGTGGCGATGCAGGCAGCGTCGATCGCCTGCCGGTCAACCTGCTGGTCAACTACTACCCGATGGGTGGTTTAGACTCTAAAGTACAGCCCTACGTTGGTGTTGGCTTAAACTACACCCGCTTCTCTAGCGAGCCGACTGGTTTTAGCATCGATGAGAGCTATGGTGCCATTGGCCAAGCGGGTGTGGACTTGGCTGTAACCGACAACGTCATGCTGAATGGCTACGTTAGCTATGCTGACGTGAGTGCCGACATTAATAACGCGGCTGGCGCCACCATTGGCGAAGTCGATATGGAGCCTGTGACCATCGGCGGTGGTATTACTTACCGCTTCTAATCCAGGTTTGTAAGACACACGCCCGGCCCACTGATGTGAGCCGGGCGTTTTTGCGGTGGTAGATTATTACTGCGTTAAATTATCTGAGCCGCTATCCGTCACCAGAATATTATCTTCAATGCGGATACCGCCGCAGACAGCCAACTGATCAACCAGTGTCCAGTTGACAGGATGAGACTGGTTTCGCAGCGGCGCGAGCAGCATGGGAATAAAGTAGAGCCCTGGTTCCATGGTCACTACCATGCCGGGTTGCAGGGTGCGGGTGAGGCGAAGGGCAGGGTGAGCGTTAGGTGCCGGTGATGGCGTGCCGTCTGGCTGTCTCAACCCGGCCACATCATGTACCTGAATACCCAGCGAGTGCCCCAGCCCGTGGGGGCAAAAGGCTCTTGTGATACCTGCTTCCACGGCGCTTTCGGCGCTGCCGTTATATAGCCCGTGTGCGACCAAGATATCAGCCAAGCCTTGGTGCATTTTTTCATGCAGCGCAACGAAATCAACGCCAGGGGCGATGTGTGCAATCAGCTCATCTTTGAGGCTGTGCATGGCGGTAATTAAAGCGCCAAACTCGCTGGGGGCATCTGGGCCTGTATAGGTGCGGGTAATATCGGCGCAGTAACCCCGAAAGCGTCTGCCCGCATCTACCAGCAGGCTATAACGCTGCTTGGGGGCTGACAGGTCATAGTGCTGATAGTGTAAGACCCCGGCATGCTTATTTAGCCCAATAATATTTTGATAGGGCACTTCAGACTCGCGTTGTCGGCTGGCTGCCAGATAGGCTAACTGCACATCCAGCTCGGCGGCAGCGCCTATAAAAGCGGCGTTAGCCGCCTGATGACCTGCTACCGCCAGCCGGTTAGCTTCACGCAGGCAGGCAATTTCATAAGCAGATTTCGTCATCCGCAGCTCATCTAGCTCGCGAACTAACGCTTCAGGTTGCAACGTGGCCACGTTAGCGAGCTGCGCGGTGCTTTCAAGCTCCGTTACATCGCCAATGACGGCGGCGCGGCCTGATAGCGGTGGCGTGATTTTGTCGCTACATAGGTGCACATCAAACTCGGCGACCCACGGCTCTTCAGGTAGCTGTGTCGGCAAGTGCCAAAAATCTGCGGGCGTATAGAGGTAGAGCTGGGGGCGTTGATCGGGTTGAATCACCAGCCAGCTATGCTGAACGTCTGCCATACCGACCCAGTGTATAAAGTGGCCGTAGGCCTGAAAGGTCGTGGTGTGATCATCGGCGAAATGGTAGCGGGCGTGGCCGCTGTAAATCGCCAGGCTATCCAGCTGATGGTTAGCCAAGCATTGCTGGTAAGCACGCTGTAGCGACGCGATATGCTCGCGCTGCTGTTGGTAGAGGGTTGCTGACATATAAGACATCCTTTCAAGATCGGGGTGGGGTAAGCTCGCTCCACAGGCTATCGAGTTCGGCGTGGTGCTGGCTTTGGTGACGATAAAGCCGCAGTTCCATCGGCACGTCCCAGCGGCTATTGCCAGCCCTGACCAGCGTGCCGTTGGCGAGTTCCGCCGCCACATTGCGTTCCGGTAGCCAGCTCATGCCATAGCCCAGTAGCACCAACTCTTTGATGCCCGCCGCGTAGAGGTTTTCACTTTGCGCTGTTAAGTACGTGCTTTGGGGCAGTCGCGCCAAATGCGCTTTGACCGCCGAGCCTAGCAGCCCCCGTTTGGGGTACGCCAACCACGGCGCTGGCTGCTGGCGAGAGCCGGGCAGCAGTGCGCAGGCGGTGCCATCGCTTTTCAGCCCGGTCACGGGAATCAACCGCTCATGTCCAATGACTCGGTAAGTACAGGCGCTGGTATCAATATCTAGATCACAGCGGCCAATAGGCCAGTAGCAAATCGCCAGATCACACTCCGCCCGGGCAAGCGCCTGGAAGTAGTCGCTGGCCACCCAGCCCGTGGCGCGCAAGTAGGGCTGCATACGGTCTTGCCAACCCAGTTGGGTCAGCCATTCGGGCAGAAAATGCGCCAGCAGGCTTTGCGGTGCTGCCACCATAATGCGCCGCTGCTGCCCGGCACTGATCTCACGAACGCGATCACGCGTTAAGCGAACCCGGTCGGTGACCTGTTCGCATAGCGTTAAAAACTCTTCCCCCGCAGGCGTTAACGACAGCGGTAGCGTTTGCCGATTGATCAGCGTGACGCCCATCTCCTCTTCCAGCAGCTTAATGCGCCGGGAAAAGGTGGGCTGTGTAACGTGCTGTTCGTCGGCAGCGCGGGAGAAGTGTCGCGTTCTGGCCAGGGCAATAAAGTCTTCTAGCCAGCGAATTTCCATGCCTTACCTCGCAAAGCGGCCAAGCGTGTAGCGGTTGAGTGGGCCGCACTCATAGGCGGCCTTCTTCAACAGCGTGACACGCAACGCGGGTACCGTCATCCTGGGTTTTTAGTGCAGGGATTTCCTGTTTGCAGCGGGCGTTGGCATGGGGGCAACGGCCATGAAAGACACAGCCGCTAGGCAGATTGACCGGCGTAGGCACTTCACCGGAGAGGCGAATGTGCTGGGGGCGGTCATCTTCCAGCCGAGGGATGGCCGACAGCAGCGCCTGCGTATAGGGATGGCGCGGCTTGGCAAACAACGTGGCCGTGGTGGCGACTTCACACACAGTGCCCAGGTACATCACCGCCACGCGCGTGCCGAAGTGCTCGACCACGGCCAGGTCGTGGGTGATGAACAGATAGGTCAGGTTACGGTCCCGTTGGGCATCCATCAGCAGGTTGAGCACCTGAGCCTGAATGGATACGTCCAGTGCTGAAATGGGCTCGTCGGCCACGATAAATTCGGGGTCGACGGCGAGTGCGCGAGCAATCGCAATCCGCTGGCGCTGTCCGCCGGAGAACTCGTGTCCAAAGCGCTTGCCCCAGTCTGGGTCGATACCCACCGAATGCATCACCTCCTCGACTTTATCGAGGATCTGCTGGCGGTTCCAGTCGGGATGGTGAAGCCGCAGTGGCTCTTCCAGCGTCTGCTGAATGGTCATGCGTGGGTTCAGCGACGCGTAAGGGTTCTGGAAGATCATCTGCATGCGCTTGCGGTAGGGCAGGAGCTGCTTCGAGCTGAGATCGTCGATGCGCTGGCTGTCGTAGCGAATTTCACCCTCTGAGGGAGAAATCAGCCCCATGACCGTGCGCGCCACGGTGGACTTACCGCAGCCAGATTCACCCACCACGCAGAGCGCTTCGCCGCGTTTGATGTCCAGGTTCACGCCGTTAATGGCGTGGATAAACTCCTGATGGCGAACCAGCTTGCCGCCTTTGAAACGTAGCTGTTCCAGAAAATCACCGGAGAGTGAGAAACGCTTTTTAAGACCGCGAATTTGCAGTAGCGAGTCGTTGCTCGCTTCGTTTTGGGTCGGCATGGTCGCGATCGTTTCCGCCTGGGCGTTCATAGGGTCTCCTCCTTCAAGCGGCGGTCTTCAAGCATTTCCGCCACCATGTGGCAGGCAACGCGGCAGTTACCGGATTCAACAAAGTCGGGGACTTG
>Ga0209644_1000218_pt1 | contig 13510 bp, 17 predicted proteins | sample ETNvirome_2_1000_FD_184069 | JGI IMG/M metagenome (GOLD analysis project Ga0209644, IMG submission 184069) | Marine viral communities from the Pacific Ocean - ETNP_2_1000 (SPAdes) (version 2) | ecosystem: Environmental > Aquatic > Marine > Oceanic | place: Pacific Ocean | collected 2013-06-22 | reverse complement strand
CCAAGACAACGAATCATCGCAGAAAGTAAATGACCTGCGCGGGCAAATGGAAACGCTGGACAAAAAGGAGCAGACACTTGTGGCAGAGCGGGAAGAATACAAAACTGAACAAAAAGGAACACCAAATGAAAAACAGGTTTGAGCATTTAACAGAAACGGAACTGGGATACACCATTGTCCCTTCCTACATTCAGACAGTGATCGCCGTCCGCCTTTTTACTGGTGATCCGCCGCAGGTGGGGCAACCGCTTGTCATTAAGCGCGGGAAAGTTTCCCTGTCAAAAGGAGGCCGACAGCTTGAAATGTCGCAGGATAAAAGTGAACTGGATGGGGTATGGATGATTGAGGCCGTGGAAATGCGCCCTGACCATTTGGCCATAACGATAGGAAAGTATTCTGATGAGTAAAACCCTCTGCGAAATATTCGCCCCCAAGGATCACATCTACACGGATGAGCAAACCGGCTTTGATTTCATAGAAAGCAGCACGCGGCTGGAAAAGGCGTTCCGCGAATTTCACCACGCCAACCCGCACGTCTACAGTGAACTGGTTGACCTTGCCTGTCAGTTGAAGGCGCGAGGGCGGGAGCGGTATAGCCTCTATGCCCTTTTTGAAGTCTTACGCTGGCACAAGGCTTTGGAAACCACGGACGATGAATTCAAGCTGAACAATAACCACCGTCCTTATTATGCGCGAATGATTATGGACACGGTCCCAGAGTTGAAGGATTTTTTTGAATTGCGCGTCTTAAAATACCAAAGATAAAACCATGAATGGAAGATATGATAAAATCCCACCAGCCGTCTTGGCGGCCCTTGTGCGTTACAAGGATTTCCACGTTAATCCGGGCAGCTTTGCGCGGGCGGTTATTTCCAATGACCTGATTACCTCAGTCCAGCGGGCGGATTCAAAGTCCCTGAAAGCCTTGCCCCAGATTGCCGCGTGGGCCTTCACTGAGTTGCCGAACGAAGCGTGGGGCTCCTGTGAGAAATTCAAAGCATGGGCAGAAAACCCCATCAGCCCGATTGATGGCTGACGGTTCAACCTCGATCTCGCCGCTCCATAATGTGGGGAAGTGTCATCAACGAATCATCAGGGAAACAAAGGAAAGGGATGCGGCAGCCGAAAACTTATTCGGCGCATGGTGGGGAGAAATAGACACAGACATTGGAAGGGCAAAGGTGATGGAAATATCATTATCGGCTGCTCGGAGCCTGATACTTGAGTACGAATATTTGGGAACGATGTCCAATGGGTCGAAGTTGGCTTATGGAATATTCTGGGAGGGCTCATTGGCTGGCTGTGTTATTTACGGCGCGGTCAGTCCTCCGTCAGTTATCAAAAGCATATTCCCAAGGGACAACGATATAAAAGTAATCCAACTGAGCAGGGGGGCTTGTGTCCATTGGGCGCATAAACATTCGGCAAGCAAGTTAATTTCATTCAGTTTGCGGCAGGTCAGGCAGAAAGGGTTCGACGCCGTGGTGGCATATTCAGACCCGCGTGCTGGGGAAATTGGCACAGTATATCAAGCCTCCAACTGGATTTATTGTGGCCTGACTGCGATGAGACACAACCACCTAGACGCTGGCGGGAACGTCATAATGGGTCCGGTGGGCAAGGTAAAGCCGTGGATGGTGCGGCAACCCCGCCCAAGAAAAGCAAGATACATCTATTTACTAGGCAAGGGGAGGCGCAAGAAAAAATTGCTGGCTGCGCTGGCTTGGGGCCGTGAGGCATACCCTAAACGACAGGCAAAATTATCAAGTGAAGAAAAAGAGCCCAACGCTTGAACAGGTGCGCGAATTGGAAAAAGAACTTGCAGGGATCACCCTCAAGCTGTCAACCTCCACAGAGCAGTCGATTGAGTGGCTTGCATTAAAGGAGCGACATAGGAAGTTGACGGCACAAGTGGGAGACACAGCAAAGCAAATCCAAATCCAATTAACTAAAATTTAACAACGCCCCGTCCCGTTACCACACGGGAAGCCCCTTTGCACCTTTGGGGCTTGCGCCTTCAAGAAACCTCCTTGTGCGCGGGGCGTTTGTTTTTTAAAGGAGTTCTATATTATGGCAGCACCATTGATCGGGGTCGCATTGCGGGCAGTTGGGGGAGCAGGGGGCAGGCTGACAAAAGGGCTAGGAGGCAAGGGCGGAAAAGGCGGCGGCGGACAGGTTCAAATAGACGCCAAGCCCTTCCTGAAATACCTCAAGAAACTTCAAAGTAAATTCCGCCCACCGACCACCATGGGGCGCGTCATAGAGGGGGAATTTTTGGCCATGCTCAAGGGGGCAACGGCAAGGAGCAGAATGAAACGCTCCACGCGCCAAAAAGCTGGAGGCAAATATAATCCGACCTCGTCATATTTTAAAGGTTGGGTGAAAATGAATGGGAAAAAATATTATGTCGGCCCCACGCGCAACGGCCTCAAGGGTTTTCGCTATTCAGATGCCAAGTGGGCCAAGCTTCAGGCGCGGTTGAAATGGAATAAGAAACGCGCCGAAACCCGCGTGGGTTTGGCGAAGGCAGTTTTTTATCGGGTGGCGGCTGACTTGAGGCTCCGGCGATATGGGTCAGGCTGGCAGGATGCTGACGTTATCAAAACGTCTTACCTAGATTCTGGCGGCATGGGTAGCTCGGGCAAGGATGGCCCAATCTGGAGCACTAACAGAGTCGCAAAGAGCAAAAAAGATTTGCGCGGCAACAATCCAACCATCACTTTCACCATTACATCCACGAACACCTATAACCCCTTTACCGGCGCAAAAGGCAATGTAGAATCGGCAATGCGTTCGCGGATGAAGGCTTATGGAGTAGCGATAGAAAAGGATGCTTTTAAAAGCTCAAAACTTTTAGCTGGATTCTTTCCTAATATTCGAGTTAAGAAATAGCGATGGCAGCAAATGTCCCAGTCGCTACCCTAGCCACTATCCGTGACAACATGGTCACGGCTCTCACCACAATTTCCACCAGCCCAGCGCACAGCTACACAATCGGGGATAGGACTTACACCTACGAGGACAGGGCTGAACTGCTCAGGGACATCCGTGCCCTATCAACGGAAGTTCTTTTGCGCACTTCAGGCAACGCAGCAAACGCACGCGGCAGAAACCGAATGGACTTCAGCACTTGGGATTGATATGAAATTGACTGACAGAATAAAGGGCGCAGCTCAAATCCTGTTTGGATATGATGCGGTGAAAAACACAAGGCGCAGACGCAGCCGTGGACTGGAGCCGCTACGGTCAGAGGAAATTGAGCTAAACTCCGTGGACAGGGCGCGGCTGATTTCTACCCTGATGAATTTCAAGCGGAACAATCCGGTGGTCAAAGCCATTTCACGCATGAAAAAGGCGGACGTCATTGGCAACGGAATTGTGCCGCAACCCCAAACCTTGGATGACAATTTTAGCGAGGACATCAACAGGCTGTGGACCCATTGGGCAACGGAATGCGAGGTGACTGGCACAATGGATTTCACCGCAGTCCAAAAGGAAATAATTGATTCCACGCTTTTTCAGGGCGACATCGGCATTTTAAAAACGCGGGGCGGCAAGTTGCAGTTGATTGAGGGCCAGCGCATTGGGAACGCTTGGGACACAATTCAGTGGACAGAAAACAACCCAGACAAGAACGGGGTGGTGGTAAACAAAGCAGGGCGTCCAGTGCTTTACAAGGTGGGCGAGCGGCTCAATGGCAGTTTGCAAAATGTCAGGGATATTCCTGCGCGGGATATGCTTTTGTATTACAAACGAATCCGACCAAGCCAATGGCGCGGCGTTCCTGAACTGGCTTCCTGCGTCAATGCTTTGCAGGATGTGGATGAATATGAGGACATAGAAATGATTTCCGCCAAGGTGGCGGCCAGCCTTTCAGCGGTGGTCAAGCGGGAGAACCATTCCCAGTTTGAAATCGTGGACAGGATTGCCGCCGACGAACAAGACACCACGGGCAGGCTTCAAAGGTTTGAGCCCGGACAATTCCATTACCTTGAGCCGGGGGAAAGTGTTGAGACAATAAGCGCAAACGGCAGGCCAAACGTGGATGGAATAGACTGGTGTATGTATCGGCTTCGCCAAGTGGGCGCGGCAATCGGTGTGCCTGTGGAAATGATTCTGGCGACCATTGGGGCCACTTCCTTTTCAGCTTCTCAGGGTTTGGTGCTTTTGTATCAGGGCGCAATCGAGGAGGAGCAGCGCGCATTCATTCCCACTCTCAACAAGATTTACAAGTGGAGAATCCAGAAGTGGCTTTTGAATGGCGAACTGGTAATGCCATCCGATTCTAAATTTCCATACGGCTTTGACCCGTTCAAAGTGCGCTGGCAACCGCCCGCCTTTCGCTGGATCAACAGGGCGCAGCAAGTGCAGGCGGATGCAAAGTATTTACAAATGGGAGCGCAGTCGCTTGATGATATTGCTTCCCAATTTGGTTACACAGCGGAAAGCGTGTTGCGCAGAAAGGCCCAAAATATCGTCGTTGCAAAGCGGCTCGCTGAAGAATATGGACTTGACAATTACCTCGCTCTCTTTAATCAATTCAACGTCAACGCCTCAGCGAACTTTGCCGACATACTGGACCCGGACTTAACGCCAGAAGCGCAGGCACAACCAGCAGCAGCCAAGGAAACCCAGCCATGAGAGAAAAAGTTACCGACTATTTGGACAAACCGAACAAGAAACTTTTTGCCCAGCTCACCAGCATGGAGCAAAAGTACGTGGACGGGCAGGTAGAAAAACCCAAGGCCGAAAAGCCCAAGGCTGAAAAGCCCAAACCCTAAAACAAAAAATGGAAGCGATTGAGCTTGGCGTTTCAACGGCCAGCCGTAGCGCGGCGGCTTTTGCGCGCAAACTTATTTCACAGGGAAAGGTATCCACGAGCCGTTCTTGGGATGGCCCCTCTGCTACTGCTGAGAACGCCTACCTGAACACGAACGGCTGGAAAGAATTTGGCAACTGGTATCTGGGCAGGAACTCAGACGCGCCAGTAGAAACAAAAGGTCACTACACCTTCCCCTTCACGGATGATTTCAAAACCGTATCCATGAGCGGGTTGCGGGCAATTCGCCAACGCGCAGGGCAACAGGACGACCAAGGAATCTTTGACATTGCTGGCCCACTGTTTGCAGCGGTGCGGGAGAAAGTTGAGGCCAGTGCCATCCGCTCCTACACCTTTGGAAATGGCGGCTCGGTAGACTTTGAACTTGGCATCCTGCACGATGTGACCTTGGTGGAAGTGGGCGAGGCGCGGGGGCACGGAATTCTTGTCACGGAGCAAACCCTAATGGATGCGATCAACAAGCTGTCGGGAAGGTCGCTGCCTGCATACATTACCCACGCCAACGCACAGGGCGACAGGCTCACATCCGAGGTGGGCTTTTTCTCAGGCTTTTATTTGGACGGCGGCTGTGAACACGCACCCTATGGCCCCGACTGGTGCGGTGATAAAAGGAAAACAAGGTCAGGCCGGGACGCGGACGGGGATGGGGTGAATGATTACCCGGAAACCTTCCCCGACCCAGCGGCCAGAAGAAAACGGCGCAAGGATCAAAAAGAGGAAAGGTGGCTTTCCTCGTGGGAGTGCGAATGCTCATGGGAGAACAGGGGTGCCAATACGGTCTGCGGCGGTGGAAGCGAGGGATATGGCTGCGGGCTCGCTCGGCCACAGCAGGAGGTGGAGCGCAGTTTTCCGGTCGCCGCTTCTGCTCCGCTCGCGCTTAAGGCCCGTATATTTACCGCCTTTGAGTCATTCAAAAAATACCAGCCCGAAACCTACGAGCGACTGTTTGAAATGGCGCAAAGGCTGCCGGATACCTTTGGAATTTCGCTGGTCTTTGAGGCGGCTTTGGCATGGGAAACCCCAGAAGGTCCGCTGCCCTACTCAGGAATGGAGAGCAAACCGGACGATTCATTGCATGAATTTCCCACCGTTGAAATGACCAAAATTCAGAGCGCAGACTTTGTGGATAACCCCGCAGCAACTTCCAGCCTATTTTCAGAACCAACCCAAAACCAACAAATAGACACCATGAACACACCGGAACTTGTCGAACTGACCACCGCTGCCTCTGATGAATTAGAGCGTCGGAAAGCAGCCGAGGAAGCCGCCGAGGGCAAGGATAAATCCAAGACCACGGCAGCAAAAAAGAAACCCAAGAAAAAATTATCCGAGCCGGATGAAACTGAAGAAACCGAAGCTGCCGTTGCCGAGCCCGCCGAAAAGGCGGAGGAAGCAAGTGAGAGCACAGAGGTTGAAGCCCAGCAGGAGGTCATTGACGACCTAGAAACGCGGGTGAAAAAGTTGACTGCCACGCTCGATAAGTATATTGCCGAGACTGAACGCCTCCGCTCCTTTGTGGAAGGTGGCGATATAATTGAGGAGGATGCAGCCCCTGAAATAAAAGAGGAACTGCCCCCGACACAATTAAAAGCTGAGGCAATTCAAAAGGAAATGGAAGCGAACCCCAAGCTCACAAGGTCACAAGCCTTGCTGGAGGTTGGCAAAAAGCATCCAGAATTTTTCACCATGAACACAAACCTGAACACATTAAACTGATATGGGATCAACAACACACCAACAAAGCGGGCGGACGTTCCAAGCGACTGCCGTGGCGATTGACGCTTACTCGCTAGTCACCTTGGACTCCAGCGCAACCATCGCCGTCTCAAGCGATGATGCCCTAGAGCAGATCATCGGCGCAACGACCGAGGACATAGCGGCCTCCGGTTATGGCAATGTCCAACTATTAAACGCAGGCGGAACCATAGAAGTTCTGGCTGGAGGCGACACGATCGCCGTCGCGGATACTTGCTACATTGACGGGAGCGGAAAAGTTGGGACAGACACCAGCAACACTAAAATCGGCGTGGCCCTTCAGGCTTCATCGACGGATGGTGATGTGATTGAGCTGCTACCCCACCAAACCTTCCTCGCCTAATCGCAACACTTAAAAAGGATTAAAATAATATGAGCTTATTTCCTAGCAGCGCGGCAAGTTTCCAACCCGTCATTTCGGAAGTTGTAAACGAAGTTGACCGCCAAGAATTCGTGGGAGCTAGAGTTCTTCCGTATCTGTCTGTCAATAAACGGCAAGGCACATTCGTGAAGGTTTTGACATCCCAATTCGACAACGACGTTTCCAAGCCTCGTGCCGCTGGTTCCAATTATGCCTCGGTTTCCGGGGAGTATCAATCAGCCACGTTCGAATGTCTGGAATACGGAGTGGAGAATAGTTTGGATGATATTGAAATCGCCCAAGCTGAGACGGACGCACAACTGGACATCGTAGCCATGGCCGCAAACCAGTTGGCCGATGACCTGATGGTCGGACACGAGATACGGGTTGCCGCAGCCCTCAGTGGAGCAAGCTTCACCAGCACGGCGGCGACTGCAACCATGTCAACCGTCGCAAGTGCCACCCCCATCAATGACGTGAACCAAGCCGTTCTGCGGTTACAGTCAGCGGGCATTCGCAAGAACCTGACGCTGGTAATGGAAGCCAGCCTCTACCAAGAAATGCTCCAGACCGATGATATGCGCAACCTTATCAACGGTTCGGGTTCCATGTTCTGGTCACAGGATCAGGTGGCCAAAGTCCTTGGAGTGGATAGTATTGTGATCGCAGCTACGCGCTACAATTCAGCCATCAAGGGACAGACCGGAAGCCGCGCTTCAATCTGGCCGACGACCAGTTACTATGTCGCATCCGTTTCTGACGGCGCGATGAGTGGTGGCGGTGTTGGCCGAACTCTCTGTTACACCGACAGAGGCGGGCAGTTTGTCAGTGAGACATTCCGCACCGAACAACCACCTGCCAACGTAATCCGCGTCCGCAATTCATGCGATGAGATTATTCTTAACGCAAACGCGGGCGAAACTATCACGGGAGCCTAGAGGGGTGGATAAACTGGCCGCCCCCGCCGCTCTAACTGAGCGAAAACGGGGGCGGCACTTTTTTTAGATGGCCAGCATAAGCACAGCAATCCTCTCGGCAGACATGGATTTTGCGCTGCTGGATTTTCCCGTGACCCTCACCACCGTCCTGCCTACGGGCAGCGTGGGGGTGCAGTTTGCCGCCACAAAGGAAACATTGGAGGACGGTTTTGTGGTGGAAGAAAACGGCAGGGAAATCCATTTGGACACGCGCTTTTATTTGAATATAGATGGCGTTTCCCCCTACCCGGAAAAGGGTTGGGTGCTTGATGATGGGACCAACGAGTTCAAGGTAAACATGGACAAGCTGTATGCCGATACCGTTTGCCTGCGCATTGACTGCTCGGCCCGCTACTCCAAAGGAAAATAATGGCGGCAACTAATCTGGCAGACTTACATAATTTTGAAGTCCACTTTGAAGGGGCTGCTGTCACCTTTTTGAATTCTGCCACAAGCATCCAATGCGTGGGCACAGTTTCCGAAACCGTTTTGCAGACACCCCGCGTGGAATGCGCTTTGCAGCTAGAGGAAGGAACTTCACCGCCCATCCTGCACGGCGATGGAGGCTCACCCACCACCGAGGATTTTTCTCAATATGATGCGCTTTTTGTGGTGCGGGTTATTACGGACAACGCAGTTGGGCAAGCTGCTGACCATGCCACCTATCGTTCTGAGGTGCGATCCACTTTGCTTTATAGCGCAACCAACTGGGACAGCTCCACGCTTCCATATTATGATATGAAATGGATTCAGCCGGGTGGATGCACCTACATGGCCGACGCCGATTTTAATGTTACGGAGTTGACATGGGCACTTAAATTTGAAATAAGACGGGACGCTTGGCCAGCCTAGCGTCAGAACCAAAACCAAAAACAATACGTGCCGAATAGGCCGACTCCTATAAAAAGGGAAGGGAAAAATAAACGATGGCAATTACCTCAGACGGAACCCAAAGCTTTGGGATACAGGACTCACCTGTAACAATTAACTCCATAGTCTATGTGGTGGAAAGTGCAAGCTTCACCTATGGATCCAACCGCGTGGACATCGATGATTCTAACGGAGAACCGCTTGGCTCGACGATAGTGCCTTCTAGGGTTGAAGGATCAATGACCCTACAGTATTCCACGGACTCAGACTCAACAGCACCCAATCCCGCGCTGGGCGAGGAACTGGTGCTGGGCACAACCAATGCTCGGAATAATACTACGTATTTGCTGACCGAGGTGGGTGACGCTCAGACGCAATCCGATTATGGAAAGCTGTCCATAAGTTTCTACGAGAAAATTAACTAGGGACCGTGAATGCCGCTGACCTCCATAAGAGGTTCAAGGCGGATTTAGCTGAAGCAAGGCGGAAAGATTGTGAGGACAGCGGCAGGGTTTTCCTGACCGTCAATGTGCCGCTGGGAAGGTTTTGGCTGGCTCCCTTGACCTTGGAACGCTACCTGTTTTTGGAGCAGGTACAATCCCCCTTCCTTGGGTTTTGCGCTGAAGAAAACGTGATCCCAACGAAGGAGGATGTGCTTCATTTCCTCTGGATAATGCACCCAAAATTCCGGCCCGTTCACAGCGCGGGCAGGCGGTTTGCCCTTTTCCATTATTTCATCAACTGGAAAAAATATGCGGGTCTTATTTATGAAGCGATTGCCGCCGAAATGGAAAAGGAACTTGCGGCGGCAAAAGACAACGACTCATCCGAGTCAATGAAATCGGGATGGGTTGCTCAACTGATTGACGGGGCAGCCAGCCAGTACGGTTGGAGCGAGCGCGAAATTCTGGACCTACCCATCAGCCGCGCTCAAGCTTATATGGATGCAATGGCAAAGCGTTTAATGGGCGAAAAGGATGCCATCACTTTTGAGTTCCACGCGGATAAGGTGCGGCATGAATACATCAAAAGCCTAACCGCACTGAACAAACAAGAGGAGAACGCCGATGGCTAATTATAGCATCAAAGCGGTTATTGGTGTCGTAACTGACAAAATGAAAGCGGGCCTGAAGGGGGCTGGAGGGATGCTCAAGAAATTTGGAGGAGCAGCAGCGCAAGCCGCCAAAGATATTGCCCGCGCTTTTACGCAGGCGGCGGGTGCCATAATCGGAATGGGAATGGATTCCGTCAAGGTGGCAGCAAAAATTGATGCGGGGATGCGGGAAGTGTTCACGCTGCTGCCCGATATATCTGCGGAAGCCAAGAAAAAGATGACAGCGGACATGATGGACCTTTCCCAGAAGATGGGAAAAATGCCTGCGGATATGACCAAATCCCTCTACAACGCCTTATCCGCTGGCATTAAAAAGGAGAACGTTTTCAGCTTCATGGAGGCAGCGTCCAAGGCAGCCATCGGCGGCGTATCCTCAACGGCTGAAGCGGTGGGAGCATTGACCACGGTTCTCAATGGCTACAAAATGGGAGCGGAAAAGGCGTCGGATGTTTCCGACACTTTGTTCACCATAATTAAACAGGGCGTGACCACGATGCCGGAGCTTGCCGCCAACATTGGCAAAGTCACACCCATCGCTGCCTCGCTGGGAATTAGCTTTGAAACCGTGGGCGCAGCCTTTGCGGAGCTTACAAAAAACCTCGGCCCCGGCAAGTCGGCTGAAACTGGAACGCAGCTTAAAGCCATGTTCTCAGAGTTAAGCAAGGCCAGCATGGACGCGTTCAAGAATTTTGAAGCGGCATCGGGTAAAACCTTTCCCGATTTTATGAAGGAAGGAGGCAAGCTTTCCGACGCGCTTAATGCCCTGTCCGAACACGCAAAAAAGCTCGGCCTTCGCTTGCCTGATATGTTTGGCAGCATAGAGGCAGGCAGCGCAGCCTTGATCCTTGCCGCCGATGGTTCCAAGGGGCTCAACGAGCAAATGGAAGCGATGGGGGAAAAAGCTGGTGCAACGAATAAAGCATTCAAGGAAGTTTCCGGCGGCGTAGATTTTGCCATGAAACAAATGGCAGTCGCATGGATTGCGTTTAAAAAAGTAGTGGGAGATTCCCTTGCCCCTGTGGTGAAACTTATCATGCCACAAATCATGAACACGATTGAAATGATGAAAAAATTGCCGTGGGACGCTCTCGCGGCGGATATTGCCAATATCGTCAAATCATTCCTCCCCCTCGTGAATATATTTTTCGGCCTTGCTCGGCAAATATTTCCTCTGATCGGTCCCCAACTGAAAATCCTTGCCGCCATTCTCAACGCAACCTTGGCACCCACGCTGGCTATTGTCGCAAGAGCGTTGGAGTGGGTCTACGAAAACTTTGGATGGATTACGATAGCCATGGGTAATTTTGCGGGTTGGATCAATAAGGTCACAGGGATGTGGGTTAATTTGATTGGACATTTTGGCAAAGACACATGGGGGGCAGAATTGAGAAAAACCATAGACAAAGTTAAAGGAAAACTTCTTGAGATTATTAATTTCGTGGCCGATTGGATTGTAGATCAAGTCCCAAAGCTGGTCGGGTTTATGATGAGAATTCTTAGGGCATTTGGGGATTTCGTTATTCCGATAATTATTAGTTGGATCGACTCGGCAATAAAGAAACTAGAAGGGAGCGACAGGGCGGTTGACAAGTGGAAGGTGAAAATTTTGAAACACGGCAAGGAAATTTTCGAGAATGTGAGTGCGTGGATTGATAAAATGGAAAAGAAGTTGGAAAAGTGGGCGGCAAGGCTGGAAAAAATAGTAGGACTTATAAGGCTCACCACGATTGGGCGGCTCGCTTTAGCGCAAAATACTGCTGCCGATGAGGCGCGCGAGCGGGCGGCATTAAAGAAAAGAATCTATGACAACCTGCAGCGCATTGAGGCAGAGCAGAAACTTGCTGCGCTAAAAAGAAAGGGTGAAGCAGAAGAAAAGGCAAATCGTCTGGCGGCATTCAATTTGCAGGTAAAGCAGGACGCAAAGGAAAGGGCCATCGCCAACTGGCGCAAGTTGCAGCGCGGCGAAACTATGGCACACTGGCGGGAAAGGAATAGGCAGTATGAAATTGCGATAGAAAAACAGAAGGAGGAGCTGCGCGTCAAAGGGTTGAGCAAGAAGGAGTGGGAAAAAGAACAAAAAGAGCGCAAAGCTCAAGCAGCATTAGGGCTTCGGAACGACAAGTCTGCAAGGGCAGCAGAGGAGAAGCGGATGGCTGCCCTGATGAAAGCCTCCGTTGCGTACCTGACCAAGCAAGGAAAGTTAAAATTTAATTTTGCAGGGGTGCCACTAAGAGCCGACAGCTTGGCCGAAGCTCGGAAAAAGTGGGAGATGATTCAGCGGCTCAGGACAGAAGGAATCACGGACAGATATGGTAAGAAGTGGTTTTTCAAGACAGGGATAGATATTGAAAACATCAACCGCAGAATCACGGAAAACCTCATGCGGGGCGGGGGTGCCCCTGCCCAGCAAATCAAGAGAGCCACCGTAGAGCAGAAAAAATTCAATGCCGCAGTCAAAAAAAATCCCCTGCTGGCAATGGGCGGCGGGGGGAAGGTTTCAATGACGGGGGGCGCGGGTGCATTTGACCCGAAATACCAGAAGGCAATTATCAGAAGGCTGGATATTGCAATCCAGCAGCGCGGATTGATATACCAAACTCTCAAAGGAAAGTTCGTGAACCAATAAAGGAAACCCCATGCCAATTTATCCTGATGACCCTAATGGAGATGACTGGGCAACCGCTGTGGAGATTGGCACTGTGCCGCGCATTGACTACCCTTTCCAGTCCATTGGCGATATAACCGCCATAATATATGAACGCGACTTTGTGCAGGCGGGTGACTCATGGGCTCCGCTGGCCTTGGATACTGCGGATGGCACTTACACATCTGCATTTCTTTTTGAGGAAACGGAACCCTCAGAAATTGGCGCGGGGCTCGTCCAGTGGCAACGCCGATTTGGCACCGTGCCCAGCGCATTCACCGCTTACAGTTATGAATCAGTCACCTTTCCGGGCTATTATGACTCATACGCAACTGACACAAATTTTCGCTCGCCCTTTCCAAAGGTTGTGCCGCTCAAGAATAATTACACATTTCTAAAAACAGCCGACCCGCTGACAGATTTCGCCGTGGTAGCGCAGCAACTTTATATTACCAACAGCAGGGGGGAATCGGTCAGCTATGTGGGCGACGACACGAGCACTACATATTCCACTTACACCGGATACGTTTCCGCCGATACTTTCATCGTTGTCAGGGATGCGGTTTTTCGCCGTTGCTATGGCGCAGGGAATATCTGGGAGCAGATTCAATATCAAGCCGAAGCGGAGTAAATGGCAAACGCTAATAAACAGGCAAAATTCTCGAAGGGCAAAGGGGCTGTCCCGAGCAATGCTTACAAGTTTGACGGTGATTTCCGCAAGGGCACAACTCCCACCCTCCTTGACTCAAAGCAAGCGCAGCGGATCAAAGCGTTTATTGAGAATCTGGTTTTCCGCTCCATGTTCGAGGTCATAACCGGAAGCCCGGACCACAATTCTTTTAAGATAGATTTTTCCAACGACACCGAAACCAAGTTCAAGTTATCCGTCCAAACTGATCTTTCGCATGACTCCATGCCCGTGCTCGGCGGTGATCTGTTGTTGATGCAC
>Ga0209644_1000217_pt1 | contig 13513 bp, 29 predicted proteins | sample ETNvirome_2_1000_FD_184069 | JGI IMG/M metagenome (GOLD analysis project Ga0209644, IMG submission 184069) | Marine viral communities from the Pacific Ocean - ETNP_2_1000 (SPAdes) (version 2) | ecosystem: Environmental > Aquatic > Marine > Oceanic | place: Pacific Ocean | collected 2013-06-22 | reverse complement strand
TAGTCTTCAGGGTGCTGGATAAATCCGCCCTGCCTGAAGCGCATCACAGCCATAGTCATAGAATCGACTAGATCGTCATGATCACCGTGCGGGAATGCTGCACATTCCTCAATCACCTCTTCTGCAAACTTCTGATCAGGCGCCCATATCATGCCAGATTCGAAAAGAGGAGCACATGTATTTACTCTGACATGCTTATCATTTCCTTTGCTTGGTGTAAAGGTCTGAACTGGAATATCCATCTGACGAAGCTCATAGGTCAATGGCAGTCCAGATGCTTTCGCTTCAATGATTACCATCTCGGGTTTCCAATATTTATATTGGTCTAAGGCAACACGTCTTAGTTCTGGAAACTCATAACGCTCTTTTACACAGTCGAGCAAGATTAAGTTCGCCGGTTTATCTTCTTCAGGATAAAACACTCCCCAGGTCGTAATAGCAGAATAATCCGCTGTTTCTTTTTTCATAAACGCCGTATCATAGCTTTGAATTACATAATGCAGATCAGGTGGCTCATCTTCTTCCCATTTACGCCACCATTCCCGCTTTATAAGCGCTCCTTCTTCAGATGTTGGTCTTTGCATCCATTGCGCGTTCCATTTTCCAACTGGAAGGGTTGTTTTAACCTTCTCCAACTCCTTTGCGTTCCAATATTCAGGCCACACGGGTCCGTGGTCCATGATTGCCGGAAATTCGACCACTTCCCATTGATCTCCTTTTACTTCTTTCTGATTCTTCATTAAAATTCCTGTTAAATCCTTTTTTGACCATCTAGTCATAACGAGTACAATCTGGCCACCCGGTTGAAGTCTTTGACGTGGTCCTGAGGTGTACCATTCATAACAATTCTCAAAAGCACTTGCTGACATAGCATCTTGCTCAGAGTGGGGATCGTCAATAATTAATAAGTCAGCACCCCGTCCGGTGATAGCACCGCCGACACCTGCAGCGAAGTACTCGCCGCCCTGTGCTGTCTCCCACCTCCCAGCGGCTTGTGAATCTTCTTGAAGTCTTGTTTTAAAAATCTTTCCGTAATCTTCACTGTCAATTAAGTGCTTGGCCTTACGACCAAATCTTATGGCAAGTTCTCCAGTGTGCGTGACTTGAATAATTTTGAGTTTCGGATTACGGCCCACCATCCACGATGGCAGAAGGTAAGACGCAAATTCAGACTTTGTATGCCTTGGGGGCATGTTGACGATTAATCGGTTAATTTTTTTATTAGCTAGATCATTAAATTTTTTTGCTATGTGTCTATGATGCGCGCCTTCAATAAACTCGGGCCAAACGCATTTAACAAAGCTTAAGAAGTCGTCTTTAGCTTTGTTTTGAATTCTTTTTTCGGCATACATTACTTGGAGTTGTCTAAAAGTCTTTCTAACGTCGGCTGGAAGCCTACTAATATCAACGGTATTTAAATTCATAAAATTTTTAAAATTTTTTGCACCCTTTTAAGATGTTCAACATGTTTTTACCAGCATTGACTGTCTAAATCAAGCAATACAACCTGAAGTAGTGGGACCCCTTTTTATATTAAAGGGAATCGATGTTTAAGCGCGCGATTTTGTTTGGATCGAGTCTGGTACCTCTATTGATTGAGTAGATGAGGGGTGAAGTGGATTGATTGGTTAGGGTGCAACGCGCGTTAGCGCGTTGCACATGGTTGGTGGTTCGTTAATCTAGTAGTACGTAATATTCATCAGTAAAGTTCTTTTGAAACCAAGTAATACCTTGTTGCATTATCTTGTATTGCTCAGCCCATTCAGCGTCTTTAATGTTATAATAAATAGTAGCTGCGAAATTTGGCAACTTACATGTTCGCAAACTATAAGGATTAATACAAGTAGTTATATCTAATGCTTGTTCACTATCTATGTTTTTAGCAAAGTACGCTGGTATCTTGATTGTCTTGTTATTGTATTTAATTGTTGTCATGTTTATTCTCCTGTATTTAATGTATAATTACTATCATCATACTGTTGTTTGGTCAATGGTCTGCGTTCCTCTGTTATTGTGTTATCAAAATAATGTTCATCAGGTAAGTTGTCATAACCTCTATAATAATAGCGCTTAACCCACGCGTTATGTTCTGTTAAATGTTTTGGTTCAGTTAATCTTCCAAAGTGATTGATTGCTTTATCTCCGAAATCATTAAACCAATCATCTTGACATCTCGTTGAACAAAAATTACTGCCACCATAATACATTGATGATCTTCTTCTAGTTTGATAAGTCTTACTGCCCTTAATTCCTTTAAGTCTATCTTTAGTATAATAAGTATGACACTTAGTTCCCTGACACAATTTTAAATCACTCATTTTTTAACCTCTCTATCTTTTGTTCAAGTTTGAATAATTGAATATCAATATCTCTTAATTTAGTTTCAGCATATAACCACAAACTAAATCCACCAATTAAGAAAAACAATCCAAAGTATAATAATAAATTATAAATCATCTTTTTTATCCTCTCTCATTTCTCCAATACATTTAGCATGACTAGCCAAAACTTTTTCAAGTGTTGCAATTCTTTGTTCTAACTTGTCCATAATCTTATAAGCATTTTTAATAAACTCTAAGTTTTCATCATTCATGACCAACTCCAAAGCTATAAACTATTTGAGCAAGTCCACCGAACATAATTAATAGTCCAACTGTTTGATCTCCCTCAGGATATAATCCAATAACTAATCCAAAGCCAAACAAAACTAATCCTAATGTAAAGCAAATTAATTGTCCGATCATGCGTTCCTCCATTTACAATTTACTGCTGTTCTTGGGTGCTTTGCCTCAATATCCCAAAAGTTATAACAATCGTTTCCATTTCTATCTGTCCATTGTCTTGATACAAAACCATCAAATTCATCTGCACCTAAAAAAGTACAAACTTTGTTTCTGCTTTTTACATACCAAGTAAAGTATTTATTTGTATTGTTTGCCATAAGCTTTCTTCTTTCTGTTAATTAGGGATAATCTTATCATGGATTATCCCTAACTGTCAATCGTTAATTTATCGCTTGTTTTTCATACTCTCGTCTAGCGAGTATTTTATCCTCTCTACTAACATTTTTATTCTTCATAGCTTTTAAATGTTCTGCCGCATGTTTAGGATTATAAAAAGCTAACCCTGTTGAGTTAGTTCTTATAATTTCTGCGTCAGTTAATTTCAAACCACTTTCATTGGCAAACTCAACTGCCTCATCAAGATATTTATATCCTTTGACAACATCTTTAATAAATTTCATCTGTTCTAAAACAGATTTTATCCATTTATAATGTGCCATGATGAATTGACCTTTAGCTTGTTTCCACGCAACAAGAATTTTAAACTCTTGTTCAGTACAAGCAATAGAACGATCTCTACAATATTCTCTACCAATTAAATCTAGTTTATATTTGTCGTTCCATTCTTTGCCATAACCCTTATCATCATCTCCCAAATATTTATCGTTTGCATCTCTATATTTAGTTAAATAAGGATTTTGATCTTTGCCATCTTGTTCAATAAGAATATCAGGATTACAACCCTCTTGCGCTTTTAATTCATCACGCAATAAAGCATATCCATATTCACTATTGGAACTATGACTTGAGTTATTCTCAACGTCAACACTACCATTTAAACGAAAGTCAAAATGTTTCTCAATAGTATCTTCTTTCATAACAACATTGTTGTCATAATCTCTATCTTCTTTCATACCTAAATAATGAAAATGAAAGCAGCTATCAGGTTGAACATTGTCAACATTTGCAAACTTATTTTGAAGATAGTATGCTTTCGCAACATCATCTTCTGTATAATGTCTACGAACAATTTGTTTTGCCAAAGTCCAAGCATTATCATTGATCTCCATTTGATCTGCTTTTTTATTATCGTAGTCTTGTTTTTCTTGAGTATCTTCTGCCTCAACGTGTACTCGCATACGAGTTCCAATCTTATTCCGATACCCTTGATTTAGTCTTATTCTCATTTATACCTCTTTCTTTCTATAAGTATTTAATCTTGTTTCGATCTTATCATAATATCCATTATTTAAAAGATATTTATATAAGTTCTTACAAGTCTTTGGTGCTTTCTTATCATTGATAAAATTAAGCACAGCTTTAGCAAAAGAAGTAAAACCTGTAACATGAGGATTAGTCATTAATCTTCCTGTTAGTGCTTGTCTTTCTAATGCTTGTAAAAGTAGTTCTTGTTGAAACGAAAAACCACTTTCCATTGTTGTATCTGCTAGTTTCATGTTTTCTCCTGTATTGTTTTGCATGATTTGAAATTAACACTTGACATATCTTCTGTCAAGCATTATGTTGGATATATTAAATTAATTTCGTTCACTGCGGTTATTAATTTAATGGGACAACTTCTGGTTGTAGCACATCACACCGCTATTCGTAGCCGTCTTTGTGTTATGAACCAGAACTGATCCCTGATCTCTTTGCGCTTCAATACAGGGACATAGTACAAAACCTGTTGAAAGATTTGATCTGGCAAAAAGAGATCTGGGATCAGTTGTCGGACTATAAAAATGTAGCAATGGTTAATAACCCATTAGTCTATTGGCCCGGCTTCACCGGTGGACAACTGATCTGATCAGGTGTTGTTAGCTGTGGGATATTAACCACTATAACACTGGATGCGCGCCGACTAGTCAAAAGCAGTTGAACGCCAGCGCACTGCCTCCAGCGTAGCGCAACTCCTGGTTGAAAAAGAAAATTCAACCTCAGGTTGAGTTGTAATATTTGGTAACATTATGTTACTTGTAGGATAATAAGGGACATGTTATAAGAAGAGATTATGAAAACATTTACACTTAGTAAAGACCAAGTAGAAAAAACAATTGAAGCTCTAAGCATTCACATTACTGACATTAGAATGTGTAATAAAAAAGAAAGAAATAGACTAAGATTTAAGACTACTAAAAACTTATGGCAAAGAAAAAGTGACCAAAGAATAGTTGATAGAGCGGAAGAAAAAATATTAGGGATAGAAAAAATAATAGAGGAGTTAAAAAAATCCTGATCCCTGATCCCGCATACGGATGCCAATCGTTGGTGGTTAAGGTGCGAAAGATGCCATCTCGTACGACGATCGTGCAACGATGTGTGGGATCTGGGATCAGGTTGAAATAACATGGCCTCTGCCGGTAGATCTGGCGGGCCTGATCCCTGATCCATTGGGCATCTGAGTAACTGCTAGCCCCCGATGGATCTGGGATCAGTAATATGAATAAAAATCACGCGCTCTGCGGCCGGCCTATACATTGCGCCAGGTTTTGCTCATATGCATTCTTAAGTAAATGCATATGGGTTAATATGAAATTCAACCTGTGGTTGAAAAATTCAACCTGAAGTTGAATAAGAAAAAAGCTGCAAGCTTCAAGCTTCAAGCTTCAAGCTTGACAACGGATCCTGGACCATGTAGGATGAATTTATAAAGGAGAAATAATGAAAATAGAAAAACCAAAAAAGAAAACAATCGATTGGTACGGTAAAAAAGTTTCCGTCCCTTTTGATTGTCACATATACCCAGAAAAAGAAGTTAAGATTAAGAACCGGTTCACGGGCCAGGAAACAACGATGCCTGGTTACGCGGCCGCTGTTTACGATACAATTATCGGAGCTGAGCAATTTGAACAATGGGACGTGGTCCGGGCTGGCCTGGACTGGTTCAAACAACATTTTGCAGAACAATACATGGTGGTTCTAGACTGATGAGTATAACCTGGAACACAGGGCTCGCTGCAGAGCGGGCCCGAGCAAAAAACAAATCAGAACCTCCGGCAAATAAAAAACTTATAAAAAAATTACACGATAAATGGTGCAGGGCCAACGGCTATAAGCTTCAAGCCGCAAGCTCCAAGCGGCAAGCTGCAAGCCGGGGGGGGCGGGCGGGAATGAAAAAGCGCCAAGCAAGAAAGATGTTGACTCCCACAAAATCCCTGATATAAGGTAAGTATGTCTCGTTCTCTTAAACCCGAATTCCGACCAGGTGGCGCGAACCGCCAGTACATCCTGGACAAGGCCGTGGAATATATTCTGGAAAAGAACCCAAAGCTTGGGACCCAGAATTCAAGACACGCGTTCCTTGTGGAACAGGTCGGGCTGTCTCAGACAGAATATTTGGAAGCCTTAAACCGAGCTTCCAGTGGCGGCGTAGTGAAGGCTGCATTATGGAACAGTTAGTTTCATCAGGTTCAGGCGCGCGAGCGCCTGGCCAAATAAAAAAAAGAAAAAGAAAGCTACAAGCTACAAGCGCCAAGCTTCAAGCGCCACGAAAAAGACACAATTAAAATGTATAAACAACTTAGAAAGGAATAAATTATGACTGAAAAAACAAAAACAGTAAGCAATCCTGGATTTGATGACAAGCAATTCACAAAACAAAAATTTGTAGATCGTTGGGTCAACTGGTCCAAGGACTTTGGCAAGATTGCCGGGTCTCTAGACGAAGCGATGAAGTTTGAAGCAAAAGTTAAAGAGCTGGCCGAAAAGCAATTTGATGCTTAAAAAAGAAGCAAGAATTATAACCGGAGGCCTGAGCAAACCAAACAAAATGCCGGGACCATCAATCAACCTGCCAGCGTCGCAATGCATTACGGGCGCCAAGCTGGTGAAGGTTAAGGGCTCTACCTGTTCTGGATGCTATGCACTCAAAGGCAGATATAGATTTCAAAATGTAAAAGACGCGATGCAACGCCGGCTGGACAAGCTCCACGACCCCAGATGGGTTGAAGCAATGGTTACGCTAGTCGACAAGCAGCCCGTGTTCAGGTGGCACGACTCTGGGGACCTTCAGTCTGTACAACACTTAAAAAATATATTCGAAGTGTGCAAGCGCACGCCGGGCACCAGACACTGGCTGCCGACCCGTGAAGCCCGCTTCCTGTCCCTGATGGATCCAGATGTAGTTCCAAAGAATTTAAAAATAGTATTATCCGATCATATGAATGACCAGCGGGTGCCTCCTTCCTGGTGGCCGTATACATCGGGTGTGACCACGGACCATGAAGCCGTGACATGCCCGGCGTCTAAGCAGGGGAATAAATGCCTGGACTGCAGGAAGTGCTGGGACCGTAACACTAAACGTGTTATATACGGTAAACATTAAATGTCCGGGCCACTATGAATGCAAAGCTAGAAGCTCACAAGTTGTGCACACGCGATCCGATCATAGGGCCCGGGCGCCAAACTAAATGACCTATTACCATCCCAAATATTACGCAGCTCTGCGTGCAGAGCGTAAGAAGCTCCAAGCTGCAAGCGTCAAGCACCAAGCTTCTGAAGCTTCAAGCAGCAAGCCTCAAGCCCCGACCAGCAAGCATCAAGCTCCAAGCCGGAAGCTACAAGCTCCACGATCCGTGAACCACGGAACATTTGAATAAGTTTCGAGGACCTCGGACCGAGGCTCTCGGCTATGATAAATGTATTCTTCGGATGTGTCTTATGGAAGGCAATTTGGTGCGGAGAAAATTTAAGTTTATTACCTCGTGTAACTTTTAACTCTACTGTAAAAAAGTGCCCAGAACTATTGTAGCCCAACAGATCAGGAGTACCAAGTAAGCTAATGTTTTCAAGCCTTGTCCATATAATTCCTGATGATTTCTTACGAAGTTTTTGATATAATTTTGCCTCTGGACCCATGTCTTTATCGAGGTAACGACCTCGTGCATTAGTAATCTTTTTGTAACTTGTCTGGTAGAATAATACTAGATGGTTTTTGAGTTTTTAAAACTAATCTGTGCGCTGTATGACCTTTGAAACCAACTATAGGAGCAGCATTCTCATGCACTTCCATTCTTCTAACATCATATAACGTGCCTTCAACTTCACAAAATATTACAGCGTTCTTTACTGCATCTGATCCTTCCGTAAAGGAAGTAAGAAACTGTTGCATGTCCTGTACTCTCATTATGATTTTCGATCAATTAGGTGTTCAATTTGTTTAGCTAGCTTCTTATTATCTTCTTCAACCTCTGTCAATCTTGTTTGTAATTTTCCGTTTAATTCTTGATGAGATAAATTAATTTTACCTACTTCAATCAGCTTAGCAGATAACTCTTCTATAATTTGTTTGTTACCATCCAACAGGTTCTTATCTTTTATCCACTGAGATTCTTTTTGTTTCCAATCCCAGATTTCTTTCTTATACTGCTCAATCAACAACATTAAATCTGGTTCTCCTCTGTCTTCATTTATAATTGTAGATTCATTTTCATAAGACATGTCGTTGCCATGCTCCTTCTGAGTTTTATATGTTCTCTTATCTTTCATATTGACTTTATAGGATAGTTACCTTAAATTGTCAACCATGGGAGTTCATAAAAGATTAACTGAAATGCAAAAGAGATTCGCTGAATTTATAGTATTTGGTGGACCTGAAGGACCCGTCTCACAGATGGAAGCAGCAAAGCTGGCTGGCTACAGTCATAACAGAGCAAGACAAGAAGGATCAGAGCTTATGAATCCAAGACTATCTCCATTAGTTGCAAAATTTGTAGGTGAACTTAAAGAAGAGAGACTTAAGAAATTTGAAGTTAACTATGAAACCCACATTGCAGAACTAGACAGAATTAAAAATATGGCTTTGAAGAAAGGAAGTTTTTCCTCAGCTGTAAACGCTGAAACCAATCGTGGAAAAGCAGCAGGACTATACATAGACCGAAAAATAATAAAACATGGGAAGCTAGAAGAGCTAACAGAGGAACAACTAGAAGCCAAAATGAAACAAATCTTAACCGACTACGAACCGTTGTTGAATGCGAAGCAAGTTGAGGCATTACCAGATGAAGTTACCGAGATAAAAGGAACAAAAAAATAATTATTTCTTTGGCTTTTTCTGCTGACGTATCCTTTTCGGTTTTGTAAATACCCTTTCAATTTTTTTCTTCTGTTTGGGTACTAAAAGTTGTGGATATTCAATTGTTCGTTTATGCGTCATATTTTCCCCATTAACCTATCTTAACCATTTTCTTCACACAAGCAACAGGAATCATCGTCCGATCTCCAAAAGTCAAAGACCCATCTTCCTCCCGATCGTAAGAAGCAAACAACTTAATAGCAAACCTATCCTTGTTATACAGCCAACCTTCATTAACAGGATATGCTAGTTTCATTTTGTTAAAACCTTTTTCATCGGCCCAACCGCTATCACTTAAGATATCAATCCACTCAACTCTGACCTTTGAATAAGGGATATCTTCGTTGACGCTTTGGTTTAAGCTTAATCTTCTTTTTGTTTTTCGTGGCATAGTAATATTTCGAGTTGTGCTTCTCATTGAATTTATCCCAAAAGCTCTCTTCTGTCATCTTCTTAATTCTCTCTCTATAAGGCCTCTGTACAAAAAAAAGTTTTTTATTTTAATTATATTTTCAAAGTGATGGAACGTGGAACTTTTTAGCTTTTTTTCTATATAAGTAGCTTATATAGCCAATTATTTAAGTTCCATGGAAGTTCCATGAGTTCCATGAGCTTAAATAAGCCTTGATTTCATTGACGAAAAAAACGGTGTTTTTGGGCAAAAAGTTCCATAGACTGTTACTCTTAATTTTCTTTGCCATCTTTTGGCCTCATTGTGAACACATTTGCGTCAATATTCACATTAGCTTGCTCCTTCTCATCAAAGATAAGCTCGTTATACATGTCCAAACGCTTCATCCATTTATGCTTCCAACGTCTTAAATCAGCGTCTTGTATCTTGAATTCTTGGTAATATAGGTCAGGAGTACATACCATTATAACACCTTGTCTTATTTGAGATCCATATACGTAGTCGTGAGCCATGGCGTACGCTGAAATTTGCAAGAAATAATCCTCTATCCATTCTAATCTCTTAGGCCTATTGGCTTGCTTAAAGTCTACAATAGTTTCCATATTATTATGGAGACATACCAGGTCAGTAGACCCAGCGTATAGCCCAGGATAATGCATCGTGACTTCCGAGCCGTAATATTCTTCCACAGGCGTAAGGCCAATCTCAATAATCTTGTTAGCCATGGGACGCGCCTCTTCCCCAATAGCGCTGAGATCATCATACCCGATTCCTGTGATGTGGTTCTCCAGGAACTTATGCATGGAAGTCCCTCGCTTGCTAGAATGATTCTTAATGGCTTCTGCTTTTTCATGTCCTACTTTATTTTTCCAGTTTGTTAAATACGTCTGATCTTTAGTTTTTGCAAGAATTGTTGTGACCGAAGGCAATCTTATTCCTCCAAAATCATAGGTCCGTGAGCCGTGGTGCTCGTACCTTTGTCCGCTGATGTATCTGTATTTATTACTTTTTTTCATGCAACGTTTACCTCTGCTTCGGTTTCAATCCAGACTCTCGCCCCGCAGCTCAATGGTTTATCGGGACTGTATATGATTTTACTAGGTCCTAGAATCTCCACTTCATGACCATAGGTATTAGACTTACTCGTCTTTACCGTGATCACAGGTTTATTAGTTCCGTGCTTCTTGTTGTAACGGATATGGTGCATGTTAACGTGGATTCTTTTTTTCATGCATCTTTCTGTCTATAATATTCTCGACAATATCTCCATACTTCTTACTTTTTACAATGTCTTGTTTAAGTTTAGGAAGCTCTTTTACATTAAAAATTTTTTTAAAATTTTCTCTATAAAGATCTGTGGCGACTCTGGAGCGCCCATCCCATTTAGGTTTTTGGGTCATATAATTTATACTTCAATGTTAATTCTTCTCCTTCTTCAATATCTTTTATGACCATAAGATTCCATTTTGTGAAGCTAAGATCATATTTGTCATCAGGCAGATTAGTACGATGATTCCATTCCTGCCTGGTTAGAAGAGATTTAACTCTAACACAGTTAGGTTTATCCGAATGGTTAATAAATCCACCCATGGGAGTTCTTAAAATAAGTTTGCCTAATTCTACATGAGACATTCCAAGGTTAGTTTCAGCCACCAGTTTCCGCGTGGTAAATAATCCCTGGCCCGCGATCCCTGAGTCGGCAACCGTGAGTCCTGAAGGAAGAGGACTATATTGTTTCAATCGGTCTAGATCGTGATATTCTTTTATGTCTGTATCATTCATCATAAAACCACCACCAGCATATACAAAGACAATAACGTTATAAGTGTTAACGAAGTAAATATGATTATAAAAATTTTATTCATTATAAACTCAACCCTATCAATAATCCTATTATAATACCTTCCAACCAAAATGCCCACCTATGCGATCCTTTTGCTGTATGTTTTTTAATGAAAGTAATTGTCCAATGTTTCATGGCCATATTCTCCTAACAATTCTTTCTGTTTCCAGATCCACAACATTATCTCCCAGCTCTTGAGCTTTTGGTTCGTAGTGGTCAATGATCTGTTCTAGTTTATGAAGTTTAACCTGTGCATAAGGCCACATCAGTTTAGCAAATTTTAAAGCATCTCGGTATCCGCAGCACCAGCGCCACTGCTTTTTGTATTTTGGTTTATTATTATATTTCTTTTCTTTACTCCAGCCAAACCCTAGAGTTTCATGAAGCCATGTAATGACTTCTTTATCAGTCATGGATATTTCACAACGGATGTACCATTGATTATAAACCTTGCCCCCTCGATCGGCTCGTTTAGTTGGTTTCTTCTTGCATGTTACGCAGCCTTCCCCATCAAAGAGTCCGGCTATATAAGCAATCTCATTTATTTCCATTGTTTCCTTTTGTTAATGCATCGTAGGCATGCATCTTAATATCTTTCTCAGTACCTATAATAGTTAAAACATCTAATCCGCTGTATGCTTTAGCATAAGCGTTTTGACCTACAGCAATTCCGGCGGTTGAGCTTAACATAGCAAACTCAGTGCAAGAACTTGTAAGTATTACGAGTACCGTGAGTAGCATCATCGTTTGAAGCCATCGAGGATTTATATACATAAAACTCTCCTTCCGAGTCACATTCCCAGCATTGGTGAATGTGATTCTTTTTATCAATATGGACAACCTTAACATATCCGTTGCCTCTACACACGTCACAAATTTCTTTATGAACTCTGTATTTTTTTAATCTTGCCATTTAACTTTTTAGCTTTCTCGTTTGCTATTTGCTCGATAGTCTTGCTTATAGATAATTTCGCGTCCGGCAATAAAACTTTGGACAAATTAATCAATGTCTTGTATGTTTGATGCGTTAGTGAAACGTTACGATATTTTGTAATATCAGTCATGTTGTGTTCCTTTCATTTGAAGTATTATATAGGACTTTTTAAAAACTTTGTCAATGATAAAATTTACGTTAATAATATGGGTGTGCTCTTTTTTAGGGGGGCAGGTATGTATGCCTCCTATTCAATCTCCAATTTTATATGAGAGTTGGTATGAATGTTCACGGACGGCACATCAAGAGTCTTTAAAACTTTTATCTAAGTTTGGATATAAAACAGTTAATGAGGCTCACATTGCTATGAAGTATACTTGTCGTCCAGTGGAGAGTATTTGACAATATGGCAGAAATGTGTTAAGCGCAGTCTTCTCACCACAATTAACCTATTCTAATTCCCTTTAGAATAGGTTTATTCACAGTAAAAACCCTGTACAGTTCCTTGCCCGTTATTAAGATACCAACCTTGTTCTTTCCCTGGTCCGTGATACGTGGAGCGAATTTCGATATACGCTTGACCTAAAGCCAAACAATCCATCACATTTACGAAAGGGTTAAAATTTATTCTTTCTTTTACGAGTGTGCCGTTGAAAAGTAGAATTAATATTACTAGTGTCTTCACCATGTATTTTTCTCCCCCATTTAATAATTCGATTAAAATTTTTAGCTTTAATACTTATGTCAGGGCCAAATCTTCGCCATGCAGATTTAACAAGATTTAATTCTAACAGTAAATTAACCCATTGCCTTTGGGATATATTAGATACTTTAATATGTACTTCTTTCATACTGTATATATAGGATAGTGGAGGACTAATGTCAAGTGCCTGTTTGAGGTAGGTATAACCCCATTCTTTTCTCGTGTTTATTACGATTCTTTTTATGACGTCCAGGCCTCTTCTTTCTAGTTTGTTTATGGTAGGTATTAACCCCGTACTTTGGGACTTTTGACATCTGTATTTTCTTCTGGAAGTTTAGTCATCGCAGGTAAATACCTTATTCGCCCATTAATATATTGTTTGCAATCAGAGCCACAATTCATACATCTATATATTTCAGGACTTAAAGACACAAACATAGTTTCGTAAGTACAAGTAGGACATATCCCACTTGTTACTTGTGCTGCTACATCAAGAGCTTTGCCAAAAGGACCTTTGCCGAACATGTTTTTCTTTTCTCCCATACTTAGTTTTATCTCTTATGACTTTTGGTGTAAAGAACTTTAAAAGTTTAGCAATTGGATTTCTTTTTTTAATTTTTTTAGGCACCTATTCCGAGAAGAATTAATACAATAATTATAGTAATAATCATCCATTTCTCAGTAGGATTGTGAAAAAATTTCATTATTCTTTTATTATTTTAAGTATCTTCTTCTCGCCCATATATATCTCTGTTAATGCCTTCA
>Ga0209644_1000216_pt1 | contig 13541 bp, 11 predicted proteins | sample ETNvirome_2_1000_FD_184069 | JGI IMG/M metagenome (GOLD analysis project Ga0209644, IMG submission 184069) | Marine viral communities from the Pacific Ocean - ETNP_2_1000 (SPAdes) (version 2) | ecosystem: Environmental > Aquatic > Marine > Oceanic | place: Pacific Ocean | collected 2013-06-22 | reverse complement strand
CTGCTGATCCCGACTGGTGACGCGGAGGACGAGAACGCTATGGGGAACGACACCCCTCGTAAGGCTGCTCCTGCTCCCCGTAGAGAGCCTGAGCAGGAGCCTGACCCTGAGCCTCGCATGGAGAAGAGGACGGTCAACAGGGACGCTCCTGCGCCGTCTAAGAAGCAGTACCCCGAAGACCCGTCGAAGTTCGACGACAAGCCCTACGCCTACAAGACTCCATTCGATCTGAAAGACGAATGCAAAGCTCGTGGTGGTTGGTGGGACGGGGATACCAAGACCTGGAGGTTCAAGGAACCGCAGGCTGATTGGCAGCAATTCCTGCTGGAGGTTGAAATTCGGCAGGAGGAGCAGTATCCTGACCCAAGAGATATGGAGACGGAGCCTGAAGAGCGCGAGGAGGTTCCGTTTTAGAACATCTGACTCGTCTCCTAACGTGATGATGGGAGCCTCGGCGCAATGCCGGGGCTTTTTTTTATACCCTTTACCCGTTAAGATCTGAGCATAACTATATAAGGAGATATCTCATGGCGAACTTGGATAATTTCAGAGGCGATGGGGAACAGTCGATCCCCAATAACATTACCACCTGGACAGAAACCGGAACCCATGCTACGGCTGCTGTAACAGTTACCCATGCAGCGGAAACGGACAAGACTCATTACCTTTGCGGTGTTGCGGTAAGTTGTGGACACGCAGTGGGTGAAGACCCAGACCCTTGCCTTGTAACTATAGTGGACGGAGTCGCCACAATTTTAGCGTGGACCGTAGCTGGCGTTGGAGTGAAGGACGTTGGTGCTAATGGCGGCTCTGGAGTCGTCACATTCCCGCACCCGATAGAAATAACAGAGGGTCAATTGGTAAGTGTTACTGTGACCCCCGAAGGTACAACCAATAGAGTGTCCTGTAATGCCTGGGGCTTCACCAACGACACGAGGATTGAATAATGAAAACACGACTCGCATTTATTCTGCTGATCCCCTTCCTGGCTGGTGGCTGTGCTGCCATCAGGGAGATCCAAGACAACGCCCAGGCGATTGCCGGCGGCGTGATCGAGAGCTTCGTCGGCGTTGACGCTGGCGGGAAGATCGTTGAAGCCGTGGTGGCCCCCTCTGTCATCAGCGTGACCGAAGCCCTGCTGGCCTCAATCGCTGTGATCACTGGTGGCGTGGCTGGCTATGTCGGCGTGAAGAAGGGCAAGAAGAAGAAGTAATGACTAAATATATAGTCAGCCTGGCGTGGATGAAGCCGGGAGCCAACTCAGGCGTGGGAACGCAGATTATATTAGAGGCTGCGAGTGCCGAAGATGCCGAGGCCGAGGCGCAGACCTTAAACCCGATGGCAGTTATGTATGACCAATTCCAATGGTCTGCGGGCGAAACGGTCGCCCTCGAAGAAGAAATAACATCAGAGATCTATACCGATGGCGAATAATTCGGAGTTTTTCGGGCAGCGGCTGACAACGTATATAGAAGGTCAGCATGTCGGGTACAATTTTCGGAGCATGAACAACTCCGGAACAAAGAGTTTCTGCATTTTCAAGGCTCCTTTTGCAGCCGATATAACCGCCCTGAGCGTGATGACCACCACCCTTTCCGGTACATCTCCATACTATAAAATGAGCGTCCAGGGCGTTACAGCTACGGGAAGCGGTGGCCGTCCTGACGGGTCCATCAAAGAATCAGGAACCTGCGTGACAGCAGATACGCAACTCACGGCGACATCTTATAATTCTATAGCCCTGGGCGCGGCCTATTCAGCCAGTGCATTGGAAGATATCGCGATAGTTTTCGAGTACGCCAGCGGAACCATCGACGGCAGCAATTACATTCGCATCGTGACGAGTTCGCAAGCGTCTCGCCATGATAACCCATTTAGCGGCTATATGACCGATGGCGCGACATGGTACGACAGTGTCAACAAATACCCGGCACTTGTTGCCGTTACAGACAATGCCAATTTTGACATGGGCGGGATGCAACTCTACAATCGGGCGAAAGATTATGATTCCGGCACGACAGGCGACCGCCATTGCATGAAGATCGTCTGGCCTGCGACCGCGCCAGCCACCTATATCAGCGGTTTCACGCATGGCGCGTCGGTCTTGTCAGCCTGGGCCAGCGGCCCAGAATACAAATATGGTATTTGGAATACAGCCGGGTCCGAACTCGTCAGCGGCACCTATGATAAGGAAGATGTAGCCAACCATGACCTTTATGGAACGCAGACATATCCTTTTGCCACCAGCTATAAATTCGAGGCCGGAGAAACCTACTATATAGGTTTTGAGAATACCGGCGATGCCCTGCAGCCCGAGTGGCTTGATGTCAAGAACGCCAACGCCTTAAGAAGCTGGCCGGGAAAACAGCATTATTTCGGAGCCATATGGGATGGATCTTGGACAGACCATACAGATAAAAAGCCCTGCATTAATCTATTATTAGATGACATGGAAGGCGGGGGCGGGGGCGGCTCTACAATTTCAGGACCATCAATGGGAGTAATCGGCTAATGCCAATCCGCGCACAAGCTCTGACCATGCACTATTTCGCCACCGATGCCGATGGCCCGAAGACTGGCGATGTAGGCAACCACGCACTAAGGATCATCGAAGACGGGGTGATCGGAACCATCGCAGCATCTCCAGCGGAGATCGACGCTACCAACGCACCAGGCATGTACAAGGTTGCTATCACGGCTGCTGAGAACACCGCAGATGTCGTGACGCTCTGTGGGAAGTCGTCCTCGTCAGGTGTGACTTTGTCACCATCCACATGGTGCAATATTTCAAACTCCGATGCGGCTGCGACAACCGCCTCTTCCCTGGGTGCATCGAACTCCACCAAGTTAGGCGTTATTGACGGCATCGTGGACTCGATCCTCGTTGACACAGGCACCACCCTGGACGGGAAGATCAACACTATCGACACCGTGGTGGACTCCATTCTGGTAGACACAGGGACCACCCTCGAGGGGAAGATCGATGTCATCGATGGCATCGTGGACGATATCCTTGTAGACACGGCGGTGCTGGGGGCAAGCCCTATTGCCGCCAACATTACTCAGATCAGCGGAGGGACCGCTGGAATCAGCTCACTCAAGCAAGGGGCTGCGTCCATACTGCAGGGCTCGGTTACCAGCGGCTCCACCACGACCTCCATTGTCGGGACCGGCTCTCTCTCGACCGTTGACGAGTTCTATACAGATCGCATGATCCTCTTTACCAATGGCGCACTTGAATTTAGTGGCAGAGCCATCGCTGCGTACACGGGCTCAACGAAGACCTTCACGGTTTCGCCGGCCTTCACCTCGGCACCGGCCTCTTCAAACACCTTCATCATCGTATAGACCTATGCCCGTAACCACGGCTTTTGAAAAGATACGAGTTCAGGCGATCTACAACTTCGGTGGTGCGCCCCTTCGCCGCTTCCGCTCTACGGCTACGCAGCGAAACACCATCGACGCGCTCTTCGTGCAGACCGATTCGGCAACCGCCAGGATCGTGCAGACCGAGTCCACCGATGCGAAGCTGACGCAGACCGATTCCACCCCCGTCTACTTTGCAGGAGGAGATTGACATGGCAGCGAGAATGTTCGCTCAAGGACTCATCGACCTGGGCATGGGTGTCGTCCTGTGGAAAGCCTCCGGTGGCTCCACGGTCAAGGCCCAGCTCACGGGCGACCCAGGTGCTGACGGCGGTGGCTACGATGCCGCCCTCGACCCTGACGGACACGACTATCTCAACGACACCTCAAGCCATGAGATCGGATCGCTCACGGATCCAACCCTCACCCTTGCGGACCCCGTCATCGGAAGTGTCAAGAAGGTGAAGTTCGATGCTACCAACGACCTGACCTTCTCAAGCGTACCCTCCGGACATACAGCCGAAGGCGTGATCATCTACAAGGACACGGGAGTAGCCAGCACCTCCACCCTCATAGCCTGGTGCAAGTTCAGCAACCCTGTCGCCACTGACGGCAGCGACATAACCGTAGCCTTCCACTCCGAGGGCGTATTCGAGCTGGTCTTCGATGCCTCCTGACCCCAAGCTATACTGCCGCTGGTGCAAAAACAAAGAGTTGGTGGAGCAGGAGAAGCCTGCGCCAAAGCAGAGAAGGTTCCTCTGTGAGAAGTGCAATCACAGCCTGACCCTGGTAGTCGCCACCCCAGCGGCTGCTAAAGCTTTCCACCAGAGGTCTGATAGACGGCTCGACTCTTCTTCTCAGCCCCCCGAAGAATCTCCATCAGCCTCATAACCTCGGCGTTCTTCTTGCCGGCCTCGGTCGCATAGATCGTCTCGAAATTGCGGACCATACCTTCGGGGATCTTTAGCTTCAGCTTCCGCTTGAGCATATCGACCATGTTTCGTGGAGCCTGCGTCTCCTTGTAGAATCTCGCGACGTTGATACCGCTCAGGGTTGCGAAGAGCTTGTCGGAGAGGTCACGGTCAGGATCCCCGAGCTTCTGCAGGGTAGAGATGACCCTCGAGAACGGTGACTGGCGCAGGGCGTAGAGCATGTCGGGGTCAGCTCGTAGCCTGGTCTTGCCACTCTTGAGAACATCCGTCCGCAGCCCAGGCAGGAGCTTCTCAAGCCCGAACATCTGCTTCACCCTGTCGGCTTCCTGGATCGGCTTGCGGTAGAAGAAGTCCTTGCCGGCTGCGATCTCAGCAGCCTGCTTGAACGGGGGAGTCATCTGCCCGATGATAGTCCTCGCCAGCTCGGAGCCTATGCCCGCCAGCCCACCCTCACGCTGCGAAACGTCGAACTTGCGGAACTCCTCGATGGGAGAGCCGAAGGTGGTGACGAACTGCTCTCGCCCCTTGCGATCCTTCCACGGAAGCGGCAGGGCGAAGGACGCTTTGATGTATTCCGGCAGACCCTCGGGCCTGAGCAGGCTGGGCTGCACCGAGCCCCTGGTGAGAGCCGCCATCTTGCTGGGATTACTGATGAATTCCTTCGTCAGCATGGGGATCATCTTGCGGGTCCAGTTGTAGAACATGAACATCCGCTTGCCGTAGCGTCTCTCGAACTTGGTCAGGTCCGAATAGTCGAGCAGGTACTTGTTGACGGACTCGAGAGCCTCGAAGTCGGTCAGGCCGTCAGCCTTCTTCCCGTAGTAGTGAGCCGCCCTGCCCATGTCCTCGGCGAAGCTGGTGTACTTCTTCCACCTCTCCGAGCCCTTGGGGTATTTCTTCTTGAACCACTTCTCCATCTTCGACCAGACGTTGATCCTGCCGGCATCAGTCAGTTCCTTGGCGGCTTCTCTACTCCACCCGCCAGTAAGGACACCGATGTCCGTGAGCCGTTTCAGCTCGTCCTGGTCCTTGAAGACGGCCCGGAACCCCATCTTGTAGAACTTCGGGTTCGAGACACCGCCAAGCCAGTTGAGGAAGATGTTGGTCGAGAAGTTGCGAAGGTGGAACGGGAGCCACGGACGGGTCAGGGACCAGCGCAGCGGACCCAGGATCATCTTGTCGTAGATCTCGCCGAGGTGGGACATGTCGTCGGAGTCCACGAGCTTGACGGTCACGCCCCGTATCTCGTCGGCAAGCGAGTTGCGGATGCCCTTGTTGAGCAGACCCGCATCCTTCATGGCCTTTCTCGCGGCCTTGCTGTCGCCAAGGACGATCTCTTGAAGCTCGCCGTCGATCTTTGCCGTGACACGGTGGATGCCATGCTCCATGTAGAAGTCGCCAAGGGTCACATAGTCGTGGGCGTTCTTCTTGAGGATTTTCTTTACGATGCCCTTGCCGTTCACCAGGGACTTGACGAAGGTGGCGTTGAGGACGCTGCGCTCGTCTCCGATGTACTTGCCGGGATAGGTGACCGAGAAGTCCTTGTTGAACCACTGAGCTGGGCGGTCGCCTGGGAGCTTCTCGAAGAACTTGTTCACCTGGCTGGTGAATGTTTCCCTCCACCTGTCGAGCCTCGGGCTATCGCCGCCTGTCTTCGCCGACATCTGGCTCTTCGAGTACCTGCCCATGTAGCGGTGATACTGGTCAAGCATCGTGCCGCCCTTGCCATCGGTCGCCCTTCGAGTGGAAATATACTTCCTGGCATCAGTAGTCAGCACACGCTCTGCGTAGTTCTTCGTGATCGACTGCAGACGAGCAGCCAGTACGGTCCCTTCCTTGGTCGCACCCACAGCCACGCGACGCGCAAGAAGCTCTCCAACCTCCTGGTCGAGGTTCTTCACAAGGGCTTGAGATTCAGGACGGAGCAGGGACACATACGCCTCGTTCTCGTCCAGGTTGTCGTACAACGCCCGGATCATGTTGTCCTTCTCACCCTTTAACTTCGAGATAGCCCGCATGAGCGGCCCCTTGATCGCATTCGGCAGCTTTCTGCCCTGCGTGAGGGCGGCTGGGGCTGTTCCTAAACCGCCTGCCAGGACGCTTTCTGGCATTCCACCGCGAGCATAGCCAGGCCCATAGCTTATGTTGGTCAAGAGCAGGTCGGGGTTGATCTCCGAGATCTTGGGGATGGCGGCTTCGGCCTCTGCCTGCGCTACCTGCTTAAGTATCTTGTCTTCGTGGATCAGCTCCTGACGGATATTGTCAACCTCGCTCCTCAGTCCCTTGACCTTGAGTGCTTTAGCGATCTCTGCCTCAGTGAGCCTAAAGCGACCCTTGAGCGCATTCTGCTCGTACTTGGTCTTCGCCGCGCCGAAGCGTGACGGGCGGGGCTGTGCTGTCGGGGCATGAATCTGTTTCTTGTCAAAAACAGCGTAGACATCACCCTTTGATATGGGGTCGCCAAACTCAGCTACATCCCGAAGAATAATCCCATCATGCCCTTCTTTCTTTGCACGACGAACAAGTTTGCCTTGGAGTATGGTGTCATCAATTATGTCCTGGGCTTCTTTCCCGCCGACTATCAGGGGGTTCTTAATCTCCAGCTTGCCTTTGAGAATCGGGCCTGCGGATATCTCTTCAAAGATCTCCTGCCCGTACTCATCTAAAGTTCCTGTCCCTCGTTCAGTGATGATTTCCCCGTATTCTCGCGGAAGCGTGAACTGAGAAGCCATGTCCTCTGAAGAAGTAAAGAAGACTGCACCTTCTGTTTCTACCGCCTTCCCAGGATCCAAGTCAGTGAGCTTCAAGGAAGGGTCGTTTGTCCCGTGATACACAGTTCGTGTAAGGGTTCCAGCCTCGCCAGCCCGCCCCTTCCCCTGCGCCGTAGCCCACTTGCCGTCCTTGCCCATCTTCTTTTCTATCTTCCCGATCTGGGCTTCTATATCGCCCTCGAGACCGCCCAAGGTCTTCTGCAACTTCTCGGTTCGGAGGGTAGCATTCTGTAGATCTACGAAGTTCGACCGCCTTTCCTCAAGCAAGTCAGCGACATCTATGTTCCTCTTCTCGGCGATCTCTGCGAGTTCCTCCGCTCTATCGAAACCACCGAATTTACCACCCTTAGTAGTGAGGACTTTGTGACCCGGTGCTACCTCGCCGAGTGCGGACTGGAAGGTGTCCTTGTCCACCCCGGCTCGTGCGAGTTTGTATTCCGCTTCGTCGATTTGCTTCCGAAGGTCCAGAAGCACATCTGCTTCCCTCTTTATGTCCTCCTCAGAAGCCACCGCAAGCCACTTGAGCCGCTCATCGAACTTACCCTGGAGCCTTTTGAGATCGCCCTCTATTCGACTGATTAAGGGGGTCTTCAGTTTTTCCAGCGAACTCGCCTGCGCCTCGAGCCTGACCGCTCTTTTCTCGTTGCTCGTTCTCTGGGCTACTTCCCGACTGAAGATCTCTTTCTCCCAACTGCCCCTCGCCTTGCCCCGTGGAACCTCTACTGCTTCGACAAGCGAAGCCCTATACGCCCTAATCTCATCCCTGATAACGGGCTCCATACCGTAGGCTTCCCGACCGTTGAGGATGTCCTCGTCAAAGCTCTCCCGCGTATAGTCATCGGCGGTGGCATAGGACCGCTGGAAGGTTTCATCGAACCTCTTCTGTATCTCTTCTTCCGTCAGCTCCGCAGCGGACTTCTTGTACTTCTTCCTGGCGTACCTTTCTGTCGCCTGGACTTGCGATGCTCGCTCTAACTCGAAAAGTTCGTCGCCCTTCTGAGCGAGGGCATCACCCTTCTCACCCCCCTCCCGCATGATCTGCCTCACCTGGAGCCTGTACTCGTTCATATACGGCTGCAGAACCTCGCTACGCTGGAAGGCGTTCGAGATAAGACGACCCGTTGCCGCGATGGGGGGGAACTTGCCCAGGAGCTGCCCCGAAGCTTGGATCGCACCAAGAACGGGCGCACCCCTGATCAGCACCTTTTCGACATCGGTGAATGGGATCGTCAGCGACAACAGCTTCCGTTGCGGAAGATCTCCCTGACCCGCTGCCTTCCAGGTCTTAGCGAGTATCTCAGACGCTCCCATTTCGTTCAGTTGCGACTTTAGAGTCCTTGTCCTGGTCTGGGCCTCATGGGCTCGCTTGACCGCCGTCACGCCCCTCTCAAAGCGTGTGGCCTCGCCGGAGGTGAGTTCGAGACCCTTGGTTATCTTCGCAAGATCACCACCCTTCTCCACCTCTTTCGTAGCCTTCAGAAGTTGCTTGACGTTGAACTTCTCAGCACCCTCCATGGCGGTCTTTATAGCCGCCGTGGAAGCCGCTCTGGAGCCTGTCGCCTTGCCGAGGCTAGACGCAAGTTTGCCGGCCTTCGTCAGCCCACCAAGCCCACCAAGATAGGTCAGCGGATCGCCTACAACCTCGAGCCCGAAGGCAAGGATATCGACGGGGTCGAACTTGCCTGGCTTGTCACGAATGCCCATCTTCCGCAGAGCGTCCCAGCCCGTGACCCGTTTCTTGCTTGTGCCACCCCACGCCCAATTACGGGGAGCGTCGAGAGCGAGAGCGAGACTGAGGAGAAAGCCGGGTTCCTCTTCGGTAGTTCCAGCTCCAGCGGCATAGAGACTCTTCATCCCCGTAATTGAGCCACCCGTCAGGGGAGTTATAGGCACAAGCTTCTCCTCCTATTGTGGCACGTTGATTCGGGGGCGTTCGACGGGATTCTTCAGACCGATCTCTGATAGGATATTGCCTTGTATCTCGAATCTGTAAAAGGACTCAGGCTCAACGCCTTCACTCACTGACCGCATTGCGTCAGCCAGCCCCTTAAAGAACGATCTTTTTATATTGGCTCCTGCCGCTGGGTGCGTTTCTCTGGTTCCTAATAAAACGCCAAGATTCTGCATGGGAGAACCCTTCATGTGACCGGCCACTATGGAACTCCAGTTATCCTCAATATGCTTCGCTGCCTCGTCAAGAGCCGCCGGTCCCTTCTTCCATGTCTTGGCGAGGTGCTTGACGAGTGCTGGGCGATCACCAACGCCCAGATGGTGCCAAGTATTTCCGAGATTCTTGAAGGCTGCGTCACCCTTAGTCCCAGCTCCCGCCGCCCAACCGCCGCCCTCTTTGGTCCCGGAAGTCAGGCTATGCGGCCTCAACTCATCCAGGGTGACAATCCCGTCCCGATGCAGATTGGTTAAGGCACTAAGGAGTCTGAAATTCGGTCCCTCTCTGTTGAGTTCGCCCAACTCCTCATTGGCACCGACCCCGAGATCTCGAAGGTGTGGGTGTTCCTCCATTGTGTTAGTGACCACAACTTTGGCTGCGTCGATACTCTCAGTCTGTGCCTCGGTTAATCCCTTACGTTGCCGCTCAATTGATTTTGCAGCCGCTTCCCTCAATGGGCCTTTCTGCAGTTCTTGAAGCTCCTGTGCGGACTTTAGTTGCCCAGGCCTAGCCTCCACCTCTTTCAGTTGGGCTTCCCGCAACCGCTTGTCATAGTCTGACAGCATCGCCTCACGCTTGACGGGATCTTTTGTCTTCTCCCACTTCTCCTTGAGGAGGTTAAAGTCTTTTTCCGCAAGGGTTCCATCCTTCTCCATCTTGTCGAGAACAGCCCTGCCGTGAACCTCTGCGATCTTGACCCTTCGTTCCTCGAGCGCCAACCGCGTGTCCTCATTCTTCTCCCCCGATATAAGTTTCTTCATTTGCTGGTCGAGAAGCTCTGTGTGGGCTATCACATTGTCGATACTAGAAGTTTCCCGAAGTCGAGCCAAGGACGATATGACTTCGGCGGTCTTGGCCTCGAAGCCCTTTCTCTTCACATCCAGAGATAAAGATGTGACCTCGTCCTCCAGAGTCTTTTCGCCTTTCTCGGCCTCTGTTTCAAGTTTCCTGGCTCCTGCCTCTGCGGCTTTAATTCGAGCATCGATGGTTCCTTGGGCGACTGCGGTATTCGCTAACCGCAGTTCTTCTTCCTGCTTCCTTTTCCTCCCCTGCTCCCCTTCATCCCCGTACTCAGCGGAGAACATACTCTGCTCCAGGTTGAGCTTATCCTGGCTCTGCTCAAGCGACTGCTTCTGCTGCAGGTAATCACCCACCGACTTCAACGCGCCTACGCCCGTCTTCACATAGTCCGCGACCGTGGCTCTCTTGCTGGCCCTCTCCCCTGCTGCGATCTGCTTCGCACCGAGGAGTGCCTGAGCTGTTCCTGTAGTCTGCCTTGCACCTCTGGGCATCTATACCATCCCTGCGAGTATCTGCTGTTGAATCAGTTGGGTTATGTCGGGTGTCTGGACGTTGGGGTTCAGGAGATCGGACACGCTGAAGTTCGCCAACGCACCTGGTATGAGCCCACTCGGAGCCCTTGGGAATGCGTTCTGTGCCATCATCGGACCCTGCTGGAACTGGTTCTGCGCCATCATTGGACTCTGCTGGACCGGCTGGACCGGAGGCTGGTATGACAGATCCTGCGGTGGCGGTCGCATTGTGCCTTGGGGAACGAAGTTTGAACCGCCAGGGAACATCGAAGGTGGAACCCTCGTCTGGGGCAGGGGCTGCGGTACGCTCACCGGCAGAGCAGACGGCTGCTGGTAACTCGCTCCACCCCACTCGCTCATAGACGGTGGGCCTCCAGCTCCTGACGGAAGCATCATGGGGTCCACGGCTGCTGCCGCTGTCTGCGGACCCAGGCTCGAGAGCAGCGGACCTATCGCCATATTCGCCAAACCTGCCGCCTTCTGCCATCCCGGTGGTTCAGGCGGTTCGTCAACCCCGAGGAGTGCCGCTGCCGTACCTGTGGCACCGGGAACAGAACCTGCTGGGAGGGGAATCCGCCCACCCCGACCGGGAGAGCTTAACAGTCCACCAGCAGCACCGCCAAGTGAGCCGCCGACAGCAGCCCCTGCAGGACCGCCCACGCCGAACCCGAGTATCGCGCCGAGAAGACCGCCAAGACCGCCGAAGCTATCGGCTGCTTCCGCTTCTTCCTGCACCTTTTTCTGGTTGAGGATCCTCGACATTGGAGACTGCCCGATGATAGTCCCGAACGGTCCACGCAGCCTAGCGGGTGCTTGCGGCTGTAAGTTTCTACTTCCTCTTCGTCCTGGCATATCTATTTATCCGCAGTCTAAGTTGGTTTGGTTCTCGATCATCCAGTTCTGGATGGTGCTCATTATCACAGAGTCTCTTCTCTCCAGCCAAGCCGCTTCACTCTCATTTACACGACGACCGCCTGGGACCGCTGGTCCCTGACCAGGAATGGGGTTTCGACCGCCCAGACTAATTACTCGCTCTCGTAGAGTTGCAAGAGTGTCAGCGGGGGGGCGACAATTTGCCAGAGGATGACCGGGTTGGAAGAACCCGCCCGGCCCCATCCCATTCTCGTCCGCTTCTCCAGGCACAGGTTCTTCACCTGGGGCTACCGGCGGTCCCGGCACAGGCAGTTGAACTATATCGCCTCCGATTGGCTTAGTGGCATCCGGTGGTTCGACGGCTATTCCGGCGAAGTCCATCGGATCAAATTCCCATTCGCCGAGGTAACGCTGGAGAAGATCCTGCGCGGCAAGCCTGCGGTTCCCAAGCTCCTGGTTCATGGCATTGATGTCCTCAAGGGCTGACCGCTGCAGGTTCTCCCTGAACGCAGCCTCTGTTCCAGCGGCACCTATCGCGCCCATTCGCTGGGCTTGCATCATGGCTACCGCCGGCACACCGCCTCCCAGACCACGCTGGGCAAACTGTTCTGCTTGTTGGCGAAGAGCGGATTCCTGCGATGCAGCAAGCTGCCCCCGCAAAGCTCCAGCTCCAAGCCCACCACCCCTGAGCCTCTGGAGTGCAACCTCTCGGGCGGCGATCTCACCTTCGCTTGACCCTATCTGGTTGAGGGAATCCTGCAGGACACCAAGCCCTTCTTCTCTTCTTCTCTCCGCATCCAGTCTGCGCCGGAGATTGAAATCCAATTCTGCCATCGGCACTTCGCCGATCTGCATATCCCCGATTCCTAACTCTTGCTCTAGGGTTTTGAACCTGTCGGCCCTTGGACCTACTGGTGGATCGACTGGCGTTGCAGGACCACCTCCGAGTAAATCGACTGGAGCCCACGGGTCGCGAACTTTTTCGTGGGGTTGTCCGTTTATATGCGGCATGTTATCTCCAATGGGTTCAGGCAGGACAGGGGGAATATTCGCAATGGGTTCAGGCAGGACAGGGGGAATATTCGCATCGCCAACCTCTGCCCTTTGTGCTGGGAAGTTCCCCCGATTCAATATATCTGCTGCCGGCCCAACAGGAGGACCAGCCACACCGAGTCCAGGAAGGTCGTCGTCCACGAACCCCATCCCGACTAAATCCATCTGCTCGACCCGCCGGCCAGCGAGGTTCCTGCCTTCTCCATGTATAAAAGCTCCTGCGGGTGTACGAGGCATTCATGTTTCTCTCTACGATGCTGAAGGGTTGATAGCAGTGGCGGTAACACCGGCTGTCTGAGCCGTCACTAACTGTGTTCTATTCTCAAAGATGACACCCATAACTACGACAGAAAAAGTTCCGGAATATGCGGTGGAACCGTGGTTGTTCGTCGCAACCACCGATACCGTGCCGTTCTTGTCTACATGAGGACGGAAGGAAACATACTCCTCGTTCGCCACCGTGGCGGTCGGTGCAGCCGATATATAGACGATGTCTTCCGCTGGAGCGTTCACGAAGTCTGTCAGGTCAGCACTGGTCGCCGTGGCCTGCGCTCCCGCAGCCAGGCTCGAGAGAACCATCGACACCGTTGTCTGCCGAATCGCATAGATCGGGTTAAGGGTATTGCTCGGCTCGACCAGGGGGTCTCCAACCGAGATCTTGGTGAAGCTCGTATCCCCATCGATAACATCCCGAAGTATACGGGACTCGCTCTTCGTAACCTGCTTGCCTATCTCCCGCCGTACCGCCGGCATATCCAGTTGGTCGGGTCCGATCTGGGCCTGGATCATCTGGTAGAGCTTGTCGATCTCGTGGTTTATCGCAGGGTCCATTCTCAGGACTGATGATCTTCCGTAGGTCGCTGGCATTAGCTCGGCCTCCCTGCCCCGACCCCAGTCAGAGTGAACGAGGTCACCTCTACGCCTTGGCTCTCAGCCTGGTACAACTCGAGGGTCAGGTCTCTCGCCCTCTCACTCAGCCGAAGGTGGTGCGTAGCATCCGTGGGGGATATCGAGTCGAGAAACTCATGCCCCGTATCGGAGTTGCGATAGTAGCGAACCTCGATGT
>Ga0209644_1000215_pt1 | contig 13567 bp, 27 predicted proteins | sample ETNvirome_2_1000_FD_184069 | JGI IMG/M metagenome (GOLD analysis project Ga0209644, IMG submission 184069) | Marine viral communities from the Pacific Ocean - ETNP_2_1000 (SPAdes) (version 2) | ecosystem: Environmental > Aquatic > Marine > Oceanic | place: Pacific Ocean | collected 2013-06-22 | reverse complement strand
ATTCTGTCATATTAATCACCTTGTTTCATCTTTGCCTTAATATTTTCGGCGTTTCGTTTTCTTTTTCTTTGGCTTCACTTTAGTGGGGAGTTTGCCGCCTTTAGGCGTCTCCTTCTCCCACTGCTTCGCCATCTTTGGCTTGTTCTTGTACATCCAAGCTCTCTGTTTCTTGCTCTTGAACGGCATTGTCTTCAGCCTCCTTTTGTAGTTCAGCAAGGAATGCTTGCCAATCATGGACTAGTTCGTGTTTCTCCACGAAGTCTTGTACTATCTTACTATTCTGTTCAATAGCTTGTTGCATTTGCATAGCCTGTTGTTCAGTACCAGATAGTCTGTCTCCCAGTTGTCTGGTCTGACCTACTAACCAATTCAGATTATCCATGGTTTGCTTAGGACCTGCACTTGCGTTAAAGTCCTTGACCCATGCTTCTACATCGTTCATACGTTTCTCTAATCGTTTCAATGTTGCCATTTCTTCGTTCTCCTATGAACAGGCACAATTACCTGCACATATTTTCATTTGTATTAACTTATCCTTTGAATACCTATTTAAAGCTTTCTCTCTCATGTTGTTTATGATGTGTCCAGCTTGGTCAGGATTATCAGTATACCAGCCCCAGTCACGTCCGGGCTCGTTATATATACTTTCAAATACAAAGTGAATGTCATGGTTGGAGCACCCTGCGTTTATCATCTCCATACCTATTATCTTATTTTCTTCGTGGCTGCTATGTCCACGCTCTATGTTACGCTCTACTAGCTCTACTACGCATTTACGTAAGGGCATTATATAGTCATTACTATGTGTAGCATGCTTAGTAGGGCTTTCTACCCCATTAATCTTTCCTAAAAGATAGTCTACTCCCACTGATACGGTGTGCTTAATACCCAATTCATCACATATAAACTCTATAAAGTTTCTCTGTGCTTTCTTGTTTTTAATAGGTGGGTAGTGGGTTTCGTTGTTTTCCATAGCCATAGCATATAGCGCCGCTATATCGTTATCCATTATCTGCGCTACTGTAAATTGTGTGCACCACACCCCCGTCGGTGTTCCCTCTATCTTAGAAATATATTGGGTGTTGGGTATTCTCCTCAGGCAAGCTACGCTGTTGTTTATACATGCTTGGTCTAGTGTTCCCAGTTTATATTTTGTCTTGAGGTGTGTTAAGTATTTTCTCAACATATCTCTTTTCAAACCATCCGATAAGCCCACTGGCGAGTGGAAGTCTATATTCATTTGAAAGCCCTTGCCCCCTGTAAGATACATCCTTGGGGTAATTTTGAGCGGGTTGCAGAACCGCCGTATAAATTTTCTCACATCCTTTAAACATTTATTCACATCCTTAATATCATCGAAATCAAACCACATAGTATTTAATATTGCTGAGTCATAGTTGGTTTTACCCTCTATTCTATCAGTAGTGTCATCAAAAACGTATACACTGGTGTAACAGTTCTTCTTACCATTAAACTCAGCTATCTTTTCTTCGAGCTGGTCTACGTTATAACAACGGGCTATTCTGGCGGGGATTCCGAATTCTCTGAAATACATTCCTTTTCTCTTATTATCTCTATCTTTTGACACCAATCTTTAGGTATAGCCATAATGTCTATACCATCCGTATCAGACCAGTGTTGCACGAGTATTAGAGCTTTCTCGTTTTCTATCACCAATTCTCCTATGGTTTCACATATAGCTAAATGCGCCTCTGGGTGCTTAGCATTAAGGGTGTGCACTTTAATTTGTTGTGCTGCGTCAGTCCATACCACTTTCACCAGTGGACCCACGGCTCCTATTCCTTTTGCTTCGATGTAATCCATTCTTTCCACTCCTCGAACATTTGTGATATAATATTTAAATCTCCTTCATGTTCATAGTATTTGCAGTTGGGTGGTGTTTCCGTTACCATCAGTGCATTATAAGGTCTATCGAATAACAACCTATTATAGGGTATACGATTATCAGCACACCATTCCTTTGTAGCCATTACCCAATCTAATGAGTTGGGTCGCTTGCACCATATGGTGATGTTATGTTCGTTCATCATTAACCAGTCCATAAAGTCTTTCACGTTGGCTAATGGTTTGGCTATTGCTACTTCTTCGTAGCGTTTACAGGGAGTACATATAACTCCATCCATTCCAAATACTAAATTCATTTCAATTCCTCGTTTATTTTTTGAACCCAGTCTATCCATCTCTTTCCTATAACTTCCCAGCTATAGTGTTCTATGGCGTGTTTTCTAGCAGCTTTACCGGCAGCTAATCTTTTATCTGGGTTATCGTAATAGTATTGAATGGCCTCACAAATTGAGTTCTCTGAGGCTATAGCTCTCTGGGGAGCGGCTCGTGCGGGAGTATCCCACCACATGTCTTTATAAGGTATTAATATACCACGCTCACATATATCTTCCTCTTCTAAATGGTCTCGCCCGTTGGGGCCAGCATCGTGTTGATGGCCACCCAAAGGAAACATCGGTACGTCTTCGTGTTCGGGGTCTTTACATTTAATCAATTCGTAACCAGTAGTATAATTGGTCACACAAATTGGAACCCCACATGACATGGCTTCTACGGTAGGGATACCAAATCCCTCACCAGCAGTGGGTAATACAAATACATCCATACAATTAAAAAGATGAGCCATCTCTTCTTCGGTGACCGCTTGACCTCCATCTAGATGTCCCATTAGAGGGGGCATTAGATAATCCTTCAATCCATATTGTTCAGCGAAGGCAGGGAATTTCCACCCCATAGCATCATTCCAATCCATATGTAGTAATAATTTAGTTTCGTCGGGGCTGAGATTGTTTGCTTTAACGAACTGAGCATATCCTTTTATTAACCGTGGGATGTTCTTGCGGTGTTGGTTTCGTGCCACACACCCTACTACAAAGGCATCAGGTTTATTTTCTTTCCCATACTTGGGGTTTAATACAGGCTTGAATAATTGCGTGTCTACTCCATGGGGTATATAGGTAGTTTTCTTATTAAAATCCTTTTTCAATCCTATTTGTCCATATCGAGACATGGCTACTCCATAGTCTATATTATCCATTTGTTGTTGCCACGCTGGTATGGAGGGTTCTCCGTCATAAGGTATTATACATCCAAATTTCCATGGGGTACCCTTTGTTATTTCTTTAAATCCTCGAGTCATTATATCCATGCGTTGTTTGCGGGTTAGAAGTTTATTGGTTTTAGGGTCATACATCGGCATGTTCATATGTGTAGGGCACCTCGAATCTGTTATGTGTTTAAACATCTGGAAATCTAAATGACCCAAAACAAGGTCTGGTTTAAATTGTTTGACCCAGTGGGGAAACGATTTTTCTCCAAATTTCTCTTGCCCCTGAAACATTATAGGTAGGTTCTCGAAGTATACTTCTTTCTCAGTTTGACCTAAAGGCCAAGGGGTTAACCATTTTCCGTACTGAGGGTTTTGACATCCTCCATATCCTATGTGATGTCCCTCGTTGTGTAGAATAGCGGATACATTCTTTGTGTTTGTTCCGAACCCAGTGGGAGCCCATGGGCTATCTGATATGGGCATGATTCTCAGTTTACCTTTCTTGGGGTGTTTAAAATCTAAATCTTCAGCATACCTGCCGACTGTCCTATCATTATTCATTGACTGCTGCATATAATTACCTCACTGTTTAATAGCAATAACGTCTTTTTTATTAACAACCACAGTTCCTTTCTCGCCAGTAAGGTATACAAAATTCTCATCATCATGTTTTATCATTCCTCTTCCGACTTTTGTTCTGTCTTCTTCACGCCAAACCACTTTGACCTCTGCGTCTGCCAAAAATGCAGACAATGGTTTCTTCTCACTTTCATCCATTTTATCACTTCCCATAAGGGTAGGAGCAGCAAGCGTGCTGTCCTATTAGTAATATATTTTATCTTAGTATATAAAGTTTGTGGCATCTTTAAGTAATTCCTTTATTTTTCTTTTGTCCTTTACAAGGTTAAAATCTTCTTTCAATCTCCAGACTGCTATCTGTAGTAGTTCTTCGGGTGTTGTATCTAAAAGAACCCCGTTAGTTTTTCTTGCTATAAATCTTACATTGCCTTTGGTGTAACCTTTCTGTGGTATTATTCTATCTAAAGATTTACTCAGTGGCTTTCCTCCATGCCCTTCTCCATAAAAATCATAAGGTTCTCCTAATGCAGGGCACCTTTCTTTCCTTATGTTCCAATAATCTCCATATTTATAACCCATCATTTTTAATAAGTAATCACGTGTTAGATTAAAAGGCACACCCAACTTCTTAGCTCGTTGTTTACATGTGGCTATTTTGTTATTAAGCCAATAAGAAGGCGAGATGTTTCTCAGGACACGCCTGTACTCTGGAGATTTATCATCAATACCTCTCAGTTCGGGCCACTTAGTGTGCTTGCGTTTCATATCCACTCCGCTAATGACTGTTGTTTTTTATCTAACATAGTTAAGGGTGGTTTTTTCTTAACGTGCTCCTTTAAATTAAATTTCGTTAGTAGGTTACTTATAGTATCCCAATAATATGTAATGTCTATCTCGTCAACGGACTTGATAGTTTCTTTAAGTCGGTAGCCCTCTTTGGTTTTAGCATAGAAGTAGGTGGTTCCTTCGGCGGGTTCCATTCCTATTTGTTTACCCAGATTCATCAACTGAACTGTTAAGTCTGTCTCTGTTTTATAATCGTCATAGCCCTTATTAGTGGACCGACGCATAATAAAATCTTCCAACACATATTCTTCCAAGTCATACAGTTTATCGACAAATGAATTTGTAACGGTATTATTTAATCTGGCATCTGATAACCTATCTAATACCTTGTTATAGAATATAGAGCGGCTCTTTGACTTAAAGGTGCTTCCGTGTTTCGTGACACTACCATCCAGATTACGCAATATATAATTACCTACTTGTATCCACACCCCTTCTTTGAAGGTGTCTTTATCCATGGATATGTGGCTTGGGTCGCTAAGGGGAATGTGATGTTTGAGTAGTTGTTGGAGTCGCCGTGTTAACCAGTCGACGTCCACATCCACATTAGTGTTAATCCCATCAGTATGTACATATACAACAGCATCTTCTCCATATCTGCTATGGATGATATCAACCCCCGAGAGAAGGAGCCAGCGTGCCACCGCCGTGATAGCAATACCCACACCCATATCGCCGTAACTAATGTAAGGATTAGCGTTTGCACCATAAAAAGTATTCACCATTATTTTAAGAGCATCGGACTTGCTCTTATCCTCTTTAGTTTTACCGAGTTTATAAGGCTTTCGCATTTCGTTAAATTCACCTGCCATCTTAGATAAACAGCTTTGCTTATCTATCTCTATACTAAGCATTAAACGCTTACCAACCTTGTTGTCTGGTACGTAAAGAATATTGTCCTTGAATTCTATATTCTCACTATACTCATCGTATCCTATAATTCGGGTAGTATCTGGGCCCAGATTAAGGGCCATAGCTATTGAGGGATAGAACGAACTGAAGTCAACTTTATAGTTTCTCGCTTCAAATCCCGGCCTATATAGTTTAATATAAGCCGCTTGATAATTACCTTTATCGAATCTGAATATCTCAGGGTGTCGCTCTTTGTTACGATTAAGCGCTACTATGCCCTGCTCGAATAAGCTCCTCCCTTGTAATATTTTCGTAATGTAGCTACTGGGGGCGTTAACATAGGTGGCCAGTGGAACACACAGAACCTCGGCTACGTACTGTATTTGTGGAAAGTAGTGGTTGTACATATACATAGTACAGTCTACATCCGACAGAACGTAGTCCTCAATCTCGTGCAGGGGATAGTCGAGCAGGTTTTTATGTGCGAAGTCGAGCTCAATCGGTTCGAGGCCAAAGGCTTTCGAGACCTGTTTGAGCCCACGTGGAAGTCCAGATAGAGAGTAGTCTAATCTGGCCCACCTTAGCAGGTCTAAAACTATGCGTCCACCAGCGTTCATCTTAAGTTCTCTTTGGTCTTTAGGAGGTTCATACCCCCAGTTAGACCCATCTCGGTTGAGATGTTTTTTGTATTGGGTTTCGTTTATATGGTTATACCTAACTCGGTGGAGTATTTGTGGTATATCATACCCCACAAGATTCCACCCCGTAATAATGTCAGGGTCATAGTCTTGTATATAATTAGCGAAGTCCCATAATAATTGTTTATCATCTTCTCCGTCCCATAATAATACTTTGCGCTCTCCGGTGGAAGTTACAATGCCAATGGCAACTATCGGATACTTTTCTCCAAAGGGAAAGGTTCCGTCGGGGGAATGTGTTTCTATATCAAACACAAGGCATTTTACATCTTGGTCGTTAGGGTAGTTAGCAAAGAACTTTGGATGTTCTATGCAGAGCCTTTCGAGTAATGCTTCCCTTCCACCATCAAAGAGTGCTGTTTTGGGAATGTGGTCTTTTCCCGGTGTATAGAGGTGTTTTTTCAGTTGGGCTGTCTTGGTCGACGCAATCAACTTCTTTGTTTCCCCCTCTTTGTCCTCAGTATAGAAGTAGGGTTTATAGGGAGACTCCACAGCCTCAGCCTTCCCGTTCCTATACATCTTGACCATCAATTTTTTATTCTTCAGGTTAATCGTACGTTTATTTATACTGCCTATCAGTGGTATTTTCATTCATCATCTCCTTGAGTAATTCTTTTATACATTTTAATTCAAATAGGATAGCCCTCTGGTGAGTTACTCCCATTTGTCTGTTATCATTTGGCATTATCTATCTCCTTTGTTATGTTATGCATCTCAGGAATAATTACATCATCGTTTTCTTCTATTTCCCAAAAGTGTATTAGTTCTGACGCTTCTTGAATGGCTCTCCCCCACGCTCTATGTATTTTTGATACTTCTTCCATTTCTTTGTCGCCTATTATATCAGGTGCAAATTGGCCTGACATGTCATAATGATAAGCACTGGCAAGTTCTAACATCTTTACCCACTGCTCTCTTTCTTCATCGGTAGATACTGTGAGTTTCTTAATGATAGTCATGTTCCTTCTCTATATGCCTGTGCTTCTTCGGGGGTCATCCTACCTAATAACTTATCTATATTGTTAATCATCAGTTCTGATACTTTAATATCATATACATCACATAGTCTGGTGAGATACCACAATACATCACCCATCTCATCTATAATAAGGTCCGTGTTATCTACGTGGTCCCTTATTTCTTTCTTATATGCTCCACCGACTTCTCCGGCTTCATTCATTAAACCTAACATTAGGTATTCTTTTTCTCTACGTTTAGGATATCTCGCAGTTTTGCGAGTGAAATCCATATACGTTGCTTCTATTCCTGTTACCATATATTAATCTCCTCTGGTATTTTATCATTTCTTATCATCCAATTTCTCTGTGCGGGTAAGTATCTATATACTAAGTCCGCTTTCTTATCTTCTTGTACTACCCAAGGCTGTACTATTATGAGGTCGTCTATCCGACACCACATTCTTTTCTTATGCTTCCCACCTATCCTTATCATGCGTGTCAGTCCATCTTCACATAGCGCTACCATACGAGAGCCCCCACTCATCTCTCTTACTACTGCGTATAGCTGTCCCTGTTTGCGGGTTTTAGCCCTTTTTATAATAGGACTTGATTGCTTTGTTTTCTTTTTCATTATAGTCTCCTTCTGCTTTTAAGAGAAAGGTATTGTAATCCTTTATCTTGGCATCTTTAGCTGATTTAAAAACCTTTGGGTAATCAGCTTCCTCTACTTCCGTTGCTCTCTTTGCTCTTTCACCCAGCTCAACGTTGTTCCCGTTAAGCGGGTCAACAATTTGGACACGGCTACAACTGCGCCCAACGTATTCACGAGCCACTTCAGGCCAGTTTTCTCGTACAAACTCTTTTGTTTCTTCAATTAATTCACTCCATTTTATTTTTGCTACGGGTTCATCAATGAGAGGACTCTTGTAATACATAGTTCTCTTTCCATCATCCTCGCTTTCTAAGAAGCCAGTCATTAGTAGTCCTGAGAGGACTGGTCTCAGTTTAGTAAAGGGCAACCCCGCAGCTTTGGCAGCCTTCTTCAACTCACCCTCAGACATCTTTACGGTTTCACTATCAGCAAAACCAAACTTGTCCATCCTTGTCTCGGGGAATAACTTAAGTATATCAGTTCCATGACTGGGCATGTGTAGACACTCCTCGACGAATGAATTGAGGTAAATGCGTAGTCCCAACCAATTATGCTTTGGTGTAACAAGTCCATAAGTTTTTCCATCACGCTCTGTTCTAAGTATTTCATCAGGATAAAAGCGAGCTATCGCATTAATAAATTTTAAAAGATATTGGACCTTTGACCTTGATACAGGAAACGCTGATGGTATGGCTTCAAATAAGAAGGGTGCACATGGATTCTTCATTATAGTTGCATCATCTTCATCTCTTTCTCTGATAGCTCGTTGAAGATGTTGTCTTAATTCTTCCATTTCTTCATTAGACATTTCAGATATTTTACTGGCGGGGAGTGCAGAAGCTAATAGTTTATGCTTGATAACCCTCTCAGTTTGTTTAACTGTTGGGTTAGTATGCATAATCATACATCGTCGTTCTAATTCTGCATCAAACATCGCAGAGCCTTTATCATTTTCCACCGCAACTGCCATGAAAACATACTTGGGCCACAATAATTGAGTCACTGCCATCCCAATAGTAACATCTGTCTTCTTTCTCCGAGCAGGTCTACCATCGGCCCACGTCTTAACTACTTCCATTACCCCTTCGGGAATTTTCTGAGCCTCAGGTATACATACGAAACGTGCTTTGTTGATTTCTTCCTCTGCATACCACACGGCTGTCTCAGATAGATGTTCTATTATATGAAAGTAGTCATCAGGTAGTAAGCTAAGTATGGCATCCATTATCACAGTTTTACCTGTTCCACTATATGCCTTGATACAAAAGTTTGTATCTTCTAATAGGTAAGAAATACTGGATGTAAGGGCTAATTCATCCTCTCCTAATATAGGAAAGAGTGTGCCGTCAGGCTTCTTGGCGTTATGAAAATATCTCAACAAATCATATATTTCAAATTTTTTCATCATTCACCCAATCACTGAGGTCATCCCATTCCGTCGCAAAACATTTGGGACAGGCCCAGCCTATTATCTTTCTATCAAAATCAACATCAACCCCCTTCTGAAACATTATTGTGCCACACTCTTTACATATTTTATTCGCTTTCACTTTTTTCATTGTTCACACTTCTCACATCCATTTCGGCAACAAGTTCCATGATTAGGGTCGTAATCTGATTCCATCTCGTCTTCTCTCTTCCATACAGCTAACCAACTCGGTGGCATACGGGGTTGAGCTATGGTTCCATCACAGCCTATTTCGTTGAATGAATTTCTATACCACTCAACTATCCACTTCTCTATACTACCTGCTGAGAGTGGTTCACACTCCTCATCTTGTTGTGTGTCCTCATTCCACTCAAACATCTTCCTACTCTCTGCGTATATCTTTTCATATAAGTATTCACTTAGTTTCATTTCTTAATCTCCTCCACAGTAAGTAAAGTAGTGCCATCACTGGACCATCCACTATGGCCGCCAGTAATATCCATTCCATTAAATCCATTTTCGCCTCGCATTTAATAAGTTGAGAACATTGTGTTCACATAACTTCACTGCATATTTCTTTAGTTCTTTATCGGGAATAGCAGGGAATTGGTCTTTCATAATTAGATAAAGGTCTATCATGGTCATGGGTTCACCGTCCTTGTCCTTTAAGAACTCTACTATTTCCTCGGGAACTACCCAAACATAGGACTGTTCCTCGCTGTTTAATAAGCTTGGTCTAAACTTCTCAGCTATGAAGGGTTCGTTCTCAGTTGGCTCTATAATATAGCCGTTTGTTTCCCTACCAAATGTTGTCTTGACTTTACCTTTTTGAAATTCAAAAACCTTATCGGTGGGATTGGTTCCACTCTCTATAAGAGTGCTAAACAAACGTTGAGCCCCAGTATGTGATGCTATTGTTAAGGTTAAATACTTCACTTCCTTAGAATCACCTATATAAATACCATAAGTAAATTCATTTATTTTAGGGGTGGAGTTTTTACAAAATACACATTCACCTTCTTTCGCCCAACATTTGTTCCTTCGTTTTGTAGAAGGGTTCCAGTGTTTAACTCTGTGAATAGGGGCTATAAAGGCGAACTGACCTAAAGCCTTCATTGAGTCTTCGAGCCAAACTCTCTGACTTCGGGGCGATTGTCTCCAATCGTCTAAACTCATTCTATCTCGATTGTTTTTCCTTGTGTTCCTTCTGCCTTCTTAACGACTACATCAAGCACTCCGTTATTAAACGTGGCTTTAACTTCGTCAGGGTTGAGCTCATACTCTGAGCCATGATGAAAGTCATAATCTCTTCCCTCAGTCTTAGCTTTAAAAGCTACACTATTGTGGTCAACTGAGAGTTCTATGTCTTTCTTCTCAACTCCGGGTAGGTCTGCACTGAGAACAACGTCCTCATCTCGGTCTTCAACGTTCGCTATGCTTTTTCGTCTTGGAAATAATTGAGCTTTCTGCGGCGCCGAAATGGGCATCGTCTCAATTTCATTGAGTAGCTCAGCCCACATCTGCATCATGCGGTCCAAGTCTCTTCCAAACATTCAGTCCTCCGTTGTAGACTTTGAAGGGCCGTCACCAATACGCTTCATTAATCTGAAGTATGGTTTGTTGCTTCCTTCTTTCCAGTAGGTGTTTCTGAACATTACGAATTCGTCACCACCCTCAGATTTACCTGAGTAGTAGGTGTTGCCATTCTTATCTGTGTTGCGGAACAATCCCGCTTGTAGTTCTAAACTACTTTTTATTTCAGCCATTTTTCTTTCTCCTTTTTTTATACATGCATATTTCCGTTGGACTGCATGGTGTTCCTGATGTCGATTTCAAGTAGCTTGTCGCCATACTTTTTCATCAACCTCTCCAGTGTTTCAGTGAAGAACTCCCTTACATCTATATCAGATGAAGGTGCTATCTCCAGTTGAAATGTCCCGACACGAAGCATGTGTGTTAACTTGTTCGCATCCATTTTAGCCATCATTAATTCTGCGGCCATATCTGCCATCTCGGGGTCAGAAGATGAATCTGTCATCTATGACCTCCAGTTTTATTAATATCTTTCTCAGGTTCTTTATCATTCCTTGCGTTTCTCCTATTTTATTCTCCAAGTCATCAAAGCGTTGGGACATAACGTTTATTCTTTCTAATACATCCTCAATGTTTTGAACGAAAGGAAACCAGTTACTTTCTTCGCTGTATAGGGCGTTTCTTTTGCGGATTTCTTCGGCCCACCTTGTATGGTGGTCTTTTACTGCCTTTTTGTCGTCTGCTATTGTCATTTTTATTTCTCTTTAGTTGTTTCATCATTACTTTGTTCTTACGAGGATTAAGGTGATGACCCTTTCCTGTCCAACCATCGACATAATATCTTACATATCCCATCCAATAGTCACGACAATTTTCCTCAGTTGGTTTCAATCCTCTTATCTTACATTTTTCTTTGAGGCGTTCAACCATCTTGTTTGTTTTACCTTTAGCCCAAATGCGGTCAAAGGCTTCCCATCTTTCATTCATCTTTACTATAATCTCCTGAAGGTAGCGGTCCACAGTGAGGACAATTAAACTTATTAGTCTTTTTCATCCCCACGTAGTCTCTACCACACTGAACACACCTCATTTCATCTCCTTCAGTGTCCATTTTCTGTCGCACTCATTACATTCAAATATCCCATTTTCATATCTTGGCACCCTAACCCAATCCCGTTCACATTGTAGGCAAATCATGGTATAAGGTAGTATCCTGTAATCACTCCGAAGCCCAAACCGAATAGGAATCCTGATATCATATCTAATTGTTGATTAGTCATAGTGTTTCCTTATTATATCTCTCACGGTTTCTCGTAACCCATCTTCTATCTCTTCCTTGAAGAGTTTTATAAAAGACTCAGCGTTTGAGGTAGTGGCATACTTGCTATCCTTCCTCGTCTCCTTCATTAAGAGTCTTACCATCTCGGGTGTCACCTTCATCATTATTTCATCATCATATACGGTGTATAATCTTTCACACAGGTTACAGGTCATACTACTCCACCTATTTGTTGATAACATTCTCGGCAATATGGGTTGCCGTTGGTGTCTCTATACTTAACATACTCAAAAGCCAATCTATGCTTACAAGTATTACATGCTACGGAAGAAGCCCCAACTAATGAGGTCATCCGAACATACTCCCTGAATAATCTATATCTGTTTTTGAGGGTTTCATATCCTGCATTAAATCGAGAGCACCAGCGTCCTTTGCTCGTTTCATCATCAGTTCTAATATCTTAACGTAAGCTAAGACGGCCATCTGTTGCCATCTGTTTAATTGAAACATGCTTGTTATCTTTTTTAAGTCTTTACCTACATTCATAATGTCGATAGAGTCAAAGGCTTTCACTAACGTTTCCCATTCGATTCGCTCTTCCTCAGTAAGGAGGCTATCAACTGAGAGAGTTCTGTTCTTATCCTCAGCCGCTTCGAGAAAGCTATTCAGTAAGTCAGTCATGTTTATCCAAACAGAGAGGGTGTCTCTACTACGATTCTATCTATTCGATAGGCACGGGGTCTTTGACCGAACTGAGAAGCATACTGCTTCAAGTTGTAGCGATTATCTTTACCTACTACATAGAACTTCCCTGCTGAGGACATATGAATATCCTCTGGAAGTATTTGCCTTACAGATTCGCTGTCTTTGTCGTGCTTCCACGAGTCAAAGTTGAATTGCGTTCTGTTCTCAGGGTTGTATCTAAAACTCACCTGCTTGTGCTTTCCTGTCTTTTGATAATGCATTACTGCATCCAAAAGTTTTTGTGTTGTCTTTGTTAATTCCATTTCAATCACCTTGTTAATCTAATGCATAACTACCGAGTTTATAAAGCTTTCGGTCCCTCAACTGAGACACCCTTCACAATAGTGAAGTGAGAAGAATTTGGATTCCCATTTTTCAGTAGCCATGCCACATTTATAACAATTAATCATAACTCTTCGTTTCCTTATTCCATTTAAATTCTTTGGGTGTGCATATAACACATCTCCACTCACCATGCTCATCTATAATGATAGCTCTTCCATCACATCTTTCACATCTTGTTATTGACATATTTATTTAAACCATAGATAGTAGGCTACTACCCCTAAACATATTAGGTTCCCCACTGTATATAATAGTATGTCTCCTATTGTAAAGTCCTTTATATTATAGGTTGGACCCCTCTTTACTTTTGTGGGTTTAATACTACCCATTTTGTAGTGGGGCATACTGTTCCAGCACTCGTCACATAGGTGTGCTCTAATGTGAGGGTGCTCTGACATATAGTGTATCTTACACTTCATGCAGTTATGCCATATAGCCTTTACTTTAATTGCTTCCATCTATCCCCCAAATACTCAGTAGTAAGAAGAACTGAATCCACCCATAACAAAACTCAGTCCAATTCATTTAACCTTTTCTTCTCAGCCTGTTGCTTCTCATAACAGTCGTCGCACACGTAT
>Ga0209644_1000214_pt1 | contig 13567 bp, 13 predicted proteins | sample ETNvirome_2_1000_FD_184069 | JGI IMG/M metagenome (GOLD analysis project Ga0209644, IMG submission 184069) | Marine viral communities from the Pacific Ocean - ETNP_2_1000 (SPAdes) (version 2) | ecosystem: Environmental > Aquatic > Marine > Oceanic | place: Pacific Ocean | collected 2013-06-22 | reverse complement strand
GGGTATCCAGCCGGCGGATGAAGTTACTACACCCTGAACTGGTGCAGCCCGCCTACCGGAAGAACTCGCTGTGGAGTCCAAGCTACTTTGCGGGAAGTGTCGGAGGCGCCCCCCTGAGCATGGTCAAACAGTATATTGAGCAACAATCGAGGCCGGACTAGGGGCGCTCTCGCGCCCCTCGCTATCCATCCTCGCACTAGAAGAAGTACGGGGTTTTTCGCGATGTTCGATAAAAAAACGCCTTGGCGTTAACCAAGGCGCTATGACGCAGTTTGAACGGCGGAACGTTTAGCAGCTTTTCGCTACCGGCTTGCGCCCTGCTTCGCCATCAAAAAATAGCGGGCGCAGCTTAACGCCTGCCATGTTGCCAGCGAAGGCCGCTGCCATCCACACCCAGCCATGCAGGCTGCCGGAAGCAATGCCGCTAAAGTAAGCGCCAATGTTGCAGCCAAAGGCCAAGCGAGCCCCGTAGCCCAGCATAATGCCGCCAATCACCGCCGCCAGCACAGATTTAAGTGGAATACGGAAGTTAGGGGCAAAGCGCCCGGCCAGGTTGGCCGCTGCCAGCGCACCCAACATAATACCGACGTTCATCACTGTGGTAATGTCGCTCCACACGCTGGCTTCCAGCGCGGCGGCATTGCCGGGTGCCTGCCAGTAGCCCCACTGGCTCACATCGCCACCCACCAGCTCAAAGCTTTTGGCTCCCCACAGTGCAAATGCAGAGGTAATCCCCCAGGGGCGGCCAGCCAGTGCCAGCGTGGCAAAGTTTAGCAGTGCCAGGGCGACCGCTCCGGCGACTAATGGCCACGGGCCGGATAACCAACGCTCGGCTCCAGGCTTATCCACCATCGGGGCTTGCTCTAGATGACCGTGGCGGCGCTTCTCCATAATCACGGTCAACACCGCAATCGCAGCAAACAGCACCAAGCTAATGCCAATACCGCCGCCAACTCCGGCTACATTGACCAGCGATACCGGCTGGAAAGCGGGCAGGCTCTGCCACCAGGCAAAGTGCGCGGTACCAATCACCGACCCCACAATAAAGAACACCAGCGTAATCAGCATGCGTGCATTACCGCCGCCTGCGGTAAACAGCGTGCCCGACGCACAGCCGCCGCCTAGCTGCATACCTACTCCGAAGATAAACGCGCCCACTAATACAGAAATACCGATGGGAGAAACGAAGCCGCGCACTTCCGTACCAAACAGGCTGCCCGCGCCCAGCGCCGGGAAGAACAGCACCACGGCAATCGCCAGCATGACCATTTGCGCCCGCAGCCCACGCCCACGGCGCTCGGTAATAAACACCCGCCACGCCGCTGTAAAGCCAAACGCCGCGTGGTACAGCACCATACCCAGCAGGCCACCTACGATCATAAGTAAGCCGATATTGGCGCTAAACAGCACACCAATCACCAAGGCACCCAGCACAATGGCCGCAGTTGCCAATAGAGGCACTCGATAGTTAACCGGTGCCACCGTAGAGGTCGTCGCCATAGCTCACCTTTAAGTAATGCTAAAAGCGCCGACAGAAATCAAGCGCTTAGCTAATTTAGATAAGGGTTATCAAGTGATCAAACAAACCGTCCAAGCCCTACCGCAGCACGCAGCCGATCCATGGTCACGGCGGCTTCCTCACGGGCACGCTCAGCGCCTTTTTGCAGAACTGCTTCAATATGCGCCGGGTCTTCCATCAGCGCATTATAACGCTCACGAGGGGCGCTTAGGTGGGCGTTGACATACTCAAATACGCGGTCTTTCGCTTCGCCCCAGCCAATGCCCTCTGCGTACTGCTGGCGCATAGCCAACGCTTCGGATTCACTCGCGAAGGCTGAGAAAATCTGGAACAGGGTGCAGGTATCCGGGTCTTTCGGCTCGCCGGGTTCCAGCGAGTTGGTTTTGATTTTACGCACCAGCTTCTGCAGCTTTTTCTCGCTCACAAACAGCGGAATCGTATTGTTGTAGCTTTTGGACATCTTGCGTCCATCCAGCCCTTTCAACACTTCCACCTTCTCATCCACGACGGCTTCAGGCTGTACAAAGTACTGGCCTTTAAACAGGTGGTTAAAGCGGCCAGCCATATCTCGCGCCATTTCGATATGCTGAATCTGGTCGCGGCCAACCGGCACTTTATTCGCATTGAACATCAAAATATCGGCGGCCATCAGTACCGGATAGCCGAACAGCCCCATGGTGACGCCTTTATCCGGGTCTTGATTACCGGCCTCTTCATTCTCTGCCACGGCGGCTTTATAAGCGTGGGCGCGGTTCATTAGCCCCTTGGCACACACGCAGGAGAGCATCCACATCAGCTCTGGAATTTCCGGGATATCCGACTGGCGGTAAAAGATCGCGTTGTCGGTATCCAGGCCAAGCGCCAGCCACGTCGCGGCGATCTCCAGGCGAGACTCCTGCACGCGCTTCGGGTCTTGGCACTTGATCAGCGCGTGGTAATCCGCCAGAAAGTAAAACGACTGCACGTTGGGGTCTTGGCTGGCCTCAATGGCAGGCTTAATCGCCCCGACATAATTGCCAAGGTGCGGGGTGCCGGTCGTGGTGATGCCGGTGAGGACGCGGGTTTTGGATTGGGTCACGATGCAAGCCTTTTCGCAAATTAGATCATGATAACGTTTAGTCTAAGGCAAGGCGAACATACATCATAAAGAAGACCAAACAAGCCCACCCCCGGCCGGCAGTCCTGTTAAAGCACTGGCGTTGTACCTAGCACCACCGTTTGGTGTTGGTGAGCTAGCATTGATGTTATCTATGCTATTAAAGGACACTAAAGAGCCGTAAAGGCTAAAGTTATTCCCCAGCGTTATCTGTCCCGCAGGCTCAAACCCAGGTTCCCCTGGTACTCCTTTACTGCCTTCTACAATAATGATGCCCTCATGGCTGCCCGTGCCATTAGCACGGAACTCAGCGCCGCGCCTCACCACAATGATGCCCAATGTGTTCGTGTTGCCAGAGGACTTAACTTCGTCACCTGGAACCACTTCGATAATTCGAGGGATGCCTGGGCTACCCTGGCTTAAGCTTCCCGAACTCACCTCTTCACCGCTTAACTGATTAACAAATGCTTCCCACTCATCGATATTATTAGACTGGTTGTAACTATTTTCGAAAAACTCATTATTTGTTTGCGGATTTTCGTTTTCACGACTGCCACCGCCAGGTCGACAACCACTACCATTGCAATCAAAGCTATTAGGTAAGTTTGCCGCCCCCATAAAGTAATTTGAGATGCTAGCACTGCCATCTGTAGGGCAGCTATCGCCAACGCAGAGCAGCGTGGCGCTTAGCGTACTTGGAAAATCGCCAGGCGTATCTATATCACCTCCGGTTTGCCCTACTTCTAGAAAGTGCTCAGCAATAACTAATCCGTCGTGATCATTGGCTATGACACGCCCACGCACAATAAAAAGGTTGGCATCAGTGCACATCCCTCCTTGTACGCAATTTCCGTATCTGCGCTCCAGGGCAAACTGATCACTAACTTGCGTGTCATCCAGCGTGCTATCGGGAGGAGTCCACTGTTCAGCGTCTTGGAACCCATCCTCTATTACCCAGACTGCCATATCCTCGGCAGCCATCTGCGCCAATGCAGCCGCTCTGTAGTTTCCCGCCAGCCGTTCATCAACCAGTGCAGCGCTCATACCCGACATGCCGATTACTAGCGACACACTAAGTAACACCAGTGCAATAATAAGAGCAGCGCCTTGCTGTTTTTGCATTTTATCCTCGCTACTTAACACCTGTAGACTTAGCTGCAAACTTCATAGATTAAAACTTTCGCTCCATCACATGAAACGAAATCGACTCTATTGTTTCTTCTTCGTCATCACGCTTAAAATCGAGCGTGAAACGGCGATAAGAACCAACTGCGTCGTCTAAGTTAATCATTTCCATGAATCTGCCCGAATCGCAAACAGGTGTTTCACTTCCCTCTGCAAAAGGAGCCAATCCGCCTACTATCGGCCGAGGGTGTGAAGCGTTACCTGAGTCGCTAGCAAGCGCTCTAATTGAGCACTCATCAGGATTACCTGTCGTTTCAGCAAGGCTATAGTTATCTTTTCTTTCGGTTTTTCGATACTCGTTAACTAACGCTGTCGTCGCAAACACCACTGTTTCCTGCTTACGGCTAAGCTCTTTGACTTTATCAAAGGTGTGAAACGTAGTGAGAAAAAGCTGCCCAGCACCCAAAATAATCACTGTACCAATGGCCATCGCAACCATTAGCTCAACAAGGGTAAAGCCTGCTTGGCGCGCTTGAAACATTATGAGCTACCTATTTGAGGAAGGCGAACAGTGTACGCCAGTGGCTCATTGTCCTCGGTTGGGCCACTATCTCCGGCTGTCACTGCGATTTCAAACTCACACGCTTCACTACTAAGGGTGATAGCTCCGGAAAAGTAGCGAATGGGTGTATCGCTGCCAACAAACCAATCGTCTTGCCAGTCGCTTAGCACATTGTCTACCATTTCATCACAGCTTACGTTCTGAGCCAGCTGCGCCCAAAGCCGCTCCTGGGCGTCTACAGCAGCCAACGTCGCCACCGAGCGCTGGTAACCGGCAGTAGCGCTTTGCAGCGCTTTTAGCTGCATAGCAGCCACCCCAATTAACCCAATGGATAGCACCAATAACGCAATGAGTGCCTCTATTAAACTAAAGCCACGTTGAGTCATAAGTTACCAACAGTCTCTAGGAGAACGATCACCGTTACTGTGTAGCTCCAGCGTCTCACATCCAGTTTTCACACGGCCTTCTTCGCCAGTTGCACTGACTGTATAACTCCCTGCACTGGGTTCAATTATATCGAACATATATAAGTCATTTGATTGACTATCAAGATACTGCTCGGCAACAGTACAGTTTTCATAGCTGTAATTATTGGTATAACAGCGCTCAAGGATACTGGCTGTTTCCATGAGCACAGCTTTGGCCTCAGCACGCTGGCTGCGCTCTACATAGCGGGCGTAACTGGGGTAGGCGATGCTGGCGATGATCCCAATAATGACCACCGCAATCAGTAATTCGATGAGGGTAAAGCCGCGCTGGTGCTTACCATAATCCCCTGCGCGGCGATTAAAACCATAAGTCACTAAGCGATGCTCCCATATCGGTTTACTCATACTTGGAGTATGTCTTAAACCGATACGGTTTGCATTATCCGCTGACGATCACCTGTTCACGCAGCTCTTTGGGCATAGAGAATGTAATGTTCTCTTCACGCCCTTGCAGTTCGACGGGGGCTTCCGCGCCCAGTGTCTGCAGCTTATCAATGACGCCTTTGACGAGCACTTCAGGGGCGCTCGCGCCAGCGGTGACGCCAATACGTTTTATGCCTTCTAACCACGATGGATCGATTTGCTCGGCGTTATCGATCAAGTACGCGGGGGTGCCCATACGCTCAGAAAGCTCACGCAGCCGGTTGGAGTTCGAGCTGTTGGGGCTACCGACCACCAGCACCAAGTCGCTATCCGCCGCCAACTCACGCACCGCGTCCTGACGGTTTTGAGTGGCGTAGCAAATATCGTCTTTGCGCGGCCCCTGAATCTCAGGGAATTTCTCCCGCAGCGCGTCGATCACTTTGGCAGTGTCATCCATGGAGAGCGTGGTTTGGGTGACGAACGCTAGCGCCGAGGGGTCATTGACAACCAGATTGGCAACGTCCTGCTCATCCTCCACCAGATAAATCTTGCCGCCGTGGGAGGTGTCGTAGCGCCCCATGGTGCCTTCTACTTCCGGGTGACCTTCATGGCCAATCAGAATGCACTCCTGGCCGCGCTTGGCGTAGCGCAGCACTTCCATATGCACTTTGGTGACCAGCGGGCAGGTGGCATCGAACACTTTCAGGCCACGCTGCTCGGCATCTTGCTGCACCGCCCGGGAAACGCCGTGGGCAGAGAAGATGACAATCACATCGTCGGGCACTTCATGGAGCTCTTCCACGAAGACCGCGCCGCGTTCACGCAGGGTTTCTACTACAAAGCGGTTGTGCACCACTTCATGGCGAACGTAAATCGGCGGGCCGAAGACATCCAGCGCGCGGTTGACGATATCAATCGCGCGGTCGACACCCGCACAAAACCCGCGCGGGTTGGCTAGCTTGATCTGTACGGGCTGAGATGACTCTGATGACTGCATAAAAGCGCCTTGATGCAACCTGCATCGCTCAGGAAATTAGTGTGTGGTGATCGGCGTAACGTTGAGCACTTCAACCTCAAACGTCAATGTACGTCCTGCCAGCGGATGGTTGAAGTCAATGTCTACGCGGTCACCGTCAATGGTTTTGACCACGCCAGGCAATTCCGTTCCTGCTTTATCAGCAAACGACATCACCATGCCGATTTCAGGCGTTTCGTCGCCAAAGTCGGCCCGCTTCAGGGTTTGAATGTTCTGCGGGTTATGCTGGCCAAACGCATGCTCAGGGGTGATATGAAACGTCCCGCTCTGGCCCGCTGCCATGCCTTTAATGGGGTGTTCAAACCCCGGTGGCAGATTGCCGTCGCCATACTGGAACGTGGCCGGTGCCTTCTCTTTGGTGGAATCCACCACCGTGCCATCTTCCAGCTTCAGCGTGAAGTGCAGGGTAATTTCCATCCCGTCGTCAATTAGGTAATCCATGATGCCTCACTCATTGGCATGTTAAGAAGATGAAGAGTGCGCGGCTTTTTTGCGGCGACGCTCGCCCATCACCGACTCCCAGATAAGGCCAATGGCCCCTAGGGTAATGCCGATATCCGCCACGTTAAAGGCAGGGTAATACCAGCCTGCCGCATGGAAAGAGAGAAAATCCACCACATAGCCATGAATTAAGCGGTCGTATAGGTTACCCAGCGCCCCACCGATAATCAGCGGCAAGGCGATAGCGAGCAGCTTCTCATCCGCACGCACGCGGGATAGCCAAACGGTGAGGCCAATGCTGGCACCAATAGCAATCGCCGCAAAGAACCAGCGCTGCCAGCCGGGGTGGTCAGCCAAAAAGCTAAACGCCGCGCCGGTGTTGTGCAGCAGCGTGAGGTTGAAAAACGGCAAGACTTCAACCGGCTGTGCATAGCTTAAAAAGTGGCTAGCGGCATACTTCGTCGCAAGATCCAACACAATGACCGCCACGGCAAGCCATAGCCAGCGCAGCGGCCGCCGCATGGGCGGCCGCTGGTGTGGATCGTTCACCGGGGAGGCTGTGTTAGGCATAGTGACGAATCTCGCCGCTACCTTCGGGTAGGTTGCTTACGCAGCGGCCACACAGGTCGGGGTGCTCGGCAACGCTGCCTACGTCTGCCCGGTGGTGCCAGCAGCGCTCGCACTTGGCATGCCCACTGGCGCTCACCGCAACCTTCAAGCCTTCAAGCTCAGTGCTTTCGGCATTGGCGGCATCTGCCAGCGGTGCCAGGTGCACTTCACTGGTGAGCATCACAAAGCGCAGCTCGTCGCCTAGCTTCGCTAGCGTCGCGTGCAGCTCATCATTGACGAACAGCGTCACTTCCGCCGCCAAGCTACCCTTGATTACTTTGGCGTTACGGGCGTCTTCCAGGCATTTGTTCACCGAGTGCTTCACTTCCAGCACCTGTTCCCAGAACGCGCGGCCCATCTCGGCGCCCTCATCCAGCGTGGAAAGCCCGGTGTAGTAGGTCTCCAGCAGCACGCTATCGCCACGCTCGCCGGGGATATGCTCAAAGATCTCCTCGGCGGTGAACGACAGAATTGGCGCCACCCAGCGGCTTAGCGCTTCCACCACGTGATAAAGCGCGGTTTGCGCGCTGCGGCGGGCCAGCGAGTCGGTTTGAGTGGTGTACTGGCGATCCTTGATCACGTCCAGGTAGAAGCCGCCAAGCTCCCGTGCGCAGAAGCCGTGTACCTGCTGGTACACATCCAGGAAGCGGTACTCCTCGTAGGCGGTTTCGATGCGGCCTTGAAGCTGTGCGGCGCGATCCACGACCCACTGATCCAGCGCCAGCATATCGCCAAACGCCACTTGGTCCCGCTTGGGATCAAAGCCGTTCAGGTTGGAAAGCAGGAAGCGCGCCGTGTTGCGGATACGACGGTACACATCAGCAGTGCGCTTGAGGATTTCATCCGAGACGGCCATTTCACCGGAGTAGTCGGTAGACGCTACCCACAGGCGTAGAATATCGGCGCCCAGCTTATCCATCACGCTTTGCGGCGCGACCACGTTACCGATGGACTTGGACATCTTGCGGCCCTGGGCATCCACCGTGAAGCCGTGGGTCAGCAGCTGACGATACGGCGCGTGACCATCAATCGCCGCACCGGTGAGCAGCGACGAGTGGAACCAGCCGCGGTGCTGATCAGAACCTTCCAGGTACAAGTCAGCTCGCGGGCCGCTTTCATGGCCGTGGGGGTGCGAGCCGCGCAGCACGTGTCGGTGGGTGGTGCCTGAGTCGAACCACACGTCTAACGTATCGGTGACTTTATCGTAGTCAGCGGCTTCCGCGCCAAGCAGCTCGGAAGGTTCGAGCTTGAACCATGCCTCAATGCCCTCTTGCTCCACGCGCTTGGCAGCTTCTTCCATCAGAGACACGGTGTTGGGGTGCAGCTCACCGGTTTGCTTATGCAGGAAGAACGGAATCGGCACGCCCCAGTTACGCTGGCGGGAGATACACCAATCCGGGCGGTTGGCAATCATGCTGTGCAGACGCGCTTGCCCCCAAGCAGGGGTGAATTCCGTCGCTTCGATACCGGCCAGCGCGCGCTCGCGCAGGGTCTTGCCATCCTTGCCTTTGATATCCATGCCGACGAACCACTGGGCCGTGGCGCGGTAGATCACCGGCGTTTTATGACGCCAGCAGTGCATGTAGCTGTGGGTGATCGGCGTGTGGGCCATCAGCGCGTTTACGTCACGCAGCTTCTCGATGATGTTCGGGTTGGCTTTCCAGATCATCTGGCCGCCGAAGAACGGCAGGTCATCCACGTAAACGCCGTTGCCCTGCACCGGGTTCAGCATATCGTCAAAGCTCATGCCGTGCTCACGGCAAGTGACAAAGTCATCCATACCGTAAGACGGAGCAGAGTGAACGATACCGGTACTGCCCACCTCAGACTCAACGTAATCCGCCAGATAAACCGGCGAGAGGCGGTCGTAGAACGGGTGGCGGAAATTGATCAGGTCCAGGTGTTTGCCTTGGGTCGTCGCGACCACCTCACCTTGTAAGCCAAAGCGCTCTAAGCAGCTCTCGACCAGCTCTTCGGCCAACAGCAGCAGACGCTCGCCGGTATCCACCAGCGCGTAGGTAAAGTCCGGGTGAACGTTCAGCGCCTGGTTGGCGGGAATGGTCCACGGCGTGGTGGTCCAGATCACCACGGCGGCGGGCTTGGCCAGCTCGCTTAAACCAAACGCAGCCGCCAGCTTGTCGGCGTCTGCCACGGGGAAGGCAACGTCGATGGCATCGGATTTTTTGTCGGCGTACTCGACTTCCGCTTCCGCCAAAGCCGAGCCGCAGTCAAAGCACCAGTTCACCGGCTTCAGGCCTTTAAAGACGTAGCCCGCCTCGACCATATCCGCCAGCGCGCGGATCTCGCCCGCTTCGTTGGCGTAATCCATGGAGCGATACGGATGACCCCAGTCACCGATGATACCCAGGCGCACAAAGTCCACCAGTTGGGTTTCGATTTGGGCACCGGCGTACTCACGGCACAGCTCACGGGCTTTATCCGCCGGAAGGTGCTTGCCGTGGGTGGTTTCGACCTTGTGCTCAATGGGCAGGCCGTGGCAGTCCCAACCCGGCACGTAGGGCGCATCAAAACCCGCCAGGTTTTTGGACTTAACGATAATATCTTTAAGAATTTTATTAACGGCGTGACCGATATGGATACTGCCGTTGGCGTAGGGAGGGCCATCGTGCAGTACAAACAGCGGCGCACCCGCACGGGCTTCGCGCAGGCGCTGGTATAGGTTCATATCCTGCCACTGGGAAACACGCCCAGGCTCCTGCTTCGGCAGCATGCCGCGCATAGGAAAGTCGGTTTCTGGCAGGTTTAGCGTGTGCTTATAGTCCATAGTCCGGTCAGCCGTCGTTAGTATCGGCGGCGTCATCCGCCGAAGTGAAATCAGAAGAAGCGGTCTCACGCCCAAGCGGGGCCGAGGCCAGCGGAAGAGAGGTCGTTAGATCAGCGTCGGCGGTCGTAAAGTAGCGGCGCGCCTTGGCTTGGTCCTGGTGAATCTGTGCTTTTAGCGCGTCAAAATCGTCAAACTTCACTTCCCCTCGCAGCCGTGCGCAGGGGTAAACCGTTAGCCGTTGGTCATACAGATCGCCAGAAAAATCCAGCAGGTGCACTTCCAGCGTAGGGCGTTTAGACCCCACCGTAGGCCGAAAGCCGACGTTCGCTACGGCGGGGTGCCGCTCGCCATTCGCCAATTCGGCCACCACCGCAAACACCCCCCGTAGCGTCAGCGGCTGGGGCAATAGCGGTAGGTTCGCGGTCGGTACACCAATGGTGCGCCCCAACTGCTGGTCGCGCACCACGCGGCCATGCAGCGAATAAGGCCTGCCCAACAGGCGGGCGGCCACTTCAAAGTTACCGCTGGCCAGCAGCGTACGCACTCGGGTGCTCGATACCCGCTCGTCATCGACTTTGAAGGTGCGAGTATGCTCTACGCCAAAGCCATGAGTGCGCCCCACGGCTTCTAACAGACTGAAGTCGCCACGGCGATCACAGCCAAAACGGAAGTCGTCGCCCACCACTAGATGCTTAACGCCCAGCCCATCAATCAACACCTGATCGATAAACTCGCGACCGGTGAGGCTGCGCAAGGCATCGTTAAACGGAAGGCACAGCACCTGCTCGGCACCGTGGTCGCGCAGCAGGCGCACTTTTTCCCGCAGGCGCGTTAAGCGCGGCGGCGCTTGGTCACCGGCAAAAAACTCGCGGGGCTGAGGCTCAAACACCACCACGGTCAGCGGTACGTTCAGGCGCGCAGCGTGCTCGCGGCACTGCTGTAGAATCGCCTGATGGCCGCGATGCACGCCATCGAAATTACCAATGGTCGCCACGCAGCCACGATGGGACGCTGTCAGATTGTGCAGACCTCGAATGACGTGCATGGCACCTCTTTTTTAAAAGCTTGTTTTAAAAGCGTTTTCCGTTTTAAGGCCGCTAGCCGTTTTCAAAGCGTTTGATTATAACGAACGCGCTGCTCTGGTGCAGAAGAAGATAATAGCGCTCACGCGCCTGCCCCTTGCCTAGCCGTTCATTTTAAAGTGGCGAAGCCGCAGGCCAAGCGCCGTTAACCAGATAAAGTAGAGCCCGCCCCCGAGCACTACTAGCCCGGCCACCCAGCGGACGCGCTGCCATAGCCCAAACTCTAACCACACCTGCCAATCAGGTGAGACTAACATAAGCGCCACGCTCATCAGCACGCTGCCGCCGACTAACTGCACCGAGTAACGCCCCCAACCCGGCTGAAACACCAGCACCTGCTGGCGGTAAAGCAGATACCCCAACAGCCCCGCGTTTAAAAATGCAGATAGCGCAGTGGCCAACGCCAAGCCCGCGTGGGCCAGCGGCCAAATCAGCAGTAGGTTGAATACCATGTTCGCGACCATGGCGATAATGCCCACCTTCACCGGTGTTTTGGTGTCCTGGCGGGCGAAGAAGCCAGGCGCTAGCACTTTGATCAGCATAAAGGCCACCAGCCCAAAGGCATAGGCGCGCAGGCTCATGGCCGCCATCTGAATATCGTTATCGGTCATCGCCCCGTAGTGAAACAGGGTAATCAAAAACGGCTCGGCCAGTACCGCCAGCGCCAGGGCAGCGGGCACGCCCAACAGCAGCACCACGCGGATCGCCCAATCCAACATGGCGGAAAAGTGCTCGGTGGACTGCTCCGCATGACGTTTGGAAAGCGCTGGCAGAATAATGGTGCCAATCGCCACACCAAACACGCCAAGCGGCAGCTCTACCAAACGGTCAGAGTAGTAGAGCCATGAAACGCTGCCTGCGGCCAACAGCGATGCCAGCACCGTATCCAACAGCAGGTTGATCTGGGATACCGAGACCCCAAACAAAGCCGGCACCATCAGCTTTAAAATGCGCTTCACGCCATCGTGGGCGAAGTTAGGCCATGGGGTGGGCAAAAGCCCTAAACGCAGCAAAAACGGCACCTGAAACGCAAGCTGAGCCGCCCCGGCAATCAGCACGCCCCACGCCAGCGCCATAGCGGGCTCTTCCATCAGGGGCATCAAAAACAGCGCCGCGCCGATCAGCGAAATATTCAGCAGCACCGGTGTAAATGCGGGCACTGCAAAGCGGTTCCAAGTGTTCAGCACGCTGCCTGAGAACGCGGTGAGCGAAATGAGCAGCAGGTAGGGAAAGGTGAGCCGCAGCATATCGGCGGTCATCGCGAGTTTATCAGGGTCGCGTCCAAAGCCAGGGGCAAACAGCCATACCAGCCAGGGCGCGCCCAGCATCGCCAACGCGGTGATTAGCGCCAGCAGCGCGGTTAGGCTCCCCGCTACCGCATTCAGCAGTTCACGGATCTCCTGCTTGGTGCGCTGGGTGGAGTACTCCGAGAGCACCGGCACAAACGCCTGGTTAAACGCCCCTTCTGCAAATAAACGGCGCAGAAAATTGGGAATTTTAAACGCCACAAAAAAGGCATCCGAGCCATTGCCTGCGCCCAAAAACGTTGCCACGACCACATCGCGCACCAACCCCATCACCCGGGAGAGCATGGTCATCGCGCTGACCACTAACCCCGAACGCATCAGTCCTCGGCGTGGTGGCGGCATATTGGCATGCTGTGGTGTATCGGCGCTCATCAGGTTATTCCCTACAGGCTAAATAGAGATGCACATATCGCCCGGTAGGCGACGTTCAGGCACAAAAAAACCGGCCGCAGCCGGTTTTTTTATGGCGCCTGCCGGCTTACGCCGCCAGAGCCTTAATGCGCTTGTTCAAGCGGCTTTTCAGACGTGCAGCTTTCTTCTTAGAAAGAACGTCTTTATCAGCAATACGGTCAACGACCGGCTGCATTACCTTGAACTCTTCCATCGCTTTGCCATGGTCGCCGGTGTTAATCGCTTTGATCACACGCTTGATGTAGGTGCGGACCATGCTGCGCTGGCTGGATTTCAGGACGCGACGAGTCTCGGCCTGGCGGGCGCGCTTGCGTGCTTGCTTGCTGTTCGCCACAGGTATCTCCTTGGAGAATAAGGGCTGCCTAAAAACGGCAACGAATTTACTATGTGTTTGTCGGCTGGCAGTTGCCAAATCACGACATTTCCGTAACAACCAATTGATCTAGCAGGGTTTTCAACACTGCCAAATAGTGTAACGAGCAGTCTGATAGCTGCCCGCTCACGGGTCTTGTCTGAGAGGATGGCGTAGTCTATCACGCGTTAAGCGGGCTTGCTAGCCGTTGTCAATGCTTTTCAGGCGGGGACCGCTAGCGCTTACCTACCAGTGGTTGTACTAGAGTTAAGCTCAGTTCTTGTGTATGGAGGGCAGTAGAGAGGGTGGCGTATCCTGTTGATTGATCTCGCCAGATCACAACCAACATAGGACGGATACGCCATGAGCAATTCTACTCTCCAAGCCGTGA
>Ga0209644_1000213_pt1 | contig 13614 bp, 10 predicted proteins | sample ETNvirome_2_1000_FD_184069 | JGI IMG/M metagenome (GOLD analysis project Ga0209644, IMG submission 184069) | Marine viral communities from the Pacific Ocean - ETNP_2_1000 (SPAdes) (version 2) | ecosystem: Environmental > Aquatic > Marine > Oceanic | place: Pacific Ocean | collected 2013-06-22 | reverse complement strand
TCGAGGATATCGCAAATCCAGCCTGCCAGCTGCGTACACTCCTCTTCACCGAAACCGCGCGTGGTGACGGCTGGGGTGCCGATACGCAGGCCAGAGGTAACGAACGGGCTTTGCGGGTCGTTCGGTACGGCGTTTTTGTTGACGGTGATGTGGGCACGGCCAAGGGCGGCATCCGCATCTTTACCGGTCACGCCCTGCTTGATCAGCGAGAGCAGGAACAGGTGGTCTTCCGTACCGCCGGACACGATGTCGTAACCGCGATCCATGAATACCTTCGCCATGGCTTGAGCGTTCTTAACCACCTGTTGCTGGTAGGTTTTGAACTCGGGCTCCATGGCTTCTTTGAAGCAGATCGCTTTGGCGGCGATGACGTGCATCAGCGGGCCGCCCTGGCCACCGGGGAATACTGCCGACTGCAGCTTCTTCTCGATGTCCGGATTGTTCTCGGCTGAGAGAATCACGCCGCTACGCGGGCCGCGCAGAGTTTTGTGCGTCGTGGACGTGACCACGTGGGCGTGGGGCAGCGGGCTAGGGTAAACGCCAGCAGCGACCAAGCCAGAAACGTGCGCCATATCCACCAGTAAGTAAGCACCGACTTCGTCAGCGATTTCACGGAATTTTGCCCAGTCGACAATCTGAGAGTAGGCAGAGAAACCGGCGATGATCATTTTCGGCTTGTGTTCACGGGCCAGGGAAGCGACTTGGTCGTAGTCGATCAGGCCTTGCTCGTTCAGGCCGTACTGAATGGCGTTGTAGTGCTTGCCGGAGAAGTTGGGCTTGGCACCGTGAGTCAGGTGGCCGCCCGCGTCTAGGCTCATACCGAGGATGGTGTCGCCCGGTGTGACCAGCGCTTGGAAAACAGCGCTGTTGGCTTGTGAGCCAGAGTGCGGCTGCACGTTGACATAGGTCGCGCCGAACAGCTGCTTGGCGTAGTCGATGGCCAAGTTTTCAGCGATATCGACAAATTCACAGCCGCCGTAGTAGCGCTTGCCTGGGTAGCCTTCGGCGTATTTGTTGGTCAGCTGGCTGCCTTGCGCTTCTAGTACGCGGGGGCTGGCGTAGTTTTCAGAAGCAATCAGTTCGATGTGGGCTTCTTGGCGTGCCACTTCTTTTTGCATGGCATCAAATAGCGCATCATCGAATCCGGCAATTGTCATATCGCGGCTGAACATCGGCGGGAACCTCGTTACGAAAGGATCATCATGGAGAAGCGAGAGCGCTATCATACCGCAGCCTGACGCGACTTTCATCGCATCCGCGTCAGGTGGTGCATGAGCATGTTTCATGTTGTGAGCCGGGTAAAGTTCTGACCAAATGGACAACCATGCGTGCCCGTCGCCCAACAAATTGGCCTCCCACAGGGGGGCACATTACTTGATCGATAAGGCCAGCTGTAGGAGGGAGCATTAGCTCGCGATGATGAAGGCACTGGTGCCTCGGCAGGCTAAGGGCGGCTGGCGCCGCTGGCGCCCAATGAATTGGCCTCCCACGGGGTGGCACATTATTTGGGAATCGATCAGGCTTGTTGTAGGAGGGAGCTTTAGCTCGCGATGATGAGGGCACCGGTGCCTCGGCAGGCTAAGGGCGGCTGGCGCCGCCGTCGCCCAATGAATTGGCCTCCCACGGTGGGGGCACATTACTCGGGAATCGATCAGGCTTGTTGTAGGAGGGAGCTTTAGCTCGCGATGATGAAGGCACTGGTGCCTCGGCAGGCTAAGGGCGGCTAGCGCCGCCGTCGCCCAATAAATTGGCCTCCCACGGTGGGGGTACATTACTTGGAATCGATCAGGCTTGTTGTAGGAGGGAGCTTTAGCTCGCGATGATGAAGGCACCGGTGCCTCGGCAGGCTAAGGGCGGCTGGCGCCGCCGTCGCCCAATAAATTGGCCTCCCACGGAGGTAGCTTATTACTCGGGAATCGATAAGGCTTGTTGTAGGAGGGAGCTTTAGCTCGCGATGATGAGGGCACTGGTGCCTCGGCAGGCTAAGGGCGGCTGGCGCCGCCGTCGCCCAATAAATTGGCCTCCCACAGGGGGGCACATTACTTGATCGATAAGGCCAGCTGTAGGAGGGAGCTTTAGCTCGCGATGATTGAGACGGTGGGCAATGGGACCCTGCAAGGGCTTTCTTATCTTTCAGGCGCTAAGCCCGTGGAAGCGGCTGTGTTTGTCAGCATAAGTACGTGTTTGCAAAGGTAGCAGGGCTTTTCGAAGCGATACGGTGGTATCACTTAGCCCCCATCTTTTGCTAGGAGAATATCGGCCCGGTGTTAAAACCTCATCTTTTCCTAACAACTGCTGATGGTACCGCTGAGTCATCTGCTGTAAATCTAGCGCAGTATCACGGTGACAAACAGGATATTGGCTCAGCATTTCAAGAACACAGAGCGAACGTTGGAACTGCTCATGAGGCATAGCAGTAGCGAGGGTTTCGAGCTCTCTCCAAGTAGGCCGATACCCTTTATACCAGATGGAATCAGCCAGCTTTTTGATATCCTCAACAGCACTCTCAAGAGGACGAGCCCCCACCCGATATAGCTGCTTATGCGTGACGGAAAACTGCATCTTTAACCCTCGCTATGATGATACTCATCCAGCATCATTTTCAGATTACCTAAAATACGAGTTTCATCGCCAACATAGTAACTGATCGCTTCCCGAGCTAACCGTTCGAATTCTTCGATATCAACATAGGGGAGTTGCAACAATGTTTGAATATCATTTTGGTCGCGTTCGCCAAAACGACCAAGCTTTGAGATTGCCACATCTAGCGCACTCGCGACATAGACTTCAACGTTAGGGGCATGACTTTGGATCATCAACCGAATGACACGATCTTCATAATCTTCATGCAATGGAGCTAATGTCGTGTTAAAGCTGATATCTAGCTCCAATATTTGCACAACTCCTGCATCATCGGTAAACACATAGGCATCTTCGCCTAGAAGGGCGATAATATCAGACTTCTTAGCCAATCCATGTGATGCTACCTCAGCGTCAATATCGGCACTGCCTCGAGCTTGTGTGTGGATATGAACCGCACAGCCACCGAATACAATAGCCTGGAAGACCCCCTTTTCTCCGCTCCCATAGACAGGCACGAGCACATCAAAAAACTCAACTAGCGCGCGCCCAAGTGGTGTGTTGGGCTCGATGATTGGGTAATTACCTGGCGCAATCGGCATAATCTCTCCTAAACATACAAGAAAACGTGCCGCCGTCGCCTAATCAATTAGCCCCTACGACGGTTGCTTCATCGCCTAATCAGGTGCCCTCCTACACCTGCCTTCGGCAATGCCCCGATAAACTGCTGTAGGAGGGAGTTTTTATCAATCAGCGCGAAAAACCGCTTACTTTTAGTGAGCGGATGGATAGCGCGGCATCCGCAGGATGCCCTTGCTGATGATTTGCACAGTGCTATACTGCTCACGTCGACACGACCTACCGAGGGGCACTCGGAAAGTGACGTCTGTGGAGACGATGTGAGACCTGGGGGATATGAGTTGGTTCGCCACCGTAAAAATCCCCACTGTGGGACTTTTACGGCGATAACCAAGCCATTCCCTCGGGCAATCGTCTTGGAAGCAGAAACCAGGAAGGTAACAACCTGGGAATCCCCTTCCTTTCCGTCGCTAGACGGCAGCGCAAGCTGAGGGAGGGGAGGATGTCAAGGCTGTAGATTAAGCTTCACCTAGCAGCCCTAAGCTGGCGGCGGGGGCTTGGCGTCGCAGGCTGTAGGAGAGCGCGTGGCCGATGACACCTATCAGCAGCGCGCCGCCGATGGGTAGCGTTAACCATAGGCCGATATGTAGGCGCGGGGTTAAGTCGAGCCAGTAGAGGTAGAGTGCGGCGGTGGCGAGCTCTGCAAGCACCGCCCCTAGCAGGCCACTGGCAAATCCGAGCAAGGCATATTCGGCCCCTTGTACGCGGGAGATCATCCGGTTGCCTGCACCAAACACCCGCAGCAGGCCACTCTCGTGGGCGCGTACCGGGCGGCTGGCGGTGAGCGCGGCGTAGAGCACACTCACGCCCGCCAACAGCACCAGGATTAGCACAAGCTCTACCGCGCGAGTCACTTGGGTCAATACATCGCGCACCTGCCCTAGAATGGCATCTACGTTGAGCAGTGAGACACCGGGGAAGTCGCTGACCAGCTCACGCACCAAGCCCTGCTCTTCGTCTGGCAGATGGAAAGCGGTAATGAAGCTATGGCCGAACGATTCCAGCACGCCGGGCGGGAAGATCACGAAGAAATTCGGGTTAAAGCTATCCCAATTCAGGCTGCGCAGGCTTTCAATGCGTGTTGTGATGCTGTCGCTGCCCACGGCGAATGTGATTTCGTCCCCTAAGCCCAAACCAAGACGCTCAGCCAAACCATCCTCCACCGAAATGGGAACAGTTTCTGAGTCGCTAGAAGGCGTCGCGTCCACTTCGCTCATCCAGCCTTCTGGCTCACTGGCGGGTGTGAACCACTGCCCTGCCACCACTTGGTTGCCTTCGGGTAGTTCGGATTGCCACGTCAGGTTAAGTTCACGGCGCAGCGAGTTGTCGCCTCGGGCATCGGCGGGCACCGCATCTCTGGGCGCTTGTCCGTTAATCTCGGTAATACGCCCACGCACCATGGGGTAAAGGGTGCTTTGGGTATCGACCCGAGGTGCCACCGCTTGCTCGAACGCATCCCGCTCGCCGGGCTGAATGTTGATGGCAAAGTAGTTGGGGGTGTCTTCTGGCAGTTGATCTTGCCAAGTAATGAGCAGATCCCCACGCACCTGGACGATCATCGCCATGGCAAAAAACGTGACCGAAAATGCCAGCAGTTGGCCAAGCCCCGCCTGCTTGCGGCGGGCCAGTTGACGCCCGCCCAAGCGAAATGCCTGAACCCACTCGCCGCCGCCCTTAAGGCGCTGCACAGCGCGAAGCAAACCATTCAGCAATAAAGAACTCACGCCCCACAGCAGCGCCAGTAAAGCCGAGCCACCCACCAGAAGCGCCAAGGCTAGAGGGAAGCTGCCTGAATAGAGCCACAGCAGGCCGCCAAATACGATACAGGCAACGCCAACCACCAGCCAAGCGGCGGGCGGTAGCGGGTCCAGCTCTCGCCGCAGGACTTTAAGCGCGCTTACCTGCTTGATACGCAGCAGCGTTGGGCCTGCAAACCCTACCAGCACCGCCAGCGCGGTGAAGATACCGAGCCATAGCGGCATAATGCCAGGGGGTGGCAGCGTCATGGGCAGAAAGCTGGTTAATAGCCACAGCAGTACGGCTTGGCCGACCAAGCCCAGCAGCGCGCCAATGAGGGAGGCCATTAACGCCAGCCCAATGAGTTGCAGGCTGAAAATCGTCACAAGCTGATACTGGCTGGCCCCAAAGCAGCGCAGCAGCGCAGCGGTATCCAGGTGACGCTCTACGTAGCGGCGGGTCGACATAGCAACCGCCACCCCAGCCAACAGCACCGCTGCTAATCCGGCAAGGCCTAAGTAGCTTTCCGCACGTTGCAGGGCATTACCCAACTGCGGGCGGTCTACCCGCACATCACGCACTTCTACCCCATCACGCCGTAGCTGTGCCAACAAGCCTTGCACCTGATCTAACGCGGCGGGCGGCCCGGCGGCCAGTAGTTCAAACTCAATACGTGACCCTGGCTGTACTAGGCCAGTGGCTTCAAGGTCAGCGGTATTGAGCATCAAGCGCGGGTTGAAGTTACCAAAGCCAGCGGATTGGTCCGCTTCGCGCTCGATAATCCCGCTAATGGTCAGCTCCGTTTGCCCCACCTGCACGCGGTCGCCAATCTCTATCTCAATCAGCTCGGCTAACCGTGGGTCTGCCCAGGCTTCGCCTGCAGGTGGGCCAGAGGCGATTTGCTCGACGCCGCTGCCCCTATCTACGTGAGAAACACCGTAGTGCGGGTACACGTCATCCACCGCTTTGAGGCTGGCGGGCTGGAAGCGCTCCCCCTGGCTGATCATGGAGACCAGATCCACTTGGTCGCTCAGCGTAAAGCCCGCCTGCTCTAGCGTATTGCGCAGCTCTTCAGGGAAAGGGTCGCGCTGTTCGAGCACTAAATCGCCACCCAGCATCTGCCCGGCTTGGCGCTCAAGGCCACGCTCCAAACGATCAAGAAAGAAGGCAATCATGGTGGAAGCGGCCACCGCCAGTACCAGCGCGACAAACAGCGCCCGCACATCCGCCGCGCGAAGGTCGCGCTTTAAGCTCCGAGCGGCCAAACGCCAGTTGATATCACTCATCGCCTTCCCCGCTGTTGGCTGGGGCTGGCTCGAACGGGACGAGCTGGCCGTTGGTCAGACGCAGGCAGCGGTCGCAGCGGCGCGCTAAGGCATGGTCGTGGGTGACGAGAATCAGCGTCGTGCCCGCTTCTTTATTCAACGTGAAGAGCAGGTCGATGATCTGCGCGCCGGTATCCGGGTCCAAGTTGCCAGTCGGCTCGTCGGCAAACACCAGCTCAGGGTCGGTCACGAAGGCACGCGCAATGGCGACACGCTGCTGTTCACCGCCAGAGAGCTGTTTGGGCTGGTGGGAAGTCCGCTCGCCAAGCCCTACACGCTCCAACCACTGCTGGGCAGCACGGGTTTCTCCGGCCCGTGGAGAGAGCTCTAGCGGCAGCAGCACGTTTTCCAGCGCGCTGAGGGTCGGCAACAGCTGAAAGTTTTGGAACACGAACCCCACTCGCCCTGCCCGCAGTGCGGCGCGGCCATCCTCATCCAGGCGGCTCAGCGCGTGGCCGAAAAGCGTCAACTCACCGTCGCTGGGCGTATCCAACCCGGCCAACAGGCCTAGCAGCGTCGATTTACCCGCCCCGCTTTTACCCAAAATAGCCACGCTCTCCCCCGCCGCTACGCTTAACGACAGGTCGTGTAAGATGGTTAGCGTGCGTTCACCGCTGGTCACTCGTTTGGCCAGCTTTTCCGCGTGCAGCACTGGCTGGCTCACCGCTTCATGGGGAACCTTCTGGGCCGCCGATGAGTCGGTGTTGGACGAAGCCGCATCTTGGGTCGTGGTATTGGACATTGGGTCAGAGGAGTGAGGCATGAAACGTGGATTCCCTTTAGCAATTCAAAAACAAGCAATTCAAAAACTGTTTCGTCAGACACTGGCCTTTCAGCGGGGGCAAACGGCCACCCGGCGTGGTGTGTCTAGCGCCGTCATGCTGATCATATTCTTGGGTGCTGCCCCTTTATACGCCAACACGTCTGAAGAGCACCTACCAACGCTCCTCGTGATGGGCGACAGCTTGAGCGCGGCGTACGGTATTGAGCAGGAGCAGGGCTGGGTCACGCTGCTGGCAGAGCGCCTTGACGGTGAAGCGCACGTCGTCAATGCCAGCATTAGCGGCGAGACCACCTCAGGCGGTGCCCAGCGATTTGCCGATATTATCGGACAGCAGCAGCCGGGTATCGTTCTCTTAGAGCTTGGTGGCAATGATGGCCTACGTGGCCTACCGCCTGCTCAAATGCGGGCCAACTTAGCGGTCATGATTGAGCAAAGCCAGCAAGCAGGCGCAGAGGTGCTGCTGTTAGGTATCGATATTCCGCCTAATTACGGTCAAGCCTACCGCGATGCATTTACCAGTGTCTTTCATTCGCTCGCGGATGAGTACGATATTCCGCTGGTGCCCTTCTTGCTGGAAGATATCGCGCTTAATAAACAGCTGATGCAGAGCGATGGTATTCACCCTACGGCAGAAGCCCAACCCATTATCCTAGATAACGTATGGCCTGAGCTTGAACCCATGCTGGAAGAGACGTATCAGGCTTCTTCTCAGTAGTATACTTTGCGCACGGCACTGACTCGCTGGGCAACCCCATTTTTTCATGCCTTGCACGCATGTAGTCTAAGAACTACAATATCTTTATGCTCGCTATTAAACAAACCGACACTTACCGACGGTGGGAACGTAAGCTCCGCGATTCGCACGCCAAAGCACTGATTGCCGCCCGTATTTTCAGGCTGGCCAACGGATTGACTGGCGATGTAAAACCCGTTGGTCAAGGCATCAGTGAACTGCGTATTCATCATGGCCCAGGATATCGTGTCTATTTTAAACAACGCGGTAATGAGCTTGTCATCCTGTTGTGTGGTGGCGATAAAAGCACTCAGCAAAACGATATCGATACAGCGCAGCGTCTGGCAGCAGAATGGGAGGAATCATGAGCGATAAGATTTACGACTATGACCCAGCAGCAGCCTTAGAGAACGATGAAGCCATCGCGCTCTTTCTCGCTGATGCGCTGGAAACCGGAGATGCCACTTATGTTGCTAAAGCGATGGGTATCGTAGCGCGCGCTAAAGGAATGACAGAGCTTGCTCGCGAAACCGGCCTCTCCCGTGAGCAGCTCTATCGTTCGTTCAGCGAGCAAGGCAACCCAACGCTGAAGACGATGTTGGCCGTCATGCGTGCACTGGGTATGGACTTGACGGCAAAACCACACCAAGAAGAACCAGTCATATAAACGTTGATACTTTCTTCTGAGGAGATATAGCGCTTTTTTGCCTTAGCTTGTAGTATTAAGCGATATTTGACCAACGCTAATGGCGTCCATGTCTACTTCCTCGTCCCGCCCGCTTTCTACCGTTTCGCGTCGGCAGTTTTTAACCGCTGCTGGCGCGTTGCTATTGGGTGCTGGACTGGGGATACATCCCTCTTCTGCCGTGGCCTTCAACCCACAACAGCTGCGGCAAAGCATGCAGCAGCTATATGGGCAAGGCGGGCTCAACGTTTTAGAAGAGTGGTTCGCACTGCTGGAGCGCTTACGTGGTCAGGACGTGCAAGCCCAGCTTCGCGATGTGAACGACTTTTTTAACCGGCGCGTGCGCTGGGTAGAAGATATCCGCGTGTGGGGAGAAGAGGACTTTTGGGCAACGCCCTTAGAAGCGCTGGGTAAAGGGCAAGGCGACTGTGAGGATTACTCCATCGCTAAATACATCACCCTGAAGCAACTTGGTGTGCCGGGAGAGCGCTTGCGTATGATCTACGTGCGCGCCCGTATTGGCCGTAGCCAAATCACCCAGGCTCACATGGTGCTAGGCTACTACTCAACGCCAAATGCCGAACCGCTGGTACTGGACAACATTGCGCCCTCTATTTCACCGGCTTCTCAGCGCAACGACTTAGACCCCGTCTTCAGTTTTAACAGCGACGGCCTTTGGGCAGGTGGCGGTTCAGAATCCCGTGCCGACCCGCTGGCACGGCTGTCGCGCTGGCGTAGCGTGATCGGGCGGATGCAATCACAAGGATTTATTTAAGAGGACTGGCGCTATGTCGCTGATTAAACAGCTTTGGCTGGCCATTATTGCGCTCTTGCTGTTGTCGTTTGTCGGCAGCCTGGCGATCAGTATTACCAGCAGCCGTGACTACATCGAGCAGGAAGTGCGCATTAAGAACGAAGACAATGCCACGACTCTGGCACTCTCCATGAGCCAGTTGGATAAAGACTTAGTGATTCTAGAACTGCTGATCTCGGCCCAGTTTGATACCGGCTACTACCGCTCAATTATCCTGCGCGATGCCGAAGGCGAGATACTGGTTGAGCGCAGTGCCGGTGAATATAGTGGTGATGTTCCGGCTTGGTTTCGAAGCCTAGTGCAGTTTGATGTACCCACTGGCACCGCTACGATTCAAGATGGCTGGCGGCAGTTCGGCACGCTGGAACTAGAGAGCCAGCACAGCTACGCTTACGCCTCACTTTGGCGCAGCATGTTAGAACTCGCTGGCTGGTTTTTACTCGCTGGGGCCATTAGCTTAGCGATTGCCACCGTGATGGTGCGAGGCATCAAGCATCCACTGGTACGCGTCGTCGCTCAGGCAAAAGATATCAGCGCGCGACGCTTTACCACCATTCAAGAACCCCGCACGCTAGAGCTACGCGAAGTCGCCCAGGCGATGAACGTGCTGTCCGCTAATGTACGCCAAATGCTGAGCCAAGAGAGTCAAAAGCTCGATGAGCTGCGTCGCGATTTGCAGCATGATCGGGTGACGGGCGCACTGAACCGTGATGTGCTGATGGGCAGATTGGCCTCACTTTTGGGTAGCGACGATGCCCGTGCCACCGGCCTGATGGTCATGGTGCGTGTACAGGCGCTAGAGCACTTGAACGATCAGCTTGGCCACCAAGCCACCGACCAACTGCTCAGTACGTTGGTTAAGGCACTTGCCGCCCTGGAAACCAGCGCCGACGAGGCGCTCATCGGCCGTTTGAACGGCAGCGACTTCCTGCTCATGCTACCACTCGAAGAGCAGCCGGATGCCCTGCTGCCCCGTTTGCAGCAAGCGCTGGCCACCGTTACTGCCAGCGCCCCTCAGGCCGATGTACGCTTGGCCACCGCGATCGTAGCGTATCACTCAGACGACGAACGCGGGCCGCTACTGGCTACCTTAGACGACGCCCTGGCCGAAGCCGAAAGCGGTAGCAGCTCAACGAATATTGCCCTACGCCAACGGGAACAAGGATCGCTATTTGGCAACCATAACGAGTGGCGAACCGCACTGACCGTGGCCATCGAACAAGGCCCACAGTTGGCGTATTTCCCCGTGATCGATGCCCAGAACCAGGTGCTTCACTATGAATGTCCCGCACGATTGGAACTTGCCAATGCTTGGCAGACCGCCGGTATCTTCATTCCTTGGGTAACGCGCTTCGCTCTCGAGCCCGCGCTGGATATGGCCGTCGTCAAAAAAGCATTGGGACAACTCGAGGCAAATCCTGATCAGCGTATCGGTGTTAACCTCTCGATTGCATCGATCAACAATGCCCAGTTCGTCAACGAGCTGCGTTTACTGTTAGAAAAGCAGCCCGCTCTCGCCAGCAAGCTGTGCTTCGAAGTACCCGCAACGTTAACGGCCCACTCCATTGGAAGCCTGCGCGGGCTGTGCAGCGCACTGCGGCCACTGGGCTGCCAGTTCGGTATCGAACACGTTGGGGCAGAGTTCACTAAGCTAGCCGACTTACATGATGTAGGGCTTGCCTACCTCAAGGTAGATAGCAGCTTGATTCGCGACATTCATGTCTCGAATGAGCAGCAAACCATCGTGCGCGGCATGGCCACCCTGTGCCACTCGCTGGGGATTCAGGTGATTGCCGAAGGAGTCTCAACCCCTGAGGAGCTAGAAAGCCTATTCCGCGCAGGCGTGGATGGGGCGACGGGACCAGGTGTGCGCTTGAGCTAAACGGCGCAAGCCTACCTTTAGTAAGGTGATTCAGATAGACCATGACGCGGCATTTGCCGCGTCAGATAATACCGCCATCATCACTAATCAAATTCACATCGTTCTTAGCGCGCAGCGACTTACGCTCCATCACCTTGCTCTGAGCGGCAGCGGGCAAATCGGTAAAACTGAGCACGCCCTTTTCTAGCAGCACTTCCAGCATATCCTCCACGACCCGCACAAACGCCAAGTCAGACGCGATCATTTGCGCAGACTGCCCCGTTTGCTGGGCTAAAAAGGCAAACACCTCTGGCGAATCCGCCGCGATGGTGTCATTACACTCAGGCGAGGGCTCTTTGCTGAGCATCACAATCTCCCCACGGGCATTTCGTTTGATATAGAGCATAGCGGCTTCCTCTGTAAGTAAACGCGCTGATTGGTTGCGAAAAGTAAACCTGGGTTAGAGACGACAAGGCCGCCCGAAGGCGGCCTTTGGTTGGAGATCAGTTTTATGAATCAATATTCAACTTGCCAGTTTGAATCATGTGATCAATAACATCTTGAGCGCTTCCGCCACCGAAGTCAGAGAAACTCTTACCTTCTAATCGAACCACTTGGTCTGCATTACTCTTATCGCTGCCCAAATTACCCTGGGAGTTGAGATAGAGCACAGTGTCGCCGCCTTCCTGCTCAGCAACGATGTAATCAGCGAGCTGTTCCCCACTCTCATAATCCAACAGCTGACGAATATCCAGAACATCATCGCCATTACCAAAGTCCCTAACGACATCGACAGCAGCATTACCTATCACCCCCTCATCTCCCGCTTCCCAAATGAAGAGGTCATCGCCATCGCCGCCGCTCAAGATGTCGTTACCGGCACCACCGATTAGAGTGTCGTTGCCAGCTTCTCCATTAAGGATATCGTCACCATCCCCACCTCTCTGGGTATCATCCTGCAAACCGCCAACAATTAAATCATCACCCTCACCGCCTTCCAGGGTGTTGGCAATGTTGGTTTCTCCAAAGATAAAGTCTTTGGTATCTGTAGACTCGTTACCAAACTCATCTACTGAATCCACCTTAAGCTGGCCGGTGCGGCCAACCAACGACCCAACGTCGAAGCTCCAGTTACCGTTAGCATCAATTGTCGTAGTGCCAAGCGACTGCTCAGTGCCACTTTCATCAATCTGGAATATCTCGACAGTGGAACTCGGCATACCAGAGCCATTGACACTAAACTCTCGGAAGCCAACATCCGGGTCCTGCTGATCATTAATCAGATAGTTAGATGTAGACGCAATCACTCCATCTGAGACAATGACGAGGTACATTTGCTGGCCATTCATAGTTCCTTGAAGTACCAAGATATCCCTTGCATCACCCGTTACTGCGAAGTAGTCAGAACGAGTGACGGTCATTTCGGTGGTGATCTCAGTGCGCACCTCCTCCCAACCCCACCATCTTCGTACATATGACACTTGAGTATACGAAACACTATAAACATCACCCACTGCCATAAGTGCAGTGCTGTTACTCCCTTCGACACTGGTGATCGTAAGGTCTTGCGTAAGTGAAATTTGATTTGAGCTAAGGTTCGCACCGGGCTCAGACGTCGTGTTATTCACAGTGGACGTAACACCAAACTGACTATTGGAAAGCCCACCCTCCCAAATCAACGAGGTGACTTCGACCCCCACCTCTTCTCTCAGCGCAAAGTCGGTAATGGAAACCGATGGCAAAATAACGCCCGGCGCATTAGCCTGCGCAGTGACTTCGTTGCCCACAGTGTCACTGACGGAGGCCTCAGCCGTGTAATCTCCAACCGCTAGTGAACGAACCAGACTCACTGACCACGTGCCATCAGTTTGTACCACCCCTGTAACCGTCTGCTCTACACCATTGGCATCCGTCACCACCACAGTTACGGTTGCACCGATTTCATCGGAGATTCCGCTAATGGTCGGCGTGGTGTTGTTGATATTCGTTGGCAAATCGTCGAACTCAAGGCTCGGTGGCGTTAAGTCGATCTCACCGGATGTTTCAGCAGTAGCAACATTGCCTACTGCATCGCTCACGGTTGCGTTGACCTCATATACACCTTCGGCCAGCGGTGTGGTGACGTCCGTACTCCAGGTACCATCGGCAAGAACTACCGCGGTTAAGGTTTGTGCCTTGCCTTCAGCATCCGTCACCACCACGGTCACGGTCGCACCGATTTCATCGGAGGTACCGGTAATGGTCGGTGTCGTGTCGTTGCTGTCCGGGGCGTCCACCGTCAGCGTCGGAGGTGTTGTGTCGAGATCGACATTGGTGCTGCCAGTGACTGGGTTGCCGTTGTTGTCGGTCGCTTCCGCATCGATGGTCAGCGGGCCGTCCGTCAGGCCGCTCACATCGACGTTTTCAACCAGGTAGGTGCCATCGGCGCCCACGGTGGCTTCGGCGGTCACGGTCGC
>Ga0209644_1000212_pt1 | contig 13620 bp, 19 predicted proteins | sample ETNvirome_2_1000_FD_184069 | JGI IMG/M metagenome (GOLD analysis project Ga0209644, IMG submission 184069) | Marine viral communities from the Pacific Ocean - ETNP_2_1000 (SPAdes) (version 2) | ecosystem: Environmental > Aquatic > Marine > Oceanic | place: Pacific Ocean | collected 2013-06-22 | reverse complement strand
TTGCAAGGGCTAAATCACCACGGTTGACTACTCCAGCATAACGACCACCTTCCATTACGATAGAAGAAGAAGACATTTCAGGAACTTCATCAGGAGTTACGAACACCCATCCCTCATTCAATTTCTTGCCTACATTGATATAATCATCAACACCTTTATTATTGATTCTAAGCCAACGTAGATGCATATCTTGAGAATCGAACCGTGCTTTGGTCATATCTGGAATATGCAAAGCATCTTGTTCTTCATAGGTCCATTCTTGTTCTCTTGTTTTATTTTCCCGCATATCTTCTTTACGTTCTCTTTTTTCCAATGGCATATTTTTATCCTCCACGCCTTGTTTCAACATCTGTATATCCACCTTCTGACTGATCAATTTTCATTTTTTCAGCAGCGTACATATCAAGTGGTATGTCCCATTTCTTAGCCAGCCTCATATCTTCTTGTGTAAGCTTGACCTTTTTACCGGAAGTTGAAGGAGAACGTGATGCTCCCGCAACCACTTGAGCAGTCGTTTTCGGTGACTGATCCCGAAATTCTTGTTCCACACCTTCTTGTTGTTTATTAAACTTATGTGGAAATGCTTTTTGTAAACGATTATCTACTTCAGAATAATACGAATCATCTGAAGGATTAAGACCTATATCTTTTAATTCAACATCAATAGCTAAAGCAGCAGCGGTCATTACATTATCTTTACCAAACCATTCATTATCTGATGCCCATCTTACTGCTCGTGGATCTGCTTGCTGTTGTGTAGGGGGTTGTTGTTGAATCTGTTGCTCATGCTGCTCTACACTTTGCTTATATTTTTGAAGTGCAGCTTTTTGTTGTGCTATATTATCAATATCTTTTTGATGCTGATTAAGTAATTCCTGTGCTTTTAAAACCTTTTCCCCGTCTCCGCTCTGATAAGCTTCAAGATAGTTTGTTCTAGCAAGCTCTAATCCTTCTTGTAATTGTTTTTCTGAAGTATCAGTAGTTATTTCTTGAGCTTCAGTAAATTGTCTTTCTCTTCCAATAAGTCTTTTGGTTAGGTCTTCATTTTTTTGAATAAGATTTTGAATGTGTTCATCTCGTTCCTTACGTTGCTTAACAAGATGTCTTATTCTTTTTTGAGCGCCCTTAGTTTTAATACCTTTTATTTCTTCAGGATCACTATCTACTTTTTTTTCTATTGCTACTTCTTCTTCTTTTTCTTCTTCAGTAAGACTACCACCTTCATCTTCCCAAGAGGACTCGGAAGTATCTTCTTCCTGTACTGCTTCTGTCTTTTTTTCTTCTTGACCTTCAATCTCATACTCTACTTTTTCTGGCTCTTCACCCTTGGGAACAGTAATCTCGGCCCATTGTGTATCACTCATATACCTATCTCTCCTTCTTAATTACGCTGTTACGAATCAACGATTACGTCCAGTTACAGTATTATAACATATAATTAACGAGTATGCAAATAAAAATTAACTAAATAGATAAATTAAATGTAGGATCTAAATCCTTTGAATTATCTACCTTCATCATAATTTGATCATCAAAAAGAATTAATAGTTTAATTCCCTTATAAAAAAGTTTAGTTCCTGTATGTTTACCATAGCATACATAATCTCCTATCTTACACCACGGTCCTTTGGGAAACTTATCCTGATCTAAATATGCTAATTCTCCTAATGCTACAACTCTTCCTACAGTAGTTAAATAAGCCATATCGTCCTTTGTTGAGTCAGGAAGAAGAAGACCTCCCTTTGTTACACCCCTTACTGATACAGGTCGTATCAATAAATTATATCCTGGCAGGTGTGGTAATTTTTTAGGATCAGGAAGATCTTCCTCATCTGAAATCCATTGATCATTTTTAATTGCTTTTTCCATAGCTACTGAGCGCACTAATCGTCCTCCTCTTCATTATAAAAACCATCACTTCTTTTTTTAATAATATTAGTAAATGTTTCTCTTGAAAACATTATTCCTTTACAATAACCTACAAGATTTTGATATTCTGAAAAGGAACCTGTAGCTCCCATAGCTAATGCTTCTTTAACCCTTTCTATTTCTTTATTAAATTCTAGAACGATTTCGTCCCAAGCTTCCATTTTATTAACCGACAGAACTTCCTATATCCGGGGAACCACCAATCCACCAATATCCTATTGCCATACCTATAACAATCCAAATTGGTGCTGAGATCCAAAACCATTGGCTACATCCACAACCAATACAATTACAACCCAACTTCATTATATGTTTTAATCTGTCTTTCATAAGTTAATCTCCTTTGCTGAAACTATTTCTTGAACTTTAGTTGATAAATTTTCCTTTTTTAAATCAGTTTTTTCGGCCATTTTTGCCAACTCCATTAATACATCTATTCCTTTTAACTGTTTATCACGATTATCATCGTTAGCCATAACTGCTAATTTCGCAACAATTTCCATAACTTTAAGCTTTTCACTTGTATCAAGTTTAGCTTGTTCAGTTGCTATTTTAGTTAAGATATCAATAGCTTTGATAGCCTGTCGTGCTGCTCTTTCTTCACTCTTCTCTCGCATACTAATCTGTTCACTCATTCCCTTCTGAATGATCTTAGTCTCTAATTCTTTTTCTTCAAGATCAAGTTTCCTGTTTTCAAGTGCTGCATCTGCTGAATCAGTAGCTGCTTTTAGTTGTAGCTTCTGTTGTTCTAAAGCTACTCTTGCTTGTTCAAGCTGAACCATCTGCTGTTCAGGACTCATCTGTTTACCTGCTGCTGCTTTATTGGCCGCAAGAATTTGTTGAGCAGCCTTTACTTGTGCCATTTCTACAATATTTTCAGATGAAGCAGTTTCAGGTGGAACACGCTTAATCATTTCATTTGCCATTCCACTCATCTGCTCTTGATATTTAAGAACTGAATGTTCCTGAACATTAGCTTGCAAGACAGGTATAATCCTTTTCATAATAGGATTTGCACCATTCATAGGATCTTGTATATAGGCCATCTTTACTTGAATATGAGCATCATGATCCTGTCCTGGGAATGCTCCAATTGGAATACCTTTTGTAGCTGCCAAGATATCAGATACAGGATCTTGTGGTTTGGCTACTTTCTTAGCAGGTAAAATTTTATCTAGATTAGGCATGTTTGCCGATTCTAAAATAGTTCTATTCAATGCTTCTAGATTAAACATTCCAGGTGGTGACTGTTGTGCTAACTGTAGTGTCATCTGAGCTAACATCATACGATGTGCGTTAGAAGGAATATTAGGATCACTTACTGGAATAATATCAATCCTACCGTCAAAGTCACTCTTAAAAATTTTTCTGCTTATGCGTGGCATATCATAGGGATATTCCTGTGGAAGAAAATCCATATCGATACGAGCTAAAATCTTAAACTCATCTCTTTGAGATTTATGTAATCTCTTGTGTACTGCACTAAAGAACTTACTTGAAGCTTCTAAGAGAGCCATTGTCGTACCTACAGGACCATATGACGAAGCATCTGAAATAACCTGTTCAGTATTATCAGCAAACTTTTGCCCAGTTGCAGCTACAAATTGCAGCATCTGATACAAAGTTTGTGACGGCTCTTTATAAGGCAGATTAACAATTGCCTTACTTAAATCCATTCCTGTTGCTTCTACTTCTTTAAATTCTCCTGGCGATATAGGATCATTATCTCCTACAATTCTTACACCCTTTGCTTTAAATCCACCAGGAAGATTTGCAAACTGACCTGCATCTACCAATGCTCTCATAGCTGCTGTAGCGGTCATAGTCAGATTACCAAGGAAGTGGATCAAACCTAATCCGTAGAAACCAAACCCAGGAACGAATCTATAATGAACAAAATGTAATGTTTTCGATTTAGTAGGATCGTCTGGTCTGTAGTTTCTACGGATACTTAATACATCACCTGAACTTTCCTCTACTGATACAATATAGGGAAGAGATACACCCTCTCCCTCACAAAACGGTTTTGGAAGTTCAAGATAACAATGTTGTTCTAAAATTGTAAACTGCGGATCTTCATCTCCTGAAGGATTAAGGCCAAGAATTTGATCCATCTTGGACGTAATGGGAGATAGATCAGGAGTTGAAGGTTCAGGAAGATCAATATCTTTATACATTCCTGAAGCTATTTCTTTTGACATATCCACAGGATTACGATAAATAACGTGAGTATACCTATCTGCTCTTCTTAAATCACTTGCATAATATGAAACATAAAATTGATCTATAGGAACAAACTCGGAACATGGCCGTTTAAGGGAAGCATCATAATAAACTTTCTTGAAGGCTGAACCCATTAATGGAAGATGAAATAGCATTCTTTCAAATTCATCAAAATATTCAGGCATCTGTTCAGTAAGTTGATAGTTCATAAAGTCTTCTACACGGTTCCCCTGTTGTATTTTCTCAACAGTTTCATCTCCCATAATCTGAGCCTTTACTGGCCCTGAAGGTGGAAACAATTCCTGTGAAGCTTTAGACTGAAACTTAACTGCTGACTCAATTAATAGAGGATGAACTGCTGTACAGGCTCCTTCAAATGGTTCAGCAGTTGTTTCAAGTTTAAGTCCGAGAAGATCAAATCCTTTTTCAAACATGGATTCCCACTCTTCTCTTGAGTTTTTATCAGTATTATATCTATCAATTACTCCTGTTGAAATCTCATTAAGAAGATCGTTATCCAGTTTCTCTGCTAGATTTTCATACCAGTTTTCTTTACCTTCAAAGTTTCCTTCATCAAATTCTACTACTGTATCTTCATCTTCAAAATTAACTGTAACACTACCATCTTCCTCAATTTCAAAAGTAGGTCCACCTTCTGCTGAAGAGTCCTTTCCCATAATAGGAATTACATTTGTCTGTTGTTGTTCAGACATTGACATAATTTGTTCTAATGGATTTCTTTCAATTGCCATAACTTATTCCTCGTCTTGAGTTTCTGACTTATTCTCTTCTTCTTCTACTTCACGTTCATCCCCTAATACGAAGCCATACTTATTCTCTCTAAGGAAAACTCTGATCTCCGAGATCGGCCTGGACCATGCCATGTGTGTGATTACATTTCCCCATCCATAAGCCGATACCATACTTGGAACCCCGATCAATTCAAATTTATCTCTAGAGCTATAAACATATAAGGAGCCTCCAGAATTGCCGAATATAATAGGCGCTGATGCGAGGTATAAATCTCTGCCGTCCTGATCTCTAGAATAACCCGACAAGAGTCCTGTTGTTGGAAAAGGAGGCTTTCCCATACCGGCTCCGACTGCATAGACTGTTTGAAATATCCACGGTCCTTCATCAACCCCTTCAGGATATAGATTTGCTATATATGGCATTTGTCTTTCAGTATCTTCAATCTGAAGAAGAGCTAAATCTCTGCCCTTATCATATGCAACAATATTAGCTGTTCTACCAATAGTTCCTACTGAAGTTGAATAATTATTATATTCCCATAAATCGATATTAACTGGTCTTCTGGTTTCAGTATCTATCCGTTCTTTTTTTTCAGAGTTCCATTCATTTTTAAGAATGACACTACCTTGTATAACATGCCAGTTAGTTAAGATAAAACTTTCATATTTTTCATCTTGATCTAATTTTGAATAGATTACAGTTCCCGATCCTGAACCACTTCCTACTCTAACAAGAACTGTGGGATATAACATCTCTATATGTTCTTGTTTAGGGATACTGCCTTGTTCTGTAGAGTTAGCCTTAGTAGATAGTAATGCTGCTCCTCCTACAACAAGTCCAGTAACTAGGGCTATAACTACAACCCCTCCCCATAAAGTATTCAATAAGCGCATAAATAATTCTCCTCTTTATTTCGGTTCATCCTATATTATACACCTAAATCTTCCAGTATGCAACTTTTTTCTTTTCTCTGGGTGGATCTTCCCAAGTTGCATCTTCAGGATGGGTAAGTCTCCATGACTCTCTCATGTAATGAACTGCCATTGTAAGAGCGTCTACCTGATCATCATGAGCAGAATGTGGAAATTGTATCAGTTCCTGTATCAATTCTTCACCCCAACTTTTATTAGTTGGAATCCACACCCTTCCTGCTTCAAGCATCGGACTAGCAGCGTACACTCTAGCTACCTTGTCTCTATCTGGAAGATATTCCATTACTGGAAGACCCGCTCTTCTCATGTCTTGAATCAGTGACTGACCACTTGCTTTCTTTTCAATTATACAAACATCGGGTTTGTGTTCCTTATGAAGAAGTTGAGCCATTCTTCTTAGTTCAGGATATTCATACCTACCTTTCATATTTCCAAGCAGTATTAAATTACCCCTATAGTCTTCTTCTCCATCCTCTTCTACTTCATAATCATTAAATATTCCCCATGTCTGGATAACACTGAAATCTGCTGTTGTCTTAGTTGAAAAAGCAGTATCATAGGTTTGTATAATAAAATCACAGTACGGAGGTTCATCATACTCCCATTTCTGTAACCATTTCTTTTTAATCAACCCTCCTTCTTCAGGAGTTGGGTTCTGCATGTACAAAGATTCCCAATATCTGGAACCATTACTTGCCTTTATTTCATATTCATCTACTCTTAATACTTCATCTGACTTCCATTCAGGAAAATATGAACTACCTATAGGTAAATCAAGCAATTCAGATGCTTCTTCATCTATCCAGGCAGGAACCTTAACTACTTCCCAGGGAACAATACCCCGCTCACTTAGTTCTTCTTCCTGTTTTAACAACCAGCCACACAAATCATCATAATGATACCGTGTATTAATGATAACAATGGCTCCATTGGGCATAATCCTGGTTCTTAACCCTGCTGGATACCATTCCTTTACATATCGCCTACCTGCTTCTGAAAAGGAGTCTTCCTCTGACATAACATCGTCTAATATAGCAATATGTGCGCCTCTACCTGCAATTTGTGACCTTACACCCGCTGCATAGTAGGTTCCACCCATGTTTGTTTTCCATTTACCTGCTGCTCTTACGTCTGATCTTAGAGATACAGCAGGAAATATGTTTGAAAACTTGTCAGTGTTTACAATATCACGAACTGATCTACCAAAATCACTGGATAACTGGTCACTATGGGATACAGTTAGTATCTCATGTCTAGGATTTCTACCAATATACCATGCTGGGAAAAGTTTTGAACAGATAACTGACTTTGAAGACCGTGGTGGTAGGAATACCATCAATCTTTTAAGATCACCTGACTCTATTCTTTGTAATTTATCTGAAATAACCTTGATATGACGACCCATCTTCCAATCATGTACCAAATCTGGGGCTACATATCGTACAAATGTAAGAAAATCAGTGTGTGTTTTGGTAAGAACTCTCCTTTGTAGGAGATTATGCACACAAAGATAGCCTTCAAGTGCAGTAATCTCTGGAAATTCCATAGGTATGGAACTAGTTTCAGTCATTCATTATGAATTTTTGGACCTTTTCTCTAAGAAGTATACCATTATAAAGATTAAATAATAATATTAAATTATTATCTTTTATATTTTCTTAAATATTTTTAAATATTTAAAATATTATACTGTATTATATAGCATTTTACCTTGCTTTGTCAAGTATTTTTTTTATTTTTTTTAATTTTGATGATAACCCCTTGATTTTAGCTAAATATTTAAGAGGACTTATTTTTTCTTGTGGGGGGCCGGGCCGGTCTTTGGGGGTGGGGGTAAGACCATCTTGTTGTTGAGAATGATTCTTAATTTCATTCTAAAAAATAGTTGATTATTTATTTGACAAGCTTTCGCATTGCTTTAAAATAGATCCTATCGTCAATCTATTAAATTGGAGTATCGGCTTATGAATAACTTATATAGTCTTACTGTTTATGGTCCTACGCTTCGCATGGTTGAGAGTGCCCAAGAGGCTGGCTTTGCTTCTCGGGTACATGGGTGGTCGATGCAGGAAATTGTCGCAACCTTGCCGCCTAGTGTGCGTGATCTTGGCCGCCAAATTATTCTTGATAAGGCTGGCATTTTCGATGGTCCTACATATATAAAATTTCTATATTCTCAACCATGCGAAGAATATAGATCGGCACTCGCATAAATCGACCAAATAAAAGAGGGTGTGGCAGAAATGTCACACTCTTTTTTTATTTTATTAAAAGAACAAAACGTGAACAAAACGTGAACGAACATAAGAGGAACAAAAGGTGAACAAACAGGGAACAGTTCAAGGTTTAGAACAAACCAAGAACTATGTTGCATATATGTCACAGTGTTGCAATGATGTCACAGTCTTTGTTTTTCTTCATAAGAGAGGGAAAAAGGTATTGCTTAACCCTCAAAATTCTGAAACTGCTAGATGAGAATCATTCTCAACTAATTGAGAAGATTGTACAAATGCAATTGATAATCATTCGCAACAACTCATATCGGAATGATGAGATCTTATTGAGAATGATTATCAATTGCAAAAACTCGATTCATAATTTTATATGTGTGTCAATCAATTTATTTTGCACATATGCCAGCAAAAGTATTGCAACGATATGCTTTTTAGTTTAGTCTTATGATAATGATTAATAAGGAATTGAAGTCATGAATAGAGCGGCAAGGCGAAACGCCAAAAAGAAACGCAAAGCATTTAACAAGGCTATGGCAGTGCAATTGGTGTTGCAGGTTGATAGTGAACCGATACATAATGGCGTACCTTTTTGGGAAGTCTATCCCATTACCGTCAAGCCTCGCTTGTTTTTAGGTTCAAGCGCAGCACATCGTCAATTCACATCTGTGGTCGAACCACATTACGAAAATTATTAAAAAATAATTAATAAAAAGTATTGACAACCTGGACAGCATGGTTTAAACTCTAAACATAATCAAGATTAGGAAACGAGGGAAAAACACAAAACATAGTTGAAACGAAACTATATATCAGGCCACAGAACCTTGCAGGGAAACGCTGCTAAAGAATAAGATAGAGAGATAGGCAATATTATATATTGACTAGGGTATTGGTCGGCCCCTATGCAGCATGACTTAAAGTGTTGATACCTCCGATACAGAAAGTAAGGAAGTCAATTTAATATTAGCTAATTTATTAGGTGATGCTGGGCGCTATGATAGGATTACAAGCGTTTAGTTCCAGTGTGGAAACTCTTGAAGACCACACATAAGTATCGGTATCGGTATTGTACGATGGAACTAAAACGATATAATAACTGTATAATTTGTAAATAGTGTGGTTATTATTACCTATCTAGTGGAGTTCGATTCTCCACGATCACCCAATAAGTTAGCTAGTCAATATACATATATTTAGAATGATGGGTTGACAATTGAAATGGGATAGTTTAATATCTAAACCATAATCGAAAGAAACAAATGGAGAAGATAAATGTCATATCTTAGGAAGAAAATAGCTGCTGAAAGTGCTGAACGTAAAGAGCGGTATGCCGGATTTGATACGCTTTGGAATGAAGCATGCAAGCAGGGTAATGAAGCTGCTAACAACCATACGCCACAGACTATGGTAGTAAGTAGTGACACCACACAATGGGTTGTGCCGGAGGGAGTGTGTGGATTTGCAGAAATAAGATTGCCGAAAGGTAACACTTCATTCGCACACTGGGCGAAGAAAAACGCTGATTTTTCAAAGCACTATTATGGTGGTTTGTATTATTGGGTGAGTGGATACGGCCAAAGCATGGAGAAGAAAGAAACCTTTGCGAGGAAAGCATGTGAAGTGCTAAACGCTGGTGGAATTGATTGCTATCCTACAAGCCGCATGGATTAATATAGATATTGACAATTGGAGGGTTAATGTAATGCAATTAAATCCTAAGCATGATGCAATTGTAAACAGTACGACAATACATCCTAAGTATGTGTTCGATGCTGCTAACTATCCGCATGATATCATTAAAAATAGCACCAATAAGAAACTTGGTCGTAAAATAACTAAGGGTATATGGGAAGGAATGGCAATGTATACCCTAACACTGGTGGAGCGTGAAACCTGTACCAGAGCTTGTGAGCATTACCTGGATTGTTATATGAACAATGTGGCCTATGCTCATAGGTTTAAGGCTAATCAGGCTTTGATGGATAGGATGGAAAAACAATTGCCAGATATGGCAAGTAAACACAAGCGAGGTTTCGTAATCCGTTTGCATATAGGTGGTGATTTCTACTCTGTGGCCTATGTATTATGGTGGAAGAAAATGTTAGAAACATATCCAAACATGAGAATATATGGATATTCAAGATGGCATCCTGACACTGTTATAGGCAAGGCACTGGAACTATTGAGAAACAAGCACCACGATAGGTTCAAGCTTAGGTTTTCTAACTTGACAAGTGATCCGTTATCTGCTAATAGTGAAGACATGACAAGCAAAGGTATAACTTGCCCGGTACAAACAAATAAAACTGCTAGTTGTGGAACATGTGGGCTATGTTGGACAACTAAAAAGTCAATAAGATTCTTAACACATTAAATGGGGACAAAGTCATGAAATCATATAGACCTATGATGAAGATAAGTAATACAGAGTTTGCAGGGAACGGCTTACGTTTTACTACAAACGAAGAGGCATCCGCTCAAGCAGAGGAATTAATGAGACGGTGGACAGTACCTATCGGATATCGTGTGGACCCTAGTGAAGACGCACCTAACTATCGTTGGGATTTTAAAATCCAAAAATCAATTCACCTGGAGGTATAAAGTAATGATTGAAATACCAGTTCAAATTGACAATCAGTACAGGCATGCATATCCTATGACCGATGAAGGTAAGCAATTGTGTGCCTTAGTAGGAAAGAAAACCATCACCGAGAAAATGATTAGAAATCTTTACAAGATGGGGTATAAAGTAGTTGACAAAACCCCTAGACTAGTGTTTAATTACAAAACAGGAGAAAGGACCAATGTCCAACCATTACAACGAACAGATAATTGAAAATCTGTACTATAAATATCTCGAAGAGGGCTATCCTGACAACGTAGCTGAAGACCTTGCGACTGAAGAGTTTAATAACCTACCTGAACCTGACTATAAAGGAGACTAAACTAATGCTAGAACATTATGACTACAGCAAACACGCCAGCTTTGAAGCGACAAGGCAAGCCTGTTTTGAAGTAAAAGAATTACCTGCGCTATACAACAGGTACGGTTACGGTATCGGTGTGACTAATGTGCGTGAGCAGGTGCCAGATAAAAAGGTACTATGCCGTGTAGATCAAGAGACTGGAGATTTATCCTACCTTGCCACGGTAGGTGATAGGTACAAGGTAATACCTAACGGTGACATCCTGCAAACAGTTCACGGTCAAATGATAAGTGCATTTGGTCCTGAATATTTCAATGGTGATAATGATAACGCAGTAAAAATAAAGGTAACGCTTGCCAAGAATGGTGCGCATACCTTTGTAGAATATACCTTCCCACAACTTGCAGTTGAAATCGAAACTACCAATGGACATAGAACAAAGCTCTTATATAGACAGATATATAAGAATACTTTTGATGGGTCATCTGCCCTTACTATGTATGTTGGTAACATAGATTTCTTTTGCTGGAACGGCCAGATTAGTGGGGAATATAGTATGATAAGAGAATCCCACAGGGGCCATCTAAATATTGCTAACTTTGCGGACACGTTTAGGACTACGATGGATAACTATAAGGAAACATGTGGGGTCTATCGTAAGATGGCACAAGCTAAAGTAAAAGAGGGTGTTGCTGGTACGATCTTTGATAGGATGGTATACGGAAATAATCGTAACAAATGGCCTGAACAGACCCGCCTTTCAGATCACCTGCGGTCCCTATACCTAGACGAAAGAGAAACAAGAGGCTGGAATATATACTCAATGATGTCAGCCATGACAAGTTATGCAAAGAATGGAACAAGAAGTGGAAGTGTCCAGACGCTGGGTGATCAAAATGCTGGAAGGTTTGCCCGTGAACAGCGTGTAAACAAGTGGATGAGAAGTGAACCTTGGGCTGAGTTATGTTCCCATCATGGCATAGACTTGCAGGTTGCAGCTTAACAGGAAACGAGCCAGCTTGTTACTGGCTAGTCAGGTCCAGGTTCCCTGATGATAGAGAAGTGGTGTGACAACCATAAAAAAGAATCTACCAACAGGGTGAGCGTGGAGCTAACGCTATGAAGCGCTCACCCCCACTGGGGTAATTAATATGAAACGATTAAAAGAAATGTTACAAGTTATGTTTGATCCAAGCGGTGTCCCTTGGATCGTATGGCTATTGTTTCTAATATTTATTGTTGTAGTTATCTTGAATTTAATATAGAAAGAAATAAAAAGATGAGAGATAGAAAGATAAATGGAATACAACATATCACGATTACATCTAATGATCTTGAGGTGACAGATAAATTTTATACTGAGGTCATGGGGTTTGTAAAAATAGACGCCTTCACAATGATAGATATGCATAGACCGGGGTTTGATTTCGGTGGGAATTGGTACATTATTAACACTGAAAATTTAAGTTGGGCAAAGGATACGTCACTTATCCCTGTCATGGTTCATGATCGACAGCAACTTCATGTAATTGAAGATGTGGGATATATACCTGACATTGAAGACATATATCCGGTGGATCATGTTGCCTTTGAAGCTGAAGGTTATGGTGAGATGATGAAACATCTACGAGATTGTAATGTTGAGTTTAGATTTGAAGAGGAAGATATAAATGGCCTCATGCAAATATTTTTCTATGATCCAAGTGGAGTATTGATTGAACTTAACTATAAGAAATCATCTGAGTGGACCTGAACACAGGAGGAAGAACTATGAGCAACGTAATTTCATTACATGCTAAGTTGACACTTGAACAACAGGTTGAGAGAGATATGAGAATGTATAACTATAATCCTAATGACCCGGATGAGGTCGATGAATATTGGGAAGACTTGTGGTGTGAGAATGATCTCGATGAAGATGAAGAGCTAAACCTGGAGTGTAGTTTAGGCGGTAAAAGATTCAATATCAAGCTAAGTATGTGCGAGGATTAAACCAATGACGATTGAAACACTGAATAGAATTAATGCCATGCTAACTGGAACCGGACAACGCATGGATAAGTTATGTCCTGAGTGTGACGGTGAGGGGCAGATAGAATATGAAAGGACCATTGGTGGTATTGACAATGGTGGTAGTCCTTGGCAAGAATATGAACCATACCTTGCAACGTGTGAAACATGCGGTGGTTGGGGACGCATAGATATAGACCCCTTTGATGATGACGATGACCTCTCGTAGCTCAATGGATAGAGCGACAGCCTTCTAAGCTGTAGGTTCTGGGTTCAAATCCTAGCGAGAGGGCCAACCCTTAAAAGAAAAAGGATTAAACTCATGAAGAAACGTAGAAAAAAACATGGCAATCCTATCGCAAAAGCCTTGAACAAGGTGAATAAACCTGTTACAATGATAGATAAGAAAAAAGAATTAAACAAACTAAAATGTAGAAAGGTTATTGAAAGTGAAAATATCGGCACCACCACCACAGTACACTAGTTATTCAGAGATAGATGAAATCACTAGAGATTATCTATTATCAGTAGCTCTCTTTGCAGAGTTCATTGAAGACATTCCACTCTCTGAAATTAATACATACCTGGGAGGTCTTGAAGATTTCTATGCGG
>Ga0209644_1000211_pt1 | contig 13659 bp, 40 predicted proteins | sample ETNvirome_2_1000_FD_184069 | JGI IMG/M metagenome (GOLD analysis project Ga0209644, IMG submission 184069) | Marine viral communities from the Pacific Ocean - ETNP_2_1000 (SPAdes) (version 2) | ecosystem: Environmental > Aquatic > Marine > Oceanic | place: Pacific Ocean | collected 2013-06-22 | reverse complement strand
GATACCCCATAATTGGGATGTAACGAGACAACAACGGGAGAGAGAAAGCACATGAGAAACTGGCAGACAGTGACCAACACCGAGACCGTCCGATTCACTTCCCACGAACCTGGAGCCACCGAGTGGTGGATGCTCACATTCTGGCAAGCGGGAGAGGAAGTCAGCGACAACGGGGTTCAGAGCTTCGCGATCGCCCACGATACCTGGGAGTTGACCCACGTGGGAGAGACCGGGGAGGTGAACGACAACGGAAACGCCCGCTACCGCTTCACTTCCCACGGCTTCCATTCATGCTGGCAGGCGGATGATGTGATCGACGCAATCGAACGAGGAGCGAACCAATGACCGATTTTCGTGGCTGCTTTCACTTCACGTCACCTGACGCGCCGAGTGGCAATGGGGTAATCCGGGATACCGGGGATATCCACCCGAACGGACACGCCATGTTCACAATCTCGCACCCCCACTACTGCGGGCTAATCACCACAGTAGGTTGCAGCTTTTCGGAGCTGGCGTGGGTGATCGAAGAGGAAACCGGATTCGAGGCCGGCCTCGGCATGGCATCGAACGACGAGGTAGCGCAATGACCGACTACACGGTCAAAGAGATCCCGGTTTCGGGAGGAAAAACCCCCGTGTACGCGGTTATCGATAGCGGCGCAGACTGGGTCTTCGAAAACGTCTTCGCTTGGGAGGCCGACGCCCTCGAATGGGCGTTGGAATTAAATATCGGGAGGCGCGAAGTGTGAGCCACACTCAACTCCGAAAGGCGATCCACGCGGATCGTGATGCGATCGAAGAGCGATCGGGAACAGTCGGAGCAATCTGGCCCCGGAACCCTTCCAGCCTGACGCTCCTGGGATCCTCCACAAAGATCGAGAAAGTGGTGGATGGGGTAAACGAATCCTATCTCATGAGCGTGCAGTATCTGGCTCCGGCCGATGAGGCTTTCCCTGCCCATTCTGGCGCTTCGACCTGCCCGTTCGCGACGACCTGCTGGCGCTTCAAAGCTGGGAATCGTAGGGCAAGCATGGAGGGGGAGAATCCCACCGATAGCGCGTGCCTTGTAAACTCGGGACAGATGGCAATCCCCCGAAATCGGGGCACACGGATCTGGAAGACTGCGCTCTACTTCGGAGCCCCGAAAGCCTACCGGGCGCTGCTGGCATTCGAGATCGCCGCGCTGGAGCGGAAAGCCACACGGGAAGGGAAGATCGCAGCCGTGCGACTAGACGGTACGTCTGACCTGGGATATGCCGCGAAGATCGCCGCCGATTTTCCCAACGTGCAATTCTGGGATTACACCAAAGTAGCGGCGCGAACTCGGAGTAGTCGCCCCGATAATCTCCACATCACCTTCAGCTACGACGGGAGCTTCAATGCGGCAGATTCCGCTGACTTCCTCGCGAGAGGTGGCAATGTGTCCGCCGTGTTGGCAGTGGCAGCGCCGAGGGGCAACGCGAGCTACCCCGAACTCCCTGCCACTTTCGAGCTGGACGGGATCGAGTGGCCGGTGGTCTCCGGGGATGAGACCGATGCCCGCTTCACCGACCCCGCGGGAACCGTGAACCTTCTCACCTTCAAACAGAAGTCACTGGGAAATGAGACGGTGGCGCTTGAAAACGGATTCGCAAAGAACCTGGAGGTCTGAGAATGAACGTGATGGAAAAATTCGATATCCCGGTAGACCCGAACATCAAGGCGAAATCTTTCGGGGGAGCGATGGCTCAGGCGGAATACCTGATCCACTTCCGACTCCCGAAAGATGCTTCCATCCACCCGTTCCGCATCGGTCTGGGAGCCCGGAAAATGACTCCCGCCAGTGATATCGGGTTCGCTATCGGGTTCGCCCGGAAAATCCTGGAGCTTGGGGGAAACGTCGAAATCTCACCTATCCACAGGGAGTAAGCAGGGGGTTGACATACCCCATATTGACATACCGCGTATGTGTGCTATCTTTTAAATGTCGCAATTAGGGAGGTGACTTGAATGAGACCGCTATTCGAAATCGCTGCCGACATCGAAACCGCATGGGCCAAGGTGAACTACGCCGCTCGCCCCTACCTCGACGCCATGAACACGCTGGAAAGCGTCACCGACAACTACGGCTATGACTCGGGAACGAGCATCGTCGCCTACTTCCTCTCCAATGCGGGAGGGTTCCGCGGAGCGGAAGCCAAGGCACTCAAGGCCGAACTCAAGGCGATGCTTTGATCCCGCTGGACATGCGGATCGAGAGAATCTTGGGCTGGATTGCCTACATCATGGGATTCGCGCTGATCATCGGCGGGTTCCTGGGGAGCGCCTAGTATGACTGCTGAAGCAACGCCGATCGGATTCCAGTGCGGGCTATGCGGAGACTCTTTCCACGGGTATGGGAATAACCCCGCTCCACTCATCCTGGACCCCGAAGTCCGCTGCTGCGGGGACTGCGATGCGACCCTGGTCATCCCCACTCGCATGTACCTCGCGGTGACCGGGAAGACCTACGGACAGATGCTGAATGAAATCGAGGAGGCCAAGTCATGACCCCCGCTGTACCGACACGCTACGCCATCGTCCAGGGACGCAAGGACTACCTCCGATTGCTGGAGCATGTCCAGGCGTACCTCCCCGCAAACTACACGGCTGCGAAGCTGGAGGACGGGACCATCCTGATCCAGGGCAAGGACGATCACGGCTGGACGCTCGACGGATACGTGATCCCTCGCCTGGGGAGTGGCCTGATCCCTGCTCGCGAGACCTCTGCTGTGGACGCGGCAATCGTTTCGATCTCCAATGGCATAAACCCTGGTTGATCAGCTAGTTAGAGGGTCTTCCCCACTGAAGACCACCTGAGAACCCCACCGTAGTGGAACGAAAATCGAGTCCGCTTGTGGTGGAAGACCCTCGCCCCCTCTCGGGCAGAGAATCTGCGATGCCCGCAGGCTTGAACCCACCCGAAGACCCTTTCGAGGTCTCAAAATCAGAACGATTTTGCTCTCGAAACGATAACTCCACCGAATTTTGCCGATCAGAATGTGCTTTACAATCGATCAGTTACGACTCACAGACGTTAAGATACCCCATGGATGGGAGGGAAAGATGATGTCAAATTGGAAGATCACCCGGAACTGCGACAGCTACCAGAAGGATCCCGAGGCCTATCACCGATTCCACCTTCGTCATGGATTCTATCCCAGCGATGGAACGATCGATTTCTCCGATCCCGCCGCCGACGCCGAAAGCGACAGTCACCAGATACGATGCTGCGACTGCGGATCAGACTGCGGCATCACCGACTGCGAGATCACCGCAACCAGTCCCGCATTGTGCGCGGGTTGCCACGATGCCGACATCGCGCGGCACAACGAGGAGGGCGGACGATGAGCGGCAAATATCAGCATGGGCAGAAGAGCAAGAAGGTGTGCCTCGGCTGCGAGAAGAGGCGCGCAATCCTGATCGAGTGCCGCGAGTGTGTAGAGATGGGTTGCGGACACTTGATGAGCGGAATCGTCCGTCCCGACACCTTCAGCATCCACGTAGCGGGATCATCGAAAGGATCGACTGGACTCTGCAACTCAAGGAAATGCCGAGACGCAATGGAACGGAAGTTCAGGGAGGGGACACGATGAGCGACCCGATCCCTTGTGACGCCTGCGGAGGGAGCGGTCTCGCCTTCGATCCCGACGATGACCCGGTCGCAGACCCCATCAGCAACCCGTGTCCCTCCTGTAGCGGCAGAGGCACGCGCGGGTAGTTGCCCTTTGTTTTGGGGGTCTTCTCCCTACTCATTGATTTTAAAGGGGAATATGATGATTTCCCACACTGACCAGAGGATCCTCAAGCTTGCCCGTAAAGGGCTGAGCCTGGAGTCCATCGCTCGCAAGATCGGACGACCTGGGGACGTGGAGCGCGTCCTGAAGGCACTGGAACGACCGACACAAGGCAAACAATCGAAAGGACCCACCCCATGCTAGATCACCAGCGAATTGGAACCCGCGAGGAGATGACGGGTCTCTACGTGAGCGTCTACCGAAACCTCCACCGACAATGCTGGTCTGTCCGAGCCGAGGAAGGTCCCTACAAGGGGAGAGTCATGGCTCACATGGATGCGCTGAACCTGACAGGATGCACTTTCAAGGTGTCGGAAGCAGGACGGCAACGGGTGCTTCGGGAGAAGCGGAAGAACGTCCACGCCAGGGTGATGGGGCTCTTCAATCGCTCCACTGCGCTGGATGATCTGGACCTCCCGACCCGACACTGGGGACTGGAGGGAATCACCTACAACCCCTACAAGGGACCGAACTTCGTCACGCTCGACGGGGAGCCTCGATTCGAATCCCTGCGAGTCACCTTCGGACCAGACGGGCAACTCGTTGCGTTGCGGAGGAACCAAAACTAGCACCCCATCAATGGGTTTGACAATACCCTGGCATGTGCTATGCTTGGGTTGTAAGGGAGATCGAAAGCATGAGCCCGATAAGTGAAACCGCCTACCAACTACGCATCGAGGAACTCCGCACGCAAAGCCACGGGTTCCTCACCAACGAGACCCTCAAGGAACTGGCTGAGCTGAACCGATTCTATCAGGTCTTGGTTCGCTGCGGGGGTGGACGCTTTGTCTGCGCTGCCCAGGATGCAGCCCACTTCATGGAGATCATCGGACGCGAAGCCACCGACTACGTGCGCGACGTGTCTTTCCCCGCCAGCTAGAGGAGGACAAGTAGATGACATTCAGTGAAGCAATTGAAATCGTGCAAAGCGTAGCCATCCACCCAACGCAGGTCGCGACGCGCGAAGAGGCGTGCGAAGTGATCTTTGAATTCATGGAGCGATGGAGTGGTGCAATCGAGGATATGGAGCGATTCGGAGAGGAGGACAAGTAGATGAGCAGCCCGAGAGAGAGCCAGCGCGAGGCGCACCTCGAAGCTCAGCTACGGAAGGGCGAGAAGATCCAGTGGATCTCTTCCAATTCGGTGACCCGCGCTACCGACGAGTTCGTCCTGCATCGGGCAAAGCGCCGGGAGAGTCGCGGAGTGAAGGGCACCCTCTTCGACTACTACTGGGTGCCGGCATGCGGTGCTCCCATCGGCGGCGCGTGGGGGGCCTCCCACTGGGAGGACAAGCAGGTCCAGGACAGGCTGCTCGACAGCGCGAGTCGGCTCCGTGTCTGCAAGCGATGCGCGAAGGCAGAGGAGAACAGACGATGAGCGACCCGAAATACGTGAAGTACGACGCCAACCCTGGCGAGTTGTCGTCGCAGGGAAACCGCTGGATCGTTTTCGAAGAGGATGGAAGCGTAGACGGTGAAGCGATTGCGTCGTTCAAATTCGAGGGAGACTGCGACTCCTACGTGACGCTGAAGAACGAGGAGGACAAGTAGATGAGGGAAAAGAACCGTATGTGCGAAGACTGCGGCATCAACGCAGTCGAGTTCCCCGATGAAAGGGAATGCGCTTGGTGCATGGCTAGACACAGGGAAGAGGAGGACAAGTAGATGCAGAAGAACATTCGCCTCGCAGAATCTGTCGCACTGGAACTGATCCACGCTGCTTATGGTGCAGTCATGGCAGTCGAAGAAGACGCTGCAATTCGCCACAAGTTTGATCCGCCGAAGGTGTTGCGGGCAATCGAAAAGGTATGCGAAGCATACGGATGGAGCCCCATCGAAGATTGGGTCGAGGAGGACAAGTAGATGGAATGGTGGGATGATTCTCGGATGTTCAAGACTTCGGAGGATGCCATCGTTGCGATGGCTGAGCAGGTAACCCCTGTTGGATCATCGCCGGAAATCGAACTGCTCAGAATACTTCTGGAAAATGAGGGGAAGTAGATGGAACTTTTCACGATCTACTGCGCCGGATGCATGACACCCATCGCGGAGGCACACGCGGAGGAAGACTCCGACGTTGCCAAGGGACATACGAAGGACGCTTACTACTGCGCCGACTGCGCCGAGGAGGACAAGTAGATGCCCGCCGAAGCAATCTTCGACATCGCAGGAATCCTCGCAGCCTTTGGTCTATTGGGACTTCTGACTAGGATTTGACATGCACCCAAGCATGGTGTATATTTGGGTAGTACTCGGGAGGTACTGGCATGACGGAATACCGCGAAGTAGTGGAGTTCGCCTGGGAGTCTGAGCGAGCGATTGGCATTGACCTGATGGGATCGGAAGGGGCGACCCGTGTTTTCGTCCCCAAGAGCATCCTGCGAGACGTGGGAGACAAGACCTACGTCCCCCAGTGGAAGCTCGACAAGGATGCCGGGAGCTACGTGGATCCAGAAGGATTCCTGGGTGGCGTGATCGAGATCGAAGAGCCCCGACAGGGAGCCATCGAAGTGGAGAGCCTGATCGCTTTCTTCGATGCCGCTGCCGAACACCTCAAGTTCCCCAAGGTACAGTTGGGTGGAGTGAAGCTCTCCCGATCGGGACCTCGGGCCGTGGAGCCCTTCGCAGTGAACGTCACCGACCTCGGTCGCTACCCCGATAACAAGTGGTACGGCAGAATCGAACGGGACGGGACCTGGGTTCCCACCCAGCGTACCCCCGAAGAGGTCAAGGAAACCGTCCAGGATTTCGCTGCCGATCCGGTCGGATACGCGGCGAAGATCGGACGCCTGCATGGAGCCTGTTGCTTCTGCCTGCGGGAACTGACCGACGAACGCTCGACGAAGATGGGATACGGACCTGTGTGTGCCCGAAAGTACGAACTGCCGTGGGGAGTCACGGTACAGGAGGCTGCTTGAATGAAAGTAGAAAACATGACACCGACCTGGGAAGCGTTGCTACCCCTCTATCTCTCGATCTTGGAAACCGGACCAGAAGCAGCAAAGGTTCCTATCCGAAAAGAAATGTTTCGACTCGCACAAGCAGTCGATTCTGCAAACAAGGTTGTGAAATCACAAGCAGAGGAGGACAAGTAGGATGCGCCGCTCAACGAAAGATCACCGCCGCATCGAGTGGTCGCACAACGGTGAGCGATCCAGGGAAGAGTCCTGCTGGTACTGGACGTGCGTCTGCGGCGCAGGCGAGGCGGCAAGCACAAAGAGAGAAGCCCAACGAGAGTGGATCTATCACCTCGACCGACACGCGAAGGAGGACAAGTAGAGATGGGGAAGTGCGTGGAGTTATCCCATCCGCGATGCATCAAATGCAAGCGGATTCTGAAGTGGAATCACACACCACCCTTTTGCCTCCAACGATGCGCTGCCGACTGGGCCAGAGAAAAGCTGGAACATCTTGAACATTGGTGCCCAGTCTGTCGGACTTGGAACGATAAGAAGCATGAGATAATTCACTATCTAGAAAGACATGATTGTTACGAATGCAAGGACAAGTAGATGAAAGAATACTTTCCAAATATCACATGGCTCGATTGGATCGTCGCCTGCCTACTCGGATTCCTTCTCTCCGTTGACTGGGCAGAAGTCTTCATACCATAGATGGGTAGCGAATGACCCAAGCATGTGCTATGCTCTATTTGTCGCAGGGAGGTGACACATTGACAGCAAGCCCGGTTTTCTACAATCGCATCAATTCAGAGTGGCCGAAGGATCTTCCGATCCCCACTCCGAAAGAAGCAGTCGCTGGATCGAAGCGACTCTGGAAACACGCCATGGGTGAGCCATGGAAAGGTGACGTGAAGCTGGTCTCAGGGAATCGATACACCTGGATCCGAAACGGGGTGATGTCGATAAACCCAGACCGTCCGCATGGACATGTACGAGGAGGCTGGCCTGCCATCGTCCATCTGCTTTCCCACGTCTGTCACAATCGGATGCGACCGAGAGGCAAGCCACATGATTCTAGGCAGGCACGCATCGAACGACAGATGCAGCAGTACGCCATCGACCAGGGATTCCACCTCGGCAAGCTGAAGCGAAAGACGAAGCCCCCCCCCCAGAAGTACCGGATAGAAGAGAATCTGGTGAAGGAACGCTACCAGAGAATCCTCGTTCGGGAAGCCAACTGGGAGAATAAATTCAAGCGAGCCCAGAATGGATTGAAGAAAGCGAAGCAGGAACGAAAGACCTACGAGAAGCGACACGGATCCCGTGTGACAGGAGAAACCCGATGAGCATCTACCTCTACACCCTCTCCCCTTGCCCCAAGAAAGTAAAGATCCAAGGCTACTTCACGGCTGAGTTTTTCGACTTCAGGTTCGTTAGAGGAAACTTCGGCGCAGAAGATGACAACTGGTCCCGAAAGAAGATGGAACGCGCCGCTGCCACATGGGACAAGCGGGAGGTGGATTCGACATTCGTTTCGGGTGCCAATGGAACCAAGCTAAACGAGGTTCGGTTTTTCACATTGGACTTTCAAAAAAACGCAGTTCATGAAGTCCTGTATCGAGTCGAGAATCCCCTGCTTTCTCCTGCCTGGGTAGACGTTGATCCGTTCCCCGGCAACGCGAAGCCCATCGGAACCCTCACCAAGAAGGGTCGGAGATGGATAGCGGAACCCATTCGACAGTAACCCATACGTGTGCTATGCTTGGGTAGTAAGAGGGAGATGAATCAATGTCCGCATACGTTGTCGATAAGAACCACATTGCATTCCTGGTAGAGGCTGCGCTGTACGCCAACCCGCGATCCTCTTTCTTCCATTGGATCAATCCAGCCACGGGGAAGATCGGCAAGCTCCATGCTGGGGATTTCGATGAGGCTACCCGCGTAGGTCAGATGCTCTGGGACGAAAACCTGCGGAGCTATAACGCTCGATACGGAGAGACCGGCGGGGAGCAGGAATACAAGCATGTACGAAGCTTCCCCAGGCACACTCCTGGCGCGGTCCTCAAGGCGATCGACGGGTACTGGTACCAGACCTGCGAGACGGATGACTGGGAGAAGAGTGACGCTTTCTGGTTCTGTTATGCCCTGAAGACTTCCTACGGTAGAGAAGTCGAAGGCTACGAAAACGCAGCGTGGGAGGTGACGGGATGACAGTGAAGGTTTCGAAGAGGAGTCCGATCAGCGGGAAGCTCAACGTGATGGAGCTACCCACTACATTCGAGAAGATCTGCCAATGGAGAACCTGGAATCGTTCTCCAGAAGCCCCCCTCATTCAGGATTACTTCCAAGAACTCAGCAATCCTGAACGCGAGTTTGTTTTGACAGGCATTCATCCCGCCGAATGGGATGACATGATGCAAGAAACCGAAGAAGAAAATCCAGGCGATAGCTAAGCCTGGATGGGGATGGCCGAACACGAGGTGATGCGTCCACGCTGGGATACGCCAGCGGCAGTTGACGCCGGTATCGTAAGGCTACGTCTGGCTGGAGAAGGGGCTACCAACCCTTGGGTCTCCGGGTGGACGGGAACAAGTAGGCTGATCACCACCTGAAGTGGAGCAGCAGCCGAAAGTTGGGGGTAATCCACTAGTCCCCCTCCCCACTTTGATTTTAATGAGGATCCCCAATGAGACGTGCCACCCAAATCGAAATCAAACTGGCTCAGGTCTCGCTAGAGAAGTGGTCTTCCTGGGAAGACTGGACCCAGTGCTACGGATACTCTTGTTCCCATCATGCAGAGCGTCCTGTCATGAGTGTAAACGAATGCCGCAGACTGAAGAACCTGATTGAGGTCATCGATGAAGAAAAATGACATCCAGGTCTTGAAGAAAAATGAAATCCAGGTCTTAGCTGATTCCATTAAAGACGGAAGATTTGCAGAAACGATGGATTGGAGAATGGGTCAGAAAATTGGGATGACACTAGGAAGAAAATGCGGAACCTGCACTGCTTGTTGCGTGATTCCTCCGATCCCTTCAACGGGAAAGCCGACCGGCAGACCCTGCTCTCGACTGAACAAAGATCAAACCAGATGCAGTAGATACAAAGATCGTTACAGGATCTGCAAAGGTTTCTTCTGTGGCTGGCTCGCTGGTTACGGAGAAGAAGAAGACCGACCTGATAAATCAGGGATCATCATCATGGAGTTGGAGCCCACTATTTCTGACGTACTCACTAAAGAGACTGGATTCTCTGTTCCAATCCTTGGCGCCCGCATCGCAGGAACTGCCATCCCCGAAATAGAGGAACTAGAGGAACTGCCAAGCAAAATAGGTAGGGTCATTCAATGGTTCTCCAACCGTGGAATCGCAATCGGAATCCATGCAGGGGATCCAGGAAATGGAAGTAAAAAAGCATTCCGCTTCCCTGCTAAAAAGGAATGCCGAAAATGAAGTCAAGCGAAATCGAAGTCGGCAAAGACTACTGGTATGGTGGCTTGAAATAGAATGATCGCACATTGCACCCAGTGTCAACATGAATGGCAGGCAGTCAGGGAGCCCGGCAAGTGCGATTGGTGTGGTGCCCCCGGAAAACAACCACTACACCTGATGATATTGTGTTGGGTTCTGGTGTTTCTGAAGCTAGCCAACGACTACATCGAGTCTCGATTCATGGTAGAGAGGAGTAGAGAGGAAAGAAAATGGAAAGGACCAAGCGACTGACGAGAGCGATTAGACTCGCCACCTGGGTCCATGCAAAACAGACCGATCTAGGAGGGAATCCCTACATCGAACATCCCATGCGAGTGATGGAAGCAATGACCAGCGAATCGAGCCAGATCATCGCTGTACTTCACGATCTCATGGAAGATGTCGATTCCAAAAAAGAAACGGATGCGAGTAATTTCATGGACCGCATCATAAATCCGGAAGAGCGCCGAACCCTTTATCTGCTGGACCGGAAGGAGAGCAATCGCTACGAAAACAACACCTATGCAAACTACATCTTGAGGATCTGCACAGATCCTGTCGCAACACAGGTAAAGCTCGCAGACCTGAGCGACAACCTCAATATGGAAAGACTCCATAGGGAGCCCACAGAAACAGACCTGAGAAGAAGGGACAAGTACCTCTATGCACTATCCCTGATCGCTTCGATTGGCGGGCTCAAGAACTGGGAGAAGCTAGAGACAGAACGGAAAATAATCGCAGAAATCTTTGATCACGAAGAGGATTGAAGACGACCAATACATGTGCTATGTTTGGTATATCAAAGGGAGGATGATTCAGTGAGTGCAAACTACCCCCCTGGGGTGACGCCCCAGATGCTGGATGACATGCTGGGAGACAAGACCTGTGAACACTGTGGACACAGAGTCTCCACTGTCGCAGGGAAGATCCGATGTGGCTGCGAGGAAGATCCCGACGCTGCCTACGAAGCTTACCGGGATCAGCGAGCCACCGAATACGAAGCCGAAAAGGCCTACTCTGACAAGCAGGCAGAGACCGAAGGAGACAAGTGATGCAGCAAGGTACAAGTCTGGTAGATCTGGCAACCGAGATCACTCGCCAACAGACCTCAAAGAAAGACTACGTCGCAAGCGACAGCGTCTGGAGCATGACAGGTGCTGCGGGTCAAACCGTCAAGGCACAAGTCGGAAGCCACGGTGAGTACGAAGTCACCCCAATCGCCCATGGTCAAGTCTCGACTCGACTCGGAATCCCGAAGCCTTACTACAACACCATGCTGGCAATGGCCCCCGAACTTCTGGTCACCAATGTCAACCACTGGCTGGGGAAGAGCGACAAGAAGCGCATGCTTCGGACGCTCGACGGCAACCTCCGTGCAGTACTGAGCGATCGATACCGCACGCTGGACAACGCCGATTGCCTGGAAGCCATCCTTCCCACCTTCAGCGAGAAGGGTCTGGAAGTCAGGGCTTGCAACGTAACCGACCGGCGCATGTACATTCAGGCTCTGAGCCCCCGGCTCAAGGCTGACGTAGATGTTGGAGACCCCGTTCAGGGCGGGATCACCATCTCCAACTCCGAAGTGGGCATGGGTCGCCTCGACGCCTCCCTCTTCATCTACCGGTTGGTATGCAAGAACGGGATGGTCTTGGGTTCACAGTTCCGTCAGGTCCATGTGGGTCGAAGCACTTCCAAGGGAATCGACCTCACCGATGCACAACAGTTCTTCAGTGATGGAACGCGCCGACTGGATGACGCCGCCTTCTTCCGGAAGGTGACTGATGTGGTACAGGGGATCCTCTCCGAGGACCACTTCGGGAAGATGATGGAAGTACTGCGCGGTGCAACGGAGCGGAAGATCGAGGGAGATCCCGCGAAGGCGATCGAAGTGGTAGCCAACCGTCTCACCCTGAACGAGACCGAGAAGGGTGGAGTTCTGCGTCACCTGATCGAGGGTGGGAACCTGAGTGCATGGGGAGTTGCCAATGCGGTCACGTCCCTGGCCCACGAAGCAGAGGACTTCGATCGGAACATGGAACTCCAGCGGGCTGGGGCGCAAATCATCGAACTGCCGCGCAACGATTGGAAGGTAATCGCCGATGCAGCGTAAGAAAGCAAACAAACAAGTAGAGATAAATCCTAGAGATGCCATCATTATCTTCCGTCATACTGGAGAAAAGGAACTGTACGCACCTGACGTTGAAGAAATGGAAGAGAATTCACCTGCTATGCAAAATATCGGAATGGTGATGGCTCTATTCCAGGATCCCCTCATAAAGCGTCTCGCCATGGATACATGGGAGGAAATGAACGCACACAAAAATCCAAACTTTTCAGTCCCAAAATTGGGAGTGGTTCACTGATGCCGAAGGACCCATGTGCTTTCCTCTATGCCAACAAGGCTAACGGATTCCATCTGAAATTCTCAAATGGAAACACTGTCAGTGTTCAATGGGGACCCGGCAGTTTCACAAACATGGAAATAGCGGATTCCATAGCAGAGCGACGCGGAGATGACAGATCGTATCTCTCGTCTACGGCAGAAATCGCAGCTTGGGATTCAGAGCAAAACTGGCACTACTTCAAGGACGGAAACACCGTTCAGGGGTACACGTCTGTCGATGAAGTTGCTTACTTCATCGGATGGGTCTCAACACACACCCTCAACACCAAAGATCCATTGAAGGAAATCGAAGAACATGAACACGTTTGATCAAATCCTACACGTACTTTTCGGATTTTTTGTCACCTCACTAGCAGTCGATGGTGTATTGCCCGGTGCATACGTGGGTCTTGCCATCGGAGTGATCCGAGAGCAGGGACAGATGTGGTCAAGCATGGATTCAGACTTCGGATGGAAAAGAGCCATCGATGTTTCTGCATGGACACTCGGTGGACTTTTGGGAGGGTTGGTATAAAGGAGAAGAGCATGTGGATTTACAGTATTTATGGATGCTTCAGTGTGGTTGCTGCCAAAGGCAGCGCGTGGGATCACAACGGTACGGATCTCATACAGATCAGAAGCCGAGACAAGATCCATCTAGAACGCCTGCAACAGAGTTTCAGACTCGGGGGGGAAGCCATTCAATCTAGAACCGGAACGGACTACGAACACAGAATCGTCGTCTCGCGAGCGGCATGGATTCTACTCGCTACGGAGATGGCAGCGGACTTGGACTACACCAACTTCAAAGCAGAAATCTCAGGCGAAGCCAGATGTTCATGGGAGAAACCAGGGGAAGCAGAGTCATGGACTAATTATGAAACCTGTGTAGAGGAGGTTTACCTAGCCACCCTGCTGCACACAAAAGAAACACACCGAGAAGAAGGAGAGGAAGATGCCGAGACGCAAGGCCAAGAACGGAACATCTGACAAGAAGTTCAGTTATCTAGAAGACGAAGACTTTGTGGATATAAAAGTCAAGATCCCCAGGAAGACTTGGCTCCACATCAAAGAACTCGCCAAAAACAAC
>Ga0209644_1000210_pt1 | contig 13674 bp, 20 predicted proteins | sample ETNvirome_2_1000_FD_184069 | JGI IMG/M metagenome (GOLD analysis project Ga0209644, IMG submission 184069) | Marine viral communities from the Pacific Ocean - ETNP_2_1000 (SPAdes) (version 2) | ecosystem: Environmental > Aquatic > Marine > Oceanic | place: Pacific Ocean | collected 2013-06-22 | reverse complement strand
AGCAGCGGGCTTATTTTCGCAAGAAGGCAGATACGCAGATGGAAGTCGTGGACAGAAACTTTATGCGAGAGAATGACGCGAGGATGCCTTTGCTCCCTCCGGAGCGGAAGACGCGCGTCACATTTGGTGACGGCTCTTAGGAGAGAGTCTCCTATTCAGGTCGTCACCTGATTTTTAGGAGAGAGATATGGCTTATGGATTTAGGCCCATTAGTGATGACCGAAAGGGGTATGTTACAGCGGGTCCGACTAAATATCCTATGGAAGATTCCTATGGCGGTAATGTGTTCTATGGCGACCTCGTAGAGAGGCTTGCCACTGGATATGTTCAGCGACAGGAAACAACCACCGGACTTAGCCCAGTGGCTGCACACCCAACACTTGGGGTTGCGGTTGGTTTTCGGTACACGGATACGTCAGGGGCTGCCGTGTGGAGTCAGCACTACCCGGCATCTGGAGGCACGAACATTAGTGTGTTCGTGATGGATGATTCGTCGGAGACCTACATGATCCAGGCGCTCGGTGCGACTGGTGTTACATTTGCTGACGTTGGCGACAATGCCCCGATTCTTGGGTATGCCGCCTCCGCTGGCAGTACGGCTACCGGCCTTTCGGGGATCTACCTCGATGCGGAAAACATTGTGCAGACTGCTGTTTCGTGCATTCGGATTGTTGCCATTCCCGAGGACGGAGTCAACGAAAATATCACAATGACTGCCTCGGTCGGTAAGAATGTTTTGGTAAAATTTATCAAAACAGTACTTCAGAATGAACTTCTGGATCAAATCCCGTAAGGGGGAAGGAGGTAATTAGTTATGGCTATTTCACGTGCTCAAATGATGAAAGAACTCCTTCCTGGGCTGAATGCACTGTTCGGGATCGAGCATAAGACGTATGAGGATCAGAGTGCTGAAATCTACCAGATGGAGTCTTCGGATAAGGCATTCGAAGAGGATGTCGCGTTGTCTGGCTTCGGTCAGGCACCTGTAAAGGCAGAAGGTTCTGGTATTCTTTACGATACCGCCCAGGAAGCCTTTACGGCACGCTATACACACGAAACTGTAGCCATGGGGTTCAGCGTTACCGAGGAGGCAATTGAGGATAACCTCTATGACTCCTTGAGTGCGAGGTACACCAAGGCTCTTGCAAGGGGTGTGGCGTATACCAAGCAGACAAAATCGGTTTTCCCTCTTAACTCCGGTTTCAGTACGGGGACATTCGATAGTGGTGACGGTGTTGATCTTTTCAGCACTGCTCATCCGCTGGTCAGTGGTGGGACGAATCAGAATAAGCCCACTACGGATTCAGATCTGAATGAGACCTCACTGGAGCAGGCTGTGATTGACATTGCAGCCTTCACGGATCAGCGGGGTTTGCTGATTGCGGCACGCCCCAAGAAGCTGATCATTCCTCCGAATAGCATGTTCATTGCGACACGGATTCTGGAGAGCGCGCAGCGTCCTGGAACCGCGGACAATGACATCAATGCTCTGAAGAACAATGGAGCAATCCCGGAGGGGTATCGGGTCAATCACTATCTGACGGATACTGATGCTTGGTTCCTGATTACCGATGTGCCGGATGGCATGAAGGGTTTCAACAGGACACCTTTGCAGACCTCGATGGACGGTGATTTCGATACGGGGAATGTGAGGTACAAGGCACGGGAACGATACAGCTTCGGCGTATCGGACCCGCTTGGGATCTACGGATCTCCTGGGGCGTAGGTTAGCCCGGGTGTCTTGATAACAAGAGGGGGAGGGGACGAGTTGTCCCTTCCCCCTTTCTTTTCAACCAAACTCGCCAGACTTAACAAGACGGCACGCAGACTGGCGAGGTAGTTGCGTGCGACGAGGTATTTATTATGGGACAGACTACGTTCAGTGGTCCGGTGAAGTCTCTCGGCGGATTCAATGCTGTCGGGTACAACTGTGAAGTTACGATTGCAGACGGAACGGATGATCTCACTCTTGATGCGGATACGCATGGTGGTAGAATCCTGTACTTGCTCGATGCGAGCATGGCGTTCACTCTCCCTTCTATTGTGACCACGGAGCCTACGGAGAAGACTGATCCGAACCAGCTTTGCAATCTTGGTCTCACTTTCAGTATCTACTGCGCCATCGCTCAGACTACTTTCAGTTTGACGACTGCAACAGATGACAATTTCGTTGGTGTCTATGCTTGCTTGCATGAGACCACGAATGAAACGGATCATTTCTTTGCTGATGGTGATGATGATGTCATGAGCATGAATGGCACCACACAGGGCGGTCTGATTGACAGCTACATCGAAGTTACTGCTACTACGCGAGGATGGTTGTGCAGCAAGTCTATTCCTCTCGGTAGTGGTGATCTTGCCACTCCATTCTCGTAAGAACTAAACTTGTGGGGGCACCTTCGGGTGCCCCCTCTTGCATCAGGTAGAGCCATGCAACCTACAGATGTATATGCGGTTAGAGTTGGGACTGGCGATGACCCTTCACAAGAAGGTCAGGCCGTCGATGGATATTGCAGGCTGAAGGCTATCCATTGGCAGGGAATGGACTATGCCGTAAGAAATAACTGTACGATAGTGTTAAGTAATGGAACGAGTTCTTCTGCGCCGGTGCGTTTCAAAATGCTTGTTCCGGGTGGCTCTGCAATTGTAGGTGGTCAATATACTCAGATTCCATGTAATGGAATTTTGTTTGATTCTGGAATCTATTATGAACTTATTGGCGAAGAATGGAATAGTCCATTCACTCCAGTAGATGCGGACATTGGTTCAATAACCTTGATTGTTCAGGGTGGTGGTGCTTCTTAGTGGGTCTCTCTAACGTATCTTGTGCATATTATGCTCTCAGCACTGAGACTGATGCGGTTCAAATTGTTCCCTTGAGCACAAGGGGAAGGCTGCATTCTCTTTGGTATAACCCGGTTTCGGACGCCGCCTCTGGGCCGGGGGCACACATTCTTACGCTCAAAGATGGAAGCAGTAGTGGAACATTGATTTACGAGGAATTGGTTGGGGGTTGGCTGTTTTCAAACGCCAGTGACATATATTATGGGTTTGGTCCGAGCCCAACAATGATTCCAGATCATGGAATACTGTTTACGGATGGTTTAAATGCAAAATTTGCAAAGAGCGCCACCCCCTTCAACACCACGCCCAACACTGGTATGTATTCAATTACTGTGACCTACTCTGGTGGTCCAGCAGAGATAAACGGATAATGTCTTATAAACCCGATGTAAGGGCTTTGTTTTGGCCTCCTACTACAACGGCAAGTGCCGGCGATAGGATCCTCATGATCGGGCCGCCGTCTCTCGGTTGCCGAATTCATGGAATAATTGCTTCTACTGGACAGACCACCGGAGACGTTGCTCCAATCCCAGCAAGAGTTGATTTTCTTCTTGCAGATGAAGCAGTCGCTGCCGATGATTCCAATGTTTTGATTTCTTTTGGAATTTCCGGGCAAAGCCCAGTTCAACAGGCTGTTATTCCTGAAGATGGGTACTTTCAGGTGGATGATGGACTTTGGTATACATGCAGTGAGAGCGATGAGTGCATTCAATCTATTTTTTTTACAATATTTTATACGATTTAAATAAAATGCAAAACTTAAATACCAGAGTCATTTCTATGACTGGAAGTTCTACAACTACAGTATCCGCTACAGTTGCTTCTTCTGGGACTCGTGTTTGTATGCGTGCTTTCGGATTAATGGAATATGGGACTTCAGGCACCGGCGCCCTGCGGCAAGGATCCGGAGATACTAGCCATTACCCATTCGTAACGTGGGCGATATTTAAAAATGGAGCGGGTACAGAGGTTTTTAAGCTTATAACTGCAAACTATAGATCGTCTGGCTTGCAAGGAGCAGCAACTCCTATGACTTTTATAGAAATACCGGGTTCTGGAATTCTGTTTGACGGTTTAATTATTACATTGGATGAGTATGTAACTAGGCTTAGTCTTTCTAGAACCTTAATGCAGGTTTTTTACACATGATAGGCTTGGGTTATGTGAAAGCGAAGAGCTTTGTACCGGGCACGTTCTCTGGTCAATTTGGTTTAATGGTCGAAGGAAGAACTTCTTTGGTTTCCATACTGACCCATACAACTGCATTTACGGTAGCTTCTGGAACGACGGGAAAGGTTGTTCCTTTGGTTTTTAGAAATGGATCCAGTGCTGGCGATGTCCTTTACAAGGTTCAACCATTTTGCAGGAAAACGGGCGGAATCAACGGGGCGATGGATAATAGGAAAATAAATCATCATGTTATGGGTCAAGCGGGGATACTGTTTGATAGTGGCATTTATTTTGATTCCTATGTAGATGATGGCGACTTTTTAAAGGGCGTGGACTACATAACTATTTTTCACACATAGATGCCTTCTATAAACCATGCGACATTTTGGGGTGCAATCACGATCGTTGCTTCTGCCTTTGGTGGATTGTTGCTGTTGTCTATCTCTCATTCTGGTGAACCCAAGCATTCTGAAGCTGCGCTTGAATCAGATGTAACACAAATTCAAGTTCGTTTGGAACGAGTACAGACGAACGTAGAACACAACAAGGATTTGCTTGGGGAATTAAAAGGCAAGATCGGTGAACTTCAGGTTGAACAGAGCGAATCGAGCAGCGAGATTCTAGAGGCTATACGAAATGTCCCGTACCTCTAAAATCGATATGGTCATGAGAGAGTTCAAAAAGGGAAAGCTTCATTCTGGATCCAAGAAGGGTCAGAAAGTGAAGGGGAGAAAACAGGCAATAGCGATTGCCTTGAGCGAAGAACGGAAAGCGAAGAAGAAACGTGGCAGTTAATACCCTAACAACCTTTGGTCCGGATGTCGGAGAACTCGTAGAAGAGGCTTTCGAACGTGCCGGTTTAGAAATGACATCTGGATATGATCTGAGGACTGCGAGACGCAGTCTTGATTTTATGTTGATGGAATGGGTTAACCGGGGAATCAATCTCTGGACTGTCGAAGAGATTACTTACAATTCCGATACGACAGGTGCTGGAGCGGGCACAGCTACGTTAGTAGAGGGGACTGCAACCTATACTCTTTTGGACAATACAGTTGCCATTTTGGATACGGTTCTTAGGACGGATGATGGAGATGTTTCGAAGCAAATTGATTATGTTTTGAATAGGATCTCCAGGTCAAATTACATTGGGATTCCTTCAAAGCTTACGCAGGCGCGTCCCACCCAGATTCATATTGATCGACAACAATCTGCTGTAACTGCGACTTTTTGGCCCGTTCCTGATGCGAGCAGTAAGTACAAACTTGTCTATAACAGGATTCGGCGCATGACAGATAGTGGTCCTGGTGGTCGGTACAATCCCGATGTTCCGGATCGTTTTTGGCCTGCGCTAGTTGCTGGCCTTGCTTATAACGTGGCTTGCAAGCGTCCGGAGGTTTCGGAACGTCTTCAGATGTTGAAGGCGAATTACGAAGAGCAGTTTTCACTAGCTGCGGATGAAGATCGAGAGAAGGTTCCCACGAGATTTGCTCCTGGGGGATACACCTTCTAGCCCATGGCAGATTATGCCGCCGGTAAACGGGCGTTTGGTTTTTGTGATCGTTGTGGATTCCGGTACCCGCTTCGCGAGTTAAAGCAAGAAGTGGTGAATCTCAATATGACAAACCTTTTGGTTTGCCCAGAATGTTGGGATCCGGATAACCCACAGAGTCAACTGGGCCGATATCACTTCGGTGATCCGCAGGCTCTTAGAAATCCGAGACCTCCCTTGGGGTTGGTAGAAAGCAGAAGTTTGGCGGGGTTTGATCCTGTCAGGGGGATGGAAGTGATTGTGTCGCTTGGCGTTGCCTTCCTCTCTATTTCGTAGGAGATAAAAATGCCGAAGGTTGGAACGAAGACGTTTTCATATGATGAATCGGGTAGAAGAAAGGCAGAAGCAGAGGCTTCTAGAACGGGTTTGCCGATTGAGCATGACGATCGTAGTTATGCCCAATATTCTCAGGGTGGCGCCGTAAAAAAGGCCGACCGCAAGTTCCTGGGTTACAGGAAGGCTCGCAGGAAGTAACTGTTGTTATGGCATTGACGCTAGCCACATTAAAGTCTTCGATGGATATGTATTTGGAAAACGATAGTTGGGGTACGACTGACCAACAGAATACGATTATCCAGCAAGCCGAAGAGCGGATTAATCAGACGATCCAGGTTGCTAATTACAACACGAAGGTAGAAACTGGGTCGTTGGCAATTGGAGACGAGGGTGCGTCTGATATTGCGGATAGCGATACTGCGCCGATTGGCGCCCTGTATTTCAAGATTCGACCCAGCGGGGGTACGGCAGACGACAATGTTTACTCGTTTCTTCTTTTGAAGGACTACAATTTTCTTCAAGAATATGCACCGGTTGATAGTGCGAATGGTGTTCCTGCTTATTACTCGTTTTACAACGATGCGTCTGACTCTAATGCGGCGACTTTTCCGATTGCCCCCCGTGCCAACGTAGCTTACACCTATGAGATCCTTTACTGGTTTGAGCCCACATCTTTAGTGACCGACACTGGTGGTACATGGCTCAGCACGCATGGGGAGTCTGCGTTGCTTTATGGTTGCTTGGTTGAGGCATACACCTTCCTCAAGGGGGAGGCGGATTTGACTCAGGTTTATCATGGTCGATATCAAGAGGCTCTTCAGGGTCTTGTTCTTTCCCAGCGTGGTGCGTTTAGAAACTCGACGTATCGAGAGCGGGCATCGGTTGGAGCAGTATAGATGGGTGTAGTTGCGGGCATGACGAACTCTTTCAAGCAAGAGCTTTTGTCTGGCACACACAATTTGGGTTCTGGTGGAAACACGATCAAGCTTGCCCTGTATACGGATTCTGCGGACATTGGCCCTGCGACCACGGTGTATACGACTTCTGGGGAAGCAAGCGGAACCGGTTATGTGGCTGCGGGTAAGACGTTGACAAGTGCAGGGATCACTTTGAACGGTGGAACTGCATATGTTGATTTTGCAGATATTTCTTGGACAGGTGCAAGTTTTAGTGCCCGTGGTGGGTTGATTTACAATTCGACACAGTCGGATAAGTCGATTGCTGTTTTGGATTTTGGTTTTGTTTATACAGCAACTAGTGGGACTGTCTCTGTATCATTTCCGTCTGCCAATGTAGACGATGCAATCATTAGGATCAGTTAAATGGCTTCTTCCTATTCAGACGGCATAGCGATTGAGTTGATTGGTTCTGGTGATCAAGCCGGAACTTGGGGTGATACCACCAATGAGAATCTGAAGAGACTTGAGCAGGGGGTCGCAGAGTTCGCGACAGTCACACTTACGGGTACCAGCACAAGTTGGACACTTGATGAGGATGTGGCTGCATATGCTGCCGGTTCACAGGGAAGAGCAGCGTATGTGAAGTTCACAGATGGGGGTGACCTTGGTGGAGATGCCACGGTGCAGATCCGTGGTGACAGTGGCTCTGATTATCCATACAGGGTGTTCTTTACGGTTAACAGTTTGTCTGCTTCTAGGAATCTTATTTTCCAGGGTGGAAGTGCCGGGTCTGATGTAACGGTTCCGAATGGTTGCACTGCACTGATTTATACGACGGGGATTGAGGCTTCTGATGATGCTGTCAATGGTCTGAACAATCTGTCTCTGAGCAATATCATGCTTGGGAATGACGGGTACGCGAATTTTAACACTACTACGGGTGCGAGTGGTTACGGGCTTCGCGATGCAAGCGGCATCATTGAGACAAAGAATGAGAGTGGGGATTGGCTTAATGTCATTACCGGTTCCCGGACTGCTGCTGAGTCTGGTGAATTTCATATATTCGTTTTCCCGGTTTTGTCTGCTAGTACGCAGAGTGCAACATCTGCTCATAATCTTGTAACCACTCCAAATCTTGTGACCTGTTCTCTTCGGTGTATTACGACAGATCTTGGGTATGCAGCAGGTGATGAAGTTTATTGGAGTTGGTCTGGGGCGCATACTACGAATGATGGTTTGTCTGTATATGCCAATGCTACGAATGTTGGATATGTGCTTGGGAGCGGGGATTCTATTGAGATTCCCAGGTTGAGCAGTACGGTGGGTTCCGTTGAAGCCATAACACTTGGAAGTTGGTCTGTTGTGATCCGGGCTTGGAGGTAGGTTGATGCTGAAGAAGGTTTCGTTGCAGCCCGGAATCAATAAAGAGGGAACTCAATACTCTGCCGAGGGTGGCTGGTACGATTCAGACAAAATTCGATTCTGGAAAGGTCGAGCCGAAAAGATTGGTGGTTGGGTCAAGCTTACGACAGATACGATTTTGGGTACTTGCAGGGATTTGCACAACTGGACGAGTTCCAACCGAGATAATTACCTTGCCGCGACAACGAACGTAAAGGCATACCTGGAGTTTGGTGGCAATTTTTACGACATCACTCCACAGATGTATTTGAGTACGACATCTTTGGGTGCGGATTGTACCGACTCCGCTACAACCATAAATGTGAATGATGACGTGTTGGCGAATAGCCTGTTTCGAATAGATAACGAGTTTATCTTGAACGGGACAGACACTTCTGCTGGCGACCTTACCGGTTGCACTAGAGAGCAATTAGGCACAGATGGAGAGGCACACGATCAATACGCTGCGGTGTTTGAGATTCCAAAACTTACGAATCCAATTTCTCCTTCTAAGGGTGCTCTCTTTGCCTTGATTCGTGCTCCATTGCATGGGTTGTCTACGGGTGATTACGTCACGTTTCTATCGATTGGGACTGATTTTGATGGAACGCTCATAGAACGTGCGACTCTTTTGAGTGGGTATGCCTCAAGTGTTTCCACTCAAGGTTTCAAAGTAATCAGAGTTTTGAGTGCTGATTATTATGAAATCCAGCGTAGTATTACAGGAGTGACACAGGGGCACACTCTAGGTGCTGACATGACGGATTCTTCGATTCTCATTACTCTGGACGGTGCCGCATCTTCAGCTACAGAATTTTTCCGAGTTGAAGATGAATACATTAAGCTGACTAGTGCAGCGGCTGGAACGCATCAATATAATTGTCTTCGTGGTCAATTTGGAAGCATTTCCGCTTCCCATCTTTCTGGTGTTGAGGCTAGAGAGATGTTATCGAGTGCATCGGATTCAACGTCGAATACCTTCAATGGTGGGACTGTTTTTATCAGTTCGGACATTGCATCAACGAATACTTCTTACGCTGATGGATCTGGGTGGAGCGCGGGAACTTGGGGGGGAAGACCTTCGTCTTTTGTGAGTGCAACGGTTGATGGACCCGGCTCTGCTCCCAATGCTCTTTTGGTCGGTGGGACTACGGTAAGTTTGGATGACTCAGATTCTTTCGGTGCAAGCGGGACAATTCTAATTGATACTGAGTTGATGACTTACACCTCGAATACTGGAAATCCTGATTACAATTTGGAAGGGTTGACTCGCGGGCAATTGGGTACCGTGGCGATGCCACATACGACTGGGACTACGGCATTTGATGTGACCGGCAAATGGACTGGATGGAATCAAGTAACCAACCTCCCGGTGAATATTTCAGACACGTCTCTTCGGACTTGGTCTATAGATAATTTTGGCGAAGACTTGGTCTTGTGTCCAAGAGATGGGGTTCCCCATTTTTGGAATAAATCTGAGCGAACAGTCAGATCTGTTCCTCAATCTATCTTGAACACTGCGGCAGATGCTGCTGTGAATACTGGCGTTTACTATTCAAGCCCAGTTCCATTTTCAAGTATGGGGAGTCCAAGGACTGACCCCGCTTCTACTGTCGGGGATCCAGGACATGGGGCTGTTCCGTCTTTTGTCAGGGTTTTGATGGTTTATCCTGGGCACAGAGTAATTGTTGCCTTTGGGTGTACAGATACGCTTGGCAACTTTGATCCGATGTTGGTTCGTTGGTGTCATCCTGATCGACCCGGCTCGTGGGAGGTCGAAGTTGGATCCTTTGCGGGTGGAACTCCGCTGTCTACGGGTTCTTACATCGTTGGTGCCGCGAGATCCAAAAGGGAGATATTGATTTGGACTGATGCGGCAGTTTATTCAATGGTTGGAGTCACAGGTGGGGGTGTTTTTCAATTCAGTGAATTGTCTACTGGTATTTCTATTGTTGGTCCAGACGCTTATTCTGTTGCGGGTGATAGAATTTTTTGGATGGATGATCGAAACTTCTATGTTTACGATGGTTCTGTGAGCATTCTCCCGTGTACTGTTTTGAATTATGTATTTAGTGATTTCAATTACAATGAGAGAGAAAAGATTTTCGCTGCACGCAATAGCAAGTTTGGCGAGAGCACTTGGTTTTATTGTTCTTCTGATTCTGTAACTATCGATCGTTACGTTACATATAATTACGTTGAATCAAGTTGGTATATTGGGTCGATGTTCAGGACAGCGTGGAGTGATTCCGGTCTAAGGGAATACCCACTTGCTGCCGCTCCGCAGTTGGATGTTATAAACGTGGAAGATGCTTCATACATCTATCTTCATGAAAACGGAAAAGATAATGACGGAGCTGCGATGACTGCATACATCGAATCCGGTTATATGGATATCGATGATGGTGAGAACTTTTCTTTTGTTTCCAGGATCGTACCGGATGTTCGGTTTTCTTCTGGAGATGCGCTTGATATTATTTTGACCCCAAAGGAGTTTCCAAATTCGACAGCAGGGACAGCATTGACAAGTACAGTGAGTTCTACAACCGGTCAGTCTCGCGTGCGTCTTCGTGGTCGTCAGTTTTCCATTCGATTTGAATCCGATGAATCTGGCGTGGGTTGGACCCTTGGGGATACCCGATTGGGTATTCGCCAAGATGGTAGAAAATAGATGGATTCTTTAGTCGGTTCAGTTCGTTCTGGTGTGGAAAGAGAAATTTTGTCTAACACTGAATTGGTTCGCTCGATAAAAGAGTTGAACGACAGGGTAGGTTCTTTGCAGGAGATGGCTGGCAGGGATTTTACTTTGGCTGTTATGCGTGTTTCTGCTGCGCTCCCATCGATATCGATCACAACGCTAGGTCCATAGCAGGTTTCTAAGTGGCGGATGGATACAAGGTATTAGCCCAGTCTGAGTTAACAGCATCTTACGCAACGGTATACGTTGTTCCGACTTCTACAACTTCGACTTTTGCAACTAGGAACCTTATCGTTTCCATCGTTTCTTCGATGACATTTTGTAATACAACTGGCAGTACGGTTCAGTATTACGTGAGAATTGTTCCCAGTGGAGACACTGCGGCGAACAAGCATGTCATTATCCACAACAAGGATATCGCCGCGAAATCCACAGATATTGTCTCTTTGGGTGTGGGTCTTCAGACGGGTGATGTTATCGACATGAAAGCGGACGGGACTACAAGGGTTTCGGCTTCTATCTTCGGTATCGAAATAATCTAGGTAACCGCATGAGACGAAAAATGTTTGGTACATACGATAATGGTGGAATGGTTTACGGTGATACTGATATAGCAGAGGAGTTTATCCCTGTAGATCAGTCCGGTTTCGATGTTAATATTCCTGAATTGTTTGGGGAAAGTCTTCCGAGTTCGAATATAAAGCAGAAGACGATGGGGGATATTTTTACATCACCAGAAGAGATTGAGCCAAAGGATTTCGCCGCTCTTGGTGCTGCCAAGAAGAGGATGAAGGGTTTCGGGAAAGATGTCTCGATGCGACCGGTTACTGGCGTTGGTGGCGTGCAGGCTCAAGCTCAGCCAGGGGGGCAGGAGGATGTTTCTCTTGGAAACCGATGGTTGGGTGAGTTGTGGCAGGGCTTGACTGCTGGAGAAGATATTGGTGGTTTCGGTTCTGCAATGGGTTACCAGGGTGGTGGTAGCGTAGATTCAGGGATGGAAGTTTATAGCCAGACCATGCGAAACCTGGATTCGGGTCTCGGTTTTGCTCATGGTGGTGTGATCCCGCAACGAGGTCCGGAAGCATGGGGTGGACCTTCGTACATTTCGCCTGATTCTGGGCTGGAATCTCAAGCGGAAGAACTTGCAAGTTACGGTCGCCACGGCGACACGATGATGATGCATGTGAATCCCGCTGAATTGGAAGCTTTGGATCGGCAAGGTTTGTTGAGCATCAATCCAGAGACAGGGCAAGCAGAAGCTTTTTGGCCTTTGGTGATTGGTCTTATCGCGGGTGGTCTGATTGGTGGCGCGACGGATGACTGGTCGGCTGAGGGAATTATTGGGGGAGCAGCCTTGGGTGGCTTGACGGGTGGTTTGGGAGGTGCCTTGTTCGGTGGTGCTGCTGCTGCTGCTCCTGTTGCTGGAGCGGTTGCTCCTGCTGCTGCGAGTGTTCCTGCAATAGGGGTTGGGACATCACTTGCTTCCACAACTGCGATTCCAGCAGGTGGTAGTCTTGCAGGTCTTGGTGGAATTACATGGGGCGCACCAACCGCTGCTGGGATGGCACCGGCAACAGGATTTATTGGTCCTACTGCCGCTGGGGGAGCCGGGAGTTCGGTTGGTGGGTTGGGTTTAACTGGGTCTCAGGCAAAAGGATTGGCCCAGGGGCTATCGAGTATTCAGGGAACGATGGGTGGACAGGGAGAAGAGTCTTCCAGGCCCCCGATACAAAGTCCTCCAGTTGGAGAACCCCAAGCCGAGGAACGGAGACCATTGAATGTTCGGAAGCCCGTTCGACGTTCTGGTTTGGGAATGAGAAAAGATTCTCGCGGAAGGATTGGCAATGTCTTGGGGTAAAAATCGAACAAAAGATCGACGGTTCCAAGCGGGTGGTTTGGTTGGTTCAGGTGGTTTAGATGATCTGTCTGAAGGGATATTTGGAATAGGCGAGGGTATTGATTTCATACCGGAAGGGTATGAGGTGCAGCTACCTCCTGCTTCTGGGATAGCCCAAGTTCTTCCGACCGTTGGTCAGGGCTCTCAAGGAATTTCATTGGAGGGATCTACCCCTGTAATTCCTTTGGGTATGCAGGATGTCCAGTTGGGAGATCAATGGCAGCGTTACCGACCCATGCTAAGCCCAGAGCGTGAGGCGGCTGGAGGTGGAGCAGAATGGTTCAACCCATCAACAGGAGAATACTTTGCAGGTCAAGGAACCCCAGAGGGGTTCGGTCCTGGGGATTGGTATTGGATGTGGGGAGAATCGGCCCATCCTGTCAATATGGGAACAGCAGAAAATCCGAGTTGGATACCGACGCGGATGGAATCTGGTTGGCAGCCAATGGTTGCTGGCGTTCCAGAGGGTTATGAAGGTAGGCATTGGCAAACTGGATCAACGGCTCGGGCTATGGTGGGGCCTTGGGGTGGAAGAAGGGATCCTGGGCCTTATCAATATATCGAGCCCGGAGGTATTCTAGCGGACATATACAACCAAGGATTTGATCCGTCTATGCAGATTGCTCGTGCTGATTGGGTTGATCCTGTGACTGGAAATAAGATTCCTTCGCCGGTTGGCTGGCCTGCATATGATCCATCATCATGGTCGGAAGCCCTTGGAAGCATCCATCCGTTTAGTGGATATGATCCGGCGGTTTCCGGGTTGGGGCCAGCCCCTTTTCGTGGTACGCCCCAAGATGCGTTGCTTTCATATCTAGGTCCGATACCTGATGCTTATTCTGCTCAGCAGATGGGTCCGATTTCATTTGAAGGAATCGATTTTCCTCCTGGGACATTTCCTTCCGAAGAAGAGCTTATAATTGAACCTCCGATAATC
>Ga0209644_1000209_pt1 | contig 13812 bp, 21 predicted proteins | sample ETNvirome_2_1000_FD_184069 | JGI IMG/M metagenome (GOLD analysis project Ga0209644, IMG submission 184069) | Marine viral communities from the Pacific Ocean - ETNP_2_1000 (SPAdes) (version 2) | ecosystem: Environmental > Aquatic > Marine > Oceanic | place: Pacific Ocean | collected 2013-06-22 | reverse complement strand
TAGGATATAACTGAATCTATCTACTGACCTAGCAGACGAGCCAAGAAGATAGATGAATTTCCAAAGGAGGAAATTATGGCTAACACAACTTTTAGAAGTAATGTACGAGCTGAAGATGGTTTTGAACAGATTTCAATAGCTGATTCAACAGGTGTAGTAACCACTAATTTAGATATTGACTCTAGTGGTAATATTACTACGACAGGTTATTTATCTGCTTATTCACAAATAGAGAGCATTACAAGTGCTACACACAGCGTTGAGTCAACAGACTCAGGTACAGTCTATACGCTGAATAGAGCAGCAGGTATTGTAGTTACACTACCTACTGCCGTAGCAGGTTTAAACTATACCTTTATAGTCGGTACAACCTTTACGGGTGCAGGACAAATCAATACGGATAATGCCAGTGACTTGTTCTCTGGTTTTGCCACGATATTTGATCCAGCAACTGCAACAGATAATAATACTTTTATTCCTGATGCCAGTGATGACGATACCATTGACTTAGGTGCAGCAACACAAGGTTGGCTGGTAGGCGGAGTTATTCGTCTGGTAGCAACTACAGCAGCAGTGTGGCATTGTGAAGCGTTCCTTCATGGTGACGGCTCTTTAGCTACTCCATTCGAGTAAGGAGTAAATAATGGCTGATGCAGTAACTTCCCAAACCATTGAGGATGGTGAAAGAAACTGTATTATGAAGTTTACCAATGTCAGTGATGGCACTGGCGAATCCGCAGTTGCTAAAGTAGATGTTTCTGCTTTAAGCAATAACTCATCAGGAACAGCTTGTTCCGAAGTGAGAGTGATGCGAGTGAGCCATGCTATCGTTGGTATGTCTGTCCAAATGTTTCTTAATGCTACTGCTAATGTTCTTTTAATGGAATTAGCTGAAAGCAGTAATGGACACATGGATTTTAAAGACTTTAGTGGTATTCCAAATAATGCAGGTAGTGGTAAAAATGGTGACATTCTCTTTACAACAGTAGGTCACAGTTCAGGAGATACTTATTCCATCGTTTTAGAAATGGTGAAAGTATATTCTGATTAATTTAGGAGCAAACAATGGCTAAAAGTAAAACTTATGTCGTTTCTGAAAATGGTGATTTTCCTCCACAATACAATGTGTTGCATTTAGATAGTGATGGTATATACAGGCACGTTTTCGGTCCTGATTCCGACCTGGAAGATGCACAACGCAAATGTGGTGAAATGAATGGAGATAGAGCTAGAGATGATTCAGGTCATTTTGTAGCCGATGATCCAGCTACGGCTGATGTCAATGAAGCTTATGTGGGCGGAAAAACTCCTGCTAAAGCAAAAAAGAAAGCACGAGCCAAGAAAAAAACTGTTAAAAAGAAAAAGTAAGTTTTTAACTTAACGTATTTATAATGCCCTCGTAAAACAGGGTATTATAGATATTTAATTATAGGTAACAATTATGAAAGGATTAGGTAGAAATACAAGATTTAAAAAGACTCAAAAACGGACTGGTGGTTCTATTGGTGGTACAAGACCAAAATTAGGTACATATACAGCTAAGGTACCTCCTAAAAAGAAAAGAGGTTATGGAAAAGCCTCAGAAGGTAAAACAGGAAAAGCAGGTGGTGGACAAACTAAGTTTCAAAAAGCTTACAGTAAATTAACACCGAAACAAAAGCAAAGTGATGCTATGAAAATGTATCTAGCAAATAGACCAAGAAAAAAACCTTCTGGTAGACCTAGTTTAGCTAGAAATACTGGTGAACCTACTAATGTTCGTAAAAAAAGACCTGGTGGCTTTGCTACAGGTGGACAAGCAGTAAAACAACAACAAAAACAACAATTACAAAATAGAGCTCTTGGAAAAGCTATTAAATCTGGTGTTGGTCGACTACTAACACCGTCTGTTCCTCTTCCAAAACCTAAAAAGAAACGAGGTTATGGGAAAGCTGCAGAAGGAAGAACAGGAAAACAAGCAGGTGGTGGTACGCCTAAAAAAGGTTATAAGGGAAAAAGTACTGCTGAGAGAATTGCTTGGCAAGAACAACAACCTGCTCTGCGTACTGGTGGTAGTAAAGGTCCTCCTGTAACTGGTAGACCTCATAAAGTGGCTGGTTTTGGTAATATAAATCCTAATGAACCTACTAATGTTCGTAGAAGTCCCTGGGGTGGTTCCAAAGGGGGTAAAACTGGCTATAGAGGCAGGGGAGCTACAGAAATAGGTAAAGAACAGAAAGTTCAAAGCTATAAAGAATATGTTAAAAAAGCATTTGGCGGTGGTTCTATAAAATAATGCCCTTAAGAAAAGGTCATTCTCAGAAAATAATTAGTAAAAATATATCAACATTGGTTAAAGAAGGTAGACCAAAAAAACAGGCTGTTGCTATTGCCTTAAATAAGGCACGCCCTAAGAAAAGCGTGCAAAAGACTAAATCTGGCAGAACAATAACAAGAATTAAAAAAGGATAACTATGGCTACAAGTGGAACGACTACATTTACATTAGACATAAGCGATATTATGGAAGAAGCTTATGACTTATGTGGTATAGAAATGCGTAGCGGTTATGATTTTAGAGGAGCAAAACGTGCTCTTAACTTGGTATTTTTAGAATGGCAAAATAAAGGCACAAATCTTTGGGCTATAGAACAAGGAACATCTACTTTAACAGCAGGAACTAAAAGTTATGCGTTAGAAAGTTCTGCTTTGGATGTAATAGATGCGTTTATTAGAACAGATTCAGGGGATACAGATAATCAATTTGACCAAAGACTAAATCGTATATCTAGGACAGAATATAATCATCAAGCTACTAAATTAACTCAAGCTAAACCTACACAATTCTATGTGGATAAGGGGACAACCACTACCAATATAGTATTATGGGCAATACCTGATGGTGCCGAAACTTATACTCTTGTTTATGACTATATACAAAGAATTGAAGATGCTGGCGATCCTGCCAGTAATAATGCGGATGTGCCTGCAAGGTATTTGCCGTGTTTGACTTATGCACTGGCTTATAACATAGCCTGCAAAAATCCAGAATCTCTACAGAGGGTTCCGATGATAAAACAACGCTACGATGAATTATGGAAAGACGTTAGTGATGCCGAAAGAGAAAGGGCATCCGTTAGATTTGTTCCTGATTTGTCTTATCTTAGTTATTAAAAATGGCAGCAGGACAAAATGTTCCTTCAGGATACTATATTAGTAATAGTTCAAATGAAGATTGCTTCTATGCTGATGGCAAAGGGAATTTTTATTTTAAGCAAGAGACTGGAAAGAAATGGGTACATACAGATAAATGGAATTTTGACCATATCTGCAATGTAGAAACAGTAAATGCAAAGCAAGGTTTTGATGCGTCTATAGATAATCACGATGATAAAGGCATGGAAGTTAAGGTATCTGCCCATATTGGAGTGACAGTAACGGATGTAATGAAATGGAGTTATGTAAATCCAGATGGCAACCAAGCAAAAGTATGGGCTGGTGTAGATGGTGGTCCAGGAGAAGGAGTAAGTCTAGATGCTGGGGTTTGGTACGATAAACACGGAGACCTACACTTAAAACTGTCCACTTCTAATGTTATCCCTCATGTAGATTTTGGCGGTGTTTTGGTGATTAATCCTAAAACTATTTCCGATTTAGATAAACCGACAGCAGACGATAAAGCATTTGCGAAAGGATTTACAGAAGGAGCAACTTTAGGGATAGCAAGTAAGCCGCCAAAGGTTCTGACAGAAGGTGTTGCAGTAGTTGATAAGGTCGGAAAAAAAGTTTTAGGTTGGTTTAAATAAAATTATGAGTTATGCGAGAGGGAAAAAGGCATTAGGACAATGCGATAGATGTGGCTTTTCTTATAAACTAGATGACTTACGCTATGAAATAATGGACAGCAAAAGAAATGGTTTAAGGGTTTGTCCTGAATGTTTTGACCAAGATCAACCACAATTAAAGATAGGAGAGGTTGATACTTCTGATCCGCAAAGTTTATATAATGCTAGAGTAGATACAGGTAGAAGCACCTCTACGAGATATGTAGCTTGGAATCCAATAGGAGGAGGGGTAACGGATTTTGGTTCTAGCACAATGGGTCTTACAATGAAAGGCAAAGTAGGAAAATTAACAGTGAGTACAAGCTAATGGCGTGGACATTTACAACATTAAAATCAGCGATAGAGGATTATACGGAGAATACTGAAACAACTTTTGTTTCAAATTTGACTAATATAATCGTTCAGGCTGAGAATAGAATAATTAAATCAGTTGAACTTCCTAATTTTAGGAAGAATGTAACTGGAACTCTAACCAGTGGAAATTCTTATTTAGCTACACCAACGGATTATTTATATCCTTATTCAGTGGCAGTTATTGATAGCGACAGCAATTATAATTATCTTTTAAATAAAGATGTAAATTTTATAAGAGAAGCTTATCCTGCGTCTGCTACTACTGGAGTGCCTAAGTTTTATTCGCAGTTTGATGATGATTTTTTCCTATTAGGACCAACGCCTGATTCTGGATATACTACAGAACTGCATTATTTTTATATTCCTGAGTCAATAACAGCAGCTTCTGCTGGCACATCATGGCTAGGAACAAATGCTTCTGAATCATTGCTTTATGCTAGTTTATGTGAAGCTTATACATTTATGAAAGGGGAAGCAGATATACTATCAAATTACGAAAGACGATTTAAGGAAGCTTTAGGAAGATTGACGTTAGAATCAGATGGGTACAACAGAAAGGATACATATAGAAGCGGTCAAAGAAGAATCGAGGTCTAAAACGTGCCTATTAAAGAGTTAGAAGGAAAGAAAATTGCGATAGTTGCTATGGGTCAAAGTCAAATAGACTTTCATTTATCGCAACTGCATAGTGTAACTTTTGATGAAGTTTGGGCTATCAATGCAATGATTGGTGTTTTACCTAATATAGATAGAGCATTTATTTTAGACCCAATGAGTAGATTTTTAGATACTGTAGATGCTGGTGGTATGACCCAGATGATGCGGAGAGAATTGCCAAAAGCTGATTATCCTATTTATACCTGTGAAAAAGACGAAAGAATAAGTGCAGCAGTAGAATTTCCTTTAACAGATATAATCCAGGATTTAGATTGTAGTTACTTTAATAATACAATTCCTTATGCAATAGCCTTTGCTCTATGGAATAAAATTAAAGAAATTTCAATATTTGGAGTGGATTTTACTTATAAAACTAATATGCACTTTGCTGAATCTGGAAGAGGATGTGTCGAATTTTGGTTATCAAAATGTATAGATGCTGGAATAACTATAGCGATTGCACCACGATCTTCTCTATTAGATACGGATATTGATATGAGGGATAAATTATATGGGTATCATAGACTGCCTGATCCTAAAGTTACTTATCAAAATGGTTCAGGAATGGAAATCTGTAATTGGTCTGATATACAGACAAGAGAAGATAAATATATAGGTAGAATAGACAGGAAAGATATTGATTTAGAGCCTGTAGAACCAGACAAATACTAATGCACACAGATAAGTTTGAAATATCAATAGGTAATTTAGGGGTAAAAACTACACATCATAGAGGACATTCTGTTGAAGAAGTTGCTGAAATGGCTACGGATAAGATCATTTCTATAAGCGATACTGCTCCAATGGAAATAAAAGCACAGGCAAATGCGTTTCGCAATCGGTGCAAAATGGTTATTACATATTATATAAATGAAGGAGTGAAAAACCACACTTGTACAGTATGTAATATTTTAGAAAAACAAGGTCATTCAGACCTAGCAAATATAATAAGGAGGCTGTAATGGCTATAACACAAGCAATGTGTACCTCGTTTAAGAGCGAGTTACTTCAAGCTAAACACAATTTTTTACTCTCAGGAGGTGATACATTCAGATTGGCACTTTATACAAGTTCAGCCACTATGAGTGCTACTACAACGGCTTATTCAACAAGTCAAGAAGCAAGTGGAACAAACTACACGGCAAAAGGAGATTCTTTAACTCGTGTAGACCCAACTACTTCAGGAACTACGGCATTTACGGATTTTGCTGATTTAACTTTTGGTACAGCAACCATAACGGCTAGAGGCTGTATGATATTCAATGACAGTGCCTCAGGCGATCCTGCAGTTGCGGTCTTTGATTTTGGTGGTGATAAGACAAGTACAGCAGGTAGCTTTACTATTACTTTTCCAACCGCAGACGCAAGTAACGCTGTTATTAGAATAGCGTAGGATAGCCAATGGCTGTCGGTTGGGGTCGAGGCACATGGGGTCAAGGCACCTGGGGTGAACCCGTTGTAGTTGACGTTACTGTAACCCTTACGGGTCTTGCAGGAACTTCTGCTTTAGGTACAGAAACAGTTAGTGCTGGTGCAACAGTTGCCGTCACAGGACTGGCTGGCACAGGCTCAGTTGGCACAGTTGTTGCAACAGGTGGTGCAACTGTCACCGAAACAGGAGTTGCAGGAACAACTGCACTTGGCACCGAAACAGTTACTGGAGATGCTAATGTAGCGGAAACAGGTGTTGCTGGAACAGGAGCAATTAATTCGCTCACAGTAACTGGTACTGCGAATGTAACAGAAACAGGTGTCGCAGGAACCAGTGCGATTTCAAGCGTTACTCCTAGTGGTGCAGCTAATGTAGCTGAGACAGGATTAGCTGGGACAGGAGCCGTAGGCACAGTGATAGCAGCAGGGTTTGCCATCACAGGAGTTAGTGGCACTGCTTCTACAGTATCTCAGGGCGATGAAACTGTTACTGGTGATGCTAATGTTTATCCTACGGGATTAGCAGGAACCTCAGCATTAGGCTCTCTAACTTTAGTAACCAATAATATTATAGCGGTTACTACTGATGCTTTAACCTCAGGTCTTGGTTCGCTAACTATAACTGGTACTGCAAATATAACTCCTACAGGAGTTTATGGAACAGGAGTTTTAGCTTCAGTATTGGTATGGGGAGATGTTACTCCAGGACAAACAACTGACTATACAGAAGTTTCAACATCACAAACTCCAGATTGGGAAGATGTTGCTGCTTAAAAAGCATAATATATAATTATTTAATTTATACGAGGATAAAAAATGGCAAGTTCATATGTAAATAACTTAAGACTCGATGAAATGGCTACTGGTGATGGTAGCGGAACATGGGGTACAACAACAAATACGAATTTAACGCTGATAGCGGATGCTTTCGGTAGTACCTCAACAGGAATAACAGGCACTACGCACACGATTACTATACCTGATGGTACGGAAACAGATTCGCAAGCAAGAAGAATGGCATTAACCCTAACAGGGTCTATTACCGCACTCAACACAGTTACCCTCGCACCCAACACAGTTAGTAAAGTCTGGATAATCCAGAACTCAGCAGGTTACGCAGTTACCCTTACGCAAGGCACAGGAGCCAATGTCGTAATACCGAATGGCGGTATTAAGATGATTGCCACTGACGGAGCAGGAAGTGGTGCTGCCGTTACTGATGTTTTAGACATGACAGGTGGCACAGGCAACGTAGGACTCGGTAGCGGTAATTTAGGCACAGCTTTAACCACAGGTACGGACAACGTAGCCATTGGGGAAGCGTCACTGGATGCGGTTACTACTGGTTCCGACAACACCGTAGTAGGCGATAACGCTGGTGGAGCCATAACAACAGGTGCTTCTAATGTGGCTATTGGATCAGGTGCTTTATTGGTAGCAACGACTGCCAGTAACAATGTTGCGGTAGGAACTTCGGCTTTAACTGCTAATTCTTCTGGCACAGATAATGTAGCGGTTGGTGACTCGGCAGGAGATGCCGTCACTACTGGCTCGGATAATACTTTAATTGGTGATAATTCAGGTGGTGCTTTAACCACAGGCGGCAATAACGTAGCTATTGGTTCAGGAGCCTTATTGGTAGCCACAACGGCTGCTGATAATACCGCAGTAGGAACTTTAGCCTTAACCGCTAATAGTTCTGGAACAGATAATACTGCCGTAGGTTATGCCGCAGGGGATGCAGTAACTACTGGAGATGCTAATACTTTTGTTGGAGACAATGCTGGCGGTGCAACGACTACGGCAGATAATAATACTGCGATAGGTGCTTCTGCTTTATTAGTAAATTCAACAGGAGCCCAAAATACTGCGGTTGGTGCTTTAGCTTTAGATGCGAACACAACAGGGAACAGTAGCACAGCCGTAGGATATGCAGCTTTATCTACTCAAACTACTGCAGGTACAAATACTGCGATTGGCGTACAATCAATGGAAGCAAATACAAGTGGTGACGATAACACAGCCGTAGGCTATCGATCTTTAGATGCCAATACCACTGGTGCTACAAATACTGCTGTGGGTGACAATGCTTTAGGAGCAAACACAACTGCTTCTGGTAATGTAGCTGTAGGAAATAGTGCTTTATTAGTAAGTACGACAGGAGATGAGAATACAGCTATTGGTAGTCAAGCCTTAACAGCTAACACCACAGCAAATTCTAATACGGCTGTGGGTAAAAATGCTTTGCTATCAAACACAACAGGAACACAAAACGCTGCTTTTGGCTCTAGAAATTTAGACGCTAATACCACAGGAAATTATAATACGGCAACAGGGCATGACGCACTAGGTGCTAACACTACAGCCAGTAATAATACAGCAGTGGGGCATCAAGCTTTAGTAGCAAACACGACAGGTGCAGACAATACAGCCGTTGGTAAAAATGCTTTAGACGCTAATACAACAGCTTCATATGGTGTCGCTGTTGGTATAGATTGCCTGACAGCAAATACCACAGGAGAAGGTAATACGGCTGTGGGTAAAAATACTATGGGTAATAATACCACAGGTGGTTTAAACGTAGCCATAGGGAGACAAGCTTTAGATGCTAATACCACAGCCAGTGAAAATGTTTCGGTAGGAACGTATTCAAGTTTAGCCAACACCACAGGATATAGTAACGTAGCCGTTGGTCATTATGCTTTTCAAGCTAATACAACAGGGAATTTTAATACAGGAGTGGGTTGGAGAGCATTATTCAACAATACTACTGGAGATGCTAATACAGCAGTAGGCAGACAAGCTTTAGGAGCAAACACCACAGGTACGCAAAGTGTTGCGATGGGTGATCAAGCTTTGGCAGCAAACACCACAGGAGATACTCAAGTTGCTGTGGGTTATTATGCTGGAGCAGCCTTAACTACAGGGGATGATAATGTAGCCATTGGTGCTAATTCTTTAAAAGTTTGTACCACAGGAGCAAGAAACGTAGCTGTTGGCTATAACGCTTTATTAGCAGCTACCACAGGAGGAGGTGCTACAGGTCATGTAGCTATTGGTGCAGAGACTTTAAGGAGTAAAACTACTGATTATGGTGCAGGACAGAATGTAGCTGTTGGTGATCATGCTCTGTATACAACTGTTGGTGGTTATCGAAATACGGCAGTAGGTGGACAGCACGAAGGCGGACAAGGTGCTTTAAAACTTGTAACCACTGGTAATTATAATTGTAGTTTTGGGTTAGCAACAGGATATAGCATTACAACAGGAAGTAATAATATTGCTATTGGAGCATTTGCGAATGCTACTGGTACTACATGCGTTGATAATATCTGTATAGGCTATTCCTCAAATGTATCAGCAACAGGTTCTACCGATCAAATAGTAATGGGTAATGGTGTAACAGGAAACGCAAATGATTCTTTTGTAATTGGTAATGGCACTACTGATTCAGCAATAGCTTTCGGTGCAACTTCTATTACTGCACCTTCTGATATAAGGTTAAAAGAAGATATACAAGACGGAGTAGTTGGTTTAGATTTTATAAACCAATTAAGACCAGTTACCTTTAGATGGAAGAAAGAGAAAGATGTACCAGAAGATATGGTTACTTATAAAGCTGATTCTGAAGAAAGAGTTATGGATGGTAACTATAATCATGGCTTCATAGCACAAGAAGTTAAAGAAGTTATAGATAATAACCCAGATATTAAAGAAGGCTTTGGTATGTGGTCAGAAGATGAGGCTGATGGTAGACAGAGAATAGGTGAAGGAGCCTTAGTTCCTATGCTAACCAAAGCAATACAAGAACTCTCGGCAAAAGTCGAAAATTTAGAAAAACAACTTACTAATAAGGAGTAAAAATGGCAGTAACGAAAACCCTAACCACAGCAATACCCTACAATTTAAACAGTAAGGTACAACAGTGGGAATTAGGCATGAAGTATAACCAAGGCAGTAAAAGTGCAAGTCCCCCGACTTACTATGAAACTACCTTTAATACATCGGTAGTTGCAAGTTATGAGGATGCCCAAGGCAACACTGTAAATAACTTCACACCCAAGGCGGAAGGCAGTTGGACTTTATCAGAACTGACGGCTTTATGCCCGACTTCACAGTGGGACGAGATATTTGCGAGTCAATATGACAGCGTAATTACTAATCCCCCTGACAATCCAGTAGCTGACCCAGATTACGTTATCCCTAGTTAAGCATGGCTTACGCAAGGGCAGAAGGTCAAGGCGAGGTTGACATCTATACGATGCCAGCTTTGTTTATGTTAAAGGCAGAAATACCAAAAAAGTTCGTAGATGGCTTAAACGAGTACCTAGATGAATTGCTGGAAGATGAAGAGAGGGAATCCCTAGCTAAAACTTTGGTGGGACAAATCCATCAGGGCGAACAGCTAAATATTCCCCCGACTGACGATGAACGTATTCAGCCTTATGTGGCGTATTTGTGCGATTTAGGAGCAACTTACATCAATCATTTTAGCCAGTCCACAGGGATTAAGTTTAAGACTAATAAACAGATAGCTTTAGATGAAATCTGGTCGGTGCATAGTTTTGAAGGAGACTATAATCCTATACACGATCACGGCACTAAGACGCTTATGGGTATTTCCACAACTACTTGGACTAAAGTACCCCAACAGATATTAGATCAGCCGACATCAGGAACACCTGAATACAGTTTATATAACGATTCAGGTGATTGTGACGGCTGTTTGGCATTTAATTATGGCAGGAATAGTCTAACAGATACGGATAGATTATTTCCTCCACAAAGTTGTGTGATTAAGCCAGAAATAGGGGTGCAGTATCTATTCCCATCAGGCTTACAGCACATGGTATATCCTTTCTTCGGAGAGGGTGAGAGAAGAACAGTTGCAGCGAATTTGAATTGCTGGGATGTACAGGAAAAACAATGAAAGAAGAAATAACAGTGGAAACTACGGAAGTAGACGTAGACCCTTTAATAACTACTAAATTAGCCTATGTAGATAACTTAAAAAAAGAACTTGAAGGGATTCAGGAACAGATGGCTTCCTTGCAATATCAAATGGATATTAGAGTCACGGCTTTAACTATGTATCAAAGTACATTAGAAGTTGTAGAAGAACCCAAAGAAAATGGTAAGGACAAAACACCGATGGAAGAAGCTAATGAAATGGCAGAGAAGGCAGAGAAATAGATGAGTCAAACAGTTGATAATTTAGATGTCAAATTAAAGGCACATGAAGATATTTGTGCGGTACGCTATGAGAACATAGAAAAAAGACTAGAAGCAGGTAGTAAGCGTTTTGATAAAATAGATAAGTTGATATTTGGCTTATATACAATGTTATTGGGATTAACTGCCTATTTGGAATTTGTGAGATGAGCGACAGAGAACAATCAGGAAGATTTGGTGGAGATATGGACCGCAACGAGGTTGAGATCGACCTCAATAAGTTCATGGAGTTATTGCAGGAAAAATCTACATTAAAAGACAGAATTAGGGAGCTGGAAGATGAGGGTATGAAAAACCCACATCAAAAATGGATATTCCTTGCTCAAGCTGTAGATAGTTGGCGGATATTTCCTAGAGCCTTTTTAACAGTCTATATCTTTTTACTTTATTACACTGTGATGTGGTTCATGGATTTACCAGAACCTAGCTTTGAGCAGTCAGGTTTAATTTCTATAGTAGTAGGTGCAGGAGCTGCCTGGTTTGGACTCTACGCAGGAACTAGCGGTTCATCAAAGAGTTTTAAAGGTGAAGAGAAGAAGTAATGTATGAGTATAAGTGTCAGGAAATTAAAAAGGTTGTTGATGGTGACACTGTGGATATTGTTCTTAATCTTGGCTTCAATGTTCTCCATGCTGTTCGTGTTAGGTTGGCTGGCATTGATACCCCTGAAAGCCGTACAAGAGATTTGGATGAAAAGGCGAGGGGGAAACTTGCAAAGAAATTCTTAGAGAATTGGTTAAGCCAAGAACAGGTACAAGAAAAAAAGAAAATAGTCATTAAGACTTTTAAAAAATCAAAAGGAAAATTTGGCAGGGCTATAGCAGAAATTTGGGTGAATGATGTGAATGTTAATCAGGATATGGTCGAGTGTTACCATGCCGTTCCATACTCAGCCCAGAATAAAAAGGAAGTGGCAGAGCTTCATTTAAAAAACAGAGAAAGACTGATCGAGCAGGGAGTCTTTAAACCATAGGGAGAGAATTATGTTAATAATGATTGCATTAATAATAAGTGCAATAGTATTTATTGCGTCAGCAATAGCAGCTATTACACCTACACCAAAAGATGATAAATGGATAGGAAAACTATACAAGATCGTTGATGTGTGTGCTTTAAATATTGGTAAAGCCAAAGATACGGCAAAAAAGAAATAACAATTAAGAGGAGCAGAAGGTGAAGATCAATGAAAGCAAAGTGGTTGCTTTTTTCGGCAGTATGGATATTTGTAGGGCTTCTTGCTTCTGTAGCTTTAAGAGCCGCAGAAAACGAACCTGAAAACCCTGACTGTACTGCTGGTACTGAGTTTTGTGAACAAAACTCGTTAGATACAACTAACAATACCACTACAAATAATACTAACGTCAATACCAACACAAACACCAATACGAACACCAATACCTCAACCAGTACCGCAACAAATACCAACACCAATACCAATAATAATACCAACGTCAACACCAGTACAACGACAACGATTGGAACGAACACCAATGCTAATACCAATGTTAATAGCAATACAAGCAATAACACTAACGTAAATACCAGTACCGCAACGAATACCAGTACCGCAACTAATACGAATAATAATACAACGACTGCGAATAATACGAATGTAAATACGTCAACATCCAGTAATACCAATACGAATGTAAATACCAACAACAGCACAGTCAATAGTACAGTTAATTCAAATAATACGAGTACCAGCAGTAATACCAATACCAGTACCTCAGATAACACCAATACGAACACCAATACGAACAACAATACCAATACCAGTACCAGTACCTCAGATAATACGAATACCAATACCAATGTGAATCAATCCACCTCTGACTCTAAGGTGGAAACAGACAATACCAATACGAATAACAACAACAGTGTCAGCGATAATACGAATCGGAATATTAACGAATCCAACACCACGCAAACGATCAAGCAAGAGATAACAAGTAAGGCTCCTCCTGCATCTGCGATTGCTCCTTCAATCATGTCTTATTCACAAGACTTATGTACGACTGGAAGGTCAGGTGCTTTTCAAGGTCAGGTCTTTGGTATATCAGGCGGCAGAACCATAAGGGATGAGAACTGTGAAAGGTTGAAGTTAAGTAAATACATCTACGATATGGGCATGAAAGTAGCTGCGGTATCTATTCTTTGCCAAGACGAAAGAGTATTTCAAGCGATGGAAATGGCAGGAACTCCCTGCCCGTACATGGGTAAAATAGGCAAAGAAGCCTCAGAGGGTTGGAAAGAAAATAGAACAGACAGACCTGATTACGATATAAAGAGAAAGAAACTTATCAAGAAATGTA
>Ga0209644_1000208_pt1 | contig 13937 bp, 26 predicted proteins | sample ETNvirome_2_1000_FD_184069 | JGI IMG/M metagenome (GOLD analysis project Ga0209644, IMG submission 184069) | Marine viral communities from the Pacific Ocean - ETNP_2_1000 (SPAdes) (version 2) | ecosystem: Environmental > Aquatic > Marine > Oceanic | place: Pacific Ocean | collected 2013-06-22 | reverse complement strand
CTCGTTGCCAAGTTCTTGAGCCTCTCCACGATTGCCTCGAAGACCAAGAGAAGACCAGCGTTGCCTGCGACGAATTCTCCTATTGAAATCTTCAGATTCTCCCAAGCTATACCAACTTGCTCTAAGTGGAACCGCAAGGTTGTCATCATCTTGGTCGTTGCCTCTTGCGCCGCGCCTTCTGCTTCCGCAAACTCTTGCAGGAAGAGGGGGAGGTCTTTCAATTGCCTTGACATAGCAGCCAAGCCTGTTACCGCCCTGATGTTCGGGATCAGTTCGGAAAGCATCTGTAGGTCTTTACTGGTGTATTGGGAGACCGCAGATATTTCTTCAAGAATGGAAACAAGCCCACCGCGCTGCCTAAGAGTCGCCTCGCTGAACAGTTCCAAGCCAAGTGCTTTTACTGCCTTGGTAGCGCCCTCGGTTGGGTTCACGACCTTGTTGAGGACTTGACGCAACGCAGTCATCGCTTCGTCCGTCTTCAGACCAGCACGAGTCAGGGCTACAGTCGCGGCAGCCATGTCTTCTAGTGGCACTTGAGCCGCCGCCGCCATGGAGGCAACACGACCAAAACTAAGAGCCAACTCGGGACCAGTAGTCTTGCCGAGTTTAATCGTCTTGAAGAGAATGTCTGTTACATAGGTGGCTTTCTCGGCTTCAAGCGAGTAGGCGTTTAGAACAGTAGTCACAATATCTACTGCTTGCCCAGCGCTCGTCATGGTTGCCTTGGCAAACTTCAGGGACTCGCCCATTACAAAGAATCCCTCGGCTGCCTCCTTCTGACCGAAGCCAGCGGAAATCGTCATATAAAGAGCGCGGGCCGCATCCTTAGCCGGAACAGCGTAGTCAACAGCAAACGAGCGGACACTTTCGGACAGGTCGTCCATTCCCTTGACGCCCTCGCTGGTCAGAGTCCACACCTCTGCCATTGCGTATTGGAAATCACCAAAGACCTTGATGCCATCTTTGACGAAAGAGACGAGTTTTTTGATCTGATTAACCAAGAAGCCCATGAACATCTTGAGACCCTTGAGTACAAGGGCAGCCCCTGCTATAGCAAGACCCCATTTCACGAACTGGGATCCGCTCTTCTTGGTTTCTTCAGTCGTGGACTTCGTGGCAGCCCCAAACTCCCCTAAGGCTTGTGTCTCCTGTTGTAGTTTTGCCGTCAGCCCAGCCGCCGCGAGGATGGCTTTCTTCTCTGCCGACGTGAACTTATTTGTAGACGCGGCGAGACGGTCTGTCATGTCCTTGATCGCAGCCATGCTCGCCGCTTTGCGCTGATCATAATTGAGTTTGATCATGGCAGTCCTTGCCAACTCTTTCTCCTTCGCGCTAAGTACCGCTTTAGACTTGATTACACGATCGAATGTGGTCTTCTCACGTTTTGCGGTTGCAATCGCCAAATCTTGGGCATTCTTCCTAGCGCGAATGGCTCGCTCCGCCCTCTTCTCTGCCTCCGCGATGCGATTACCTATCTGTCCCCCAGGCACAGCACGAGCCGCCTTATGAGCAAGTTCTAAAGCCCTACGCCTCTCCTTCAAAGCTTCAGACGAAGCTCGCGTAGCCTTCTCCTCCTGGACAAGAGAGGAAATCGCCTGTTTAATCTGCTTACGAGATACTTGAAGTGCGTCCGTGTCCTTCTGGTGGGCACCTTGAAGCGCCTTCAGAGCAACACCGACATTCTTCAGCTCCTTCCGATATTGAACAAGAGTCTTCTCAGACGCATTGATCGCCTTGGACATATAATCCTTAAGGCGAATCTCTATCTCGATTCCTTTCTTTCTTGCCATTCTAGTTATCGGTGAGGCGCCCTAGACGGGTAGGGCTACCTAAAGCGATGCCCGGAGGTGGGAGGCTTCTCGCTCTTTGATTTTGACTCTTTTTGAGCCTTTTCCATAGACTGTTTCTCTGCTTTTCCTTTGGCATGAACAAATATTCGGAATGCCTTAGAGAAAAATGCCGTCTGATCAAGCATCCCGCCAGCCGCCGGCAACACACCATTCTCTTCCGTGTCACGCAAGAAACCTATGATTGGTGCCATCTTAGAGACAGCCCCCTTCGCCTTTAATGGGCAGTCATGTACCGGATATTCCCCTGTACCAGAACAATCTTGACAATCCGTACCGCCCCCGTGGCACTTCGGGCAGGAGATGTAGAAGGTGGGATTAGGGGCAGGGGTGTCACAACCCCACGCAATGCGCCTCAGCGCTGCGGTCGCGTGATATTCGCCGTCAGCACCCCTTAAGCGGCACAGGGAGCAACTGATGTCTAGGGCGCCACTAAGGCCCCAGACGGCTATTCGGAGTTTTTTTCGTCTTCCCCCGTTAAGCCAAGAGCTTCAGTGATCGCATTGGATATCTCCATACGAACTTCAGAAGGTATCATGGATAACGTGGCGTCAGAAATCCGCCTCTTGGAGCCAGCGCCTTTTGCGTTAAAGGGCAAATCCTTATCTGGTCCGGGAGGAAAGTTCTCCCAGCGGATCAGACCCATATTTAAAACAGATATTAAGCGCTCACCTGTTTTGGCTATGGCCTGTGCTTCGCCTCCCCCTATGTCAATGTTCAAGAACGAGTCTGTCACATAGGCCTCTTCACGGGCCGTAAGGGGACGAATGATGAATTTTGTCTGCTCGTCTTCCGAGAGTTCTCGGTCAACCGGAGCGATGAATGTGTATTCTTTCTTAGGGTCTACGGGAAGTACCATGGGCTAAAGATACTTCCACTCTGCACTTATAGTCAACCACTTTTCTCCAAATCAGTTTCCAAGTACACAGGGGTACGCGGACCACCCCACGCGCTGGCTATCTCGTCTTCAAAGTATGCCACCGCCGCTGACTCGCTCATGCCATCAGCTACCAGGTTCGACAGGATCCGACCTCGATCGTAGATCAGAACCGGACCTCGACCGTAAACACGACCCACACCAACTACCGCATTGTCATGACCCACTACGCGGGGAGCTGAAACTAAACTCGGATCTATGTCCTTGTTCATAGCACCAGTTTATTAGACTAAATCTAAAACAGTATACCTTGTTTTACTCTTTTTCTTTTTTATTAGGGGGCACGAGGGAGGGTGCCTGTTAAAAACTGGACACATTCCTAAGATTTTCCCCAAAATTTTCTGGGCAGTGAAGAGGTTGATCCGATTACCAGAATGCGAACTGCGGTTTACCAAGACACAAACCCTGAACACAGTTCCTGGTTCAAACTGTCGTCCAGTTTGTACGCATTATGTACAAAAGTGACGGGTGGGAGAGAGGGGACGGGGGGTCAGCCAAACGGGAAGGGCCAGGTTCTAGCTGTAGGGGTATACCCCATAAGAAAAGGGCGGCTAGTATTACCTAGCCACCCCGTAACTTTTGCCGTTGTCTTATCTTAAGGCTTCAATAAGACTACGCAGCAAGTCTGCATCCCCTTCCTTGTTGGCGTTGTATTTCTCTGCACCCGTTCCAAGCACAACGCATCCTTGGATGCTAGGTGTACGGCGGGAATGCTCAAGTGCCAAATCTTTCTCTGCATGGGTTAGCGTCATGCGTTCTTGAACGCTCGAATCGAATCCTGCACAGACGGCTTTAAATTGTTTTAGCAATTTTGTAGTACGTGCAAGGGATTCCATGTCCGTCAGCGGATAGGCGTTGCCGTGTTCTTTTGGGTCATTACCTAATTCGCCACCCTTCAAGCCGCCTGAGCCAACGGTGACGTTACGGTATGTCGACTTGCCGTACAATCCTGTAGTCTTACGAAAGGCGTACATGGAGAATAGCAATTGGCTACCCGCTAGGATTGCGATTGCGTCTCGGATTAGGTCTTCGTCAAAGACCTTGCCAACGTAGGTGCCAATGTGAGTTGGCGGGTTCTGAATTGCCTTTGGCGTTTCCACCCTGCTAAGGGATTTCCAACCGAGCAATTTGAACCAGAACGTAAGTGTTGATTTCATTCTATCTAATGGCTGGGCATTATGCCGTCTCTGCCATACAGGTAGCATACCACCTTTTACCACTTGTGTCTAATTTGTTTTCAATCCTAGAAATTTTGATCCTGAGAATATAGCCGTGCCTATACCTGTTGACTTGCCTATAGGTAGCGGGCGGCATATAGCAACAATGACAAACGTAGCGAACCACCCAAAAAAAAATCGGCTGGCTGGCGTGAGTGTGGTCGTATGCATATGGGGCAATATCCGACAATCCGATGGCTGGCTGTAGTCAGCGTGGTCGCAGGACAATCCGACAATCCGACAGATCTAGGCAATGGCACAATCCGACAATCCGATAATCCGATAGACTTAGACAATATAAAAAGAGCAGGACAGAATCCGATATTCTGCCCCACTCGAATCAGAATCCCTACCTACATTTCTAAGGTATCTACCTTGCTCATAAGTGTAGGCTTGAAGTGCTTATCTACTTCCACACCAATGAATTGCCCCTTCACACTTTCCAATTCATTCAATGAGAAATAGCCCCATTCGCCACTTGGGCAATGGCTAGAAACTACAAAGCCGTAGAAAGTATCCTCACCGTCAAACTCACTAGCGTACCAAGTGAAGGACTCAAGGAAGAATTTCATGTATGCAATGGGATCCTTACTTTCTGCTTGTGATTCCATTGCGGGAATTGCACTTAGTGAAGTGCGCCTAAATGTTTGTATTGTGGTAGTCATTGTTATTATTTCCAAGGGAAGATTGCTAAGGCTATTAAGCCGATTATGCAAATGGCTTTATCCATTGCATCGGAATTCCAAAATGCTTTAAGTTTCTTAAACATGGTAGTCATCCTTCCAATTAGGATGCAATGAGACAACATTGGCAAAGGTAGAACAATCGCCAACGTGAGTATCTACGCAGGACTGTAAGGCTTCAAAAATGGTTTGCCCATCCTCGTACATATCACCAACTAGGCATAAATCAGGTAAGTCTTTTAGAGAGACACCAAACTCAGCCCAAAATGCCAAGTCAAGAAAGTCATACCATTTACCGAATGGTATTCCTGTTTCCTTATTGGCTTCCAGAATTTGCAATCGCTTAGGATTGTTCTTTGTTATCTTTTCGAGTAGCGTTTTCATACTCTTATTATCGGCGATTGGTGGCAAATAGTGGCGCATAATATGCGAGAAATATAAATAACCAAATGGCTACCTATTGGCAATTAGGTAGGTAGTTGAATCGGGATCCCAAGTGTTGATCTTGAGTGTGAACTATTTGAATCCCTAGGATTGTGACGATCACGGCATTCCCAGCCAGCCACCAGGTATCCGACAATATCCGAATCCGATGGAGCTAGCCACAATCCGAATCCGACAATATCCGAATCCGATTGGTTACTGCACTATCCGACAATCCGACAATCCGAAAGCCGCTAGTCCTGTGGCAATGCATAGCCAGTAAAGTGTCGGTGTGTGAACTGCGGCAATCGGAATGATTGGTGAGCCTTTTTACCTCATACTCAGGAGGATGAAAACAATGATGCTAGAGGATTAAATCCTCCTTGAGCCATGCATACAACTCGTCAGCAGTTTTCGCATCGGCGAGAAGGTCACGGTGTGGCTCAGAGCCTTCAGGGATTTCAACTTGTCCACACCCTTCACAGAATTCGCACTCCTCCATTACCTCGTATTCACCGCAGTTGCAGTAGTGACCGTGGTCGCAATGGATACCAGTCTGGGCGGTGCTTACTTGCACCTCCCTTTGTCCTTCGCATTTGGGGCAAGTGATTGCTAAATCTGTTGCAGTTGTCATTGGTCGCTCCTGAGTTGGTAATTAAAAGTTTCGCAAGCCTTCAAAGCCTTGGAAGTTAGCCGTGCTTCTTCAGCGGCTCCTTCAAGGTTGCGGCAAGCGGTAAACCCTTGGTGGTCTATCCCTGCCTTTTCTACAATCGCCTCTAGTGCCGCTTGGCACAGGGCGAGGGTCTCAATTCCCTTCTGCATGGTGTCAATTTTCATGCCCCCATCTTATCAAGTCCTCCCCGCATGGCAACCCTAAATATAAAAAAAGGGTAGATTATCCTAGGATTGTGATACACTCCCTTCATGAAATACACCACCCAACAAGGAGGCAAACGATGAGCCACTCCCCGACCAATCCATTAAGCGATGATGTCATCACAGGTATGTTGAATCAGCATGAAAAGAATAGTGCGGATTCCACAGCATCCGAGAAACTCTACCCAAGGAAATGCGAGGAGTGCGGGAAGGGCATGGATGAGGGATACAGATTTGGCGATACCGTTTTCTGTTCAGATCACTGCGCCTTCGATGAAACTTACACCAAAGAGATGTATGAAGCAGAATGGGAACACATCAACAAGGAGTGGGATAAGGGTAACGAACGCCCTGCCGACAAGATGGAGTGCTACTGGACTAATTGGGATGAACTCGATTCCGAGTGTAACTACAACGCCAAAGGCGAGGAGGTCGAGCGATGACCGATTTAAGATTTGATAAGAAAGTTTATTCGGAAGGAGGTGGTCATTCACCATGTCCAGAACACCGATGCCCGAAGGAAGAGAACACTCACGTTTTCTTGGATGAGGTGGATGCCAACTACATCGAAGGGTGGGCAAAGTTCGAGTGCCCGAACGAGGAGTGCGGATACTCCGTCATCCTTGAGTGTGAATCCGAAATGATTACGACTTGGTCGGTGAAGGAGGACAAGTGATGCTGCATGAAGGGAAAAATCTATTTACCATGATGGACTTGGCTAGAGCCTTGGTAGGGGATGAATACCCAGACCACCCCGATTCCTGGGCGGCAATGGCAGGGATATCCACGGTTGGACAATGCCGCGAATGTCCGCCAGCGGAAGCAGAGATGCACAGCAAACTCCTCTGCCCGCCCAAAGAAGGAGTCGGACTCCTGTGCCTGAATCATGCCACCGAGGAGAATTCCATTACCTCCAAAGAGGAATGGGACCGGATCAAGGAGGTCGAGCGATGGGGCGATTGCCGTGGATGTGAGGGCGATGCCTACCTCAGCGAGGACGGTTTCTGCGGTGGGTGCTTCGGCGATGTCGAGGAGGGCAGGCGATGTCCTGAGACGGGCGAGCTCAACGAGAAAGGTGAGGCTTACTACACGGAGGACAAGTGATGGCGTTAGTCGGCGGGGTGGTCGTCCTGGTTCTCCTGCACCTGATTCGGCATTGGGATAAAATCCGACATATCCGATCAACGGGTCGACAGCATCCGACCATATCCGACCGTATCCGATAGAACCCGACAGAACCCGACAGGATCCGAGCGAAAGAAATACCCCTCCCCATCTCCCGCCACAGATATAAAAAAGTGGTAGACAATGAAGGCAGGAGCGTTTAACATGGGGGCATGGAAAACCTCTCACTCAATTCAAAGTCTGACCTGATAATTCTCCGCACCGAATTGGAGTCTGCCATTAAGGTGGTGGGTGACAAACTCGGACTGAAGATGGAAACTGGAGGCATCGTCTACTCAGGTAGCAATGCAACAATCAAGGTCTTGGCATCAACCATAAATGAAGACGGCTCAGTCAACGAGAAGGAAGCCGATGACTTCCGTGTCTACGCTAGAGGCTACGGCTTGGAGGCGGATGACCTCGGTAAAACCTTCACCGCAAGAGGCACTCGCTACACCCTCGTTGGATGCAAGCCACGCTCAACCAAGTATCCTCTCCTTGGTGAAAGGGCAGACGGTAAGCGGTTCAAGTTTACTAGGGAAACCGTTAAGTCAAGACTCATCACACAATAGTCGAAACTCCCTTCGGGGAGTCGTAAGGAACTGACCTACCTTGCCTGATGATGACTGGTCAAACAACAACACAAGGAGAATAAAGATGGGACAATACTTTCAAATTGCCAACTTGGATAAGAAGCAAGTCATAAACCCCATGACGTTCGGGGATGGCTTCAAACTCATGGAGTTCGGTTGCTCACGCAACGGAACTATGACAGGCTTGGCTTTGTTGCTACGCCAAAGCACGGGAAGCGGCGGAGGAGACTTTCACGGTGTCAAAGCCCACCCCGTAGTTGGCTCATGGGCGGGAGACAGAATCGCCATCGTTGGAGACTACGATGATTCCAAACTCTGGGAAGCCTTTGACACATCCGCATGGTGTGATGTCTCGGTAGATGTAGTTGTAGCCATGTGCGCTCACCCCTATGTCCGTGAAGAGTTGGCTAATGACCCATCCCTGAAGTGGAAGCGTGACGCTGTCCCCGATGAGGGTTCGGATTGTGGCTTCCCGATTCCCTTGGATGAGCGGCTCAAAGAAGCCATTTGGGGGGAGGTAACCAAATGAAAATCTACATCAGTCCTAATGGGGACTGGTGGGACTCGCAAGGCGGGGAAGCCTGCCTTGTCGAGGTTCCATCCGAGTTCGAGAACTGCGAACTGACCACCCACCATCTTCAAGCGATGCGCCGTGATTGCGTGGTCGCAGGATCCGCAAGGGAAGATGAGCGAAACAACCTCGTGAGCCTGCTTTGTAAGAGTTGCTTTGCTGAATACACAAAGCTGGTTGAAGCATCTAAGAAATAGCCGCGTGACCGAGTAACCTACGCAACGCCCTGCGGGAATCCTTCAGGGCGTTTTTTGCTGGTTTCGCCAGCCGCTTCCGATTGGACCTTTCCCACTCAACAAGATTCCTAGCAGTCCAAGCTAAGGGGCGAAAGTTCCCTCCGACCCACATCCGATCATCCCCCTGGGCAAAGAAAAGATATTGATCCGACAGCATCCGACAGATTTTGGGAACGCCGGCAGGATCCGAGAGAGCATCCGACAAAGTAGCACCCAGATCAATCGTTGGAATATCCGATTGCCGCGCAGCCTGAATTATAAATACCCCCGACCACAAAGGGACGGGGGTAAAGAATGCTTGGGAATCACGCAATCCCCTTATGACTTTAACTTTCATTCGCTCGTGGCTTCTTCAAAGCCTCGGCATACTTCATAGACAACCTTGCCAGCCATCCCAAGTAAGTCTCCTTCAAACTCCATATCTGGTTCACGGTATTCAAGGTCAAACTCAAGTTCGGGAAACTCCTTAATCATCTTCTTGATGACTTGGTGAGGTTCACGCCAAGGGGAATCAAAGTGGATGTGCAGGGCAACGAGTTCTCCTTCCGTTTCTTCCGCTTCTATTGTGGATTCGCAAGCACCCCCCTTCGCCCCCCAGTTGGCATGATTCCAATCAAGCCAGTTGTTGAATCCATGCTCCTTGATGAGAGCCTCGGATTGTTCGGTGGTAAGACAACCCCCCTCGATTTCCTCAGGGGTGAGTTCATCCTTGACGGTCGCAGGGGATTTTGTCCCAAGTAGGGCTTCAGGGGTAGGGAACCATGCGTCCCAGTTCCATGACCCATCTCCCTTAGTCGTAGCCTTCTGAAACTTCTTGAGTTCCTTAGGCTCACCTTTGACTTCCATATTGTTGCTACACCAGTTAGGCATTAGTTTTCTCCTCTTTTTTGAGTTGTGTTGCGAGTTGCTTTGTATCTTCTTGGGTTGGAGGAGTAATTCCAAACATGAATCCTGCTCCGTTCCCTTCTTCGTCTCTGCTTACTTCAAGCCTTATCTTCTCGCCATTCTTAAGAGTGGCATGAAGAATCGGCCAAGGATTACCGCCATCCTCACAAGGAGCGACAGCAGTTCTAGTAATCACAGCACCTTCTAAAGTGCCGTAGTAAAGGCTGTAAAAAGCCAAGGTGTGTAGGTCGTTTTCCATGCCCCCATGTTAATTGATTTCTTCCTGAATATCTACCCCTTTTTACTTATTTCTCTTCTTTTCTGGAGCCGCTCCCTTAAACTAGGGGCATGGCAAACACCCACCACCCAACGATACAAATACTAAACCCCAAGACAGGAAATCTTAAAATCACCTGTGGGCATTGTGGAAGTAAGCAAACAGTCGAACCCGCTGTGACCGGACCTGATGGATGGATTTACGGCTCGGCTGCTGACTTCTGTGACAACTGTGATAAGGGATTCCAGGAAGTTCAAGCGGAGGAGGACCAGCGATGAAGAAGTTTCCTCACCTAGTTTGCTTTGACGAGAATGACGGCGAAGGCTGGACAGGTAGCTTCTCTATCGTCCGCCTAACTGATGAAGCCCTCGAGCGGCTCGAATCCGGAGACAAGCCAAGACACCTCACAGAACAGGACTATGTCGTGGTCATGTCCGACGGTGATATCCCCAAGGAGGACAAGCGATGAATGCCTCCGAACAAGCAGTCGACCTGAAACTCAGGCTCATGAGAGCGGTGAGACTTCTGCGGAACCTTGCAGACACCATCGACAACTTCCGAGGAGGGTATGCAGGAGGGGACTTAGACCCCATGAGCCTCAACGATGCTCAGATAGCCGAAGTCCTGGAAGCCGCCGCTCTCTTGGCGAAGGAGGATCAGCGATGAGCCAGCCGGATCTGGTCCAGATCGCCAAAGACCTAGGCAAGCTGATTGTTATCCAGGTTCCCCCCAGGGCGCGGGCAGAATCCGACAATTAAGATCCGGCAATCAATATCCGACAGGATCCGAGCGCACAATTTTAGTATCCGATAGTATCCGACGATTCGTTGGCAAAAAAAAGACCCTTCCGGCTGGCTCCGTGCGACCGAACAGAGGAACGGTGACTTCACCAGCCAAGAAAGGCTGTTCAGAGATGCGGTGTAGGCTGGTTGATCTGTCGCAGTTACTAGATCCTGGAGTGAGCGTCGAGCCTTGCACCTTTTACGCTCCCAAGTGAAATCGGTTTCAACCGCGAGAGAGTGTGCTTCAAAGAACACCCCCATCGTATCCACTCTTTACCCCAAGTCAAGGTAATATATAAAAAAAAGGTATGTTATTTAATATAGGAAGGGGGTACCATGTAGGCATGAGAACCACCACCAAGAAAGTTTGGAAAGGAAAGTCACCTTATGATGGCGGCAACATTGTTGCGGCGATCTCTAATGGCTCAACCAATGTAAAAACAGGTGATCTCGACACACTTTGGATCTTGTCCGCTGATGAAGAACCGCACAAGGCGGTAAAATCAGGGGCTGATGCCTCAGTCTGTGGCGATTGTCCACATCGTAGGGAGCATGGAAGCCTAGGGGATTGCTACGTCTTACCCTTTCAGGCTCCATTATCAGTCCATAGGAGCCTCAGCGGTGCCCCAGGGCGCAAGCGCCAAGCACTTAGGCTCGGTGGCTATGGAGATCCCGCCATGCTACCTAAGGCTCTCGTAGCGGCTGTGGTGGCAACATATGCGACAAGCCTAGGCTACACCCATCAATGGAAGCGCCGCTGGGCTTCATGGTCCAAGCGTTTTTGCATGGCTTCCGTTGACTCAGTCACAGAAGCCAAGAAAGCATGGTCCAAGGGGTGGCGCACTTTCAGGGTGTCATATGATGGCGCCATGGAACCTAACGAGATCCTTTGCCCTAGCGTCACCCATGGCGTATTGTGCAAGGATTGCAACCTGTGTAGCGGATCTACTGGCTCCAAGGATAAGCGCAAGAATATAGTTATCATGGCACATGGCACCAAGTCTGGCGGACTGCTCAAGGTATGATCAAGATCCGCATAGCCAAATTCTTATTGTGGTACGGCTCGACCCTGATCAGGGCATCAGCAGCTTTAGCAGCCAGCGCGGAGCGAGGAGCCAAAGCCAGGTTGCGGAGCCAGGGAGTGCCTGGGGATATCCTGGAATCCGACCGTTGGTGGGAGAATCCGACAGCATCCGACAATCCAGACCTGGCGATCTACTGGCCTGAGGATCCGACAGAGAACTAGTATCCGATGGTGTCCGGGGGTATCCGATAATATCCGATAGAATCCGATCGCCCCTCCCTGGAATCCGACAGTGTCCGATTGGCGCCGGCTCACCATCTAGAATAAAGCACCAGAATGGTACCCTATTATGAAAACAACTACGAACAGATGATGCTTTGAATCGGTGGGGACGGAGAATGGTGGATAGTTATGGACAAAAAGAAAGCGACACTAGAGGACCGCCAGACCATCATCGAGGACATTAAAGCCAAGCGCATGGCTGTGGGTAGCCCTCGCAACGTCAAGGAGCAAATTGCACTTGAGACTACGAAAGGCAAGATCGATGTCCAGAAGCTTCATGCAACCGAGTCTTCCAAGGAAGTAGCTGGCAAGCACTTGGCAAAAGCTGGCGCGATCTATCTCCTTGTACTTGTCCTCGCCTTCATCTGGTCCGTGACGGTGCTACCCGCTGAGTCTGTAGCTGTTGTTGCTGGTCTTATCACGCTGGTCGTGACGAACCTCTCCCAGATTCTAAAGGGGATTGTGGAGACAAAGGAACAGAAGGATCCAATCGAATTGATGTATGACATTGCTGAGAAGAACAGCGAAGCTTGCGAGCGCGAACACTTGAGCTTGGTGGAATCATCCGCTCGCCAACAGGAGTCCATATTGCAAACCGCTTCAGCCAATCATCGGGAGTTGGTCATGATGCTTAAAGACGCACAGGAGAAACAGCCGACTAGTCTAAGCATCCAGCCGAACAGTGTAGTGATTAAGCAGGGCGACAATGTGGTTGAGACTTCAACGAAGTCTAACCCGCCTTCAACTTCGCCACTAGGTTCTTGATGATAAGAGGAGTTAAATCCCGAACGGGGTAGCCACTTATCCCGCCTTCTTCAACCACCAAGACGGCGCGTGATTCCCTGGCACTATCCCTAATGCTCCTGAAAAACACATTTGTAGCCTCTCTAAGCAACTTGGCGCCTTTGGCTGACTCCTTGTCTATGCCTTCTTCCAAGATTTTCTTGTAGGCAGGGATCTCCAAGTAAATGTCTTTGCTTCTTACTGTTCCTACAACAGCCTTGCGCTCAGGATCAAAGGTGGCTTTGTCTCCATAGAAAACGGTGCCAGTAATCTGCACACTTGGCAGCAAGTCTATCCCTATTAGAAGAGCGCATAGAGCAAGCACTAGGTTGCCTATTGTGGTCATCTCTCCATACTAATGATGGAAAGTTTCTAACAAAGAGTATTCCAGTTTTTAGTCTGTACAGAAGCAGGGGATGGTGTCATCGTCTGCGTTAGGGTCGAAGAGCAGTTTTTGTGTCTTGGTGAGCCGATGGATCTCTTCATAAGAGGGACGATCAATGCGAAAAGTCCCTCCCGCGCCGCCCTTACTGTTGAGCGGAATCTTCTCAGCTTCCCTCCACCACTCGAAATACTCTGGCATCTGCCGCATAAGAGACTCAAGTTTTGGCGCAGACTTCAAGAAACAGCCGACACAGTTGCCAGCAGCGTTACCCCCCATCGGTAGCGTTAGGTTAAATGGCTGCTCCTCCCACCAAGCGTCAACGTCTTCGCGGGTAACTCCTGCATGATAGAGGGGGAAGAGGGGTTCCTCTAGTTTGCTGTCTGCCTTTAAGCGCAGAACCCTGCGAGGCTCATCGGCTCGAAGGCCAATGCAATTTATCCAGCCGTCTTCAAATCCTGGCAATGACTTCAAGTAACGCCAAGCGGTCCGGACCTTAAGGTTGGCTGTGCAGATCCTTGCAACGGGATTGGGAAGGTACTGCTTCTTGTGAATCAGGGCTGTAAATGGTTCCCCTTTTCGGCTGGCTGTGTCGTAGTTGACGACCTTGGTTGCGTGTTTGTTGTCTTCATCCAAGCAATACTCTAGCCAGACAATGTTGATCCCCCAGTTTTCTTCGCACTTGTGGACAAACTCATAGGTTTCATGATGCTCAAGACCAGTATTCTGGAAGCAGATTGCGAGGTTGTCAGGTTGCCCTCCCTTGGCGTCAAGGATATGCCGCAAGAGATATCCTGATGTCCGACCTCCACTAAAAGAGATCACGGCTGGCAATTCAATGTCGTAAGGGCTGTTTTTTTCCATGCCACATTCTACTCTCCGTCCCCACCGATTCAAAGCATCATCTGTTCGTAGTTGTTTTCATAATAGGGTACCATTCTGGTGCTTTATTCTAGATGGTGAGCCGGCGCCAAT
>Ga0209644_1000207_pt1 | contig 13949 bp, 18 predicted proteins | sample ETNvirome_2_1000_FD_184069 | JGI IMG/M metagenome (GOLD analysis project Ga0209644, IMG submission 184069) | Marine viral communities from the Pacific Ocean - ETNP_2_1000 (SPAdes) (version 2) | ecosystem: Environmental > Aquatic > Marine > Oceanic | place: Pacific Ocean | collected 2013-06-22 | reverse complement strand
CAACCATACTACCATTGAACTTTTGCATCGCTTTTACGTTTAAATCTTCGAACACTAAAATATCATTTTCATTGGTTATCTGTCGTGAAGTTTTGTGCGCAAAGTCCAGCCTTTGCCTTGAGATTTTTCCGTGTAATTTATTGATGCGTTGTTTTGTTTTTTGCCAGCGATTTGAACCTTTGGTTCGACGTGCAAGCTGGCGTTGCAATTGATTTAACTTCTCTATTGCTTGCTTTAAAAACTTCGGGTTGTCGGCCACGAAACCGTTCGAACCAACCACCGTTTGCTTTGAGTTGATGTCAAAGCCAGTGATCGTTTCCAAAACTTGTTTAGCCGTTTTGCATTCCACTTCCTGAGTGATACTGCATTCCCATTTTCCGTGACGATATTGAACAGTGACGGTCTTAATTTTGCTCACTAGCTCACGATGCAGAACGATTGGCACTTTGCCGACCTTCGGAATACTGATAGCGCCATTTTCGATTCGAATGCAATTGGAATTATTGACGGCTCGAAACGAGTCGTTGTGAAGTTTTTTCTTTTTGTATGAGACTTTATGCTTTGGAAAGCGCTGCAAACGAACCTTTGAAAAAGCATTCTTAACAGCAGTTTCTAAATCGCGCGCAACCTGCTGAGCCGCTGCTGAATCAAAAGATTTAATCCACGCAAACTCTTCGAAAGGCTTTAATTCCTTAAGAAGCGAGGCCATTTCTTTGTAAAACAAGAACGTCTTATCGTACTCATATCGACGCATATTTTCAGACAACAACAGATTCCAAATGCCACGCGCTGTCGCACCAAACTCAATAAGCTTAGCTTCTTGCTCTGGCGTAGGATTTAGCCTGTAGTTGTATCTGAGCGTCTTTTTCATATACTGTATAGACTACTGTATAAGGTCGAGTTGTCAAGTTGGAATATGAAACTAAATCTCACTGCAAATATTTAATTGCACTTCATTTAATTCTGGTAGTTAAGTCCAGAAAACCTTTACTAAACGGAAATCTGGGTAAGTTTGTTAAGAAAACGGTTTTCGATGTTTCTCTATCTTCTGACTTCAGGATCGAAGAGGTTGAAATAGACAAAGATCACATTCATATGCTGATTACAATCGGCACTCGATATTCTGTAGGCCAGTACGCAAGGAGGATTAAACAAGCGACAACTACTAAAATCTGGAAATCATTTCCTTACCTCAAAAACCAATTTTGGAAAGAGAAAACATTTTGGTTTGATGGATACTTTGTGTGTTTTGTAGGAAATGCTAGTGCAGAGATAATACGGAAATATATTCAAGAGCAGGGGTGACAACGATTCATCCCCGCGACATCACTTCGCTCTGATCACGGGATTTTCTCGGTGAATTTTCGATAAATTAATGGCAGTGCCACCTTTAAGTGCAAAAACCGTCTCTGTCGCTACCACAGGAAGCATTCTTATGAGCAAGGAAACCTGTTTGTAATATGGGCTATCTTTATCCATTATGTTGTTCACCTTTTTTGACGCTTAATATCTCTGGCACTGTGATTTGATATCGCTCATCAAAACGTCCTTTTTCGACAACCTGCCGCTTTCCTGCACCCAATTCAATTCTTGTTTCATCTATGCGATTGACCCACTGGTGATCGTAGTATCGACCCAGAAATAGAAATATTCGGTTTGCCTGAACAGAGCTGCTTCGTTCAAGAATATCTTGTACTTTTCTAGGGCTAAGATTGACTAAACCCTGAAATAATTCTGCGACATGCTCAAATGAAATCAGCTTTCCAATCGCGTCTACCACTTCATAGGCAGCAAGTTCTGCACAGCTGACAGTGAGCTCTTTCTCTTTAACCGTGATCCTTTTCAAATCTTTCTCGGGATTCACTTCAAGCTTATGGTTTCCACAGTAAAACCAATTCTGATAAGGGAATTCACGAAACCATTTCGGTAAGGACGACTTGTTTTTAACGCAAATCCAAACTTGCTCTTTGTTCAGCTGCAAATAGTGACTCAGTCCTTGGTGAGTTAAGCTGCTCAATCCAGCCAAATGAACTGAAACACCCAATTGCACATCCAATGCTTGAATGGCATCAACCCAAGTTGGCTTTATATCGCCTTGCGCATTTGGACGATAGTACACACCAGAACTAAGCTTCTTCAGCCAACCGTTCTGCGCGTACTTTTGAGCCAACGAGTAGCTCACGCCGTTTTCAGTCAGCCATTGCTGAAGTACTAGCGCACCAGGAGAAGTATGAGCAACAAGCCAGTTTATTTTAGATGACATTTTAACACCCAAAGTATGAATATCACGAACAGTATAAACCATTTAGTTTATTACGATAGGGATTTTAACACTTTAGGTGTTAATATACCAAATACTGTAAACCAAGATCGCTAATGTGGCGTTGTTGAAATGAAAAAGTCTACACAACATCACCAATAACCCGATGCATACTTTAGGAGGAGCTATAACAATGTATATATGCTATATGCCATTTAAATAAAGTATTTGGCGCATATTTAAAAAGCTGAGGTATATGTATTGAATTAAATAGGATTGGATCCTAATTGACACTCCAAGGAATAGTGTTCTGGATAATTGGGGGGGTGCGCCCATCCCCTCGAAATCGGCATTATGAATTAATACCTTAAGTCGTATGTGATTATTAAAAATTATTGATCATCATAAATAACTAAGCGTGTATCAGTAGCACCTCGATAGGTACTTTCATCAATTATTAAACAAAGTGACTCCTGGCATTCTTCGCAAGTAAATGGCTCTAAATCTTGCCAGTCTTCAATCTCAATATTTTGATCGCAATTAGGGCATTTCATAGAAAATAGACTTCAGTAAGATTACTCCAAAATGGACAGCTATAACTGTCCACCTTTAATTTTAGCGGCAATATCTTCAAAAACTTGAATTAGCCCACCTTCAAATAAAAACGTATCAGTAAATGTGTATTCTTTTGCTAAATCATCTTCTTTTCTATCTAAGGTCACAAAAGAATACCCACCACCACCATTAAGATCGGCATTAAAAGCACGGTCTATCGATAAACGTTCACCATCAATTTCAGCGATATCATGAAACTTACCTTTTGGTAACCCTCCTTCAGCCTCAGTTTTAAAAAACTTATGCTCTAATGTATCTAAATACCACTGTAAACCTCGCTTCGGGAATTCGATTTGGTAGTGGAGCCATTTTTGCTTTCTTTCCAGTTTGTATTGGAAACAATCATGTGATCGCCATCTATCAAGAAGTAATAAGTTACTGTAGGCTCTTTATCATCTTGAATACTGGCTACTACTCGTGGGTCTTGTGCCACTGTTAAAGGGTCGATGTCGTTAAAGTGTCTCATGCTTGTTCCTTAGGCATTATTGAGTGGAATACGAGTGACAATACCGGCTTTTTCCAGCTTGCCTAATGTTTGCGGATTTTTATCAAAAGTGAACGTCTCTACTGGCCCGAATTGTTGGCCTTCTTGTGCAGGGCCAAAGGGGGTAATGGGGTTATCTGCATTATTGTCTTTGGTCATGCCATTACCTAAGAATTGTTCGTTTGCGTCGAGTTTTTTGTTCATTTGATGGCGAACTTGCAGTATCCGACGTTGGTCAGCATCGAAACCTAGGTCGCTAGCAAGGTCATTAAAATCTTCTTTACGATTAAGATTTACATCTTTTTCTTGAGCTGTTTGTATTGGACACCATTAACCAAAGTGGTGCCGGAAAGGTTTTCTTTGCTGGACAAGGTACGAAGAAAGATTGGTCGATGAAGCGAGAGCATTTGTCTCCCGCTTATACAACACGCTGGGACCAGTTGCCGCGAGTGCGGTAATGCTCCCTTTATTTGCTGTTTGAGTTTTCGATAATGTGGAGCGTACGCTGAGGGAACGGAATAGTCAGACCAGCCGCTTCAATGGCTTCTTTTACTTGTTTATTTAAATCCCAATAAGCTGACCAATAGTTTTCATTTGTTGCCCATGCTCTCAGCTGAATATTCACTGCACTGTCAGCCATGGACGCAACCATTACCTTAGGCGCTGGTTCCGACATCAATCTTGATTCATTTTCTGCAACACCTTGCAATATTTTCAACGCGTCATCTATGGAGTCTGAATAGGAAATACCAACAACAATATCCATCCGTCGTTTACCATTACGGGTGAAATTTTTGATATTATTTCCCCATAAGACGCTATTCGGGGAAGCAATATACAATCCATCTATAGTTTCAAGCACGGTTGTAAAAAGATTTATCTCTTTAACTGTCCCTTGAGTTGAACCAAACTCAATAAAATCTCCAGATTTAAACGGTCGAAGGATCAGTAGCATGATTCCAGCTGCGATGTTACTGAGCGTATCTTTAAGCGCAAGACCAACTGCCAAACCTGCCGCACCAACCAGAGCGATAAGACTAGCAGTATTTACCCCAAAGATGTCTAAAATAAATACACTGCCGATTACATATACCGCGTAACTGGCTACGGTTGAAAATATTGGTATCAGGGTCGCGTCAACTTTTTTCAACTTAGAGTTAGTGTCTTGAATCGCTTTGCGCACTGCTCTTGCAATAAGTGAGCTTGCCACCAAAATAACAATAGCTAAGATTAAATTATAACCAAGCGCTACTATTGTCTCTGAATAATTTTGCCAAAATTGAATAAGTGAATCTTTCATATCTCTCTCTTTCATTGTGCGCATGTGAGTTTAATGCACATGCCCACTTATTATTTTTGATTTTGCTGTTAAATAACAGGCGAAACTAACCAGACATTGTAAGCACAAAATGCGATTAGCAGACCTGCACCTTCCAATCTGTTAATCCGTCCAGCGCCACGAAATCCATAAGCCGTAAATAGCAAGGCGATTATCAAACCCATCATAACTAACCAGTCGCGAGACATAACCTCGGAAGACATACCTGTAATCGGTGATATAACACCCGCGATACCAACGACAGCAAGTAAGTTAAACATATTAGAACCCACCACATTTCCAATAGCAATATCATGTTCACCTTTTCTAACTGCAATAATGGATGCTGCTAATTCAGGGAGTGACGTGCCCAAAGCAACAATCGTTAAGCCGATAATTAAATCACTAACACCCAGCGCCTCTGCGATACTCACTGCTCCCCAAACGAGTAATCGTGAACTCACTATCAGAAGAATCAAGCCAATCACCAGCCAAAAAATAGCTTTTTTGATAGGCATCTCGTGTTCAACCAGTTCTTGATCCATTTCACTTTCTAATTTATCCCCTTTACCTCTCATAGCAGAGTAAATACTCCAGCCAATTAAGGTAAAGAACCCCACCAGAAGAAGAACAGACTCAAAACGTGTTAGCGAGCCATCCCAAAGGAAATAACCGAGCGCAGAACTAATAAGCAATAATAAAGGGATCTCTTTTCTGACTATTTTTGATTGCACCAATATTGGGGTAATAATGGCTGTTAATCCTAGAATTAAACCTGTATTGACGATATTCGAGCCGAGCGCATTACCGAGGGCTAAATCTGGATTGCCATCAATGGCCGCCATTGCAGAAACAACCATTTCAGGTGCAGACGTACCGAAACCAACAATGACCATTCCAATTAGCAATGACGGCATGCCAGCATGTTTAGCATGTTTAGCAGTAGCACCTTCAACGAAACGGTCAGCACTCCAAACCAATAGAATGAAACCACCTAAAATGGCTAAAGAAGCAACTAACATTAGACGACACTCCCATTTGTAAAATGGTTTTTGTTATCAAAGGAGATGCAGTTTGGAAGTTGTTTAATGGCTTTACTGAATGAAAATTTACGAGTATTTCCAGTGGCATAAGACGCCAATCGATTGATCGTAATAACGATGGTTAGCTGTGACATGAGTATTTCCTTGGGGTGGTTTAGACAAAGGCAAACGAACTCGGGTGCTAAATGACAACGAGATCAGGATACTTTGGCGCTATTTACACGAGTCAAAAATCACTGAGAAGAACCGCATCTACATAAAGCTGCTTCTGCTATTAGGCAGTCGCAAGGGCGAACTCATTCAAGCTGAAAAGCATCACTTTGATTTGCAATCTGCAATGTGGACAGTGCCTATAGAGATCCGCAAACAAGGTGAGAAAATTGGAGCGCCGATCATGCGGCCATTAATTAAACCAGCTATCGAGCTGATTGAACTGGCGATGCAGATGAGCAAATCAACTTACTTGTTTCCCGCGAACGGACAAGAAGAGCTTGCCACAAATGGCTTTGATACCACTATTCCTAACAATGTGAAAAGCTGGGCTCGCAGATCGCTTGGTGTTGAGATGGAACATTGGTCTATGCATGATCTTCGCAGAACGATGCGAACGCGAATGTCAGCCATCACCACGCAAGAAGTTGCCGAGTTGATGATTGGCCACAGCAAAAAAGGGTTGGATGCTATCTACAACCAATATCAGTACTTGGATGAAATGCGTCATGCTTACGACGTTTGGTATCAACAGCTAGAAACCATCATCGAGCCGACAGGCTTTCCATTCCACTGGCGTTTCGGACAATAAAATAAAAGAAAGAGGCTCAGTCCTCTTTCTCCTCATACTCCTCCAAATCTTCAATGTGCCACAGCTTGTTTCGTGTATTTCGGTTGATACGAGGTTGCGGCAAGCTGCCATCTTTTATTCTTCGCCAGAGCGTCGTATAGCTAATGTGGTAACGAGCCATCACTTCGTAAGATGTTAGAAAAGGGGTTACCTGGTGCGCTACTGCTGTCATCTGTATTCTCCTGAAAATCAATGTAAAGCTATCATCGCCTGGTTCATCACTTGTTGATGGTCAGAAAGATGCATGATTTGTTCAGAAGATCAGCCTTATCATGACACCGGTATCATTGTGCAGTTTACGGCGAAAAGTGCCGTAAAATCGCATTAAGTTAAACCATCTTTATCAATATGCACGCTCTAGCTACTAGGAATTCAGCGTAGCGGTATACTTCGTAAGTGCATTTCAATGGCTTCAATGACTGACTTAGTAAGGGGTAAATGCGCTTTTTCTTTCGCCCATACCTCATGGAAGCCTGCTACGGTTTGTTTGGCTGTATCTAACACCAATTTTTCTGGCAACATGGCTTTAGCCGCTAAGTGTGATAGCTCATCCAGCGTGAAATCGCTGAATCTCTTGCTACGGCTCACCTTCAGCGATGCACTATCATCGGGGATATAAGGAATGGTTGAAACAAAGTCATAAGCAGGCGCAATCGATGCGGTGCGCTTATCTTTGTAGATCACAGACCAATTCTTCAAATGCATATCCGCATTGCCAATTAAGGTATTGAACACCAGTCGGCGAGTAAATTCAGCAATGTCTTCGTCTTGCCCTTCAATACCGATAACCTGAGCAATATTTCGCATACTGGCTTTTTTGTACTTATCTTGAGGATAAACGCCAAACACTTGCGCAAAGTCCTCAATGTGAACAGCTTGACCATCTGCACGGTCAAAACGCTTGATCACAAAAGCGCTATCACCAAATTTGCCAATGCCATTTGGGATATTAGTAATCCGATTAATAGGGAGTAGCTGCGTTTCTGGCACGTCCATTCCCAACATTCGAGCCAGTTCCATCATTGAATATTCATTTTCTGGCACAGCGTCAAATCGAGATGACGGCAACTTCACAATCCAAGAGCCACCTTTACCAGTTGCTGGAATGGTCAAGCCGCCGTTAGCCTGTTGCACGGCTGAAAACTTCAACTGCACACCCGCCAATGAGAAGCGCATCGGCGCTTCAATTTTCGTTTCATCGTCAATGCCTTGATGCACATTAGGTGGCAGCGCTTCACCACCCGCCGGTTCAACCGTGATCGCGCCAGCTAAATCCTGCCCTAGCACCCACAATAGAAAAAACTCCCGTGCTGGGTTCACACCAGCACGCTCAGCTAGGTAATTACGCATGGTTTCTTCTGGTAAAAGGTTGGAGAAAAACGGGGTTAACTTAGTTTGGGTAGGTTTGAAGCTAGTCAGCAGGCCACCGAGCGAATCTTTAAAGCCAAGCCCTAACACAGGCCGCGATTCGTCATTAATGTACGAATCCATAAAGGCAAAAAGTGTTCTGTCATTACCCACGTTGGTGATCGTTGCGATCGGTTCACCATAGAGCAACACGTTGAGCGTAGAGACATGGTTAGTCATCGTCGTCTTCCTCTAACTGATACGCGGGCGACATTGGCTCTCCCTCATCGCTGATGCCGTTAATACCTTGGCCACTTCGAATGATCGACTTGATGGCAGGTACAGACTTTTTAGGCGCAACCAATAGCTCTAGGTCTAGTACACGGGCAAGTGCAATCAAACTGGATATTCTTAAATCAACACTGCCAGACTCGATTTTCGAAATATGGCTTTGAGGCACACCCGAACGAGTACTTAACTCTCTCTGGCTAAACCCCTTTCGTACCCGAGCTTCTCGAAGACTTTCTAGTATCTGCTCTGTTACATAGCTCATTTCGATACGCCTTAATGCATCACTTAAGAATAATTATATACAGAAACATATCACAGTAACTCAAACAACACAAATTCGATTAGCTATTACATATCAAAATCCATTATCTGATACATAATTACATATAAGTAGAAGGAGATTTTTGTCATCGACAAAAGAGCGATACTCTCGCTGATAATCGCGAACTGACGCATCAAACTCCCTAAGTACTTTTGTCGCTCAGCCCTTATACAGCAAGGGCTACAGAAGAACTCGCGTCAAATCGCCAGAAGATAAGTGCAACAAAGAGGAAGTTTGTACACAGTTACAGGAAATTTTGTACACACAAGTCGAAAAACAAGTGCAAAATGATGGTGTAAACAGCAACTAAATTTGAAGGTAAGTCTGATATCTCAATTAGAAATAACCGTATTGGTTCGCTTCAAGCATCTTCAAAAATGAGAAAATATCAAATCACGATAGAAAAGAAAGCATCCAATTAACCTTGTTCTCTAGTATTATTCACTGAGGCAAAATAAAAATTTATGTATAAAGCAATACACAACAAAATGTCTCCATATATTGCTATCGTCTTCCACCCGGGGAAAATAGCAAGAATAGGATAAAGACTGAGCCAAAACACTGTGTATAAGGCTAAGAGTAAAAGCGCAGGATTAACAAGACTTGTTTTAAGTTTGTGCTTGAACTTTATAAGAAAGATCCCCGTCGAGATATAAAATGAGGCATTAAAAATTGCCAATAAACCCCTGAAATTCCATGCTGATATTTCTAGCCACCAACCAACTAAGAACCACGCATAAATAATTAAAAAGACACACAGCACCGCTTTAAAGTGCATCTTCAAGTTCAACAAGTAGAAAAGCCCAAATAGAAAAAATAGTTTCTCTATAAAATTAAATGTGGTGAAAAACAAAAGCGTAGACCACATATCGTTGTGCTTATATAAAAGAAAAAGACCGATTTTCGCGATGCAGGATAACGTTATTGCGATAAAAAAATATTTAGCTGAGTGGTTTTTAGTTAGGTTACTTAACTTATAAAACTGAACACTAAAGGCTAGCAAAACTGGTGCGCTTATCACGTAAGCTAATTGATTAACCATTCATATGCCTTTCTGATTAGTTTATAAAAGGTAAGTATAGTTGATAAATTAGGTACTATACTTTTATAGCATATGTATTTGGTTCACCTACTAGTTTGAATAAATAACCACTCAGTTCATGAACCCATCTTAATAAAACCTTTATAACTTATATATCAGATGGTTACGAAAAGGAAATAGCCTACTCTATGACAATATTAATTTATTGCCTTAATCAACAAAGTCAAAACTTGTGAAACTAATCGGGATAAATAATCTTCGCTATACTCTAACACTTTCTCTAACTCGGCTTTGTTTTTAGAAGGCTCTAAACCGATAACAAAGCTTTCAAACTCTTGGCGGTTATCTAGTATCGAAATCACATTGTCGATTGTTAAATTAGGCTTTGAGCCCTCTAGCAAAGCAATAAGCTTAAGTGAAAATTTACTAAATGGGCTTTCATCACAATATTGCTTCATTTTTTCTGCAATCATACCTACCTCAATATTTAAAAAACCAAATTACTTATAAAGCACTAGACGGCGCTAGTAATGAAATCCCTTTGTTAAACGATTGAAATCGCTCCTTAAACAAAGCCAGTACAAACTTATTTTTATTCTTTTTTGTTAACGATCTATTTTTTAGATTCGCGATGAATTTCACTCAAAATGACAAAAACTAAAATCACAAAACACCAAACAGGTAGCCAAATAAAGGTGGTTAGATTGCTTTGGAAGGTTGTAATGTTTTTTACATCCCAATAGCTATTACAATATATGGCCATTAAAATAATGTACGTTAGGATGCTGACAGCGAGTACGACGTACCAGGTTATAGTATTGAGCTCACTTCTAGCGCTTATTAATATTATTGACGAGCTTGTTAACACGAAGATGTTTGTATACACAATCACTAAAAATATATTAAGGAATTCGATGTCGAGTGTGAAAAAAGCATCGATGATGCCTATGTTCTCAACAATCAGCGAATGAACGTACAAAATTAAAACTAGGAACGCTGTCAAGACTGCTGCTGTAACAAGACTGTTTGTTATATATTTACATCGCTTTAATTCTTCTGATTTCACATTACTCATACAATCACCTTACTGATTTTATATTGTCTTGATAAAACCGACTTAATCTCAATCTAATTGATAAGAACGCAGGTTTTCTGCTTCACTATTAGATTTTGTTACCTTTGAATTCGTGGCTCGTAATTCTGTTGGCGCATTTTTAATAGCAAGCGATGCACACATCTTCACTTGCTCTAAACCATATTCGCTTTTTTGGGTTAATCCCGATTCAATTAAAGCTTGCTCACCTTGGATGCTGACTTTTATTTCAGGGCAATCAACATATCTCAAGCTTGGGCCGCATGACCACTTTGCATAGTCATCTGATCTGCTGCTATTACTTGATGTAATAGAATAACTAAACTCATGAGCAGTATAGCTTTTACAATCAATATCAAAAAAACCTGCCCTTTTTAATTTCACTGAACCAATTTCACTAAGTTTCTCTTTCTCAACCGGGGTTAAGCTCATTTCAATATTCGGTATAGAGCCTCGGTAGTTAGACACCCACACTAAAATACCCGCAACTAAAAGCGTAACTAATAGTAAAGTGAGTAATGTGATCAGCTTACGTTCTGAATTTAATTCCACAACAAACTCCAGGTTTGAAATTTTTAGACAACTTAATTAGCTTCTACAGTTATTTCTGTATCCAACCTATGAAAACCAGCAAAGTAAATTTGCCCTCTGCTAACCGTTTAAAGATAAGATCGAGATTTGCTAGTAATATATCAGTATGTATTTATCGTGCTCCGCGAGTTTTATTTACTATTTTTAGTTTTTTTTTGCGATACCGTGAGATATTTATGCTTCACAAAGAGAGCAAAACAATGAAATTGAATGTTAAGAGTTAATTTGTAGTTTCTAGTGTCGATAGAATTTCTTCCACATCAGAAACTTCAACTTTTTCCCCAATTAATATGGATTTAGTAGAGCCGCTTTGAGATAAGTCGCTTGCTTTAACAATATCGCCAAATCCTCTTAAGATCATATCTTGTTCGGCCAATTCATAACCATCGTCGAACTTAGTTAAGAGAAGTAAGCGTTGTAATGATTTTTCACCAATCTCAGTTGGGCAATATAAATCTAGCTGTCCTTTTCCACCATGACGCACTAAACGTCCCCGTATTTGATGGCACGTTATTGTTCCGAACCTTTCAGCATGATAGATGATCGTTTTTGTTAATCGAGGGATAGTCAAGCCAATTTCAACCATTGTTGTAGAGATTAGTATGCTAGCCTTCCCCGACTTAATATCTGCAATTGATTTTCTGTTGTGGTCTGGACTGCAACCCGAATGAATATACCTAACTTTATTTCGGGCAAACTTGTTCCACTTCGTGAATACCTCTTCTACAGATGCGAAATTCTCAGAATTATCCTTGGTGGGACATACAACGAGTACTTTGTTCCCAAGCTCAACTTGATTAAGGCACTCTTTCATTAGCGCATGGCTTTCACTTTTAAGTCTTAACTTAGTGGTTATCTCTTTCTTAGCATGACATTTGGTAAGTCTGAATATGTGCTTTGAATTACCATACGAAATCAAAGCCTGGGTTCTAGGTATTGGAGTAGCTGTTGCCTCCAAACAGTGTGTATTTTCAGAAAGTAGTAATTCTCTTTGCTCAAGTCCAAACCGATGCTGTTCATCAACCACAACTAAATCCAGTACACCAACCCTTCGATGTAACAGAGCGCTTGTACCGATTAAAAAATTCGTTTCCTCTAAGTTTGTTTTTTCTGTTTCTAATGTAACTAAGACTGGCTTTAACGAACCAAAATATGAATTTAGCTCTTCATGAATTTGCTCTGCAAGGGTTTGGCTAGGTAACATAATCGCTGCTCGCCCACCAGCGGAGACCACTGAAGCAGCGCAAATTCCGTAGACAACTGTTTTTCCTGTTCCTACATCACCAATTAGAGCCCCATCGACTTTGGTACCTTCCTTAAATTTATTGGTTATTGATTCAACAATTTGTGTTTGTTCTGTAGTTAATTCAAAAGGAATTTTACCCTTTAGAACGTTGATAGGTAGACCGTGTAAAGACTTTACAAGTTTATTTGGCTCTCTTGGATTTAAGGCATTCATTTCACGGATACAATATAAGGCGGCAATTCTTTTTATGACACCCCTAGCTTCTTCCCATGACTCTACCGAACTAGGATTGTGCAATTCGGTTAGAACATCTTTTAAGGTCATTTTCTTAGTCTTTAAAACTTGTCTAATGTTTGGTACCCATTTTATAACTTCCCTTAGATGTTTTTCTGCTTGATTAAGTGTGTTGGGTAACTGTTTTCTAATAACCTCTCTTACCTGCTCTTTAGACAGGTAACCGCGCTTAGATTTGTAAATTGGTACGAATTTACCAATGTCAGAACTGGATATTAATTTTGCTGCGCGTAAGTTTAGGTAAGCCCCATTAGCAAATGAAACTCCTTTGAAGTAATAGGTTGAACCAACTTCAGCCAGACTTTCTTCAATAAGCTTTGTATCACCGAAAAGCTTTATTGAAAGTAAGTAACCTAAATCGTCAAACAGCTCAATTGTTAAAACCCCTTTCCCTCTAACCCAATTGAAAGATGGTGCTGATACTAATTTTCCAGCTATTACTATTTTATGGCCGCTTAATTGATATGCTTTAGAAAATTCAGTGACAATGTTTGTGTAATCTTCAATTTCAACTGGGCAAATTAATGGCACTTGCCAAGCATGTTTAATACCAAAGCACTCTAATGATTTCAGCTCCATCATTTTCCCCGTCGTTGAATCGTTCCTTTATCGAAAATTCACCGAGAAAACCCCGTGATCAGAGCGAAGTGATGTCGCGGGGATGCATCGGTGTCACCCCTGCTCTTGAATATATTTTCGTATTATCTCTGCACTAGCATTTCCTACAGAACACACAAAGTATCCATCAGACCAAAATGTTTTCTCTTTCCAAAATTGGTTTTTGAGGTAAGGAAATGATTTCCAGATTTTAGTAGTTGTCACTTGTTTAATCCTCCTTGCGTACTGGCCTACAGAATATCGAGTGCCGATTGTAATCAGCATATGAATGTGATCTTTGTCTATTTCAATCTCTTCGATCCTGAAGTCAGAAGATAGAGAAACATCGAAAACCGTTTTCTTAACAAACTTACCCAGCTTTCCGTTTAGTAAAGGTTTTCTGTACTTAACTACCAGAATTAAATGAAGTGCAATTAAATATTTGCAGTGAGATTTAGTTTCATATTCCAACTTGACAACTCGACCTTATACAGTAGTCTATACAGTATATGAAAAAGACGCTCAGATACAACTACAGGCTAAATCCTACGCCAGAGCAAGAAGC
>Ga0209644_1000201_pt1 | contig 14429 bp, 35 predicted proteins | sample ETNvirome_2_1000_FD_184069 | JGI IMG/M metagenome (GOLD analysis project Ga0209644, IMG submission 184069) | Marine viral communities from the Pacific Ocean - ETNP_2_1000 (SPAdes) (version 2) | ecosystem: Environmental > Aquatic > Marine > Oceanic | place: Pacific Ocean | collected 2013-06-22 | reverse complement strand
TAATGGCGTTGGAAGACGGTAATTATGCAGCACAACCCAACAATAGAATTATATGGAGTATTCCTTCATTTACTGTTAAAGATGAAGTTCCATATGATTGGAAGGTTCAAACTTCTGAATGGAATGTAGAAGATGATATGAAATGGAAGGCCGAGGATACTGATAATTTCTTCTATGGAATTGAGGAAAAAAATGAAGAAGAAGAATATTTAGCAGAGGAAAAAGCCCGAGCTGACTATGCGGAATCTTTTAAGGAGAAAAATGAAAAAATGTAAAAACTGTAATTGTAATTGTCACTGTGACGGAGATCTTCATGCAGATGTGTATGGAGTATGCACCTGTGATGATTGTAAATGTCGTGAAGTAAAAGAGGAACCAATGGGGATGGTCGTTGATGACACGCAAGAATGTGAGAGTTGCCAATAATGAAAAAATTACTATTAATATTATCCCTACTTGCATTTACTTCCTGTGTTGCAGTGGGACCAAAATGTACTTACACACAAGAAGGAACAAAAGTTGAATCTTGGGTATGGATTTTCACAGATGGAAAACCTGTGGATATAGACAAAATGAATTGTAATTAATATGAATGATAAAATTATTACTGCACTGTTGGCTGTTCTCCTCGCTCTCGGAGGATGGACGCTTTCGCGCACATTCAGCTTGTCACAAGATATGGTTCTTATTAAAGAAAAGGTATCGGGGATTGAAAATGAAATTCAGAACGCTAAAACTTTTAAAAAGAAGAAGAGACGCAAGAAAAATAAGGCAGAAAACTGATAAATGGGTGAGTTATCTAGTTGTTTGTTTATTTCTGATTCTTCTAACATTTCCATTGCTTCAATGCAACGGAGTAAAACATATTATACAAATTGAAGAATCAACAGATCATACAACAGGTGACGACGGCGGAAAAATAAAGTATAAAGTAATCTTTGGGGATAAATCCCAGAAGGAATAAAAAATGATTGAAAAATTAATGACTTTACTTGTTGGAATCTTGCTGGCGTTAGCCGGATGGACACTTACTCGTACGTTTGATTTGTCTACGACTCAAGCAGTACAGCTAGACAAAGTAGATAAACTAGAGAGACATGTTGAAAAACTTCAAGATAAAATAGAATTAATGACGAATAAAGATGAGGAGATTATGGAACAACATAAAAAATTATTTGAAGCTCTAGAAGATAATCAACCCTCAACAGGATATAGTTATAACTAATGGCACTCAAAATTTCAGACGAAGCAAAAGTTCAAATGCCTATGAAGACAGTTGCCAGCCTCATCGCGCTGGTAGCGATCGGAACGTATGCATTTTTCGCTATTCAGGAAAAATTAAATCAACACTCAACCCAATTACAAATTATGGAGAAGGATCTTACAGAGAACACGGAGTTCAGAATAAAATGGCCTCGTGGACTTTTAGGATCCTTACCCCGCTGATTCAGAACAATTTATGTTAATTGAACACATGGCTGGTCAAGTAGAAAAAATGGAGACATCGATGCAGGATATGATGTCAAACACAGTAAACATACAACGTCTACAAAAAGATGTAGAGAAGATGATGAGGGATATTGAAAAATTAAAAGATAAGCAAAGAACTTTTTCTAATGGAGATACACAATGAAAGAACGTCTATTAAAAATTACACAGAAAATTACCACTTGGCATGTAAAGCTGTTCGACTATCTAACTCGTAAATCTAAAACAAATTTATTTTTTACATGGCTTTTAGTTTTTATTTGTCTGTATGAAATTTTTGAGCATGTTGTTATTCCTGTAGCTTTAATCTGGTGGGGATTTTTTAAATGATCGAGACTGTATTCGCCCTACTATTAATTTTGGACCATGAAATTAAGGAACACTTAATTCAGCCCAACCTCAGCAGCTGCCTTAAGGGCAAGCGCATTGCGATGAGGGAATTAAAAGAAGACAGCAGAGTTCAGTATCAATGCATTAAGTCTAAAGCTAATATAGAAATCTATATGGGCGAGAAAAAAATTACTTCATTAATCCTTGAATAAAAAATCATACGCGTTTTTCCTTAAAAAAAGACGCAAGAAATCCAACCCAATTGCAAGAGTATTAAAGTTCTTTACATCAAAAGTTATAAGAGATAAAAAGAAGTATCGGAGAAAAGAAAAACATGCACAAAAAAACTTTTGGTCAATTAGAAATGTCAGCACAAGTGACTAGCGGTGTATGTCCTACATGTACTGAAGCCAGCATGTTTGTTTCATTAACTCCTGAAATATTTAGATGTGTCACATGTGGAGCTGATTATAGACAACGTGTGAATGGCAAAATATCCTACATTCCTATTACTTCTACAAATAGAGTAGACATAACGGTGGATGTCTAAAAAACCCCTATACGGCGTCAATCTTTATCACAAAAGAACCCTTAAAAAGAGACCAGGGCGCCATGCAAAATCTTATTCAAAGAGAATTCCACATAAAAAGCCTTATATAGGCCAGGGACGTTAGCGAGGATCCTTTTTTTCAGTCTTAAAAGCAAGAGTTACTCTTGCTCCTCTTTTAGGAGCACGCCCTCTGTGAGGCATTTTTGCATCAAATGCTATTAAAGTATTTTTTACAAAAGGTATTTCTTTAACTTCTCCATCTTCTTTATATTCAAAAGAACCTGAATCAGGTAAAGTCTCACTAACCATCAGCATTACAGTAATTTCTCCATCGTCCTCATGAAAAACCCCATCCATTCCAGGATGATAAACATTAATATAAATCCTTAAAAAACCTAACTCTTCAGAAGTTAATTCTGGGAAAAAAGCATCTTTAACTTTCCTGCATAAATAATTAGTCATCGGGTCCTTAATGTCTAAATTATGTTTATAAAAACAAATTTCAGGTCTTTCAAGTAAGTATGGGTCCCCCTTAGCCAAACGTTCAGACGTGTGTCCATAGGAATGAGGAACTCTAAGATAATGATTATGTAAAAAATCTATTAAATCCTTCGGTAAAAAATCTTTAATTACTTTCATAATTTTATTATATATTAAATATTAAATCTTGACAAGTATCCTTTCCTATCCTACATTCACAGAATGAAAGAAGTACATATAACAGTAAAAAATATAACAAACAAACAATGGTTTAATTTACTACTAGAATTAAACCTTGTTAGTGATGCCTGGAAAAGATATGGTCCCGATATAAAAATTAGGACTAAAAACTTTGATAGAATCATTAAGTGGGGGAAAAAAATAAATGGTGAAGACAATGATAATACTGATCCTCTTGTTCGATGGTACCCTCGTAAAAGAAAAATATGAACTAAGTAGAGAGATGTCAGTGTATGAGTGTTTATTGTACGCTGACGATCATAGAGAAGCTATAGCTACCTATATAGAATTTGATGATGCTATGAAAAATGGTCATTATTTAAACGATGGAAGAGGGACCTGGCAAGGTGTTATCTGTGAATAAACCTATTCCAAAGGGAATGAGGAATAGGCTAATTGTGGTGAGAAGATTTCTCTCTACCACATTTCTGCCACATTGTCAAATTGTTTGTTCTACTTTACAGGAGAACCGTGTATGAATTTGCCATTTTTCAATTTCTGTCTCTGGCATTTTGGTCAATATATCCACCGTATGTTGATATCCATAAAGAGAACAATCTCTATACGAATCAAAAGTAGTGTAGGGTATAACAATACGTTTGCAATCATGAGCCACACCACTACACAACCACATAAATAAAATAAATTTAATCATTGACAGCCAACCTTTTCTATCCTATATAGTCATTATTAAATGAAAGGAATTATGACAGACACAACCAAATATAGAAATGTCTCTCTTACACACGAAACATATAGGGGCGGCCATCTTTTATCAACAAAAATGTTTAATGGTTTGCAGGTATCTATGTCTCAGTTAATAGAATCATTGATAACTCTAAAGATAAAGGAACTTAAGTTAGAAGGTAAGTTAGCTTCTTATGATAGACCAGAAAAAGTTAAATATAATAAAAAGAGAAAGAAAAATGGCAAAAATAAAAGTAAGAAGAATTCATAAAGCTATTTGTCCAACCTGTAATGGAAATGGATATATTAAAATAAAAGATAATGAGGACCCAGCTGAAGTTAATGTCCATCAATGTTGGGAATGTGACTCGGAAGGAGAATTTTATGTATATGAACCCCCGATGGCTTCAGACGATGATGCTATTGACGATGCTCGTAATACTGACAAGTTCTTGCACTAGCAGAGGAGATTATAATCCTATTACAAGTGTAGTGAGGTTAATGTATGGCGCAAGATAATATAGAATTATATCCAGATTTTCTTATGAAAGAACATTTCAATATATTTGATGAGGAATGTATGAAGTCATATTATATTTGGGACTCAACTGAAGAAATACCTTTTCAAGGATTTATTCATAGAGCCTTCCCTATCGGAAGGGCTTCTAATTTAGGAATAATAATGATAGCAACTTATGCAGTTCAAAAAATAGTTGAAATAAAAAATTTACCAGAAGCTTCATTGAGAAGAGCTTTTATTAATATACTTCCACGAGGATTACAAGGAGGTTGGCACAATGACACTAATGAAGAGGATAGTTATACTCTTATTATAAATACTTCCAAAGTTGATGGAGGAACTGAAATAGGAAAACAATTTTTTAAAAATAATTTTAATGAAGCTATCCTATTTAATTCAAATTTAACTCATCGGGGAATTGGTCCCCAGAGATTTGGCTTGTATAGAAGTAATTTGGCTATAGTTATAAAAACTTTAAAAGGAACTAGTTTATGATTAACAAAATTAACAGTTGGGGACGGCCTATTGTCCAATCGAGGTTTAATCAGCCTTTCTACCACGGGTTGGCCTGCTCTCCTAATATTCATCGCCCGTGGTAGACAAATGAACAACTTCTTTATAATTGTATTCGCTACACTTACAGCGGTAATAATTTTAAGTTTATATATGGTAATGACTTTATGAAAAATAAATACTACATAACATACTACTCAAAATCTGATGGTAAAAGAATCAAACGTCCATACGATCCTCATCATGAAATGCAACATGAATTTATTGCAGGCTCAGGAAATCTTTGTAAAAGATACTGGGACAACAGCAAGGATGGATTGAGAACGGCTAACGCACCATGGACCATCACTAAGGCTTCACGTGAGTAAATCAAAAATAATTCAAGCAGCTACTGTTCGCGCGTCCGAGTGTAATAAAAAATATTTTGCAGAGATTGATGAAATAGATGAGCCTTACTGGGCTCAGGCAGGTGGGATGGCTGATGGCGATGGATATCTTCCCAAAAAACATCACAAACATCAAATGGTTTATGAATTAAAAATGAAAGATAGAGAACCAGTTCAATGGTTGGCTGATGTATATGGCACAACTATTTCCAGAATAACTTACGACGAGAACTGGGAAGATTGTTATAAAACAGTTTTGCATGGAAAGCGTGCGCTACATTTTATGTTAAAAGTATGCCCGTACCTGGTTGAGAAAAGAAAAGAAGCTACAAGAATTATTAATATAAAATTTCCCAACTATCATCCTCCAAAAATTCCTATGACTTTAGATAATATGAGTAAGCACATGGGATATATTGCCGGCTTTTTTGATGCTGAAGGTTCCGTGCAATGTAGATATAAAAGAACAAAAGATAATCATGATATTATAAAGCAATGGGTTACTATCACTAATACTGATATTAGGCCTTTAAAGAAGATTCAACAAATACTAACCAGTAAACCTTTCTCCTGGACTAAAAAAGATGTAACTATTTATAGTCACCAAGAAAAAAAAATAAGATTAAAAGACGGCGGCGAAAAAAAATTAAAACATGTTATGAGATTTAGTACGAAAGCTCAAATTACATTTATGGCTATCTTTCAACCTATTATACAAATTAAACGGAAAGCTAATATTGCTGACAAATTAAAAACTCTCAGATCAATAGATATTTTCATGGGTAAAAGACCTAGATTAAATGTTAAGGGACGCCCTGTCAATGTTACAAGATAGAAAAACAAAATGGAATAATTATATGAGAGAGTATAGAAAAAGAGACTACGTTAAAAAAATGTATCATGAATATTATCTTAGAAGAATAATTAGACAAGCAGCAGAAGATAACAAAGGTAAAAATGTCTCTTGAAAATGTAATTCGTTATATCAATGGCAAGACAGAATATGGTACAGAAAATTTCTGTTATCTTTTATATTCTTTAGTCAAGATGGAACAGCCCGAGACCGTAGTAGAACTCGGTGTAGGAGCTGGAGTTAGTACTTGCATGATAGCCCAGGCATTGAAAGAAAATAATAAAGGAGTGGTCTGGGGAATAGATAATGGTATACAACATCAAAAAGAGATGGGAAAAAAAGGGTCCTACGAAGAGTGGCTAAACAAACTTTTAAAAGAACTGGAGCTAGAAAAATTTATTAATTTTAGAAATGTTACTTTAACCAACAAACAATTTTTCGATCCTCAAAAACCAATAGATCTTTTGTTTGTTGATGCTGGCAACACAGGGGCATCAACATGTGTAAATTTATTACGTTATTACCTACCTAAAATGAGTCCTTATTCTTCTATTTTTATTGATAGATCTTCTACGATTCACCATGCATATTTAATGCTTGAACAAATAATAGAATATTTTAAAGATCAAAAAATACCAGCCTGTATGGCTTCTGGGCTGAATGACATAGATATAGACAAAATATACAAATTAGTTCATACTTCTAAATTTACCCTTGTGCATTTAACCGAGACGGAAAAAGCTAAAAAAGTTGCACACCAAAATAGCACGGCATGGATCAAGATTGAACCTCTTGATCTATTTCATCACAATAAGGTTCGAACATGGGAGTTTGAGTGAAACAGGATCAAATAAAAGTAGCCACGTATAATTGGGGACCGTGTGTAATTAAACTAAGAGCGAGAGATACTTTTCTAAAGCTTTTACGGGATGAAGCTGAAAAAAATAAAATGAATTATGAACACAAACTAGCAGGGCAATTACACCGGGAGATGGGATATGAACAAGAATCAAAAGACAAGGTTGCTCCAGAATTAGCCAAGTATCTTGGAGTATATGATCAAATGTTTCAACGTTACCAAAATAAAAAATATCCTAAACCCCCTAAATACGCTATCAGTGCTCTTTGGATAAACTATCAAAGACAGCACGACTGGAATCCACCTCACGATCATGATGGTGCGTTGTCTTTTGTAGTATATTTAAGCATGCCCGAAAAATTAATAGAAGAACATAAAGCTTATACAGGTAAAAGCTGTGGCCCAGGTGGCATTCAATTTCTTTATGGAGACGGGGATAGACATTATATAACTTATGTATCTGAGATACCTGACACTGGAGATATGTTTATTTTTCCAGCGTCCCTTAAACATTATGTGAGTCCTTTTAAATCTGATGTTACTAGAATTTCTGTAGCGGGTAATATTCATAATACTGTTCCAATAAATGTTTTACCTAAAGATATAAAAGTTCAGCAGTCTGAGTAATGAGAAAAAAAATTTTATTATTTCTGTATCTCTGGTCGGGAAAAATTAACTCGTGGTCGTGGACTAAATTATATGGACGTCGAGACTACGACGAATGGATTAAAGGATATAAAAAATGGAAAAAAGATGATGACCGATAAAGATATAAAGGAATTTCATGATTTAGATAAGTTAAAAAAATTTAAAAAATCTAATAAATACAGCTATATACAAGGAAAACAGATCACGGATCACGAAACAGGGACCAGGCATTATGACTTCCAAGGATCTCGTTTACCATCGGTTACAACAATACTTGCAAAGACAAAGAATCAAGAGTATTTAACGGCCTGGAAAAATAAAGTTGGACATGAAAAAGCTGAATCAATCAAGAATCTATCTTCAAAGCGCGGGACTGCCATGCATAAGTTCCTGGAATCTCATATCCAAGGAATTGGCTACGATGATCTTACGCCAATCGGATGCGAGGCGAAGCCCATGGCCGAAAAAATTATTGAAGTGGGTCTTACACCTATTTCAGAATACTATGGTAGTGAGATTATGTTACACTATCCTGGGTTGTATGCTGGGGCTACTGATCTCGTTTGTTTACATAATGGTCTGGAGACTATTGTAGATTTTAAACAGAGTAATAGACCCAAGAAAGAAGAATGGATTGAAGATTATTATTTACAAATTTCAGCGTATGCCATGGCCCATGACGCGTATTACGGGAGTACTATTCGACAGGGTGTGATCATGATCTGTACACCAGATTTATATTACCAGGAATTTCGGATCACGGACCGGGGATTACGGAGCTGGAAGCATAAGTTTCTAAAAAGACTCGATCAATATAACGAACTCATCCACGATGAAAAAGAGCAACAAAATGTTCAAATTAAGGCAAATGAGTTTAAAATAAGGCCAAAATAAGGCAATAGACAGATTCTGTATAGGTATGGAAAAAGAAATAAAAAATAAAATAAAAACTACTCTAGAAAAAGTGTCAATCTGTCACTTTGACTTACTAGTGTTGGTATATAACAATAATGATTGCCAAATTATGGAAATAAAAAGTGTCATCTGACAGATTATATTGTCACAATCTCAGATTGCCCGTGCGCGAGGCAAATCAAAATCATCATTACTTTGATTTTTTTTACATACCTATACAGATTTGAAATTAAGGGTTATAAGAAAGCATGCCTAAGAAGAGAAGAAAACAAGTGGTTCAACACGCTACACCAGCTATACCTTACAATAAGTATAGGGTGCATTGGATTGATATTTTATCTGATTCAGGGTGGGCTGATGAAAGAGAATTTAATAAGATGAGACTCTCACATCCTGTGAACGAGGGTTGGTTATATTCTAAAGACAGAGATGCAATTAAACTATTTGCTTCTTATGACAGAGAAGATGATGGCACTATTACATTTGGGGATCGTACTATGATTCCTGTTTCTTGTGTAAAGAAGATGGTAAAGATATAATTTTATATGATTGAGGATCAAGAAAGGATAGCTGTTTCTTTTAATTTAAATCCTAAACTTCTTTCTTTTCTTCCTTAGGTGCCTCAATTGCTTCCCCTTCAACAGTCTTCGCATTTAAAAGTGGAGCGTAGTCGTCTAAAATTTGTTTCATTTTTGCTTCTAGCTCCTGTTCTGTTAAGTCTTCTAATTTCCCATGCTTTATTATTTTTCTGTCTATGTATAATCCTGCTGCTTTCCCACGACTTACTTCTGCGTTTACAGAAGAGGAAAAACTTCCTTTTTTTAAAGCGGCTTCTCTCAACCTAGCTAGTTCTGCTATGTGGCCTTCATAGTTAACTTCAAACTTCTTCATTCTTTCTTCTTTAAGCTCTCCAATATATTTTGCTACAAGTGGTGAAACTCTTGGATTCATTAGTTCAGACCCTTCCTGTCTACATCTCTTATGACTGTAGCCAGCTAGTTTAGCTGCTTCTGATTGTGATACTGGTCCATCAGGCCCACCGAATATTACATATTCAGCGAAGCGTTGTTGCATCTCAGTTAATCTTTTTGGAACTCCCATGTTTTCTTCCTATGCTGTAACCAATGATGAAGCTAACTGCCATCACGGTAAGTATGGCCATTAAATGCCATATTAAAAAATTCATATTTGACAATTTAAGGTAACTATCGTATAAAGTCAATATGAAAGATGATCCGCAAAATGGAGAAAGAGCATTTGATGCTAGTTTTGAAGACGAAGTTTCATCTAGAAGAACAGTTACTATTCCTCTTAAAGAGTATGATGAATTAAAATCTGAAGGGAATTTTATTAAAAGTAAAACTCTAATTGATATTATAGATAATATTGAGAGATTGGTTAGAGCATTAAGAAAACATATTATTAGAAAATGAGTGAAGAGTTACCATTATTAATTGAACAGCATAAAAAAGATATTTGGGAATGGAAACAAAAAGAATCTCAATGGATAAGAGATAAGAATCTGTTAGAGGGCAATAAAAGAATTGTAGAAGAGCTTTCGACTAAAGTAGTTGAGGTAGGGAAAATTAATATAGAGCACCAAAGATTAAATGGTAGGCTACAAACACGTGTGACAGAATTAGAAGAAGACAATAAAAAATTAGCAAAACAAGTAGAAGACCTGGAAAATGAAAGAAAATTTGGGGATGGAACATTTTAATGCGTGTACAAGATTTACAACAGTTCCTCAGCTCCTTTACCAAAGGGTCAGATGCAATTAAGAATGCATCTATCTTTGTTGAAGTTGATGGTACATTATATGATGTGAGAAGAATGGAAGTGCATGAGAACACTATTCCAATTGTTGGACACACAGGTCATACAGCTCATAGATTAGTTTTAAAAACTCAAAAACCATCTAATATTATACTGCCAGATAAGCTACAAAAAGATTATTAATGAACGAGGTTGTAACCTCGATAAAGACATGGGTCCAGAGGCAAAATTTTATCAAAAAATCAGAAAAAATTCTACTGGAATTGTTTGGAATAGGATTGAAAACCTTAGCTCTTTGGGTACTCCTGATCTATTGGGCTATAATAGTTTTGGCACATTTTTCACTGTTGAGTTAAAAGTTACAAAGGGGAAGAAAGTTCGTTTCTCGCCCCATCAAATTGCGTTTCATAAATCACATCCGACTAAAACTTTTATTATGGTCCAGGCCCTCGGTCCTGGACCCTCGAAACATGTTCACATGTTCCGTGGATCAAGAATCATTGAGCTTGATGCTTGTGGCTTGTCGCTTGATGCTTGTTGCTTGGGGCTTGAAGCTTGCTGCTTGATGCTTCAGAACTTGAATTAGGTTTAGCTTGAAGCTTGTGGCTTGAGGCTTGTAGCTTCCGCATCTCTGCATAGTACTTGGGGTGTTTAAATACGTGTGTCATGATATTGTGCTTCAGTAATTCTTTTCTTTTTACCATTTTTTAAAATGAGCCAGTAACGCCTGTTTTCACGGCCCATGAAGTCGTCTTTGTTTTTTGTATAAGTAAATATTTTTTTAGTGTTTGCCATATGATACATTTTTAATTGATTTTGTCCAACAAGCTCTACATTCACGACACTTGCCGCCCTGAGATGGTGCCGGACAGCTGGCGCCCTTCGTCACCACGCTCGAGGTATGAGTCCAGGCTGTTGGCGCTGGTCCGTCGACCTTGGATCCTGATAATCTAATTACTAAGTTGTCTGGTATGCTTGAGCCCTGAAGGGGCAGGTACTTGCGCTCCTGTGTTGGGAGCCAGTGATTGGTATCTGGAGTCTGTCTACATACTTCTAAAATTTTTTTCATATGGTCAACTGACTGGACGTCTCCGGCGTCGTGCCAACGGAACCAGCGTTGCCTCTTCACCTGTGCAACCATAGCCGTGACCCATGAGCCACGGGCCAGGCTGTTCAGGCGGTAGTACTGAGCTTTTTTAATTGCTGGATATCTTGTGTAGTTTCCTTTTAATGCATAGCAGCCATAGCACGGTGTGCCAGGGACCTTCCTGAGCTTCGAGCCCGTCTGGCATTCCCATGCAGGTAGACTGTACGACAGGCCAGGCATCTTAGATGTTCGGGTCATGGACCCGGTGATTTTTACGGCGTCTTTTACTTTCATACTTTCTAATTTCATTTTATTTTTTAATTGTGTTTAAATTAAGGCGCTTGCGGCTTGCGGCTTGTAGCTTGCGGCTTGGAGCTTGCGGCTTGGAGCTTGGAGCTTGAGGCTTTTAAAAAACTTCTCACAGCTGGCCAGGTATGACGCCGGCAGCTGTTCGTGCGGCGTCATAAAATAGTGTGTTAAGTCGTTGTGTTTAATCCTTTTCACCAATCCCTCGATATTTTTTTCATGGCGCCGGTCTCATTATTTATAAAATATAATAAGTGCCAGACGGCCAGGTCATATGGTTTGCGGGCTGTCTTACAGAAATCAAAAGACTCTTGTTCATTCTTTTTGTTAATATAAAATGTTTCATGATCTAGACCTTTAATTGCCATCCCATTAAACATTATTTCATCTTTGTTTTCTGATTGATCAACTATTATTTCTTCTCCCATTTCTGTGAGCCATTTATACTCATCTTTTACTCTCTTCCACTCATCATCAGTGAAAGCTCTTTTTTTGGTCCAGTAGTTTGTATAGCCCATTTTTATATCTCTTCTTTCTGTGTTTCAAATTTATAGCCTAATTTTTTAATGTTGGCTATGGTTATTGAACAAAATGTTTTTGTTCCAGCAATACAACTAAATAAAATTGCATCCTGACACACTGGATAAATTAACTCATTACCCCAAACATTTTTCTTTTTTACTATTAGTGTTTTATCTTTCATAATTCATCCTATAAGCTCTGGGATCCATTGTCAAGCTTGACGCTTGTGGCTTGTGGCTTCCGGCTTTTTTAAATTTCATATTAACCCTTATGCATTTACTTAAGAATGCATAAGAGCAAAACCTGGCGCGCACGTATAGCCTAGGCGCATGGCGCTGATTTTTCTCATTATTCCTGATCCCAGATCCTACTGAGTGGGGTGTATGCGCAATCATCCACAGAATAGGATCAGGGATCAGTTGACATAGCCAAAAACCTTCTCAACCCTTGCGGGTATAGTTTAAGACCTATATCGGCCAACTGATCCCAGATCCGAGTCCCTCGTTTCCTGTTGCCAGGCGTGGTTTAAAGCGCGCTGAGTGCATTTAAACTCGGATCAGGGATCAGTTCTGATTGTTCATTGCACGAAGACGGACTTTATGTCGGTGTGACGTACAACACAACCAGAAGTTGTCCCATTAAATCACTATTTTAAAAGTTGTCTGGTCTTCCATGTTAAAGGGTAGATTAACCCACCTTTTAAAATTTAGTTTTAATATATCCTATTTAATCCCTTGACTTTTAAATGTCAAGTGATAAAACTTTATTTATGCAAATAAATAAAGAAAGGCAAAAACAATGAGTAGAATAAGACTAAACCAAGAGTATCGAAATAAAATTGCTAATCGTATGAGAGTTCATATTGAGCAAGAAGATACTCAAGAAAAAGAAAAGTTTTTTCAAGAAAGAGAAAACTTTAAAGCACACCAAGATAAAACTTGGGAACTTGCCAAAGTATGTGTTGAAAGACAATATCCTACAAAAGATGTTCAAATGGCACATTATCTTCAAGACAAATATCCAAACGTAAATACAATCGCAAAGGATAGTTGTTTTCATTTTGGCTACATGGGAAAACCAGAAGAAAAAGACGAGGACGACAAATACATTACGAAGCATTTTGATTTCCGTTTAAATGGCGACATTGACGGAGTTGATAGACAAGATGAAATGGATGGATATAATCCACAGTCACGAGATTTTGGCTATGCTTATTTTCGTGATGAGTTGAAAGGTAGAGAGGGTTGCAATCCAGATATTACTATTGAAATGGACGGAAAAGATAGCAATCCACATTGGACAAAGTATCAAGACGCAAATGACAAGTATTTGGGTTGTAATTCTGGAAACCAATTAACTTCATATTCAGCTAAATGGGACAAAGAATATGAGTTAGATTTAATAGGTCGTGAATATTGTAGAGATAGACAAATCGCAGTTTCAAGAGAGGAATATAAAACTTTTGAAATGTGGCAACAGAAAAAAGGTCAGTTAATCATGGCTCATTATAAATGGATTAAATCTGTTTTAGAACAGATGAAAGAAATTAAAATGGGTTTAAAAGGTTATAAATATTTAGACGAAGCTTTGGAGTTATGTACTGAACTTGGTTTAAATGTTCAAGAAGATGAGGTCATTAGATGTAATTCTACTGGACTTGTAATCTACAATCCTAAAAATCTTGCTGAAAGAATTAAAGGCATGAAGAATAAAAATATTAGTAGGGAGGATAAGATAAAAGCTAGATTGTTATATGAAAACCGACAATCTGAGGTTGTAAATTAATTTATTTACTTCTTGATTTAAGGGATAGTCCATGATACTATCCCTTAATTAACAATTAATAGAAAGATATAACATGGACAATCACACAAAACAAATAGCACAGTACGCAAAATTAGAAATATTGTATTCTACAATTATCTATTTGCAAAAAGAAATAGTAAAAGAAAGCAACGAGTTGAAACAATTAAAATTAGAAGAACAACACAGAAAGGAAAGTGAATAATGTCAATTAAATACTTTACTTGGTTTATGAAATCTCGTAGCAAAGTTGATACTATCAAGGGAGTTGATAAACATGAAACATACGACACAACAAGTGGAGAATTTGTTGTCTTTAAATCAAAACAATGGGAAGATAAAAATGGAAACCCTTGCTATAACTTTTGGGATATTGAAGCTGAACACCCAAGAACTGCAGTTAATTATTCTGTGAGGAAAGCATGATTTTTAATTTATTATTATACTTTGGAATATTCTTTATAGT
>Ga0209644_1000200_pt1 | contig 14478 bp, 17 predicted proteins | sample ETNvirome_2_1000_FD_184069 | JGI IMG/M metagenome (GOLD analysis project Ga0209644, IMG submission 184069) | Marine viral communities from the Pacific Ocean - ETNP_2_1000 (SPAdes) (version 2) | ecosystem: Environmental > Aquatic > Marine > Oceanic | place: Pacific Ocean | collected 2013-06-22 | reverse complement strand
CGCGCCGCATATCGACCCAGAGGTCGCGCAGGCGGGAGAGCTCGCGCGTGACCTTCCGCCGGAAATCCTTATGTATCACCCGGTCGGCGGTCACGGTCTGAGCGCCTCCCGCGCTTGTATGGCTTTATCGGTCGGGGTCCACGAGCGGCCGGCAAACGCCGACCAGCCCGGATGCACCAGGACGAGCTCCTGCGAAACGTAGCCCTTGGACGGGTATACCGAGGCGTGCCCGAAACCGCCATTCCAGCGCGTCGGGTCCGGCATGTAATCCGAGCCGACGGCCGGGGAGGCCATCATCGGGGTCGACATCCACGACAGCGGCCCGGTGCCGAACGCATTGTCGTGGAATAGCTGCGGCCGGTGGGTATGCCCGGACGTGCCGGACATTTTGAACCGCTCTAGCTGGACCTGGGCGGCGAATTTGGCGCAGCTCGTCCCGTGGGTCGCGACGTAGCTGTCGCCGTATACGACCCAGTTTTCGCGCACGTCGCGCGATCGCGCCGACGCGGTCGGGGCTAGAAACGAGGACCGGCAGACCAGATTTATCGCGTAGTCGTCGAGGCCGAAAATCTGGTCGAACGACAGCGAGGGAAAAGACGCGAGCGCCGGCGCGGTATCCGCCAGGTAATTCGCGAGGCGGTACTCGTGGTTCCCGACGACAAAGTCGATCTGCGCGCCAGGGCAAGTCGACCGCAGCCGGCCGAACAGCTCGCGCAACCAGACGCACTCATCCCAGGCCGTCATATGGAAATGGCCCGGTAGATCCCGGTGGCGGCTAAACGCTGGGAAGTCGACGCCGTCGCCGTTTATGCAAACGACGTCGGGTTGCACCATCGCGCAGACATCGAGGAACACCTCGAGCGCGAACGGGTCGCAGTAATGCGAATGCAGATCGGACGCGATTAGAATTTCCAGGTGGTCGCGCTTGTCGGCGGCGAGCAGGAAACGGTCGGCGAACCGCAGCACGTTTTCCTCGGCGAACTCGGCGACCCGTTGGTGCGTATGCAAGCGGGCCGCGCGGTTGCGGACCTTGGTCGTGGTCCGCAAGTCGGCCAGGCCAGCCGCCCGGAGAAACTCGGTGTGATTACCGAAAAAGCCGTGGACGAGCGTCTCGTCGTAATGCCCGAGCTCCTGGTATCGTTTCCGCGAGGCGGCGAACCCCCGGAACGGGTTATCGACGTGATCGTACACCCGGCGCAGGTCCTCAATAAGGGCCGCGCGGAGTTCGCGTTGCCCGTCGGGATCGCCGTGGAGCTCTTGCTGGGCCGAGCGGTGACGGGCGCGGACTTCCTCGGCGGCGGTTTTCGCGGCCTCGAGTTTCTCTTGTCGTTCGCTACGTTTCACGAGACCACCCCGCGCAGCCTAGAGCGTGCGCGCGTAAAGCTGCGTAGCCCAGCGCGTACCCCTGCTCGGCGACCAGCCATTCGTGGAACGCCATAAGGCTCCGGTCGGTTTCGCCGGCCTGCGCGATGCGGACAAACTCCAGCACGAGCTCGACGATACGGGCGTCGCGACACGTCGCGCAGCGCGCCCGCGCGGGGCGGGCAGCCTTCGCCCAGCGTGCTAGATCATCCTTCGCCAATAACGTCCCCCATAAAAACGGAACCCCGCCGAGCGGCTTCCCCACCCTCCGCCGTGTCGGTTTGCACCGATCGGGCTTGGTCCCGCCACGGCAGGGCCCCGCGTTTATTATGCCCCGCGAGGCGCTCGCAGACCAGCCCGAGCCTTGAGCGGTGAGCTGGGCGGGGTTGCGCTCTTTACGAAAGCCCGCTCGGCGTGCTAGAGTGGCCACCGCCGAAATGCGGCAGGGAATCCAGAATACGCCAGGCGGCGCAGGCCGGGGGATAAAATGACGACCGAGCTACGAGTCCGCAACCAATCGCAGCAGCTCTACGTCCGCGCGCTTTCGACAGCGTGGCGGAACGGGATCCAGCTACACGACCCGTCGCTCTGGTTGCTCCGCGACCCCGAGGCCGAGGAAAAGATGCTGCGCGACGCGGATATCCGCCACGCGATCGGCTACCGCCGGCACCTGATCGCGGGCAAGGATTGGAACCTGACACCGCGCAGCGAGCAAAACCCCCGCGCAGCGATGGCCGTACACGTCGGGACCGAGCTCCTTAGCGGCCTGCAACATTTTACCCAGGCCCGAATGAACCTGGCGCGGGCGTTCTTTAGCGGTGCGCGCTTTGGTCGCATCCACGGGCGACCGCGTACGCTGACGCTCGGCGACGGTAAGCCCCGGACCTGGTGGGTACCGACCCGAATCGAAGACCTCGACAAGAGGCTCTACCGGATCGTCCCGCAAAATGACGGCGAGACGCTAACGGCGCACTGGGAGCGGTGGAACATCGCCGCGCAGGAGTTTCGACCCGAGACACGCCTCGACGCGATCCACACGATCCGCCACGTCTATATGGACGACGGCGCGTCCCTGGGGCACGGGTCCGCGTTACGCGAGGCGATTGGATGGCACTGGTTCGCCAAAACCCACGTATTCGCAGAGTCACTACAAGCGGTCGAGCGATTCGCCCAGGGTATCGTCACCGCCAAGGTCGACGGCGTGCGCGACGCCGAGACCGGGCTACCGAACACCGAGCTAATCGACCAGTGGACGAGCGTCCTAGAGGATCTCCGCTCGAGGCACGTCCTGGTATTCGACAAGGCCGACGAGGTCGAAATAATGGGGGGCAACTCGGACGGCTGGCAACTCCTCCAGTCGATGCGCGAGGAACTCCGTTCGACAATCTACACCCTGATAATGGGGGCCAACCTAACGACCGCGGCCAACGAGGGCGGCAGCTACGCCCTAGCCGAGATCCAAGAAAACAGCACCGAGGCGCTCGTACAGTTCGACCGCGAGACATTACAGGAAACCCTGACAGACGACCTTCTGGGCTGTGTTTGGTTTTTGAACCACGCCAACCTATTGGAGCTAAATCTGACCACCTTGGATAAGCCGCGCTTCAGCATAACGCAGGAAAAGCGGCAGGACCCGCAGGAGCGCGCGAACGTGGCCTCGACTCTTAGCGGCATGGGCGTCGACTTGAGCCTGGGCGACGTGCTCGAGCAGACCGGATTTAGCAAACCCGACCCCGGCGAGGACGTTATCGCCGGCAGCGTCGCGCCGCCTGCGATGCCTGGCGGCTTCGGTTTCAAGTCGGGGGCCGCTACTTGAGCACCCGCCGCAGCGACCTCGAGCTGGGTATGTATTTCGTCGGCCGGCACGACGCAGGGATCGAGCCGTTTTTCGCCAGCGTCGAAATCAAGGCGGGCGAGCGGATCGTAAAACACCACGTCGACCCGGCCCTGATCGACAACGCCCTCGACGACCTATCGAGCTGGTGGTGGCAGCGTATGGACGCGGACGTTATCCCGCCGACCTGGCAGGGCTACCCCGACACGATCAAGGAACGCGGCCAATGAAATTAGACGCGCAGAAGTTTCTCGAGGACCTGACCGGCAGGCACGCCCGGCTGTATACCGACCTCGTCGGCGATATGGTCGTCGCCATAGCCCAGGCCGACCGGGTCAGCCTACGGGCCGCCCGCAAGGAACTCGAGCAGGTTACGACCGAGACAATGGGCGCGGCCGAGGTGCTGGGCGCGTCGATAATGCTACAAAGCGCGGCCAAGCTCCTCGCGCAGGGGGGCCAGACCATGCGCGGCGATCGGCGCTATATGCTCGCATTCGCTGACGAGCCGACCCAGACGATCCTGCCCAGGGTGACCTTCGCAGAGGCGGTGCAGGATATGGTCGACCGGGCACCGATCACCATACGCAACGCAGCCGAGCGAACGGCGCAACGTATCTCAGAGCTCTACAGCTCGGTTCGGCCGATGGTCGGATTCGCCCGGAGCGCCGAGCAAGCCGTAACCGAGCGCGCCCAAAGCCTGATCGCCGAGGCGATCCGCGAGGGTATCCCCGAGGTGGACATCGGCCGCCGGATCGTCACCGACGTTAACCTGATCCGAACGAAAACGGCGGCCTGGTCCGAGGGATACGCCCGGATGGCGTTCCGTACCAACGTGAATACCGCCGTGAGCGCCGGCCAGTTCCGCCAGGCGCGCGACCCGGATATCCGCAAGGTGATCCCGGCGTTCCGTTTCGACGCCGTCGGCGACGCCGACACGCGCGACAACCACAACAAGGCGGACGGTATTATTATGTCAGTGTCGAATACCGACTGGAGCGAGATCGCGCCGCCGCTCGGCTACAACTGTCGATGCAGCGTGGCGTTTGTGGGCGTGCCCGAGCTGCGGCGGCGGGGGCTGGTCAGGCCGAACGGCGACGTAATCGAGAGCAAGGTCCCGTCGGGCGCGTTCCCCGACGCGGGTTTCCGCCACGCCGGCCGGCCCGACCTATTCCTGGGGGATCAATGAAACGCTGGGCCGAGCTCGCGGACGACTTCCGGCGCGTCGCCTTCGCGCGTGGCGTCGAGATTGTCGCAGATGCGATTCCGGCCGACCGGGCCACGGTGTATCGTCTGCTGAACGGGGTAACCCAGCACCCTACCCGCGCCATCCGCGCAGGGGTCGAGCGGGTCGTCCGCGAGAATCAGGCCGAGGAAAAAACAGCATGACAACCATAACGCATATGGCAATGGGCTACCGAGCGACGCGAACCGATGACGCGCTAACAGTTCACCGCGTGCCGATTTTCTGCGCGTGCGAACGCGGCGAGGTGCAATTCGACGACGTCTGGATCGCGTCCGCCGTGAGCAAGGCGAAACAAAACGAGCGCGAAGGGTATTACCCACCGCTGCATATCCGGCACCACGAGGCGAGCACCGAGGCGAACGACTCAGTACGGGCGGCCGGGTATTTCTGCATCCTGGGGGCCGAGCCTATCACGTTCAAGGGGGCCAGGCGGACGGCGATCCTCGCGGATCTGGTTATCACCGACCCGGTGACCCAGAAAGAAGTCCTCGCGAAGCGCCTACCATACCGCAGCGTGGAAATTTTCGACGTCGATGATCCGGCAATAGACGGCCTCGCGTTGCTCGACCACGAGGCCCCTTTTCTCGAACTCCCTATGCTTATGGTCTCCGAGGTGGACGAACGCGCAGCGACCACCAAGCTCGGCGGGGCTGTCGCAGATGCGACATTCCGCCGCCCCTGGTCGATGGACGCGCGCACAAACGACGAACCTGTGTTAGCGTGTTTCAGGAAAGGCGCAGCCGCCCATTTACTTTTCCGCGAGGGAACCATGGCAGAAGACAAGACGACCGACGAACTGATCGCAACCGAAACAGCCGACGCGACGCGTACGGCGCAGTTCGCGGAGAACGGCGACGACCCGAAGGACAAGGAATACAAGGCCAAGGACGACGACGACAACGGCGAGGAAATGCAGGAAGTCCTCGACGTGGCCGGCGTGGTAAAGGCGATCGAGTCGGGCGAGATTAGCGTCGCCGACATGGACGCGATCCTTACGGCCATCCAATCGCAGACGGCCGAGTCGGCACCCGAGGAGGAGGAACCAGCCCCCGCGGTTACGCCGGGCGTCGAAGCGATGCGCCGCGGCAATAGCCTATCCGCCAGGTTCGCCTCGATTGCCGGGGAGAACGAGGCGCTTAAGGCGCGGCTTGATGCGCGCGACGCATCCGACCAGCGCACGAGCGACGTAGCGGCAGCCATGAAGCGGCTCGAAGGTCGCCCGCTCGGCGCGGACCTCGAGACGCGAATGGTCACGTTTCACAAAAGCCACGGCGGCGAAGCCTTCAAGGACTACGTCGACAGCATGGCAAAGACCGCCGGCGTCTGGCCTGACGACGAGGACGGCCGGGGCGAGACATTCAACGCGCAGCTCGGCAAGGTGCCCGCTGTCGCTATGCAATACCAGGACAAGGGCACCGGAGCCGTCGACCAGGCCACCCGGTATTCCCGCGAATGGGAGACCCTGCGCGGGTCTGGTTTGCGGACGTCCGAGGAACGATACGTCGCCCTTAACATGGCGAAGGATTCAGGAGCGGAGAGCTAAACAATGGGCGACAGAACAAAGACCAAAATCTACGAGACGCGCCCGAGCGCAGGCCGGGACTCTTTTCCAATCAAGGACGGCGTGACCGTTGCGCCCGGTACGCTTGTCCAGATTGATCCCGCCGCCGGGTCGCTCGACCACTGGTCCGGGGCAGGGACTTTTGCCGGCATCGTCATCGGCGGCGTCGATCGCGCAGGCGACGGGGTTCTAACGGGCGAGACCGACGACAGCCCCGACCCGCACGCTTACGTCGACACGAGCGGCGTCGTGCTTATGCACGTGGCCGTCGCTAGCGGGGATGCCGGAGGCGTTGGCGACCCGGTCTTTTGCGCTGACTCAGACGCGGCGAACCTAACGGTTGTCGATACCACCAACCCGCCTATCGGATTCGTCCTGCGATTCCGTACCGCCAGCGACATGGACGTGCAACTCTTTTCGATGGCCGAGTGGTCTATCGGCGACGCCGCTGACGGCACTAAGTGGGATAGCTAGGAGAACCAATGGCAACTGTAATTTCTAACAACGTCCTGGTAAACGGGCTCCGCACGGAGTTCGCAGATACCTACGAGGCGATTCGCAACCGCCAGGCGGACAGCCGCCTCGGTCAGATCATGGACCTAAGCATCGGCGCGACGAACCGAAACCACGATTTCGCGTACTTCGAGAGCTCCCCACATATTTCTTACTGGGAGAGGGGGGAGACGATTCCCACCGATGCTATGAGCTCGGTCCAGTTTAACGTGCCGATCTACGAGTGGGCGCGTCGGGTGCCCTGGTCTAAGCACGACCGCAAAGACGACCAGACCGATTCGCTAATGACCATGGTTAGACAATGCGCCAGCAGCGCCGCGTTACTTCCAGAACGTATGCTGTTCGACCTGCTGACCGGCAGCGCGTCGACTATGCCGGCCGTCCCGCTGGCACCCGACGGCGTTGCGATGTTCAACGCGACGGACGGGGCCGGCGGTGCCCGCTTCGGCGAGAGCGGCGGCAACATCGTCGCGGGCGACGGCGTCACCACGACGGCGCAGATTCAGACGAATTTCTACGAGTCGATCGTGCGTTGGAAGTCCTTCCAAGACGGCAAGGGGCAGCCGCTACTCGGCGACGACGTGCTCGAGCAGGGGTTCCTGATTATCCACCCGGTGGAGATCACGCAGAAAATGGAGGAGGCTTTCGAGCAGACGCGCCAAGTCGGCACCAGCGGGTCGACCCCGTCGAACGTGGTGCAGGAAGCTAACCGCACCGTCGAGCTCTGGGGGACCAACCGCCTAACCGACGTCGACGACTGGTATATCTTCCTGAAGGGCGCGCCCAAGAAGCCGACCTTCTTCCTCGATCGCGAAGGCGTACAAGAATTCTCCAGCCTCGAAGGGGATAACAACTCCGACCTGACGCGCAGCACTGGCGAGGAATACATCCAGTGGGAGACCCGCGCCGGTAGCGGGATCGCGCTCCCGTTCGGGGCCATCCAGATTACGAACTAGAAGGCCCGACATTGCGCCAGCGGGCCGCCGTTCTTCTAGGACGGCGGCCCGCTGACATAAACCCCTAGACACTCTTAGACACGGAGAAACCCCGGAATGAGTAAGCATGAATTGAAAGCCGCAGGCGACGAGCTCGTCGCCGATCTTGACGCGCACGGCGTCACGCACGAGCGCCAGGTCGCCTACTGGGTAGGCGTTACCCCCCAGTGCCCCGTCCCCCAGATTAACTGCGGGGGCTTGAACTTCCCGAAAATCAACGAGCTACTGATCCCCCGGCCAGGGTTCAAGAACGAGAAGCAGCGCGTGCCCGTTATCGGCGGCCTTGTTCGGGATATGACCGCGGACAAACTGGCCGCCCTGCGCGAGATTCTGCCGCGCCTGGTGATCCGCTTTACCGAGGACGCAGGCACCCACGAGGAGCCAGGCACGGGGAAGAACATCGGCGACGCGCATATGCGTACGCGCAAGGGCTTCGTCATTACGATACCGACCGAGGACGCGGTAAAGGACGCGAACGCCCGCGGGATCGCGATACGGCGATACGTCCACCAACCGAACGACGAACCGGCCGCGCGCTATATGTTCCTGACGCCCTGCGCCGACCAGAACGAACCCAGACGCGGCGAGGTGTATCCCGCGACCCTGGACAAGACCGGGCTGGTATGGCACGAGGCCGGCGAGCCGGATATCTTGACATAGGACCCAACCAAAAGAGCAGACCATGGCCCTAACAGTCGCAGAAGTACGAACCCAAATTACGAAAATCCTCGACCTGATCGAGACCACGAGGATCGCAGCCGACGGTCTCTGGACCGATAGCGCCGAGTACGACGACCTCGTAGCAGAGCTGGAAGGCGAATACATACCTTCCTCGGTTACGGCTTCGTTAGCGAGCTACCGGGCCGACCTTTCAAACCTGGTAACAGGTGCGCGGGTTCTGGAGTTTCTCACCCCTTGCCTGTTTGACTACGCCAAGCTACTAACCGAGGGCGCGGGCTACAGCAACGTAAACGACATTATGCGCGCCCTGTACGAGGTGCCGGTAACCGTCGAGTCGCGGGCCTTGACGTACGCGGCGGCATCGGCTGGCGGGTCGAACGTCGGGAACGGCCTCCTTAGTCGTCTGACCAAGGACGATATGGATTACGACCTGGAGGCCACAACGGTCGAGACGAAGTATCTCAGGTGCCGTTCTGACCAAAATACAGGCACAAACGAATTCGCCGAGTCCTTCGAGTGTATCGGTATCGCGTCATCGCAGGACGCGCTACTAAACAAGACGAGCGGCTCGTCGCCGCGGTACGGAAGCGGTGAAGCAGGCCGCGCCTTCATACGCAACCACCACGCCGGATCCGCCGAGGGCGGGAGCTTGCTACGGAATAGCTCGTTCTCGACCTACAGCGCAACGGCTACGCCGAAGTTCCTGGGGTGGGACCTCGTGTCGGGGACGGTGCCCTCGCAATCGACAACGGCGGCCGAAATCTATATTTCGCACCCGAACGCCAGCACCGACGCGAGCATGAAGTTCACCGCCACCGGCCGAGTCAAACAGACGCTTGACAATATGCGAATCTCACGCATCGACCATAATACGCCTTACTTCTTCCGGGTCATGGCGAAACGGGGCGCTGGCACCGCGGTCGGCGGGTCGCTCAAGATACATCTAGGGTCGACTGTGCGTACGGTGGCCGTGAGTTCGTTGCACGCCACGGAATGGACCGAGGTAGTTATCCCATTCGACAAGACTTGTTGGCCTAAAGAGTTCAACCAGGACGCTCTCGACGTCGATATCGAATGGTACGATGCGGGCAGCGGTTACCTAATCGTGGACGACGCAATCCTCGCGCCGTGGGATCTGATCGACGGCACGTATTACTTTCTCAGGCACGAGGACAACGCTCCGGTATCGTGGCTCGTGGACGACAAATTTACGGTCGCTACAACCCAGTCCGATATCGCTAAGGGGATCGTGCAGTACTGGCTCTGGAAAGCGGGCCTCGGCTACCTAAAGCCTGTAACCTCTAGCCCAGACATCGGGAACCCGGTCTAACCCATGACGGATAAAGCAACGATCTGGACAGCGGTGGTGGCGAGCTACGACGGCGACGGCCTGATAACGCTTACCAACATCCGCGACCGCAGCGCGACGTCGATTACGACGGCCACCGGCCAGGACGCGGCCCAGGCCGTTATCGACTTGTGGCCCGCGTACGCGCAGATCGCATTCGACGCAACGGACGCCCTACACCTGGAGGTCGCCAAGCGGGGTACGATCGCGATGCTCTGGGAGCGCGGCGGCTCGAGCTCGGCGATAGCCAAGGTGGAATGGGACGAGGTGTTCGGCGCGGCCGGCCTGGTCGCCCGCGTCCGAGAAACCGGGCCGCGAGGACGTCGAGGGCCAAACAGCAACAGCGGCGTACAGCAAAAATCGGAACTAACGTCTAACGGCCAGCGGGTGCGGGGATGGTCCGACACGGAGTCTCTACCTGTAAGCTATCTCCCGAGCAGGCGAACCGCCCAGGAGGGTTAGGCCATGGCTCGCGCCACGTTCAAACCCGGCGCTAAGTTCAAGCGGTGGTCGGTCGCGGTTGACGACCCCCGGCGGGCGCTAAAGCAGATCGGCGCGCTCATCGTGAGCGAATCCCAGGAGGCTTTCAAAACGCAGCAGCTCGGGAAGGACAAATGGGACGAGCGCGGCGTCCCCAACGTGTACGGCATAATTGCCGATTTCCATATGGGCAAGGCGGCCCCACCGAAACGCCGTTTCGAGTCCACGCCGGCGCTCATGGATACGGGGGCGCTTAAAAAGTCGATCGCCATGCGTGTCGTTAGCCGGCGAGTTATCGCCGTCGGGACCAAGCTCCCCTATGCGGGCGTGCTCCACAAGGGGGGCCCGATCAAGTCGCTACCGATCACCGAGTCGGTGCAAGAGCTCCTCCAGCGGTGGCTGGAGAAAAAGGGGAGCGCCTGGCGGGACGATCTCGAGTGGCTCCTATCCCCGGACTGGACCGGCGAACAGCTCGAGGGCGAAGTCTCGGCGCGGCCGATCGTTGGGATAACCAAGCGGACGATTGCCGACGTAAAGGAAATCGTCGGCGTCGAGATCATGGAGACGAAGTCGTGGAGGTAATAAATGGCCGCCGGTAGCGTCTCGCGTATCCTCCGGGCACCTGGCCGGATCGTCCTAGCACCGACGAACCTGGCGGCGGCGTATCCTTACGGGGGCACCGAAGTCGGCAAGGCCAACCAGTGCGCGCTTACAACGCTCGGAACGTCGTTCCGCGTAGAGAGCGAGGCCCTGGGCGAGGCTACGGACGTCCTCGAGGGGAACAATCATTACCTGTTTACGTGCTTCCTGCGGGGGTGGGACGACGACGCTATCCGCCTCCTGTTGGCGGACGGCTACGAGCTCGGCGCAGTAACGCAACACGCTATTTGGCACGTACCCGGCAACAAGTCGCCGGGCCAGTCGTCGGCGGGTCGCGCGGTGAAACTGCTATACGTGCCCGACGACATCATCCACGCGCCGGCCGTGCTGATATACAACGGTATCCCCGAGCTCGGCGAGGGCGCGGAGATCGCCCTTAGCCGTGCGGAGGAGTTCGGCCTGGCCTTGGGTATCGACTGTTTAAGGGATTCGAGTAGTAACGTCCTACGGATCGGTCGGTTAGCCGACCTGACACTCTGAGAAAACCATGGCCCCACCAAAACGCGCAACCGTAGAACTGACGAACGAAGCCTATGCCCGGTGGCTGCGAGCCGGGAGCCCCCAGCCGATCGCGTGGTTTCTGGCGCTCGAGGACGACAACCAGGAGCAGCTCGCGATTCTCGGCGACGAGCACGCCGCCGATATAGCGGTCGCGATCGGTTACGCGGTCGTGGACCCGAGCCTCGCCGACGCAGGGCTCGACGCGAAGGACAACCCCGAATCCGAGGAGGTGCTGTTGCGGCGTATGGCGGCCGACCTGGCGTCTAAACTGCTCCAGCAGGAAGGCCCAGCAATACGCAGCCGCCCCCCTGCGCCGACTATGGGCGGCGTAACCAAAAGACGCGAGGAGGCGGCCTTGGCGGACCAAAAGGACCGCGACGTTTGCCGCTCGTTTCTAGGCACCCCACCGGACGAGGCGACGCTGTGAACCCCTGGCAAATGGCGCAACAACTCAAGCACAAGCTCGCGGCGGCCGTCTGGTCGAGCGGGGCGGCCGACGAGGTTTTCGGCGCTCGAGGCGTCCATATATTCTCAGGGACGCCTACCGAGGAGCAGATCCCGGCCGGGTTCCCGTGGTGCATGGTGGGATTCGGGAGCGGTGACGCGGACCCGGAAAACCCGGAATTCCTGACCCAGACCTACAATATCCTGACGGCGGCCGAGGTATCGGGCGACCCGCTCGGCGAGCAGGCCCTCATAGGCGGGGCTACGGCCAACCCAGGGAAGTCCGTAGGCCGAGGGGTTGCCGAGATAGCCGAGCGCGTCCGCGCTACGGTGGGCGATCTGGTGGGCTCAGACGGGGCTAAAATCCTGGTTTCGTCGGTCTCGACGGGCAGCCCTACGCTAATCGGCACGGGCCGGCATATCGTCCTCGACGAGCTCACGGTATCGGCGCTCTGCACGTCCGCGCTACACTACGCAGCCCCGCAGCAGATAAAGCGGGCCAGCACGACCTGGACCTGGGAGGGGGCGCATTGTTCGGGGCGGTTCGACTTCAAACAATACCATTTCGGATACGCTAACTCAGCCGCCCCGGCGTCGCCTGACGATTTCGACGTAGACGTCTACACTGGCACGGCTGCAACGACAACCCACACGGTCGTCGGTAGCAAGTTCTACGGCGTTTTCGCCGAATACAGCTCCCGCAAACACTCCAGCGGCAGCTTTCAGGTCGAGGGCACGAGCGAGGCCGAGGTCGGGAGCCTGTTAGCATCGTGACGAACCGCGACGACATGGTCCTGATTCCGCGCTTCGACACGCAATACAGCGGGTCGGCCCAGCACCAGGCCCGCGAAGAACGCAGGACCGCCGCGCTAGGCAAGAAAAGGAGCGTACTACGCCGGATAGCTAAGGCCAGGGCCGCTCGGAAACTGCGACGGGCGCGGACCGCGCGGAGCGGGAGGCGCGCCGTATCGGCTGCGAAAGGTGCCCGCGGGGCGATGAAAGCCGCCTCGGCTGTCGGGAGACAAGTAGCCGGCGGCGCAGGCCGGGCCGCGGTCGCGAACCCGATCGGCGCGATTGTCGCCGCGGTGGTCGTTGCGGCGGTGGTGGCGATACGCCTCGGCACTGGCCGGTCGATGGAGAATATGGGGGCCCAGGTAAATAAAATGCTCCTGGGGGACTCGGACGAGGAGGCCCGTTCGTACATGGACACCCGGAAACGCTTCAGCGGCGACCGGCATATCGTCCGCATGATCGCGCAGGACGGGGCAAACAACAGCCAGCTAAAGTCGATCTTCGACGACATACGGGAGGCCCGCGAGGAGGAGCTAAAGGGCGCGAGCAAGTTCCTCGAGGACGATATGTTCCAGGTCAACAGCACGCTCGATATACTTATTTTGCGGGCGGCGGGTCTCTTTACTCAGGGGTGGGTGGCTGCCGGGGGTAACGAGGCTGTCGAAAAGCTCAGGCGAGCCCGAACCGACGCTATCCCGCACGGCAAACCCAGTACAGGCTCGGGTGGGTCGTCCCCTGCGACGGGTTTCGGGTGGACTACGCCCAAGTCCAAGTACAACATACACCCGAAAACCGGCACGTGGGTAAGCATCGGCGATATTCGCCGCTCAGGGGGGTTGCGGTAAGCCATGGCCGAAGAAGCAGAAGTAAAGCTAAAGCTCGATACTCGCCAAGCCAAAGGCGATCTCCGCGATCTAGCCAAGCGGGCGCAAAAGACCGGCGGCCGTATCGCCGGCGGTGTTCGTCGAGCTGTCGGTAAAGGTATGGGCGCGGTCGGACTCGGCGGCGGTATCGGCGTCGGTATGGCGGCGGTCCGCGGGGCGACGTCGTCGGGCGTCGGTGACGTGGTCGGCGAGTCTTTTAGTGCAATCGGCGCGCAGCTTAACGAGTTCTTTCTCGGCGACCTGGACGACAAAGCGCGGGCAACGCGAAAAGCCCGCGAGGAAACCATCCAGGCGTTCGGCTACCAGGCCGGGGTCGAGAACGCGATCCCAGCAGGCGCTAAAAACTTCTTCGATCAGCGCGTCGCCGAATATCGCGAGGAGGAGGAGGGGCGTTCGCGCTTCGAGGCGCATGGGGATTTCTCGGGGCCGAAAATCGACGACATTCTAAAGCGCATTATGACAGGTATAAGCGGAATGCTCGCGACGGCCGTAGATAAACTCGCCGAGGCTTTGCAGTTCTGGAAGTGACGTATGGCAGTTAACAATAAGTTTACGATTACCTACGCCACCAACGTCGCCTCCCCTGCGGCGGGCGAACAGGTAGGCGGTACCTCAGACGTCTACCAGCTCCACGGCCCCTACGTTATCGACAAGTCTTACGACGGCCTGCGCCTGGTGTTCGACGTGGTCGTCGTCGGCACGAGTTACGACGCGGACTCGAACGGCCTGCAACAACTGAGCGACGCGCTCGAGACAGCCTTTAGAAAGCGCGACCGCAGCCTGAAAATTGATATCGACGGCACCGCCTGGACCTACACGGCGGGGACTACGCTACTTAACAGCACGTCCTCGATCGCCAAGGCCGGCGACCGCGAGAGCGACATAGGGTTTAGCCGGGCCTACACAATCAATATATCGGCCGAGCTCCCCGCCGAAGAATCATCGAAAAACGGCCTGCGCGATATGGAAATGCACGTCGATTACGAAGCCGGCCGCCAGCGGATCGTTAGTATGCGCGGGGTTTATACCGCGGTGGCAGACCGGAAAGCGTCGGCGCAGTACCAACACGAAACGCACGGATTCGACAGCGTATCGGGCACCCTGCTCGACGGCATATCCGAAACCGCAGCCTGGGAGCTCGTCGACGAAGCCTTTACCGAGGATCGGAATAATGATACCT
>Ga0209644_1000196_pt1 | contig 14733 bp, 12 predicted proteins | sample ETNvirome_2_1000_FD_184069 | JGI IMG/M metagenome (GOLD analysis project Ga0209644, IMG submission 184069) | Marine viral communities from the Pacific Ocean - ETNP_2_1000 (SPAdes) (version 2) | ecosystem: Environmental > Aquatic > Marine > Oceanic | place: Pacific Ocean | collected 2013-06-22 | reverse complement strand
TGAACAGCGGCTCGCCGTCGTAGCCTTTAGTAATCGCCTCCACGTTCACCGCGTTACGGTGGATCTTCTTGTTCTGATCAAAGCGGATAAACGGGCTCACCCGGCTAGAGGGTTTGATGTCTTCCAGTTTGATCTTGTCGATCTGGCGCGCCCGCGAGGTGGCCTGCTTCGCTTTGGAGGCGTTGGCCGAGAAGCGGCTGACGAACTGCTGTAGCTCGGCAATTTGCGCTTTTTTCTTGGCGTTGTCGGCATGCTGACGCTCACGCGCAGCGGTGGCCGCCGTCATGTAGTCGTCGTAGTTACCGGGGAACAGGGTGATCTCGCCGTAATCCAGGTCGGCCATGTGGGTGCAGACGCTGTTCAGAAAGTGGCGGTCGTGGGAAATGATCACCATGGTGCTGCTGCGCGCTTTCAGAATATCTTCCAGCCAGCGGATGGTGTTGATGTCCAGGTGGTTGGTAGGTTCGTCCAGCAGCAGTACGTCCGGGTCGGAGAACAGTGCCTGGGCCAGCAGCACGCGCAGTTTCCAGCCGGGAGCGACTTCGCTCATGGGGCCGGTGTGCTGTTCGATGGGAATACCCAGGCCAAGCAGCAGCTCGCCCGCGCGGGACTCGGCGGTGTAGCCATCCAGCTCAGCAAAGCGAACTTCTAAATCCGCTACGGCCATGCCGTCTTCTTCACTCATCTCAGGTAGCGAGTAGATGCGCTCGCGCTCGGCGGCCACTTTCCATAGCTCGGCGTTGCCCATGATGACGGTGTCGATCACCCGCTCGTTCTCATAGGCAAACTGGTCCTGACGCAGCTTGCCCAGCCGCGTACTGCTGTCCAGCATCACCTGACCTGAAGAGGGCTCCAGCTCGCCGCCGAGGATTTTCATGAAGGTGGACTTACCGCAGCCGTTGGCGCCAATCAAACCGTAGCGATGGCCGTTATTGAACTTGACGGAAACATTTTCGAACAGGGGCTTGGCCCCAAACTGCATGGTGATGTTGGCGGTGGCGATCAAGATAGAGACCCTGGTTGGCGACATAGCCCTGATGGAGGAGCGACATGCGTGCAAAAGCACGCGATTCTACGCGCCTTTGGGCGGCGTTACATCTCCCCGGCGCGTTTCCGGTCATCAGGCGTTTGGCGGCTGGGCGGGCATTTCCAGTAGAAAGCGTTCGCCATCAAGTGCTTGGCGAAGTCGCGTGGCCAGGATATCGACAATCGCAGGATGCTCGCCCACCAGCGCCGTCGGCCGCACCCGCAGGCCTGGGTGGCGCTGTTCGGCGGCGGCGCAAATCTCGGCAATGTCGCCACCTTCCCCGGCATGGCGACCAGGCGAGAGAAACAGCATGGCCAGCACCACGTGGCCGCTGCTGAATTCGGGAGTATCCAGCAGGCGCTCCAATAGCGGCTCGTTAAAGCGGTACTCGTCGCCGTCACGTCGCTCCATAGAGGCCGCCGCCACGCAGCGCACGTCATCGGCCAGAAGCGCGCTGAGCTGCCCCGCCAAGCGGTTGCGTACGGCAGTGACTTCCGGCAGCGGGCTGCCGTGGTCTACCAGTGTCACCCTGGCCGCCTGCCGATCGGGCAACTGCGCGCGCACGTGATCGGCCAGCAGAGCGGCCAGGCGCAGGTCGTTATTCCCCAGCTCATCCACCAGCGGCTGCGCAACCCGCACCGACACGTTAAGGAAGCGTGCCTGCAACGCGGCCATTCGCTCCGGCAAATACCCCGTTAGCGCTTTACTGGGGCCGAAGAAAAACGGCAGCACGATAATCTCGGTGGCGCCTGCCTCGGCGCTGCGTTCGGCGGCGGGGCCTAACGTAATGGCGGGAATGCCGTCGACCTCTTCAGCGGGGATTTTATTGGAGTGCAACAGCGAGGCCGCCTGAACAGTCTCCCCTAGCGTCTCGCTCAACGCTGCCGCCACGCGGCGCAGGCTGTGGGTTGCCTGAGGCCGCAGAGAGCCGTTATCGACCAGAAAAATAGCGCGCATCGCGTTCATCCTTTTCAATCGGAGCGTTAATGAGCCGCCAGTACGTCTGCCGCCGCCACGGGAATGGCCGCGTGGCGACACAGGTCGAGTACATAGCGGTCGCGGGCGTAGAGGCCGTCGCTGCTCAGTGAGAGGTAGCCTCGACGGTCGTCGTGATGCACATCCACGCCCGCGTCATAGAGCACCACGTCTGGCTGGTAAATCAATCGTATAACCCGGATGATGAACCACCGTTAACGCCATGCGCGTGCAGCCACTTTGGTCACAAATGTAGATCGCTTATGTTGCTTGATACCACGACGTTAAACCAGCAAAGAAACTTCTTCGACGGCCATGCGGATATCTGGCTTTTTGGCTACGGTTCGCTGATCTGGAAAGCCGATTTTGACTATTTAGAGCGCCGGCCTGCAGCGATTACCGGCTGGGCGCGGCGCTTCTGGCAGGGCTCCCACGACCACCGCGGCACGCCGGACGCGCCGGGGCGAGTGGCGACGCTGATTCGTGCCGAAGGTGCGGTGTGTCACGGCATGGCCTACCGCATCACCCCAGAGGTGCTCGCACCGTTGGATGTGCGGGAGAAAAACGGCTACCTGCGGGAAAAAGTCACGCTGACGTTTTTGGATGAAACGGGTAACCCTGACGCCGACCAAGCGCCTAGCGAGGGGCTGATTTATCTGGCCAGCGAAGACAACCCGGCGTTTTTAGGCGATGCCCCGCTGGCCGATATCGCTCAGCAAATAGCCCAGGCCCATGGCCCCAGCGGCCCCAACAGCGCTTACTTGCTGAACCTAGCCCAAGCGCTGCGCGAGTTGGGCACCGAAGATGCGCATATTTTTGCCCTGGAAGCGCAGCTACAGCGCTACCAGTAGCGCGGATAGCGGCGGTGGCGCGCCAGGTTATTGACCAGAATCGCCACCACCAGCATGACGATGCAGCCTGCGCCAATGGGGATCAGCGGATACCACCAGCCCAACTGATGCACGCTGGCACCGCCTGCCACGGCAATCAGCGCAGCGGCAGCCCCTGGCGGGTGAACGGTATGGGTAAGCTGCATGACCAAAATGGAGAGCGACACCGCCAACGCCATGGAAAGCGGCGTGGCCCCCAACAGTTGGTAGCAGCCCACGCCCACACAGGCAGAGAGCACGCTGCCAAACAGCACATGGCTGGGCTGGGCAAAAGGGCTTTCCGGGGCGGCGTAAATCAGCACCGAGGTTGCTCCGAACGAGCCCACGATCAACAGCTGCTGGGAGAGCCACTCGGCACTTAGCCAGCAAATCAGCGCCATGCCAGTAAAGGCACCCAGCCACGACCAGCAGGCATCTCGCCAGCCTACCCGGGGGCGCGGCGTTCGTTCTCCGCGCATCTTGCCAAGATACGTTTTCATCGCACTCGCCTTTGCACAAAAAGAGTGCAAATGATGACAAAATGCACCAAAGAAGCAAATGACAATGCGTCATATGCTCATGAAACTCGCTCAAGGACGACCAGCATGCCACTACCGACTCCCTCGCTCACCATTGCTCCTTCCAGCCTATTGCTAGCGGTAGTGGCTGCCGTGGGCATGGCCACTATCGGCGTGATCTCGCGCATCACCGGGCTGAATGCAGAGAGCATTACCTTCTACCGGCTGGGGCTGGGGGCGCTGTTTTTGCTCGGCTATTTACTGCTGACAAAACGCCATGCAGGGCTCACTACACTGCCAGGGCGGCAGGTGGTGATTAGCGGTAGTTTGCTGGCGGCGTTCATCCTGTTTTACGTGCAGGCGATGAACTACACCCAAATGGCCAACGCCATTTTGATGGTGTATCTCGCGCCGATTGTGGCGGCTATCGCGGCCCATGCGCTATTTAACGAACGGCTTGCAGCGGCGCAAGTTTCGCTCATTGGTTTGGCGCTGTTTGGGTTCGCGATGATGCAGGAGTTTCGGCTCAACCTGGACGATCAGCAGGACGTGATTGGCATGGGTTTTGGCTTAGCGGCCATGCTAGCTTACAGCGGTTTTATCCTGACAAACCGCCGATTGCCGCGCCACTTGGATGACCGCACCTGCGCCTTCTGGCAGTTGGCGGTCGGGGCGCTGGTGATCTTGCCGTTTGCGCTATGGCAGCCAGCAGGGCTAACCGCCAGCGCATGGCAAGTACCGTGGTTGTTAGCTGCAGGCCTTGTGCCCGGTTTTTTGGCGCTGCTGTGTGCGGTGATGGCGATTAACCGCCTGCCCACCGCGCTATACGGCACGCTGGCTTACTGTGAGCCGGTGGCGGTGGTGATTTTTGGCTGGAGCCTGTTTGGCGAAGCGCTTTCGCCTTTGCAGTTAAGCGGCTGTGGGCTAGTGATCGCCTGCGGCGTTGCGCAAGCGTGGGTCGGTGGTCGGGGCGCTACATCATCAGCCACGACAGGATAAACAGCCCAATCAGCGTGCGGAAAATGCCGCCAATGATGGAGCCACGCAGAAACGCACGCAGCCCGCCCCATAGCACCAGCAGGCCAATCAGCAGTATGGCTAGGCTTAAAAACGAGTCATTAATCCCCAGCGAACGCGTCAGCCCGCCGATAAAGTCATCAAAGGCACCAAAGAAGTTGGTGAAGAGCCCCACCAAAAACTCCACCACGACGCGAATGGCGTCGCCTATCGCCTCGCCGATGCCCTCAAAAAATCCGTTTGCCTGCATGCGCGTTGTCCATTGCTTGAAGATAATTGATCGAAAATAGCGAGTTGAAGATAGCTCGTTGAAGATAGCTCGTTGAAGATAGCGGGCATTGTGTGTGAAAACACGCAAACTGGCAAAGCCACGCGATTGAGCGGCTTCCACTTTTCGCCTATTTCCTTTTTAGCACTGCCGCGTTACAACGTTAAGTACGCATTTGCGGGAGAGACTGGTACACGACACCAGCGCCGAAGGAGCAACGACCCCGGAAACTCTCAGGCCAACGGACCGCAACGGCTAACGTTTTTACCATTATGTTCCGAAGAGCGGTTGATGACTGCGTCACTCAGCCCACCGAAGGAGCAAGCGCCACCTCATCGGCGTGAATCTCTCAGGTTCCATGACGGAAGGGGCACGCCTAGCAAACATGTTTGCTGGGGGTATCGCCCGACGCTCATACAATCTGTGGAGAGACTCATGCAACGCATTGCAATTATTGGCGGTGGTATTACCGGTATTACCAGCGCCTACGCCCTTGTGAAACGCGGCTTTAACGTCACTGTGTTTGAAAAGCATCGCTACGCCGCCATGGAAACCTCGTTTGCCAACGGTGGCCAGCTTTCCGCTTCAAACGCTGAAGTATGGAACCACTGGCCTACGGTCATCAAAGGCCTGCGCTGGATGCTGAAAAACGACGCCCCGCTGCTCGTCAACCCTCGCCCTACTTGGCACAAGCTGAGCTGGTTTGCGGAATTTATCGCCGCCATTCCCCGCTATGCCGACAACACCACCGAAACAACGCGCCTCGCCATTGCCGCCAGGGAGCATCTGTTTCAGTGGGCGCGAGACGAGCAGATCGATTTTGACCTGAAACAGAAAGGCATTCTGCATATCTACCGCGATAAAGTGGGCTACGAGCATGCCGCTAAGGTCTCACAGCTTCTGCACCAAGGCGGGCTTGAGCGCCGTGCCGTGACCCCGGAGGAAATGCGCGCCATCGAACCCACGCTGGCGGGTAGCTATTACGGCGGCTTCTTTACCGAAAGCGATGCCACCGGGGATATTCACAAATACACCAACGGCCTCGCCAAGGCCGCGGCTAAACGCGGCGTGAAGCTGAACTACGGCCATCAGGTGACCAACCTGGGTGCGGATGAAAACAGTGCCTGGGTCAGCGCTTCAATCGACGGGGAAGAAATACGCCAAAGCTTTGATAGCGTGGTGGTGTGTGCCGGGGTCGGCAGTCGTGCCATCGCCGCCAAGTTGGGCGACCGCGTCAACATCTACCCGGTCAAAGGCTACTCCATCACCGTACAGCTGAACGACGAAGCCTCACAGCAGGCCGCGCCGACGGTGAGCTTGCTGGATGACGAAACCAAGCTGGTGACCAGCCGCCTAGGGAATGACCGCTTCCGCGTGGCTGGTACCGCTGAGTTTAACGGCGCGAACCGCGACATTCGCAATGATCGGATTCAGCCGCTGGTGCGCTGGGTAGAGCAGTGCTTCCCCGGCGTCAGCACCCAGCGAGTGGTGCCTTGGGCGGGCCTGCGCCCGATGATGCCGAACATGCTGCCCAAAGTCGGCCCCGGCAAATTGCCGACCGTTTTCTACAACACGGGCCACGGCCACCTGGGCTGGACGCTTTCTGCGATTACCGCTGAAATGCTCGCGGATGCGGTGGATAACTCCGCCACCGCCTCTTTCGCCGCCACACCCGCTAAAAACTGATCAACGATAAAGGGGCCGCTTGGCCCCTTATCCTCACCTTTGCTCTTGCCGCGCAGTGAACGGCTGTCTGGCGATGCTATGGCATCAGCTGTGACTGCTTTCACCACCAGAAGACGCCACCCACAGCCTGTAGAGTGCTGGCGTAAAGAAAAACGACACCAACGTAGCCAAGAGTAATCCAAACCCGACGGTTTGCGCGAAGGGGGGCCATAGCCCCCCAACCGCCAACATGAGCGGGATCAACCCGGCAAAGGTGGTGATGGTGGTCGATGCGATGTGCCGACTCGTGGGGCCGCTGATGACCGCGAGCATCGCGTCTATATCGCCTTGCCGGGCGGCCGGATCATCATCAAAGGCGGCAATAATAATGATGGTGGCGTTAATGGCGACACCGACCAATCCCATAATGCCGACGATAATCACGAAGCCAAACGCATGACCACTCATCAGCAGCGCCACAATCCCCATGCCCATGGCCTGTGCTCCAGCGATAAAGACAATGGCGGCGCGGCGGAAGGAGTTAAACGCCAGCACCACCGTAGCCACCATGGCAATCACCAGCAGCACCACCGAGGCGAGTAGTTTACCGACGGCCTCATCACGCTCAGCGGCCTCGCCCCCTGTTTCAATACGGTATCCAGCGGGCAACGTCAGCTCACCGTTCTCAAGCGCTGCCTGAAGCTTGGCATCTAACTGCGCCATGGATACGGCCGGTAGCGCATCCGCCACTAAATAGCCTTGCACCAGCTGCACTCGCTCGGCATTTCGTCGGGTAATCACACTCCATGAAGGGGCAAGATAGCTTTCAGCAACAGCCGCTAACGGTAAGCCTTCAGCCACTTGGTCACTCACCAAACGCAGTGCAGCTAGCTGCTCGGCATCAGTACGCCACCCATCAGCATAACGCACACGTATCGGTAGTTGTTGTGTATCTTCCAACAACATACCGGCAGGCTGGCCGGAGAGGGCAGCACCTACCTGTTCCGCCAGGCTCTGCGTCGTCAGCCCTGCATCGCTCAATGCGGTGTGGTCGACATCAAGCACTAGCCGAGGCAAATCACGCTGCATCCCTGCGCGCACGTGGGTTACCTGGGGAAGCTGGTGCATCAGGCCCGCTAGCTCCAGGCCCAGGGAGGAGAGCACCTCCAGATCATCGCCATACACGCGAAGCTCAATGGGCGCTTTAAAAGGCGAGCCTTGCTCGTATTTGCGCACAACGCTTTGGGCTTGAGGAAAGCGCTTATCCAAAGATTGCTGCAGCCCCGGCACCTGTTGATTGGTGGCCTCTAACGATACCGTATCGACGATCAGGTGAAGGAAGGCGGGGTTGTTATCTTCATTAGTTAACACGTTGTAATACATCATCGGCGCACTTTCGCCGATAAACGACGAGACACGCACTACACCCGGCAGCTCGCGCACCATGCTCTCTACTTCGTGGGCCAGCGCTTCTGTCTTGGCGATACTACTGGCGGCGGGCAAGCGCACTTCAATGTGGAACTGGTCGCGGTCGGCGAGAGGGAAGAACGCTACGTCTAGCGTTGGCATCAGCGCTATTCCACCTACCGGCACACAGAGGGTGATCACCATCGCCGCCACGGGGTGGCGCAGTGTGCTGCGAATCGTGCCGCGAAACGCCCGCTTCATTATATTATCCCGCGGGGCAGGCGGTTTAGCGGCTACCTTGGCCAGCAGCATGGGCGAAAGCGCAGGCACCAGCAGCAGCGAAATCAGATAAGAGCTGACCAGCGCCACCATGACCGCCATGGCGAGCGGCCCGACGAACTCACCGGCGGGGCCTGGCATCAGCACGATGGGCATAAACGCCAAAATGGTCGTGAGCGTACTGGCGAGCAGCGGTACCGCCAAATGGCGCAACGCATCCCGAGTCGCGGCCAGCGCTGAATCCCCCTGAAGAAAGCGCTCACGCAGGGCATTGGTCATCACAATGGCGTTATCCACCATCAGCCCCAATGCGACAATAATACCGATGATGCTCATCTGGTGGATTTCCATCCCCAGCGGCTTGAACAGCGCCAGGGTGAGCAGCGTCGTCGCCGGAATGGCCAGCCCTACGGTGAGCGCAGAGCGCCAGCCCACCGTGAGAAATAGAATCGCGACCACCAGTACCAGGCCCATCAGTAGGCTAATCGCTACATCACTGAGGCGCTGGTTGGTATAGCTGGCCTGCTCAAAGACTTCTTCTACCGCCAGCCCTATCGGCAGTTCATCGTCAAACGCCGCTAGTTGCGCCTGGGCACGCTCAACCCACACATCGATACGCTGGCCCGGCACCATACGAGCACCTACAAATACGGCCCGCTCACCGTTTAGCAGCGCCACCGCGCTGGGTGGGTCTTGAACGCCACGGCGCAGCTCGGCAATTTCTCCTAGCTTGACGCTCTGGCCCTGCTGGGTGGTGACGTTGATCTCTCGCAGCCGGTCAAGCGCATCAAACTCGCCGCTCAAGCCCACCGTTAGCCGATGCCCCTGTGTGACCACCTCGCCAGCCGTACGGCGGCCGTCGCTCGCCTCAATGGCCCCGGCAAGCTGACCAACCGAGAGTCCTAACGCATTCAGTTCCAGCGGGTCTACCATCACCTCGACCTGCTCACCGGCGACGCCAAAACGGTGGGTATATTCGGTGCCCGCCACCTGCCGTAACTGATCTTCTAGGCGTTCGGCATAGCGCTCCATCAGCTGTGGATTGGGAGGGGTATCCAGCGTCCAGCGCAGCGCGGCCACAATACTGAACGCATAGCCACGGTCATCCAACAACTCCGGCGTTTGCACGCCTTCCGGTAGCGAGGGCGCTACATCGCTGAGCTTATCGCGCACGCGGCTCCACACCGGCGTGACATTGGTCACCGCGTCGCTCAGTTCCAGGCTGAGCACGGCAATGCCTTGCCGCGAGGTAGATTCCAGCACATCAATCTCAGCAATGGTGCGTAGCTCCTGTTCGATAGGACGCGCGACCAAGGCTTCGATTTGTTCGGGAGTCGCCCCTGGGTACGGTGCCAGCACGGTGGCAATGCGTGCGACAAGGTGTGGGTCTTCCGCCCTGGGAAGGGTTTGATACGGCGGGAAACCGCAACAATTCGGCAAGGGTTAGAGCAGCTCCCCGACACCCACGACGCGGTACGCCAATCGCTCATTGAGGTAGGCATCGGCATGGTGCGCTTTTTACTGGAGCCCCATGTATTGGCGGTCGAACGGGTGATGAGTCAGCAGGGCGAGCAGCACCCCAAGCTGTTACAGGCTTTTTTTGAGGCTGGCCCCTGGGCTATTAGCCAGTGGCTGCGGGAAAAACTGGAAGGACTGGCCAGCGCAGGCCACCTCACCCTGCCCGCCCCCGCGCTAGCTGCCGATCAACTCTGCAGCATGTGGCAGGGGATGCTGACCAAAGAAGTTCGTATGGGCGTACGCCCACCGCCCACGGATGACGAGCTAAAGCGCCAGATCACCAGCGCTGTAGACGTGTTTTTAATGGCGTATGGGCGGCGCTGATGCCCATTAAAAAGCCCCGCATTCGCGAGGCTTTGGTGACTGCTTAAAACAGCGATAGCGCGTTAGCGGTTTACACCCCCACCGGCCCACCATCACGTTTCTGAATCACCACGGTAGCCGCACGCGGGCGTACTTGACCACTCGCCGCCGCAGTGGCGTCTTGCACCAACGCATTAGCATCCGCTGGCCAATTGCCGGGGTGCTGGATGTTGATGAACAGCGCGGTTTTATCCGGCGTGGCAAAGATGCCGGTAACTTCACAGCCGTTCGGGCCCACCGCAAAGCGTTTGAGCTGTTGCTGGTTGCTACTGTTGATCACCGGCCCCGTACCGCGAATATCCTCTAACCCTTGGGGCACCACGGCAAGTAGCTGGTCGTTGGTGTGCTCGGTAACGCCTTCATAGCCGTTGTCGGTCTGAATCCAGAGAATGCCTTGGCCGTCTTCACGCTCGTCGAACCACAGGCCATCGGGGCTGGCAAACTGGTTCATCTCGTTTAGCCCGGAGTGGTTATCGGCGTCATCGGCAGCTGCGCCAAACACAAACACCTCCCAGGTGAAGGCGTTGGGCAAGCGGCTCTCCCGCCAACGAATCACGTGCCCGGCCTCGTTATTGGCGCGGGGGTTCGCGGCGTTCGCAGGGGCGGTAGCGAAGCCAACGCCCGGCTGGGCAAGCTCGCTTCCGTCGTTGGTGAAGGTGGCATCGCTGCCCTCTTCACTGCGCTGGGTGTTATTGGTGAGCGTGAGATACACCTCACCCGAGGCCGGGTCTACCGTGGCCCACTCGGGGCGGTCCATTGGCGTGGCGCCCATTAGATCAGCAGCATCGCAGGTGTTGATGATGATGCCTGCCAAGTCGTTCTCGGCTAGGCCAAGCGCAGCGGCCAACATGCGGCCATCCTGTGTCTTAGCATTCGGCGTTAAGGGCAGCCACTCGCCGCTGCCATCGGCATGGAAGCGGGCGACGTAGAGCGTGCCGTTATCCATATATTTACTGCCAATGGCGAGGCGGTCGTACTCTGCGCCGGGGCGGTTGGCATCGGCGGGATCCCAGGCGGCATCAGAGACGTACTTATAGACATACTCGTTACGGGCATCGTGGCCTGAATAGTAAACGATGGGCTTGCCCGCTTCTAATTTGCCCAGCCAGCACCCTTCATGACGAAAACGCCCCAGCGCCGTACGCTTCACCGCACGAGCACCGCTGTAAGGGTCGACTTCTACTTGGTAGCCGAAGGTACGTGCCTCGTTGCGGTAGTCATCTTCGGCACGCTCACCGCGTGGAGTGATGTCAAAGCGCGCAAACTCACCGTTCTGCTCGGTGGCGTCGCCCGCTGAGGTATCCCAGCCATAGCGGCTTTTATCCGTAGGAATACCGATGCGCGCATCATCTTGGAAGCGCTCGCCACGGTTGACGAAGATATCGGGCCAGTTCTCTTCACAGGCGATATAGGTGCCCCAGGGCGTCACGCCGTTACCGCAGTTGTTGTTGGTGCCGCGGGTTTGCGTGCCGTCAGGGGAGAACTGGGTTTTTACGTAGTCGCTACCCGCCACGGGGCCGGCAAGATCCATCACCGTGGCGCTGGTGAGGCGGCGGTTATAGGGCGAGTTGGCAACATGAGACCACTGGCCGCTGGCGTCTTTCTCTACTTCGACGATCGTCACGCCATGGGCGTTGATTTCAGTGCGTGACTCGTCCGCTGGGCGCGCGCCCGCTTCGGCATTGGTCGGCCCACCTTGGGGTGCCCATAGCGCTGCTTGGTCGATGTACTCGTTATTTAGCGCCAGCACAAAACGGCGCGAGGCGTTATCCGCATCCAGGGCAAAACCGGCCATGCCGTCGTGGTGCATGCCTACGCTCATCGCTTGGCGCTCGGGCGTCATGGGCTGGTCGGCCTGCCACTCCTGGCCTGCCTGCAGCGGCGTGCCCCAGGGCACTAACACTTGAGCCACGTATCCTTCCGGCACAACGATGGCGTCGGTACGAGAACCACGCACCGCTTCAAACGCGAGGGTTAGTGGCGTCTTCGCCTGTTCGCCTGCGAGTGCTTGAGCCGCACCGCCAAACCCCAGCATAGAAGCCGCCGCCAACCCCAGGCCGCCCCGCATTACGTCGCGCCGGGAGACGTGCTGAGCCAGTACCTCGGCAAATGGCTGGTTATGGCTGTGGTTAAACAAGCGGTGATCTTCGATTTCCTTGCTCATGGAGCCCCTCGTAGTCATGGACATGGTCATAACGGTTTTTTGAAGAGGCTAGTAGCGCAAAATGAAATATGTATGACGGGTAAGCGACTTTTTAATGACGGTTCGATGGCAGGCGCTATATGAATAATGCTGCGGATAAGCTCATCAGCCACCATGCGTCACTACGCTCTCCTTAATTATGCCAGTCAATAAGCCTGCATGGCTTTCAACCCAGGCTATCGCTAAGATTCATAGTGAGCCATCAAGCGCTTTCAAGTAGTTGTGTTAAAAATTAATTCCCCAAAGGATGGACTCTATGCGCGATGAAGAGAAATACACCAACACCGAGGAGCAGCTGCTCTATCTTCAAAAGTTACTAGACGAAGAAGATACCGCTGCCTTAAACGAGCTGTTTAATGAGCTCGATATTTTAGCGATTGCGCGCACTCTTGAGTCTTTTCCCGCCAAAACCCGTGATCGATTGTGGGAGTATATTCCGGAGGCACTGCTTGGCGAGGTGCTGGCCGAAGTCGATGAGGACATCCGTGCCGATTACATCGAAGACCTGACCGCCAGCGACGTTGAGCAGATCGTGAAGGGCCTAGACGCCCAGGAAGTCGCCGAAGTTCTCGATGTTGCTGACGAAGAGATCAAAACCACCGTCTACGCCAGTCTAGACCAGGAGATCCGCGCCCAGGTCGAGAACCTCTATACCTATGAAGAGGACATGGTTGGCCGCTACATGGACCCGGAAACGGTCAATGTGAAGCAGGGCGTGTCGCTGGAAGCCGTGCAGCGTTACATCCGTATTCACCACCTGCTGGACGATGACTCTCAGCAGATCATGATCACCGACAAGGACAAGCGCCTGCTGGGCACCCTGACGCTGATCGACTTGGTCAAACAGCCCCAGGAGAGCACCGTGGACGAGTTCATGGACGATGCTCCCTACACGCTCAACGACCAGATGAAAGTCAGCGAAGCCGCCGCCCTGCTGCGCTCCAAGGAGCTGCCCTTCGTGCCGGTGTGTAACAGCGACGGGCTACTGGTAGGCCAGCTGAACGCCGCCGACGTACTGGAAATTACCCAAGACGATGCCGACATGACCTTGAAACACATGTCCGGCGTGAGCGACGAAGAGGAAGTGTTCACCCCGATTTTGCGCAGTGCCAAGAGCCGCGGCATTTGGCTTGGTATCAACCTATTAACCGCCTTTCTAGCCGCCTTTGTGATCGGTCAGTTTGAAGCGGTGCTGGATCAAATTGTAGCGCTCGCTATCCTCATGCCGGTGGTCGCTAGCATGGGCGGGATTGCTGGCAGCCAGACGCTAACGGTGGTCATTCGCGGCTTAGCGCTTGGGCAAATCGCCGGTAACAACAAGCAGTGGCTCTACAACAAAGAGCTGTGGGTGGGCATGCTGAACGGCTTGGTATGGGCGCTGGTGGTCGGCGGTATTTCCTACCTGTGGTTTAGCGACCCGCTCATTACTCTGGTCATCACGCTGGCGATTTTTATCAACATGAGCCTCGCCAATATGTCTGGTGTACTGATCCCCTTGGTACTCAAAAGGCTGCAAATTGACCCTGCTCTATCCGGCGCGGTGATCCTGACCACCGTTACGGATGTCGTTGGCTTTCTATCGTTCTTGGGGCTGGCGACGCTGATTATTTTGTGATCAACGTGATGACAAGGCGCGGCTGCCTTTCTATTCGCCCGCTAACTTTTATCTAATGCTATGCTGTTGTGCCCCGCCTCTGCGGGGCTTTTTATGTCGGTCGCTTTTGAACACTTTGAGAGACTCCCATGCTCCCGGATTACTCCCTTATCGCCTGGCTGTTGATTATCTTTTCTGTCTACCTCACCGGCGTCTCTAAAGGGGGCTTTGCAGGCGGCTTTGGCACGCTCTCGGTGCCGTTGATGGCGCTGGCGATTAGCCCGACCCAGGCAGCCGGGCTGCTGCTGCCGCTATTGCTGGTGATGGATGCATTTGCCGTCAAAGCGTGGTGGGGTAAGCACGATAGCGCGGAGGTATGGCGCTTTGTGCCGGGGCTGTTTATTGGAGTGACGGTGGGCACTTTGCTGTTTGGCAGCCTGAGCGAGCAGGGCGTGCGGCTGGTGCTGGGCATTCTCTCGGTCGTGTTTGCGGCCTATATGCTGCTCAAGCCCGTGGCGAAAAAACCCATTTCCACCTACTGGGCACTGCCCGCCTCTAGTGTGTGCGGCTTTACCAGCTTCATTGCCCACGCGGGCGCGCCACCGATGAACATGTACCTGATGCCGCGCAAGCTCACGAAAGAGACCTTTATTGCCACCTGTACGGTGACCTACGCGGTGGTAAACACTATCAAACTAGGCCCGTATATGTGGCTAGGCGAAGTCAACATGACCAGCGCCTGGGCCTCGCTGCTGCTTGTGCCCGTTGCTTGGATCGGGGTGCGTAACGGCCTCTGGCTACAGAGTCGCGTCAATGAAAAGCTGTTTTACCGCTTAGTCATTCTGGCCATGTTCTTAGTGGGGATTAACTTGGTGTGGCAGGCCGTGAGTTAGCCCCCTATTAGTGACTGCTCCCCGCCCTAAGCGCTGACGCGCCACGGGCGAGGCTTCCCACTTCTCAGGCAGCTGCCGACGATGTGCCGGACTTACGCAAGCCTCCATGGGCAGAGACGGACAGCCCTTCCGCCTTC
>Ga0209644_1000195_pt1 | contig 14822 bp, 22 predicted proteins | sample ETNvirome_2_1000_FD_184069 | JGI IMG/M metagenome (GOLD analysis project Ga0209644, IMG submission 184069) | Marine viral communities from the Pacific Ocean - ETNP_2_1000 (SPAdes) (version 2) | ecosystem: Environmental > Aquatic > Marine > Oceanic | place: Pacific Ocean | collected 2013-06-22 | reverse complement strand
TACTTCATTTTCAGCTACTAGAACTGGTACGGGGTCAGCTGTCTCTAATCAGCCAAGCACTAGTAATGGCCTAGCCTCACAAATATTATTTGAAACTGGTAAAGGGGATGAATGGAGAATTACACGGCTTTATTTAGCATTTAATGTTTCAGCTTATGCAACAGGATATGCAATTACAAATTTAAAACTATATTATACACCTACTCTAACTACAACAACTAGTTTTAAAATTGCAGTTATAAAATCTACTGCCCAAGGGGATGCTAATGCAGATTTAGCAACTAGTGATTATTATACTCCTTTAGATTATGGTGTAGATTATGCTGATAATGATGGAACAGATATTTGGGCTGATAGTTCCTCATTAAGTTATTTTGATTTAAATTCAACAGCTATTACGGCTTTTAGTAACAGTTATATTAAATTAGCAATTGTAGAATATACACATGATTATAGCAATGCTGCACCTACATTTGCTACAGATTGGAAAGCACAGTGGAATCCAAATTCATCTGTACCTTATTTAAGTTTTACAGCAACTGCTACAGGATGGGATTATGGAGATATAAATGGAATTACTTCTCCTTCAGATGAACTTAATGCTCTGGCGTACACAGATATAGCGTATGTAAACAACATACCATTTACCCCATAAGTAAAAAATATTAAAACTACGTAATAATAAATATAACACCTATATAAAATACACCCGGCCCGGGTAAGGGCATAACCAATTATTAATTAAAACCAAAACCAATGACGTTTTATTACCAGACTAGTTCGTGGAATAGTCAACCACAAATTTCCGAAGAAACCATTAACCTTTGGAAGCATCTTTCAGAAAAGAAAAGCTGGAGGATAGTTCAATTACCCAATGGATTTTATCAAACCGAGTACCAAAGCCTTGAAAAAGAAGAAACTTGGCACGACGTAACCCGAAGAGAAACTATAGAAGGGGCAGAACAAGCTATTGATTCATCAGTAGAACACTATGCTAAGAAAATGGATTTCTTAAAAGGACCAAAAGTCGTGAAAACCTTTAAATAAGAATTCAATCAAATTAAATTTAATTAAATTATGTCAGACTTAATAGTCAAAAATCTTAGTTTTGGTAACGAAGCTAAAGATCAAGTATTTAAAGGAATAGAAAAACTCACTAAAGCTGTTAGTTCCACTTTAGGGGCTAGCGGCAAGTGTGTTATAATGGAAGATAGTAGTGGTAACCCAATAATAACTAAAGACGGGGTGACTGTTGCTGATTCTATAGTCTTAAGAAATCCTATAGAAAATATGGGTGCAACTTTATTAAAAGAAGCTGCGCGTAAAACAGTAAGAGAAGCTGGCGATGGTACAACAACTGCAACTTTATTAGCATATGCAATATTAGAAGAAGCATATAAACTAGAAGATAAACTTTCCATAAGAGAAATAAAAGATGGAATAAATAATGCAGTAAAAAAAGTAATTGATTACTTAAAAGATATTAGTGTACCGGTAAAAGATAATATGATAGATCAAATCGCCACTATATCTACTAACAATGATAAGGAATTAGGGAAGCTGATAGCAGATGCTTTCCGATCAGTTGGAGAAACTGGAATAGTAATGATGGAATCCTCTGCATTGGGGGCAACAGAAGTTGAAATGGTTGAAGGAGTAGAATATGAAAAAGGATATGCCCATGCTAATTTAATTAACAACAAAGAAAAAAATACAGTAGAACTAGATAATACTCTAGTTTTAATAATGGAATCTAAAGTGGATTCTATTAGGCAAATTCAACCTGTATTAGAATATATAATAAAGGGTAATAAATCTCTACTAATTATAGGAGAAATTGATACCCCTGTATTATCTGCTTTAGTAATGAATAAAATGAAAGGAAATATAAAAGTAAATGTTATAGATCCTCCAGCTTATGGATTACGAAGAAGAGAAATACTAAATGATTTAGCTTTACTTACAAAATCTACTATAATCAACGAAGATTTAGGAGATGATTTAAATTCAATTCAAATTGATTACTTAGGTTCATGTAAAAAAGTATCTTCTACTAAAGATAAAACTATAATTCAAGTGAATGAGACTGATGATACAATAAAAGAAATTATAGAAAAAATAAAAGAAGATCTAAAGAAAAAGAATAAAGCTCATATAACTATTGACCTTGAAAGAAGATTAGCTAGATTATCAGCTAAAGTAGCAATAGTAAAAGTTGGAGCAAATTCTGATATTGAACTAAAAGAAAAACAAGATAGAGTTGAAGATGCTATTTGTGCTACGAAAGCCGCAATAAAAGAAGGTATCGTTCCTGGTGGTGGGATTGCATTATTAAATGCAGCTGTTAATATTAAAGAAGATAATGAATCTGAAAAAATATTAACGCGAGCTATATCAGCTCCGTTCAAAATAATATTAGAAAATGCTGGATTAACTCCGGTAATTCCTAAAAAAGACGGGGAAGGTATAGATGTGGTTACAGGAAATATGGTAAATATGGTTAAATCAGGAATTATTGATCCTTTATTAGTCACTAAAAGTGCTCTAATAAATGCGGCTTCTGTGGCAAGTACTATTTTATCTACTGATTGTGTAATTAATAATATAAGAATTGATGAAAGCACTAGGTAGAAATTTAATTATACAGAAAATAGAAGAAGGTACTACCGCAACCAAAGGCGGGTTATTATTAGCCGAAACACATAAAGAAGATATAAGATATATCAAAGCTCGGATAATAGATGTTGGAGATGAATTAGATATATTAAAAAAAGAAGATGTTATATTTTATGATAAACATGCCGGTCATAAAATAGAGATAGAAAATAAATCCTATCATGTAATAAAATCACATGATGTAGTTGTTGTTTTATGAAAAAGCTAGATGCAAGAGATATTAAAGATATGAACTTGTTAAAACATTATCGTATAATACGTAAATGGGCTTCCAGGAACAACAACTTAAAAGAAGCAGATTTAGAAATATTAATATATCTAGACTGTTTAGATTTATTTACTAAAAAAGATTTCGAATTAGGCGTGTATTCTTATAGTTGGGATAATAGAAGATGGAGTAGACTTATTAAAAATGATTGGGTGGTAGTATGGAGAAATCGTAATCGTACAACTCAAAAATATAATATCTATAAAGTATCTTTTAAAGGTAAACAACTAATAAGTAAAATCTATCGTATTATGTTGGGTAAAGAAGATATACCTGTAAGCGAGAGAAGAAATAATATAATAAAAGGAAATTCATATATGGATAAGGTATTAACTAAAGCCATATATAATGTAAATAAAGACAAATATTAAAAACAAAATTATGCACAACACAAAATATGATCCATCAATGGAAAAATTAAAACCTGGAAGTAAAGTTGGTATAGTAGGGGAATCTCATATATGGGATGGACCACTAGATCAAGATGGAAGACCTCATGGAGTAGGTTCTAGCTCAGGAATAACAGGTATGCAAATATTAAAAGCACCAATACCTTTCAAGGGTGTTAATGCTGTTTTATGTGCACAAGGTGATAAGTAATTATTAAAAAATTAAGAAATGAGTAAATATACAAAAGCAGTTAAAGTTATTCCTAGTAATACCCTTAATATACCTCAACCTGGTGTTTTAGATAGTGGAACTAGTACAGCTGGTGCTGGGGCTGGTGAAATAGAAGACACAGCGGCAGAATGGACTAATGCAGAAACAAATCCTCTAGGTTATAATATTAATGGTGGAGATGTTATATATGATACAACAGACACAACAATATCTGAAGTAAGTTATGTTGAAGATGACACAACTATTAAAATAAGTAATAATGATTTCCAAGGAGCTACACATGCTTACCAAATATACCAAGGTAATGTAGGTGGAGACAATGTCTATGATTTATTAGTAGGGGCAGCGCCTGGTGGCGATGTAACTGTGGTAACTGTAGATGGTTCTGAAATTGTAATTCCTCAAGCAGCAATGGCTGTGGGAAATGTAATAGAGTTAGGGGTTATAAGAGTACAGGCAAGTGCTGCAGCTACAGCGGCTGAATTTGTAGCATTACAAGAATAAAAAATTAGAAATTATGGCATATATACAAAATAACCCATTAGGAGCCGCTAAAAAAGTAGGGTCAACAAAAAATGATGCTAAAGCAGGTGGTAGCAATGCTGGTAAATATGACGCAAGTGAAGGGCCATTTTGTGGGCCATCAGGCGGTGCGCCAAAAGGAACCTATCCAGTTGGTAGTTTAAAAAGAGCTAAATCAGCTCTTAGTCTAGCACATAATGCACCAAAACCATCTGGAATAAAGTCTTGTGTATATAGACATTTTCCACAACTTAAAAAATAAAATAATGGGAACACATAAAGGACATACAGGACATTATACTGGAAATCGTCATGGGGCTGCAAAAAAAGAAGGACCAGCCCAGCAATGGGCTTTTAACCCAACTAGTGGTACAATGCCTTTTTCAGCTGGTTATCAGACTAATGACCAAATTCCACAACATTTAAGATTTGGACAAATGACCGCTGCTGCACTGAGTGGTAGCGAGCAAGGAACTAATCCTTTTGCAAATACTGGCCAAGGATCACAATATTCAACAGATTCTTCAACATATCAGCCAAACCAAGGCTTTATGCCTCAAAATGAATGGGGAAATTATAATCCCGCAGATCCTTTAGCTAATGTTTCATTGAGCTCGGCAAGTTTAGTAAAAGGAGGAGGAAGTGATACTAGAAAACGATTTGGGGTAAATCCAGCTAAAGCTAGTTTTGCTAGGCATCATAAGCCAATTGATTCATGGAATTTAGGTTAAAAATATAACAGTAGGGAACTGTATAAAACCCAAGTCAAACAACAACAACAACAACAACAAAAACAACAACAAAAATGGCAAAATTTATTAAATTTAACGTACAAAATACGTTGAATGCAGCTAATTTATTACTGCAAGGAACAAGATTATTAAATGTAGATCACATTGGTGATATAGCTTACAATGCCGCTACAGGTGCTGTAACTATCGTTCTTACCGCTCCAGCAGGTGCGTTTGGTGAGAATACAGGTAGTGCAGGTATTTCTGGAAGAGTAGTAACAGCGACAGCAACAACTACTTCAACTGGTACCGCAGCTGTACCTACAATTACTGATGGTGCATATGATCCAGCTAGAGCAATTTACAAAGCAATGACAGCTAATCCAGGCGGAGTAGTTTCTACGGCTCAATTAGGTAAAGATCAAGCAGGTACACCAGTACAAATGTATTGGTCAACATATGTAGTAGCAACTAACGATGAAGTATAATAACTATTAATTATAAATCCCTGTTAGTTTTCTAGCAGGGGTTTTAATAAAAAACAAATAAATGAAAAATAATAAAAAAGGACCAGCTGTGAAAGGAGCTGACATGTCTGTTCCAGGTGAAGATTATCAGTACATAGAAGATACTGAAGGTGCTGCAAGAGGCGGTAGAAAAGGTGATGAAAATGATGCAACAAAAGCAAAGGTTAAAGAAGTAAAAGCAAAAGCTACAAAAGATTATGATGGACCAGGTAGAATGGGTTATACTCAAAATTTTGGACCAGCTAGACAAGGTGGATACTCAAAAGGCGCTGCTAAAGTAAATTCAATTATGGGCAAAGGTCCTGCACAGGAGATGTCAAGAACGGATATTTCAAACTTTTCTGATTTTAGCGCAGAAGCAGTTGCAGCGAGAAAAAAGAAAGCAGCATCTAAACTGAGAGAATCTGCATATCTTGATTCACTAAATTTAGCAGTTAATCTAGGCAAAGGCACAGAAGCTAAACAACTCTATGGTACAGAATATAAAGGTTATGGTCACCAAAATCTGAGTGAAGCAGCTCATGCAAGCGCAACAGCGTTCCAAGCTAAAGGAGAGGGGCATGCACAAAGTGTTATAGATGATATCGTAAACATGAGTGCAGCAGCAAATACCCAAAAGAAAAAACTTAATCTTCCAAAAGCTTAGTTAGTATTAAGTAAATAATGGAAAATAAAGGTTTTGGTGATAGTATAGCTAACTTTACACAAAAAACAGGAATTAAGACCGTTGTTGATAAATTATCAACCGGTCTTAATATACCCTGTGGGTGTGCTCAACGCCAAGCATGGTTTAATAATAAATTTCCCAATAGAAATGAAAAATAAATTAAGAAATCTTAGTGGATTTAAACAAGGACCCGCACAATCTATGACTCGTGAAGATATGGAAAGGTTTAATATATATATTAATAGGGCTTTAAAAAAACCTACAATTGTTAGTAATATTAAACCACATGGTATTGTTAAAGATCCTAAAATTGGGCAGCAATATGATGAACATGGTTGGCCTATTTTTAATGATCCCGAAGATTTAAGATTACTTAAAAAACCTTTACCTGTAGTTAATGCTGAAGAAAATAAAAAGCTTACAACTTTTAATCCATCAGAAGAAGATAAAAAATTCTATAAAAAATTAAGAAGACGTGAAAGGCTTTAAAATAAATCCTCCTTTTCCCTTATATCCTGTTTCAGTTTTTGAAAGAGATATGGGAGATGATAATGCACTAGCCAGAACTAAGCGAAATGGTTCTATTGTTATTAATGAAGATTTAGAAGGTCCTCAAAAAAATGTGACTATAGGACATGAATTAACACATGTTGAACAATTTTTAGATGAAGCTAGAAATCCGGGAACTGGATTAGATTATAATGCTGAAGAAGGTTGGGTTATGTTTAAAGGTAAAAAATATCCATATAGTATGATGGAATCAGGAAATCCTAAAGCTAAATGGGAAATTCCTGCTTATAAAAATGAAAAAAAATATTCATAATGGTATTTTCTAAAAAAGGATTTTTAAAAAATAGTCCTGATATAAATAAACCTATAAATGTTATTCCTGGTAATAAAATCACTATGAAAGGAGTTGATTTTAAAGTACTAGGCACTGATGATAGAGGATATACAAAAGTAATGTATCCAGGTTATGATTATACATTCCCTGGAGCACAGTATGTTATAGAAAAACCTATAGATAATGGCTAAAAAGAAATTTAAAGATACAACCGTTGGGCAACTATTATTTGGGGCTGCCTCTATTATTAATCCTACTTTAGGAAATGTATTACAAGGTGTTTTGTCTCCAAAAGAAGCTATAGCAGAAATAACAAAATCTGATGTAAGTGCAGAAGATAAGATTAAGTTGCAACAAATAATATACGATCAACAAAATAAAGAAATAGAATCTATTACTTCCAGATGGGAAGCAGATTCTATGTCCGATTCATGGATGTCGAAAAATGTACGACCACTAGTACTAGTATGGTGTATATGTATATTTTCATTAGCGGGTATTTTAGACAGTGTAGAAAGTATACCATTTCATATAAATAATACGTGGAATGATACTTTTGAGAAGGTCATGATGGCCGTCGTTCTTGCCTATTTTGGCGGACGCACAACTGAAAAGGCAACTAGTATATTTAAAAAATAAATAATAATTAACAATTAAAATCAAATCAAATGGCAGAAAAAGTAAACAAAATTACAGAAGAAGAATTAAAAACTATTAAAGGACAACAACAACAAATCCAAAATGTGGTTTTTGATTTAGGCTCAATAGAAGCAAGAAAAATTGAACTTAGTGATGTATTAAAGCAAGTTAATGTAGCTTTAAATAACACTAAAAAAGAATTAGAAGAAAAGTACGGTCAAGTAAATATTGATTTAAAAGACGGATCTTATAAAGAAATGGTAGAAGAAGTAGCGACAGAAGAAGTAAAGTAAGATGAATTCTCTTATAAGAAAGATAAGTATAGGCGCAGACTATAAAAATGAAGCTATGCACTATTCTGTAGGGCAGCAAGTTTATGGAGGTCATGAGATTTCTCATATTTTGTTTAGTAGCAAAGATAATTCTTATAATGTTCACATAAAAAAAGGCGATGAGATATTGCCCTGGAAGAAGTTTAACTCTAACATGGCAATATCCATTGAATATGATTTAGAATACTAATGAAAGCTTTATATGATTTTATTATAAAACCCTTAGGGGAAACTTATGACAATAAAATTAAAATTGACGGAACAGAACTAATATTAAATACTAAAATAGAGAGTTTTAAATTTGTTAATAATTTAGCTATAGTTGTTGAAATCCCTTTAGAAATTGAAACTCCTATTAAAAAAGGTGATACTATTTTAATACATCATAATGTGTTCAGAACTTTTTATGATATGAAGGGTGTTAAAAAGAAATCTAGATCTTTTTTTAAAGATAATTTATATTTTTGTGCGCTTGATCAAGTGTATTTATACAAAAGAAAAGATAAATGGGAGTCTATTAATGAAAGATGCTTTATTCAACCTTTAAAAAATAATGACGCATTAACAACCGAAAAAGAACAAAGGCTTATTGGAGTATTAAAAATAGGTAATAGTTCATTAGAAGCGCTAGGAATACACGAAGGAGACACAGTGGGTTATACTCCATATGGAGAATATGACTTTATAGTAAATGAAAAGCGTTTATATTGTATGAAATCAAATGATATTGTTATAAAGTATGGATACAAAGAAAACCAAACTGAATATAATCCAAGCTGGGCGAATAGCTGTTGAAGAGTTAATCAAAGTAGCTAGAGAACCTATTGTAGATTCTAATATGGATATTTCCGCAGATAGACTTAAGAATGCCGCAGCTACTAAAAAGCTAGCTATATTTGACGCTTTTGAGATACTAACTAGAATCGAAGAAGAAAAAAATATATTAGAAGAAAAACCTAAAGTAGAAGAAAAGAAACACAATAAATTTAAAGGTTTTGCAGAAGGGAGGTCTAAATAATGGATGAGCCGGTATTGATGAAAATATTACCTAATCATATTGATCCTAAAGTTTTAAGGAGAAATAATAGATATAAGAAATGGAAATATGGTTATGATGAAGATCATGATATTATATATATAGGAAAAACCGGTGAAATAGGTGATGTATATGAAATACAAAATTTAAAAATTGCATTACCAAAAGCACCTAAAGACATAATAAAATTTAAGAATGATAGTTGGGAACGTGTTCTTATTCCAAAAGTTTTAAATAAAATCAGAACTATTTTTGATTGGGAACAATATCCTGATGATTTTAAAGAAAAATGGTATGATTATATTGATGAAGAATTTAATAAAAGAGAAGAAGGGTTTTGGTTTTATAATAAAGGTATACCAATATATATAACAGGTACACATTATATGTACTTACAATGGAGTAAGATTGATGTTGGACCACCAGACTTTAGAGAAGCCAATAGATTATTCTTTATATTCTGGGAAGCTTGTAAAGCAGATGACAGGTGCTACGGAATTTGTTACCTTAAAAATCGTAGATCAGGATTCTCTTTTATGGGGTCTGGAGAAGTAATAAATCTAGCAACAATATCAAGTGATTCCAGATATGGAATATTATCTAAAACTGGACAAGATGCTAAAACAATGTTTACTGATAAGGTTGTACCAATTTCAGTAAATTATCCATTCTTTTTTAAACCGATTCAAGATGGTATGGATCGACCTAAAACAGAATTAGCATATAGAGTTCCAGCTTCTAAATTTACTAGAAGAAAGATTATAAGTGGAGAAATGGCAATTGATCTACAAGGCCTTGACACTACAATAGATTGGAAAAATACTGGAGACAATAGTTATGATGGTGAAAAATTAAAACTATTAGTACATGATGAATCTGGAAAATGGGAAAGACCTAATAATATATTAAATAACTGGAGAGTTACAAAAACTACATTAAGACTTGGTAGTAGAATTATTGGTAAATGCATGATGGGAAGCACCTCAAACGCTTTAGATAAAGGTGGGGATAATTTTAAAAAATTATATTATGATTCAGATGTTACAAAAAGAAATGCCAATGGACAGACTCGCTCAGGACTTTATAGTTTGTTCATTCCTATGGAATGGAATTACGAAGGATACATTGATTCTTATGGATTACCTGTATTCATTAAACCGAAGGAGAAAACAACCGATACTCATGGGACGCCAATAAGAATAGGTGTAGTTGAATATTGGCAGAATGAAGTAGATGGATTAAAAGATGATCATGATGCTTTAAATGAATTTTATAGACAATTCCCACGAACTGAAGAACATGCATTTAGAGATGAAGCTACATCCTCATTATTTAATTTAACCAAGATATATGAACAAATTGATTGGAATGCTGATGTTAAAAATAGTGGTTTAGTAACACAAGGAAATTTTCACTGGATGGATGGCGTAAAAGATACTGAAGTTGTCTTTGCACCTAATAATAAAGGGCGATTTTATGTTTCTTGGGTACCTTCATATTATTTACAAAATAAAATAATAAGTAAAAATGGATTTAAATATCCTGGCAACGAACATATGGGTGCTTTTGGATGTGATCCATATGATATATCGGGGACAGTTGATAAAAGAGGTTCTAATGGATCGTTACATGGTTTAACTAAATTTAGTATGGATAACCATCCTCCTAATCATTTTTTCTTAGAATATATAGCTAGACCCCCTACCGCAGAGATATTTTTTGAAGATGTATTAATGGCATGTATATTTTACAGTATGCCAATACTTTGCGAAAACAATAAACCAAGACTATTATATTATTTTAAAAGAAGAGGTTACAGAGGATATTCTATAAATAGACCAGATAAAATATATAATAAATTATCAGTAACAGAAAGAGAAATAGGTGGAATACCTAATTCAAGTGAAGATATTAAACAAGCGCATGCAGCAGCAATAGAATCTTATATAGAAGACTATATAGGGTTAAGACAAGATGGTAGTTATGGGGATTTATATTTCCAAAGAACATTAGAAGATTGGGCCAAATTTAATATAAACAATAGAACATCTCACGATGCTTCTATAAGTTCTGGACTTGCTGTAATGGCTTGTAACAAAAATAAATATAGACCTAATCCTATAATTGATAGAAAAATTTATGATTTGGGGATTAAAAAATTCACAAACACAGGAGAAGTTTCAAAAATAATTGAATAAATGAAAATAAACACTAATTCTAATAGCGCTTTCCCAAGTCAGGTAGTACCAGACATTGAAAAAGCTTCAATTGAATATGGTTCCCAAGTAGCGATGGCTATTGAGACAGAATGGTTTAATCATGGTAGGACTAATGGTAACAGATATTTAACAAATTGGAATAATTATCATTATTTAAGATTATACGCGAGAGGGGAACAACCTGTACAAAAATATAAAGATGAATTAGCAATTAATGGAGATTTATCATATTTAAATTTAGATTGGAAGCCAGTTCCTGTTATTTCTAAATTTGTAGATATAGTTGTAAATGGTATATCTAATAAAGAATATGATATTAAAGCTTATTCTCAAGACCCAGAATCTGTAAAACAAAGAACTAATTATGCTACAGCAATAGCAGAAGATATGATTGCAGCTAAGCAAATAGCACAAGCTAAGCAAAATCTAGGTATTGATCTTCAAAGATCTAATATAGCTCCTTTAGATATGCCTAGAACCACAGATGAATTAGAACTTCATATGCAATTAAGTTATAAGCAGGCTATAGAAATTGCTGAAGAAGAAGCTATTACGCAAACATTAGCACAAAATAAATGGGATTTAACTAAAAGAAGATTAAATCAAGATTTAGTAACTTGTGGAATAGCATGTGCTAAAACTAGCTTTAATAAGTCTAATGGAATAACTATTAACTATGTGGATCCAGCATATGTAGTATATTCTTATACAGAAGACCCAAATTTTGAAGATATATATTATGTAGGTGAAGTTAAATCTATTACAATACCAGAGCTTAAAAAACAATTTCCTGATATTTCCAACGAAGAATTAGAGAGAATTCAAAAAATGCCTGGGAATAGACAATACATAACAGGGTGGGGTAATTATGATAATAATACAGTTCAGATATTATATTTTGAATATAAAACTTACATGAACCAAGTATTTAAATTAAAACATACCGATAATGGATTAGAAAAAATAATCCAAAAAACTGATGAATTTAATCCTCCACCAAGTGATAACTATAATAGGGTTTCTAGAAGTATAGAAGTATTATATGAAGGAGTTAAAGTATTAGGTACTAATACTATATTAAGATGGGAACTTGCTGAAAATATGACAAGACCCATTGCTGATACTACAAAAGTAGAAATGAATTATGCAATATCTGCTCCTAGAATGTATAAAGGTAAAATTGAATCTTTAGTTAGTAAGATAACGGGTTTTGCTGATATGATCCAATTGACTCATTTAAAAATGCAACAAGTATTAGCTAGAATGGTACCAGATGGGGTATTTTTAGATATGGATGGTTTAGCAGAGGTTGATTTAGGGGATGGTACTAACTATAATCCAGCAGAAGCATTGAATATGTATTTCCAAACTGGTTCTATAGTAGGTAGATCACTTACTCAAGATGGAGAATTAAATAGAGGTAAAGTTCCTATTCAAGAACTTACTTCTTCAGCCGGTGGGGCTAAGTTACAAAGTTTAATACAAACTTATCAATATTATTTACAGATGATAAGAGACGTGACCGGGTTGAATGAAGCTAGAGATGGTAGTATGCCTGATAAAGATGCTTTAGTAGGTTTGGCTAAAATGGCCGCTAATCAATCTAATATTGCAACTAAACATATTAATCAAGCTAGCCAATTTATTGCACTAAGAATTTGTGAAAACATTTCTAAAAAATTAGTAGATGTATTAAGTTTCCCTTTAACACATAATGCATTAATAGAAAGTATTTCATTATTTAATGCACAAACATTAGCTGAGGTTGCTAATTTAAATAATCATGATTTTGGTATATTTTTAGAATTAGAACCAGAAGAAGAGGAAAAACAAATGCTTGAACAAAATATACAAATAGCATTACAAGCAGGTGGTATCGAATTAGAAGATGCAATAGATGTCCGCCAAATAAAAAACCTTAAATTAGCAAATCAATTGCTAAAACAAAGAAGGAAAAGGAAAGTAGAAAGAGATCAAGCACAGCAACAAGCTATGATAGAAGCACAAGCAAGGGCTAACGCCGAGGCTTCTGAAAAAGCAGCAATGGCAGAATTGCAAAAACAACAAGCCATGACTGAACAAAAAGTAAGTGTAGAGCAAGCAAAATCTCAATTTGAAATACAACGCATGCAAACAGAACTTGAAGTAAAACAACAATTAATGGCACAAGAATTTGAATATAATAAACAATTAGTGCAATTAGAAAAAAGTGTTACTTCAGCAAAAGAAACGGAAATGGAAGACCGTAAAGATAAAAGAGTACGCATACAAGGTACACAACAAAGTGAACTTATTCAACAAAGGCAAAATGATGGGACTACTAGAGATTTTGAAAACCAAAATACTGGTTTAGGGGATTTAGGAGTTGATGCGTTTATGCCTATGTAATTATTAATTTTATAATATTATATTATGCCAACAGAAGTAAGACAAGAAGGCGACTTTAAGTTAAAGTCCAAGCCTCGAAAACCTAAAAATTTAGGAGAAGTAAAAAATGAACCTTTAAAAGTAGATCTTAATGATCCAGATGCACAAGGAAAAGTTGTGCCTGATAATGTAAAAATAAAGGTTAAAACAGAAGATTTAAAAACACTAGGAGATGCCGTTCCAAAGCGAAGCGCAGGAAACGTTCCTGAAACACAACAAACCGGAGATATACAACGAATGGATGACGAAGTACGGCCCAGCAAAAACGTGGAAGTACAAGAATCCAAAGAAGTTGTTAAATCTCCAGAAAACCCAATTGAAGAAATAACTGAAGAAGTTAAAGAAGAAGTTGAGGTAAAAAAATCTAAAGAAAAAACAGTAGAACAACCACAACCTGAACCGGTTCCAGAAGTTGTTTTACCTGAAAATATAGAAAAATTAGTTTCTTTTATGAAAGAAACTGGGGGTAGTATAGAAGATTATGTAGCATTAAATAAAGATTATTCTAAAATAAATGATACAAATATTTTATATGAATATTACTCCAAAACGAAACCACATCTTGATAGAGAAGAAATTGCCTTTTTATTAGAAGATAATTTCACTTTCGATGAAGAAGTGGAGGAAGCAAGAGCGATCAAAAAGAAAAAGCTTGCTTTCAAAGAAGAGGTTGCACAAGCCAAAAGCTACTTAGACAGTTCTAAACAAAAATATTACGACGAAATCAAGTTGAGACCGGGCGTAAATCAAGAACAACAAAAAGCTTTAGACTTTTTCAACCGTTACAATGAGCAGCAGGAAATAGCTACAAAACAACACGAAGATTTTAGAACTCGTACTAAAAATCTTTTTTCTGATGAATTCAAAGGTTTTGATTTCAATGTAGGAGAAAAGAAATTTAGATATAAAGTTAATGAACCTTCTAAGGTTGCTGAAAATCAAATTGATGTTAATAATTTTTTAGCCGATTATTTGGATAAAGAAGGTAATATGTCAAATGAAAAAGGTTATCACAAAGCTATGTATGCTGCAATGAATGCTGATAAAATTGCTCATCATTTTTATGAACAAGGAAAGGCCGATGGCATTAAAAATGTTATTGAAACTTCAAAAAACCCATCCACAGACGGACCGAGGCAGGTTGCCGATGGAAACGTTTTTATAGGCGGATTAAAAGTAAAATCGATTAGTGGATTAGATTCAACTAAATTAAAAATAAAAACAAGAAAATTTAACTAATTAAAAATTATAAATTATGGCTTTAAGTCCTCAATTTGGCTCGATCGTACCGAGTCAATCACAATTGGCACTTC
>Ga0209644_1000193_pt1 | contig 15107 bp, 5 predicted proteins | sample ETNvirome_2_1000_FD_184069 | JGI IMG/M metagenome (GOLD analysis project Ga0209644, IMG submission 184069) | Marine viral communities from the Pacific Ocean - ETNP_2_1000 (SPAdes) (version 2) | ecosystem: Environmental > Aquatic > Marine > Oceanic | place: Pacific Ocean | collected 2013-06-22 | reverse complement strand
TCGCAGACGGTGCAGCTTCAACTGCGCTAACTGCCCAGGGTCTCGGAGTCACCATCGCTCTTCAGGGTGTTGCCTGTGGTTTCACGAACGGTTCAGCGACAGTGACGTATGGCTCGGCAGCTTCCGGTCACGACGAGAAGATCTTGGTAAACGATGACGACATGACTCCGTACCGCATCACCAGTATCTCGGCAGGAGTCTCCTTCACTCTCAATCGTGTATACGCCGGGACAACAGGCACTCACGCGACAATCGTTTTCACTGGCCCCTCCTCGGGCGTTCCCTCCCTCAATCCACAGAAGGCAGTCGTCGGAGTGGATCCGTAGATGGGATATCAGGAACGAGAACAGAAGGTCTTCCAGGGACTCTTCGATACCAGGCAGGGAACCGGAGCTCCGGGTTGGGCAGCTGAAGACGTCGTCAACATTGACTTTCGCCGGCAGTCCATCCGGGGACGGGGACCCACCTCGAGGGTCTGGACTGACGCACTACCTTCACAGGGGACCTGGCACGACGGTCAGAAGGTGGTCTGCGCGACCGACTTCTCTGCGAACGTGTTCTGTCTGGACGATCTCTCCTCCACCGCGATCACCGGTTTCGTTGTCCGGGCGTATGTATCCGGGCTCAACCTCCCGAGGCTTGCCCAGGAAGAGGTGTTCGATACTACCAGCGACTACTGGTTCATCTGTGGTTCCACCGGGAAGTCCACTTCGCAAGCACTCAGCGATGGCTGGATGATCTCCCTGGAACAGGATGACGCTGATAGTTTCCGCTTCCGGCTCGATGTGAGAGTCGAAGCAACTGGTGGAGGAACTCCAGCGGATGATCCCATCACCGTAGCACTGGTCACAGCAGACACTCTGGAAACAGACACCTTCTGCATCGAGTGGCGATGGGATCCAGCTCACACGACCCACAAGCTCTCCTACTTCAAGAACGGAGACAACGCATCTCCTGTGGACGCTTCATCGGCTCTCTCGAGTCAGAAGGTTTTACGAGATGGCACTGCTGATTACTTCCTGACGGTCGGGGCGTTCGAGTACCCGGATAACCGGCAGAACCTGCTGTACAACTTCGACGGCACCATCGGCCAGGTGGAGATCCACAAGATCGACGATTCCGATACCGAAGCTGAAACCCGCTGGCTCTCGTATGCCGAGGGAGATATCCCGACCAGGGTGTACTTCCTAAACCAACCCCGAGGCACCGACTACACCTGGGGGGTTCTGGGGAGCCAAGCTGCCTACACCAATACAGGTGCTGGCAACATGGAGCTCTTCCCCAGGAGCAGCTACCTCGACACCAACGAAGTGATAATGCCTCCAGGGAATACCGGCTACATCACTGCTGTGAATACCGATCTCGAGGGGGTCAAAGTGTGGGGATGGATTCTCGGGGTAACGGTCAATGCTCCCCCTGCCGGGGATGTAGGCTTCACGTTCCCCCCCTGGATCATCACTGACGAGAAGAACAGCTTTGTCGTAACGGTCAGTGCTGGTTCAACTCCTGCCACTAACTTCAAATTGAACATCTCCGTTGCCATGTTCGAGAAACGGGATGCCACAGATCCCAACACGGTCGCAGCTGCGTTGTCTCTTCAGACGGGGGACATCACTTACGGCACCTACACCAGACTAGCGTTTTTCTTACAGAGCACTCCTGGTGACTATGGAGTAGCAACAGCATCCACCCTCCGAGCCTTCACTTCTGCTGGAGGAGGAGGAGCCTACACTCAAATCGGTACTGGGGCCACTAGTGCATATCTGCACAATGTCGAAAGCATGGAAGGCAACCTCGGTGGGTATGACGGAGACCCTCGTTCGGTCTACTTTCAGTTGAAGGACGTTCGAGGATACACTGGCCTCACGGCAATCCCGACCAACTCTGCGGAGGTTCTGGCGATAGACGTCGAACCAGGCGAAACCTCATACCCAAATGGTCTTGCCGTTTCACTCGATGGAACCCAGGACGTTGCCACCACGGCAGTGTCGGGGAAGAACGCTATCCAGAGGTGGAGAGATTCCCGCAACGATTACGTCTTCGCACTGTTTCCGAGCGTGAAGGGTCGTCGCTGGTTCGGTGGGGTGGGCTCCATGACAGGACCCTTGCACTCGCCAGTACTGGGAGTTCACGACTTCAACATACAGGCCGGCATGGAACAGACGATCCAGACCGCAGTGGTGATGCCAGGTGGGGTGTACGTCCGTGATATGGCAGCTGGAACCGGTCAGTTCTACCCGGCTCCGATGTACGGGATCCCCGACGCGACAAGTGCGGTGCAGTACAATGACAGGCTCATTGTCACCGGGAACGGGATGCGACCCTTCAAGGTGTACCCAGGTGGCACCGATACCGTGGGTCTTCAGAGGCCCCTGGTCGGTATCATTTCAGAAGTAGGATCAAATGCCGATGGGGATCTCGCTTCTGCCACTCTCTACAAATACAAGTTCTCACTCTACAACTCCCTGACGGGCGACGAGAGCAACCTGAATCCAGCAGGTGAAGAGGCCACTACTGGTGGCAGTGACGATACGATGAGCCTTGGGGTAGGGATCATCTCGAAGACCAACTCCGACTGGGACTTCTTGATGGTCTATCGACAGGCCCAAGGTTCGAGCACTTACTACCTCGAGCAGAGGGTGCCGAGACCTACTTACTGGCAGAACTCCATAGGCACAGCGGCATTGACGGTCGTGAGTACGCTTCGAGAAACAGAGCTTCTTCTTCAGCAGACTGAGAGCATCGACAACTTTCCTCCCGGCGATTTCAGCACCTCCGCGATCGGGGGGAGAGTGATGCACTTTGGCGGGGCAGGGACCAACCCTGGATATGTCTTCTATTCCAAGACCCTGCTCCCCCAGTCTGCTCCTCCAACGAATGTCTGGCAGTTGAACAACGATAACTCCGACCGGGTGATGGTGATCCGACCCCTCTTCGGTCGAGTGATTATCCTGAAGCAAAGGTCGATCTGGACAGCTCGAGATGACGCAGCTGCTTCCGGCGAGCAACCGGCCAACGTCCATGTCGGGAAGGGTTGTGTCAGTCCCAAGGCTGTTGCGGTCGCAGGGAACTCCCTGTTCTTCTTGTCACCGGATCGAGTGGTTTACGTCACGGATGGGTTCGAGGTCTCTGACGTGAGCTCTCAGTCGATCCTGGGGACCCTCGAGGTTCTGACCGAGGATCAACTCGCTGGAGCCCAGATGACCCACGACGCTCCTGACCAGAGGATCTGGCTCTCGATTCCACCAGCTGGCGAGGGCAATAGGAAACTGATCTACACCTTCGACTACCGTCTGGGCAGATGGAGCAAGTGGGAAGTACCGCACGATGTGATCGATTCGGGGCAGGACTCTGCCGGCCTGGGACAGCAACGACCGATCCTCGGTTCTCGAGGCCAGGTCTACTCGATGGGAACGACGTTCCTCAACCAGGAAAGTGACGCCGGCTCCGGGCAGTCCGACTTCTCGAACACCTACCCAGCTGCCGATTACATCTTGGTCGATAGCAAGTGCGCTGGTTTCAGCAGCACCTTCAGCTGGGATGATACGGTGATCGGGATGCCGTGCATGGTGGTCTTCCACTCGTCGAGCAGTTACACAGAAACAGATGATCCGCTCTGGGATGCGACTCGCCTCTACACCTACGTTCGGGGGGTAACGGTCTCAGGAGCAGATACGAACATCTACCTTGGTCATTCCTTCACGACGTCTGGGACCCACGCCACCCTCCTGGTAGGGACCCAGTTTCGCAGATATCTCAACCACTGGTTCTCTCCCCAGGGGGTGGGGTTCGATTACTTGTTCTCGGGGTGGACTTTCATACCCGACCAGGACGTCGTCGCTGCAAACAACGATTGCGTATTCCGGGTCTGGTTTGATGATGAGTCCACCCCGACCTATTCTCGAGGAGCTAGCGAGTATGCCAGTTCGGGTTTGGTTCCTGATCTCAGCTACTCGATGCGTCGCAGAGGCAGACGACTTCGTTACGAGATCCTGGAAGGTCGGACTCGAGGCAAGGAAATGGACTACCAACGTGCTATTATCCGATACAGAATCCGAGGACCCAGGAGAAGAAAATGAGTGACCCAAGAATCTACCACAGAGTGGGGCCGGTTGCACCGGAGGGTCGTCAGATCTACGACGATATCCGGCGACGTGACCTGGGTCTGACTTCAGCTTTCAACAGCGAACTCTCCAGTGTGAATGGTGAGATCACGACCCTAGAGGATCAGGTAAACGCTCTGGCCGTTACACCCGTGAGTGTCGGGGTTGCTTCCGGGGAGAGTTCTACGGTAGCTATCCCTGATACAGACCCAGGTCCGGCGATAACCATTAGCCTCCTTACCGTGACTCCAGTAGTTGCGAAGCCTTTCATCATCAAGATCCAGTGTTTGTTGTCTTCCCCGAATAAGAGTACGACCCTCACGGTAGCGTTGACAGAGGGGGAAAGTACGATTGCGACTTTGTTATCCGGTTATACTGTGCTGGACTTCTCTGCGATGAGTATCCCCATAACGAGAGATGTACTGGTTGCCAACTCAGACACAACTGTTCGGACTTTCGATCTGACAGCAGTACATACCTCCGTAGGAATACTTGACTGCGATTATGACGGTACAACTCAAGCCTTCCAGTGGACGGTGGCATAGATGGCAGTCGGAAACCTCTCTTCGGCACTGCAAGCAATCAACAACCCTTGGGGTTCTTTTGCGACCAGGATGGGGAACGATCCCTGGGGTGCGCTGACTGGTAGTGGAGCTGGCACCTTGGGAAATGCTTTCGGTGGAATGGACTGGGGATCAGCAAGCACTGGTCTTGGAATCGGCTCTGCGATCGGTGACTACTTCGGCAAGATGGAGCAGATAAAAGCAGACGAAGCTGCGTACCAGCGAGCAGTCGGAACCACCCAAGGATCTCTGATGTCACTACTCGGGCGAGGTGAACTCGTTGGGGAAAGCGACAACGCCAGAGTGGTTGGACGCAACCAACCCACTGGAATGCCTGGTAACATGACCGGTGGGCAAACCTTTTACGACAGGATCCTCGCTCCCGGTACGATCCTCTCCGGTGGACCTGCCGGTGGTGGTATTGACCCACGGCAGATACAGGCTCGAACCATGCTGGCGAACCTGATGAGTAAGGATCCCTTCTCCGGGCAGCAGAGACAAGCGATGTACGGTGAACAGAACCGGCAGATGGGAAGGTCCTTGAGTGGTCCGATGAGTGGTAACCTCCAGCAGGACTTGATGGGGCTACTCAACTTCGGAGGAGCCGGAGTAGGTCGGGCGCAACTCGGTATGCAACTCGGGCAAGCTGCGGGACAAGCTAGGAGACAGGGAGCACTCGGTGGTGCCCAGTATCTCGGCAACGTCTACGGAGCAGCTGGAAGGGCAGTTGGATAATGCCATTACCATTAGCAGCAGCATTAGTTGGTGGGGGTCTTTCGTACTTGGCCGGTTCCCAGGCAGCAGACCTCCAGCAAAATATGCAGCAGACGCAGTGGGGTTTTCAAGATCAACTGGCGAACCAGTTCGGTGGAGACCCGCTGATGCAGATGGTCTTTCGCAACGTCAACCGTCAAGACTGGAACCCTCGCGAGATGATGAAGATGGGTTCGGAGCAGATTGATGCAGTTGGCCGGCGTCGATCTTTCGATGCGAAGCGCAACCTTGCTAAGTATGGTTTCCAACCAGGCAGTCAGATGCACGACTTCATGCGGACTGCTCAGGAGCAGCAGCAGGGGTGGGCTCGAGATGACCTGAGTGGTCTCATCGCCATGCAGTCTCCGATGTCTCAGTTGCAAGGACAGACTGCTGGGGCACTCGGTTATTCTCAGGCACTTGGTCCTCAGATAGGTATGGCCGCGCAGGGTCTTGCCGGTGGTGGAGGGACGTTCTAGATGGCAACGCTCGGGCAATACGCGAAAGCTCAAACGAAAAGTGGAGCAGCTGCCGAGAGTGGGCTCCAGGCTTTGATGTTGCTGATGCAGCACATGGCTCAACGCGAAGATCGACGTGACGAGCGAGAGTGGCGGCAGACCAACATGGAGAATGTCCGACTCCAGATGGAGCAACTGAGGCTCTCGATGGATAAGGGCCGACCGGGAGTCCAACCTTTTCTTAACATCTCGGACGTTCGAGATGGAAGCACATACACCGCACTCGATAATGCCCTTGATGATCTGGGGACCATCACGAGCGACCCGGATAAAGCCCAGACCGACGCGGTCAAGGGGGGTCTCAAGACGCCCCTGGGAAGAACGACTGCTATGGTTGCCGAGTCCGGTGGTATTCCGCAGCAAGCATGGGCCAAGGCATGGCAGGAAACTTTGGAGTTGAGGGCCGCACTTGAGGAAACCATTTCAGAGAACGTGGATCCAGCTGAACGAGAGCAGTTGTTGAAGGAGATGGACACGAAGATCAGAAAGAACCTAGGTGTAGACGATGCCAGGTTCGGGGTTCTTTCCCAAGAAGCTCTCGCTGCCCACCTTCGCCAGGAAGCATGGAAGGATGGGTACTCGTTCGAGGCTACCACCTATGAATGGATGAGAGCCAAGCACGGAGATGATCCGTTTATCTCAGGGTTGCTCGAGCTGAACAAGGAAAAGGGACCTCAATGGACCTTTTCGGATAAAGTCACCATCCAACAAGCACAGATAGATATGCTCGATGGAGATGTCGACGAACTTCTCCGCGATATGAGTAAAGGTGAAGGTGGAAGCAAACGTACTTCTGCCATCGATATTTCCGTGATGGAGAAGTTGCCCTATAACCTTCGGCAGGAAGGTCGTGAGATCTTCTTTCAAGGAGGACAAACCCCTTTTCTGGAGTTCGCCAATAAACACGCACCAAGGGAACCGGGCTACTGGGAAAAAAAGTTCGACATGGCCCAGACAATCATCGAGGAAAACCCAGCGACTGCTGTAGTGGCGACTGGAGGGACCGGATATGCAGCATGGCTTGCGAAGAGCGGACTCTGGAGGGCTATCAAAGCATCAGGGTTTGGAGCCGCAGCACTATCGGGTGCCGAAGCAGGACTCAGGGTTCTTCAGGAACAGGGGATGCTGGAAGGTGAGGGAGCCTTCATCGATAATACCGGTGAGTTCGGGGGAGAAGGAACGCTCTGGGATATGATCGGCACTGCTCTGGACACCCCGGACCCCACGGGGGAGGTCTCTGGAGTAGCTGGAGAAGCTCCGAGTTTGTTGGATCTCTTCGCGGGAGGGATGGGCGAAACTGCGGACGCTCTAAGCGAAGCCGGTGTCTTCCCCCACCAATGGGGACCACCATTGATGGAGTGGCTTGCAGAACAAGCAGGTGGTCCTATTGCTGATCGGTGGGGAGGGGCACCCACTACTCCCGCTCCCACCCTGGACGATCTGGTAGCCGGCGACGACGGTTGGACCGAGGTCAACAAGATCAACCTCGGCGATCGGTTAGGGCCACCAGCTCCACCACCAACACCTACAGGTATGCCAGATCCGTACCAGGCTCCTGCCGGCACTCCTGAGATGACCCCCGAGATGATGCTTCAACTTCTCAGTGGGCAAGCGAATGCTCCTATGGCCGGCATGGGTTCTCCTCCTGTACCGCAGACGTTGGGGTCGGAGGCTAACCTCTGGCCGGTGCCGGCCAACGTGCCTCACAACTTATCTCCCCAGCAACTTACGGAGCAACACGGACTCGCTCCCACTCTGGGTGGCGACGTACAACTGGAGAAAAAGTTCATGGAGCTACAGGAGCTTTTGGAACCCGGTAGTCAATACGCTATCCCTGGTCGTGATACTTCGATGAACCCGGAAACCGGTCGAGAGATGTGGCCGGTGCCGGCAGACGTTCCCCGTGGAGAACAGTTCATGGGAATGCCGATGGCAGACCTCGCAGCTTCCGACCAAGCTTACGAAACCATCGCAGCTGAAGCTCAAAAAGAACACGAAGTGAATATGTTCATGCAAGCGATGGCTCAGAAGAACGCGATACAGGAATCGCAGCAACGCCGAGAACAAATCAGTACCCTGCTCAGGGATGCATCTATCGAGGAAGATGTGCTCAAGGCAAACAAGATGCAGCTGCTCTACGATCTGGTGGGGCAGGAGGCTCCATACTACCTGCAAAGGCCATGATCGATGCCGATAGGTCTCTTCACTTCGTACCGGCCAGACGAAGATAACGAACCATCCCAGTTCAGTCACCTTCAGTTACCGACTCGCCAGGTCGATCCGTATATGCGGACCATCCTCAACCTGCAAAATGCCGGTCTGCTCTCGCAGCGTTTCGTTCAGGACCAGATCGCCAACCCTCTACTGCGCCAGGACTTTCTCGATACCGGGGTGGTCGGGCCTCGCCAACCGTTCGGGCCAGGTCAGTCAAACCTCACCCCCGAGGAACGAGAGAAGCTCGCCAACCTTCGCCGCAACATCGCAGTCAAGGAAGGTGACCACTCTCAGTTCATACCTCGCGAACACACCGAACCCTCTGGCTGGATCAAGATGCTCGAGGTGTTCGGAGCTTTCAACTTCGCAGTAGCCGGTGCGTCCAACGCTCTGGTGAACCTGTACCAGGGTGAGACCGAGGAGATCAACCCCTTCGTCGAGGCGTACCGTGGGTTCACCCTCAAGGACAAGGAGATCTTCGGGGACGTCCTCGAGAATATGGGGTGGGAGGGGGAAGACGGTTACGCCTACTGGAGCCGCGAGACCCTCGGGTTCATCCTCGATGTGGTAGCGGACCCCATCAACTTCATCGCACTGGGTTCCCCACAGGCCGCAAGGCTTGCTCGAGGTGTTGCCACCACCGTTAGGCTCCGAGGTACTTCCAAGATCGGAAGCAGTACGGTCAAGCCGGTACGGGAGTTTGCCAACATCACCAGCAAGATTGTGAACAATGGTTTGGAGGGTCTCGAGAGGGGGGACGCTTTCAAGCTCGGATCGGTGGAGACCACACGCAGAGCTCAGTCTTTCAAGGAAGCAGCTCGTCGCAACCTGGACCCGCAGTACGAAGCCGGCGATATCAACAAAGCAGTCCTTGAAGCGCAGGAGTCGGTGGCTCGTCTCAACCTGGAAGACGGGGTGAGGGCCGAAGTGGATGCAGCCTTCGCCATGATGGCCCGACACAATGATCCAAGAACACTGAGGAAGTTGCTCGAGGAGAGTAGGGGTGGCCCTGATAAGCTCAGGGCACTACAGGCCGCGATCGGTGGAGACATGGATGGCGAGATCAGTGGGGAAATCCTCAAGCACTTTCTCAGTCTGGAGGGGAAAGACCCCACCATCGAAAACGTGATGGAGTTCCTCACCAGCAGGACTGGAGGCATCCGAAACATCATCGATCCGGGTGGGCTCCAGCTGCGTGTCCCCTTCACCGACAAGGGAGTGGTGATAGCCGAGGCACAATGGTTGGACGACTTCGCATTGAACGTGGAGGAAGGGATCATCAAGGCCCTGGGAGTCGCCAGCACCTTCACACCAGGACCTATCAAGACTGGTCTGTCTGCTGTTGCCAAGACGATAGTATCGGGTGCGAAGAAGACCAGTCAGGCAGTTGGGAAAGCTTTCGGTGCAGACGCTCGTCGCAGTGGTGTCCTTCACGCTCTACTGACGAACCGAGCTTCCCGTCTGAATACAGGGATGGCGAATGCGACAGAAGAGACCAAACAAATTCTGACCTGGAATGTTGCCGGCAAAGATGAAGCACTACCAACGGAATTCTACGAACCACTCGTCGAGACCATCCTGGCAGAGCAAGACAATGCCATGAAGGAACTGGAGTCTGGTAAGAGGTTCTTTGACCAGCGAACTGCCCAGGCTCATATCGATCGGCTCAGGGAGGAAGGAACTCCAAGATCTCTTCGCAGAGCCCAGGAGATCGAGGACAGCATCCCCCGTACTCCAGATGGTCAAAGGTCTCTTCTCGGCTATGAGGAGAAACACATCCCCGGCATGGGTCCAGTGGGACGAAGGCTGAGAGATGAGGGAACCAGCGATGTCGCTATCGAAGAACTCGAGAGAATCGCTCGAGCTGTCAACGATGCCTTCATCAACCAGTACGACTCAGCAGTCAAGGCCGGCGTCGAGATGCAGTACATGGACTACTACCTGTCGGTGCAGTATTCCGGGTGGGCTCCACCTAAAGCAGTGCAGATGGCAGCAGGAGCAGAAGACGCAACTGGTCGTCTTACTGGCAAGGACCCCTTCGCCCAGAGGAGATTCCTCACCAAGTCAGAAGCAGATGAAATGGGTCTCACAGCAAGCACGGACCTCTATGGACTGATCTACAACCGGATGTTCCAGGGTCGCCGAGTTCAGATCGAACGACAGTTCGTGAGTCAACTGGTCGAAAAGCTAGCAGTTCACCCAGGCCAGGTCGGGAAAGTGCTGCGCCGGATGTACGGACCCGCCTCTGCCGAGGGACAGGATCTGATCCAGGTACTACTCAACCAGTCCAACTACGAGGAGCTCCTGACAACCGAGAACCTGGGAGTCCTGATCCCCGACCTCGATGACCTTCGAGACCTGGTTCAAACCGGGGACTTCGAGGGGGCGCAGCATTGGATCGAGGCTAAGGAGGACCTGATCCCACTGCTCTCCACTGGTGAGGGTAGGACTCAGTTCTTCGATGCAGTGCAAGCAGATATCCAGGCCGGCCTCGGAACCCTGACTGACTATGTCGATGGGATCACGACTGCCGACAAGGGTTTCCTGGTAGCCGAGGAGAAACTGAGCAACGCACTCGGTGCCAACGCTGCCGACATTGACCGACTCGTGCAGGACCTGGGAATCGTGGAGGAGGGTGCCCCTGCAATCGGGGCAGCAATCCGTACTATCATGCAGGAGAAGCTGCGCCGGATTCTGCCTGACGCAAACCTCGAAGGACTTACCTCCATCGATGTGCTCAAGCGCACCACCGGAGAGCGAGACTGGATACGACTCGATTCAGCTGCCCCAGATACCGGGAAGCTTGTGATCCTGATGAACGCTCTGGACGATGCGACCCCTGCCGGCAACCGCATCAAGGACCAGCTCCTGGCTCGAGTACCAGGACTCGAGGCGACTATCGATGATATCACCGAGGGGTTGGCTGAAACGATCACGGAAGCCCGGAGGTTGGTCCCCGATAACACGGTGGTTGCAGCTCGAATGGAAGAGCAACTACTCCAGATGGCCTTGTCGGCAATCCCCGGCTCCTCCCTCGAGAACTTCGTAAGACGGTCAACAATACTTCCTCGAGGGATCAACGAGTCGCAGGTCTACTCCAAGCTCCAGGAGGTCTTCGATCTGGAGTTGGCCGGCAAAAGCCGCGAAGCAGCAGCTCTCACCGAGGAGCTGGTTGACCAGTACGCTCGGCACCCAGACCTGATCGAGTGGTACAACGACTGGCGCAAGTCACACGGGATGCCCGACGATCCTTCCATGCCACTACTGCCCGATCGGATAGCCCTCCAGGACCGAATCATAAGTGTGATGCGAGAGGCAAAGGAACACACCTACAAATCCGGTATGGAGATGTTCAGGAAGCCGGTGTATGCCCCTGGTCCGCAACTCCCCTCGGGGCAGAAGCGACTGAGTGCTCTTGAGAAGATGAAAGACAAGGTTCGCAGTGAACTCGGGAGCAACTCGGAGAGATTCCTGAACGTCCTTGACCTGGTCCGAGCACCTACCACAGCGATGCCTGGTTACCATTACAGTCCCCTCTCTGCCACCAAGTCGGCAGTTCTCAAGCTTTATGCTCAGGAGGGCAGTTCGGTACTCGAGCTGATTACCAGGACCTCGGCTCGACTCGAACCCAGCGCAGTCATCAGCAGACTGGGTACAGAAAAAGCGATGTTCTCCGGTCTCACCCGTAGCGTGGTGGGACAACCAACCGAACTGATGGGACTACTGAAGGAGTTGAACGAGGGGACCACCCTTCGCATGGCAGAGGCACTCCGACGCATCCCAGGAGCTGATCCCGAAGCTGCTCAACGTCTGGTGATCGACCTGGAATCCGAACTCTCGAGGCTTGCCTCGGCCAGGACAGGTTCCGATGTGATACTGACCCAGGTCCACGAGGAGACCGCGCTTGCCTTCGAGCAGTTCACCCTCGGACTCGAGAAGATCCTGCCCACCGAGGGGGGACGTACCCTCATGCTCGGTGCCATCAATGACATGAAGAACTCCCTGCTCGAGTCGAACCGTCTGTCGCTGGATCTCTACCAGAAAGCGACGAAACTTTCCGAGAAGATTACCAGGTTGGTGGAGGACCCTGCTGCCATCCTCTCAGCTAACCCGGACGACATCCTCCAGCTCTCCCAGGAAGTAGTGACCCTGCGTGACAGTGCTCAGGAGATGATGGTGAAGGCTGACAAGGCCACTCGAGAACTACTCGGGCCGAACAACCCTCACCCGGCAGGTTGGGACGAGATCACCGAGACCGAGCATCTCTCGAACGTCGTGCTCGGGAACGCAGAAGACCTGCACCGTGATATGCAGTCGATCTTCGGAGAACGTCAAGAGCTAGCAGACGCTTTCCAGACGAGTCAACTCGAGATAGCCAGGGGAAACCGAACCGACGCAGCTCAAGCTCTCGCGGCGATTGACCAGGAGCTCCTCCCCATCGAGGCCCAGGTCAACGATATCGTGACGAAAGTGGGGTATGTGCGTCAGGCCGAGTCACTCCAGACGTCAGCTTTCCGACGACTTGGAACCCTCGATCAGACCTTCGCCAGTGGTAACGGACTCTCCTCGGCAAACCAGGAGGATGTACTGCGGACCTTCCTCGAGTTGGGAGTTGCCGACGAGTTCCTGCGGGGGAAGGACTACACTCCGACTGGATGGGCAGCTGCGGTGGAACGGGTCGGAACCCAAGGACCCTCCCAGGGAACCCTGAAGGCATGGTGGCGAGAAGCTCGAGATGCCGGCGGGATCAATGACGCTGTTCTTTTCCAGCAACTCGAGGAGATCGCCACAGGGCAGTCTCTGAGACCCGCTGACGCCCAGCTATGGGCAGCACAGCGCAGACCTCCCTTCCTGGGTGGACCGACTGGAGAGGGGATCAGGGACGCTGCCAGAGCCGCTGTGGACTCCGTTGACCCTGCCTTCCTCGACGAGCTCGGGATAGTGGCCCCGGACCTGATCGCCAGAGCCGACGCCACAGCACGTAACGCCTCAGCTTTCCGGGAGAATACAGAGCAGCTCATCGCTCGAATGGCAGACGGTGCTTTCCTTCCTGACCAGACCCTCCGCGAGATAGCCGAGTCGGTCCACTACGAACGGAAGTTCCTCGAGGCCCTGGTCAACGAGATGACATCCCAGCAGGGGCTGGTCGAGAGTTTGTTTGGTATGAGGAGCCCGGTCGGACGTCGGGTCTTGGGTCGGTTCCGGCTTGACCTCGAGGAAGTGCTGATCCAGCAGAGGGGAGATCTCTACCGTACCCAGGCCGGCCAGCTGATCGACGATGTCAACAGCACCACCGCAGAACTGCTGGTTCTCGCAACCGCAGACAGGCAAGCCGCACTGGTCAGGCTCGGGGAGATCGTTGGACCTGGCGCGGACGTTTCACACCTGATCGACTCACTCAGCGATGCTGCCAGTCAGATGTCTCAGCTGCCGACTGCCCGTCAGTTCCGGGACCTGGTCTCCAGAATCCAGACCAGCGTGGACGATCTCTACCGACCGGCAGTGGACCTGCTCGACGACCAGGCTTCCGCACGGGTACTCGGTCGAGAAGGAGTCCCGCAGTTCTTCTCTGACAACCTGGCCCAGCACCCCAACGACCCACTTGCCCAGTGGCTCAACGGAGGGACTGCCCCGTGGACTGGAGGTCCGACCAGACTCCAGGACGGTGAACTCTCCGCACTCGAGCAACTGATGAACGACATCAATGGACCGACTGGGGCCTCCCCTCAACCGTTCCTGCTCCAGCTCCAGAATGCAGCGACCGGAGCCGGTGGTGCGACTGCCTCTCCCGAGCTTTCGCGACGAGCTCAGTACTGGTTGTCTCGCCTTCAGCTGGGGTACGGAGGAGGAGCTGTCGGCAACGCCGGCATGACCCTCGACCAGTCGAACACCCTACTCGAGCGACTGGGCAGATACCGTGGACGCAACCGGGCAGCTGAAGCAGTCGGGTTCGCTGACGACTTCCTCGTCAAGGACAAACTCCCCGCACTACGGCAGTCAGCCACCACCAAGTATGAAGCTCGAGGTGTCCTGTCCAACGAGATCGCCTTCCTCGACGAAGCGATCCCTCGCATGGAATCGCGCACCTACACCAGCAACCAGCTCGACTACACTCCTGAGCAAGCCGAAAGCTGGAGGGGGATGTTTGCCATGCAGAACTACCTCGAGTTGCAGGTCAGGAGAGCCGAGCACCTCGCACTCAACCAGGTGGTGCAGCAGCTGCCTTCTCGAGCGGACCTGAACTATATGCTGCTGCGAGCCCAGACAGGAGCTCTCGATGCCAGCGAGGAAACACTCGAGACTCTGCGGAACGCTCGACTCCAGGGTGCCGGTGAGGGGCGCGGGGTCCTGAGTCCCGAACACACAATCGCTCTCGAAGAGGTCACTGCCGGTCGCCGCGTCCATATTGAAGAGGCAGGGGAGTTCGTCTTCGCCCACGCCGGCAAGAAGGTCCGGGACCTGACCGGTATCGACTTCCAGAAACTGGACATCCAGTACGGGACCGACGTGCCGGTATCCCAGCAGTTCCTTGCACAGGTGGGGATCGAACTCGAGAAGCTCGGGCCAGAACGGTTCGCAAGTATTGGAGGCTCCGAGGGGTCTCGCCTCATCCAGGAAGTCGAAGGTCGCCTGGTCGTTGCCGACTCGATTGAAGCTGCCGGGGTCGTAACGGATGCCAACGCCGACTTTGCCAACGGAGTTGCACAGGTCCACGACTACCTCAAGATGGTCGAGACCGAGGGAGGAACCCTCTCCAACGTACCGGCCCTCGATCTCCAGAAGGTCCAACTCAACCGTGCTCTCAACTGGTTCTTCCCCGGTCCAGTCGAGGCCAAGACTGCCGAAGAAGTTGCCGAGAGACTCGCAGCGAGGGAGCAGAAAAAGCTCCTCCTCCAGGCAGTAGTAGGTCACCAGAACATCGACAAGCTCTCCTCCTCGGAAGCCAGTGCGGTGCT
>Ga0209644_1000192_pt1 | contig 15136 bp, 27 predicted proteins | sample ETNvirome_2_1000_FD_184069 | JGI IMG/M metagenome (GOLD analysis project Ga0209644, IMG submission 184069) | Marine viral communities from the Pacific Ocean - ETNP_2_1000 (SPAdes) (version 2) | ecosystem: Environmental > Aquatic > Marine > Oceanic | place: Pacific Ocean | collected 2013-06-22 | reverse complement strand
ATCCAGACATCATCTCCCAAATATCCTTCAAGAAATTTGACATCACTTTCCAAATTTAATTTGAAAGCAAAAACGTGTTTTGCATTGGTGAGAACATTATTTGGAAGGCTAGCTGGTCTGCTGGAAAGTGTTATGCAAGAAATTCCTCTTGGTCTCCCTGATAAAATTATATTGTTAAACTCTTTGAGTTGTTTCTGTTTTGTCAGAAAAGAGTGAGCTTCATCCATAATCAAAACTAAATTTCCTCGCTTGAATCCCTCCTCACAAAATCTCCTAAATGTGTTTTCAGAGTTATCATGTGGTTGTAAAATATAATGACCTCTCTTTGCAGAGTCATAAACTTTGAGCAGTTCATTCATGTCATGGAAAACCATAGCCTTTGATGAATGAAATTGGAAATTGAAATCGTAACACCAAACAGAAATTCCGTTGAGACCTTTCATTATTTGATTTGCAAGATATGATTTTCCAGATCCCTTGCTCCCTAAGATACAAATATCTTGATCATACGCTACAAAATCAAAGTTAAGAGTTTGAAGTCCTCCAGACGCATCAAAGCGAGCTGACTTTTCTGACTTAGATTCTACATGGGATGTCTCATCTTTGTCAATGGCAATATCCTCATCTTCTGATTTATCTGGAGAACTATCATTACTCATTTTTCAATCTCTGGAACTTCATCTGATTCATCTTGCAAATACATACATCCAAACTCAAAAAATTTAACATACTGTTCAAATCTTTCTGGATGTTCTTGAACCAGTTGCACAGTTGCTTGATGCAAAAATTCAACTGTTGCATTGTTAGTTAATCCAGTATCAAGCATTTTATCCTCATCCATTTTGAGAGAGTTGAAAAACGCATTGATAACATTATTAATTTTAGCCTGATCCAAGTTTTTGCTCCCTTATTTTCCTAAAAAGATCTAATTGTGAATCGTCTGATGCAAGTGCATTTTGAAACTGCAAATCCCAAAACCAAACTAGAATTTTTTTCCAAACTGCTTTGAGAACATCCTCTGGAGTAATTTTCACTCCAGCGATTATGAGTTCCATTGCAACAATGAATTTGAAATTACCAACTCTATTTGCTTTCCATTCATCAACGCATTGATGACAGAAATTAATCAAGTCTTTTTTCTCAAGATTCAAATTATCTGGATCAAGAGAATCCAGATATTCACTTTTTGTTAGTTTCGTTTTTTCCATGACTCATATTCTCCCAATGTGATTTCTGTTTAACCTCATCTTTTGTTGGAACATCCTCCATGCCATATCTCTCTTTGACTTCCTTCTCTTTTTTCAGTTTTGAAATCTCTGCAACTCTGCTCAAGATAATGGGAGCAGAGATAACAACTGGCATGACCCAAAGGCTATGCCCACTAAAGTAAATATTAAAAATGGGAGACCAACTTTCTCCAAGTGCAATTAATTCATTTTGACTTAGAGGAGAGCATCCAGTTCTTGCTGAAATAATATTGAATAGAGTGTTAAAAATTTGACCAACACTTTGAGCAGAGTATTGAGTTGCTTGAGCTTGCTGTCCTTCCAGTTGAGGAGTTGTTGGTAATGCTCCAAGTCCTTTGACTTCCTCAGGTTTTTTTATTTGCTCTCCCATTGGAGCTGGGTTTTTTTGTTTTGATTTTACGTTGATGTTCAATGAACCCTTTTGAGTTTTTGAACGAATCGGAGTTGGGCTGAGACCTAAATTCATAACGTTTACTCCCTGCTCCTTCGCAATTTTCTGGAAGGCAAGTCTCATGAATCGTGCATCTTTTTTTTTCCATCCAGCTTTGATATTTACTGGGTCAGCAAGAAAATCAGTTGTTACTTGCTTTCTTGCATCTCCATCTTTCATGTCAATGATATTATCATTGAACACTTTCCTCCATAGGTCTCTTGCAACTCTCGATTTGTTCATCTAGTTTTCAGCTCGTACTTTGACTTGGAAAATACTCTCACATGACAAACACTTCCAATAACGATTTGTCAGAACCGTATCTTCCAATTCAACTCCACAAATTGGACAATACTTCACTAGAGATTCTCCTTTTGGCTGAATTTCCTCAGGTTCATTATTGCTTGACATTGTAAGCCCTCTCTATTGTCGGTTTATCAAGATATCGATTCGAACACAAAAGACAAAGATCCAATGCTCCCAAACAAACTAGATTAAAATCATCAACAAATTTTATTCCACATTTTTTACATTCAACTTCCTCACTCTCTGGAAGTATTCTTTTCAAATGCTCCTCCCATTTTTTTTGTTTCACTTTGCTCTCCAGAAAACCAACGCACTTGGATAAGGAGCTGGATTAATTGATTCCTTTCCATCTTTGAAAAAATGTAATCTTCCCTCCAGAAAGTGAACCTCTGCCTTATGAAAGATAAAATTATGCCAAGCGTGTGTGTCTGTTTTTGCAAATAGCAATGCCAAACCTGAGACATTATATTTTACGTGAGAGAGATATGCTTTTTTTATCCAGTCTTTGACCTGATGACCGTATGGAGGATTCATAAAAAATGGCTTTCTCCATTCTTTGTTTAATGAATCTTCTCCAATGAATATCTCACATTTTTTATCTTGAGCAGTTGCACAAACATCAATCTCTGGAGTAAAATTAAACAACTCACATCCAAACTGAAAGATATGAGGAGGAGTCTCCCAAATTGGATCATCTGAAAGATTAAAAGTTGCACTCAATTTCCACACCAGCAACAAATCCAAAAATCGTGAAATTTCTCTGCATGAGTATCTGATGTAACTCTATGACATAATGCACATTCAATAAAGTTGGTCTGAGATTCATAAGTTGTGATCAATTCTCCTCCTCTTTATCCCAGCATTGTAAATGATATGCCCTCCCATCTGGAGTAATCATTTTTTCCCATAAAACGACTTTGCCACATTTATGACAAATCATTTGTTATCCATACCTCCCAAACAGAGTTAATTCCCTGCAAATAGGAAAATTCTGATTTTGCACTAAGGTCATTTGATATGGATAACTGTAATTCATCTCAAATCTCCAAAACAAATTTTACACAAAACAAACTCATCCTTAACGTAATATCCTTTGGGAATTTTTGTCTTAACTGCATGACTCATAGCTCCACAGACATTGCAAGTGATAATAATTACATCATCTTTTTTCATCTTGAATCTCCCTCATACTTCAACTCAATCAAAACTTGCCTCTCAATTTCTGTTTTTGCTCTGTCATGTTTTGAAACTAAATGCCTTTGAAATTCTTGCATCTGAGAATTAAATTCTTGCTCATTATACCAGCAAAACAAACTCCCACAGTCTGTGCATTGCAATCTCATGTTTGAAGCATCATATGGACTTTGAGGATTTTGAAAGACTTGCTTTTGTTCAATGATTTGAGGCTTGATTGCAATCTCAGCTCTTCTTGACATTGGCTGATGGAAAGTTTCAAAGTATGTGTTTTTAATTTGTGCATATTTTATTTCAGCTTTTAATTTTTCAATCTGCAATTTTATTTTCTCTTTTTGCAAGTCCTCCGTATTTTTGATTAACTCATTTTTGAGATACATTGTAATTATTTTTCTTGCAAACTCATTGGTTGAAATTTTATCAATCTTTGCAAGTTTGTCAAGTTTTATTCTGTCATTGTATTCAACTCTGAATGAAAAAGTTGGATTACGTCTATTGTAATTCAAGCCTTTCTCACTCCCTCAGGTTCAGACTCAGACTCAGACTCAGACTCAGGTTCAGGTTCAGGTTCAGCAACTCCTTCAACTGTTTCAGCTCCTTCCACTTGATCTGGATGTTTCTCAGCATATTCTTTTGTAGTTTCAAATTTAGTGTTCATCATTTTTTTCATTAATTTTAATACTTCAGCCATAACTTTTGGATCTGTTACTCCAGTTGCACTTTCCACAGTTTTTTCTTCAGCTTTGGATTGAGCTTGTTGCTCTGCTTGAGCAAGTGTTATTTCAGAATATTTTGCTGTTTTAATTAATTGTAATTTTTCAGTTGGCTTTCCATAAGCTTGCTCCAATATTGCAATGCCTCCCCAATGACCTCTCTCTGAAACCCACTTGAAATCAAACTTTGATCTAGCTAGCCATGCTTGAGCAAACACATGACGGAGGCTGTGCAATGAATTGGAAGTCCAATATTTTTGCATCCCATGTTTTTCTGGCATGACTCTTTCATAGCAAAGTCTCATAATTGCTCTCAGTCGTTTTGATGCTCCAGTTCCTCTCATTATTTGACTTCTTTGACCTCTAGCCTCCAGCTCTTTTTGCTCCAATGTAGTCATATCCTCTGAACTTTGCAACTCCATTGTTCCGAGTTGAATATATTTTCCATCCTTACCGATTAACGCATGAATATTATTTGATTTTGTTTTAGTAACCATTTTTTTCTTTCCAGTTGTTTCATTAATCTCTTGAACTTGAACATCATACTTTGTGTAGATTCCATACTTTGTGTATAATTCAGACTGTGATTCAATACCTGAGTCTATTCCAGCTTTGATTTGAGCTTGCCTTTTTTTGACAGCTTCAATGACATCTACATCAAACACATCAACTGTTGCTGTATATCTGTCAACATCAGGTCTCCTCTCTGAGATTCCCCATGTTTTGCGAGTCAGAAATTTAACTATCATAAATGGCTTGGAACTTTTTGGAAAGAGAATTGCTGATTTTTTCAAAGCTTTGAAATCCTCTGGATCGGTTGATGCTCCACAGGTAAATGCTTCATTAGCTCTCCATCCAATTTCAACTGCATAAAGAAAATAATGAAAAGCATCATCCCAGTCCTCCAATGAAGTTTCAAAGTCCTCAGTTTTCTTTTGTCCTTCCATCTTTTTTCTCTCATCATACTCTGCTTTTTGAGATACATATCTTGGATTTTCCATTCTCTTTCCTTTTTTGGTAATTTTGAAAGGCTGAGCATAGTATGGATTTTGTCTGCTTTTTTTAATGTGTTTTAGCCACTTATCAGCATCCTCATGGACTGTTGCTTTTGTTTCTGTAAAATTCAACTTAGGTTTTTTTAATTCCTCATACATTGCCATGATTTCCTTATCTTCCATGTGAAGGTCTGCATAAGCCAAAATTGGAGCTCCAATGTAAAACCACCTTCCCTCTGGATATTTTCCTCCAGTAACTTTATGATGAGCAACTAGAAAGTGTTTGACAGCTTCTTTGAGATTTTTCTCCCTTCCTCCTCCTCCCTTAAACGTAGATGCTACTTTGGATCTGATTTTGTCTCCCCGATTAGTCATATCATTATTTCCAGAAAAAACATCTGGATTTATTTCCGTTGCAAACTCAATTAAATTCTGAGTTTTTCCTTCTGAGTTCATCCATGTTTTGAACTTTTTATTTTGTTTACCATATCCAACTAATTTTTCAATCCAATGAATCCACTCAGCCTGTGTAACTGCTTTCCCAACATCTGGAATCCATGTGTATTTTCCTTCAACTAATTCTTTATGCTGATAATTTCCTTTCAAGAAATCCTCTGGAGACATATCGAACAAATACAAAGCTGTTTGTAATCTTGAAGCTATGGTCTTGTCATAAGATGCTCCAACTACATTGTCTCTCCATTCTTTGATTGCCTCATTTTGCTCAAAGTCAGCAAACTCTTTTTGGAGCTGTGTCTTTTTTCTTGGAGCAGTTGGAACTCCCTTTCCAGCAATTTCCACTTCTGGAGCAACACCAACAAAGTCTGCAACTTCCATCAATGGTCTCAGCAAAGATATTCCTCCGAGCTCTGAAGTAAATCCTTTTTTTGGCGATACTCCAAAGTCAATAAGTTCTTGCCTTCCAGCCTTTTTGATTGGATTAATTGCTGGTTTGCCTTTCCATACTCCAGTTGCACTTTGCAACTCTCCCAATGCAATAACAACACTTTCAAATTTTTTCTCTGGATCAAGATGTAGAAAATTCCATTTTTCTCCAGCTAAGACCATTAAGCCTTCCAAGAGTTTTTTATTTTCAATGTCAATTTTAATTCTGATTCCAGATTCCCATCTTCCCAACTCATGTTCCTCTTGAAATACTGGATCAATGATATGAGTTCCATCCTCTACTGCTGTTTTGATTTTTACTCCGTTAATGAAAATTGGTTCTGCGTTATCTTCTACCATATCTCACACCTCAGAAAAAAAAGGAAAGGAGGCAATTATTTCTCCTCCAGTTCGTGTATTTCTCGACTCTCTAATACTTTCACTTCAATCTCATGCTGGAGATCATGTGCCAGTTTTTTGAGTCTTTTGTTTTCTTGCATCAACTCAAGAAGCTCTTTTGGAGTTGGGATTTTTTCACGAATCAACTCAAGTGCTGTCATTTTGTCGTACATTCCATAATGAGTCTCAAGCTGTCTCACAACTCGATCCCATTCTGGATCATATTGATTTGCCATTGTTTGGAAATTACAGAATAATCATTTAACCCTGTCGATATAGCTGAAATTGACTAAAAAGAGAACATAAGTAATACCATGAGAACTGACTTTATGGCATCTGCAAAGCAACTCGCATGGAGAAAGAAGTTTGCCAAAATATACAGTAAAAAAGGAAAAAGATCAAGGAAATTAGGCACTCTGACTGCGAAAGGAAAGTCGCCTAGAAAATATTATGTAGAATTTAATGCAATGCTTAGAAAAAAGATAAGAGCAACTAAAGATCCAGTAAAGAAAAAAGCATTAAAGGAGATGCTTGATCCAGATCATGCCATGGCTAAAAGAAGATGGAACGTGGAAAAACAGAAATTCGAACCAACGGAGTATGCTTAGATGGCATCTGCAAAGCAACTCGCATGGAGAAAGAAGTTTGCTAGAATGAGCAAAGCTGGAAAGTTCAAGAAGATTACAAAAGGAGGACATAATATTAAAACTGGATTTCTTACCAAAAAAGAATCTGCAAGACAAGATAAAGCTTTAAAGGATTTTGATCTTATTGTCTCATTAAAAAAATGGGCAAAACGTGGAGATGAATCATCCATCTTAGCGTTAAAAGAATTAAAGCGTAAAGGAAAAAAGAAATTTTTTGAAGATATGTATAGATAAATCTTCCATTTTTTGACCATTTTTCGACATGACAATGATTAGAAAGCCCTCAAACATGGGTTTTTTTCCCTTAGCTGATCATGCCATTCATGGAAATCCGTATGCACAAAACATCATTGGGAAAGAGAATCCCTTACAAAATCACACTCTGACTGCTATTTCGTATACAAATTTTATGTCTGTTTATTCGTGTATTTTCCTATTGTTTGCAAGTCTAATGAGGAAAGTATGCTTCCTTTTTGAGAAACACACCTCAAACACACCTCAAACACACCTCTTTTGTGTTTGGTGTGCCTAAAAACACAGCAGGTTCCTCTCTAAAGAGATGGGAGATATGTGTTTGAGGCGTGAGTTCAATAGAATTACTACGAATGGAAATTAAGAGTTATAGGCATAGCGACTTCATAACGATTTAAAAAAAATAGATGGGAGTTAACTGTCTCGGAGAAAAAATTTTCTACCGATTACTTGCGTGAGTTCCAACTTTCAAGAGCATACCGATTCCTATTACCAGTACACCAGTCAGAGCTATGAGTTCTGTCTCCATGAGACTCTGCGATTTAATGTAGTATATCTAATCTAAGCTTGAAAGGTCTCTCAGGCTTGAGAGGAAAGTTTGCCTTCAAGATGAGAAATTCTATCACAGAGATTACTCAAAGATTTAATGACATAGAGATTCACAGCGATTAAAGCAGAAGATAAAACTCCAACTAAAACTTGAAAGTCCTCCATGTTATTTCAATCCCTTAGTTTTAGCAAATTTAATTAAAGTTTGATCAGTTGTATCTAATGCTATTAGCTTGCCATTTTCAAATTCAGCATAAAAGGATTTTTTCTTAATGTTAGGTATGGCATCCAATTCATGTGCATCTGTTAATAATTTTTTCTTTAAATGTGTCATGCTTTTACTCCATAAAGTGTTAATGTACTACCAACATCAAAATCATATGTTTCTGTATCTATCTGTAAATCTATATCGGTAAATGTACTCGAAGCTGTTGTAACTAATCTGCCTCCTCCCATAACTTGGGTATCATCATTTCCAGTATAATGCCAATTAAACATTAAAGACTGTGTGCTAGCTGATTCATATCCCATACCGATCCACATAAAAAAACTTGGAGCCATATTTCTTGCCAAGCCCATAGCAATAGGAATTGTTGCAGTATTACTATATACTGATGAAGTTACACTAGAACCCATTTTTTGAGTAACCCCGATAAAACTAGAACCGTCATTAATAGTAGCTGTTACAGCAGGGAGGGTTTCATCATCCCAAACTAAATTCCCAACTACATACAACTGCGTATAAGTTGGAGAACTTGTTGGATCTAAGTTGATTGATTGACCAGCAATTTTTAATGATGTTCCAGCTCCAGTTAAGATAGTTTGAGCAATTTTTTCAAAATCTCCTCCTCCAGCACTTGGAGTAGCCCATGTTGGTAAACCTCCAGCAAGTGTCAATACATCTCCGTTAGATGAGATTGGCAATCTCGCCAATTCTGGAGTTGCATTTTCATAGAGAACATCTCCAGCAGTTGTTAAAACTGTATCAGCAAGATCAACTGTCTCCCAGCTTGGAAGTGAAGATTTTACTTGAAGTATTTGATTTGCTGATCCAATTCCGAGTCTTGCTCTTGCTCCAGTTTGATATTTTACCATGTCTCCCGATGTAGTCATCACCACATCTGCTCCAGCAGTTGGATAGAGGTCTCCGTTAAATCCCAATTTTACCTCTCCATTTTTCAAAGTGTCCAGTCCATGAATCTCTGGAGATATAGAGGAAAGCTCCAAGAGCAACTACTAATGATAACCAGTTTGGAACTCCCATCATTGAACCCATTATGGTGAACCTCCTTTGAAAGCTCCTAACATACTAAATAATGGTCTTAATAGCCAAAGTAAAACTCCGATTCCAATTACAGCAAGAATAATTTTAATCCAGAAAAAATAGTTAGTTCCACCAACAACTCCAACTGTTGCTCCTCCAGTTCCCTCACATACTAAATCCCATGCATCACATTGAGGCACTTTGTCTGAGCATTGACCAGTTCCATCTTTGCAAGCTTGACATTCACATCCATGTTTGTCATTAGCTCCAAACATCTCACATCCAATATCCCATGCATCACACTTTGGATTTTTGTCAGAGCATTGACCAGTTCCATCCTTGCAAGCTTGACATTCACATCCAGTATCTTTTGGAGCAAATAAATCTCCTAATCCTAAATCTGGAAGTTCAAAACTTCCAAATCCCTTTGTTGGAGCATGAGGAGATGTTTCTAATTCAGCAAAAGTTCGAATTGTTGCTGGTCTTTCGTCAAAGTATCTTTGAGAGAAAGGAGTTTTTGCAGTTCCAGAGGTTTCTCCTCCAAATCCTAATCTAGTAATAGCTCCAGTATCTATCTCAATGACTCCTCCAGTATCAAGATATTTTAATTGCTGAGTTCCAAACTTTTGAATCCCTACTCCAGTTGATCCAGTTCTTGGAGACGGTCTGGGCATTATGCTCTCCTCCATAATATTATTACAACAACTGCAATGACTCCAGCAATCATCAATGGAGAATACTTTGCAACTTCTTTAATTGGTTCAACTTCAACTGGTTCAACTTTCTCAACTTCTTTTGGATTTGGTCTTGCTGTCTCTCTCAACTTGTTGAGTCTTTGTTGCTCAGCTAACTCTGCAAGTTTTCTTGCTTTGTCCTCAGCTTCTTGCAGTTTACGAAAATGCTCTCTGGATATTTCCTCTGCTTTTAGTTTCCAAGCTGTACCAGCTCGGGGAAAACCTTGAGTTGTTCCATGTGAATGATAATAATTTTTTTGAACTTCAGCAGGGTTAAACATACCATAACCCATTGCAATTTCATAGTCTGTTGCTGGAGTAATTCTCTGAATAACATCCTCAATATTGTAAGTCACTTCTCTTAAATTTCCATATCGGTCTCCTCCAACTCTTGATTTATTTACATATCTAACTTCATTCCATAAAAAATCTTTGTACTTATCCATATCAGTTTTGGGATTTCTTGACATACCTCCAGTTTTTGTATAAATGTAAAAATAATCAGCATCTTCTTGAACACCATGAGTTGCTTTTGGTCTCCCTGATGATGAAGTCTCTCTTTCATGCAAAACTACCTGACCCGATGAAAGTTGGCGATAACTAACCATTTTATTTTCCTTTCTTAGTGATAAAAACGATTAAAGCAATAGCAACTAAAATTCCAATTACACCAGCGATTGCTGTATAATTAAACGGAGTAATTTGTATATCCATATTTTCCAGTCTCTTGCCAGTTTTCACCGTCTTTCCAGTTTTATTGATTCTTGGGTCTGGAGCTTGGATTCTCTCCATTGCAAAGTTTTTCTCCTTTTGTTCCAGAGGATTCATCTGATTGCTTTCTCTGTAACGAGGTTTAATCAGTGGAGGCAATACATTTACAATTTGAACTGGAGCTCTGTAACCTCCAGTTGAAATCTCTGGATTACTTTCTTGAGGAAGTAAAGTTGTAGATGCTCTTGGAGTCATTGTTCCATCTGTCTCAAATATTGCGACATTTTTGTAAGTTAAATTATATCTTCCCCATAAGTTAGAAAGAAAATCTTGAGTAACCATTAGAAACTCGAACTCCCTTTGTCATTTACAAAGTTGTAATACAAAACAAAAGTTGCTGGATTTCCAGCAGACGTTGAAACAATAGAAACTCTGTAAAAATGATGAGCGACAGAACTTGCCCAAGTATCAGTATTTCCAGCAGTTACAGTTACAGCACTTGATGAATATCCCTGATCATTAAACCAGTTTGTTCCATCCTCTGAGTATTGTATTCTGACATCAAGAGAATCTGCTCCATCAGTATTGTCAGTTGTTATCATAAATTGATTGTATGCTCCAACGTGTTTTGAAAGATAAACAACACTTGCATCCGTTGAAGTGCCTGAGACACTTCCTCTCTGATGAGAAATTTTTGGGAATCCATATCCTAGCCATCCATCATTTGATGACATAAAAAATAGTTGATTCGTATCATCTGGAGTTGAGTTTGCTGGAATTTCAATTCTGACATTGGAAAATCCGTAATTATTTACAACGTGAGCAAGTTGATGGTCTGCAAGAGTTATTGCACTCCCCAAAAAAATCGTAGAATCTGCATCAGAGTTCCAGATTCCTATACTGTTACATTGGTTAAGTCCTAAGTCATTGAGATTTTTATTCATTGGTCTAACCAATGGAGTTGGAGAACCCTCTGGAAGTGTAATTGTTCCAGCAACAAAATCCAGAAAGACTGACCCTGATACAATGCCAGTTATCTCCTCTCCAGCTTCAACTTCTGTTCCAGAAGTTAATGTAACTGCTCCAGTAGTGAATAATGAACCCATTAATCACACACTCCTAATTGAGTGGCAACTACTGTGATCAAGATTGCACTCACAGCACAATATGATGCTGGGATGCCTAATTTCCTTAATCTACTTTCTGTCTTTTTTGTCATTCTTTTTAACCTCCTTTGTTTCAACTGGAACTGGTTTTGGTTTCTTTATTACTGGAAGTGGATTCACTCTGATGTGAAAGCTTCCATCTGATTCATTCGCTTGATTGCTGTTCATTTTAATTTGCTCCTCTGTGGATGTTTCTGTATAATAAATAACCAATAACACCAATGACTGCCATTATTTTCCAGTTCTTGGGCATTTTGATTTTAGGAATATCTACCATGATAACACCTCCTTAATTTTTCCCTCTTTTTTGTATTACAGTATAAGCAACAATGCCTAACGCTAAAACAACTAATCCAAATTTCAAGCTCACGCCTTTTGTTCCAAGATTCATTTAATTCCTCCTCCCTTTGAGTATTGAAATAATTACAACTACAACTACTCCAGTGATTAGCAATGGAAAATATTTATGGTTTCTGACATCTGAGAAATAATCTGTAACTCCCTTTCTTTGATTTGTATCAAGTTCTGAATTTGGAGCAACTGGAGAATTTCGATGAGTTCCTATTGCAATGCTGGTAGTGAAAGCTGAATAAACTGGTCTAGGAGCAAACTCTTCATTGAGTTGCTCAAAGTATTGATGAGATGGATTGATGAATGGATTTCCTTCCAAGATTGAAAGAGGATTACTATCTTGACCAGCTTGCTGATAGAGATTTGTTGATCTGTAAATCTTATCAGGTATTTCTGAATAAGCATTAGGCTGAGGATTTGCAAGAAATTTATTTTGATCAACAAACTCAGCTTGCCTTGCCTCTGCATTAGTTATTGCTCTGTTCTCATTTTTTAAAAATTGATTATCAACATTAGTTCCCACTCCCATTGCTCTAGTTTGCTCTATGGAATAGTAAGTTTGAGTTGTAATTCTGTTTGCAATTTCAACTCCATACTTTTGCTCCAATGCTGGATATTGACTTGCTGGAGCATTGCTGTATTGCACATTGTAAGAACTTGCAGAGATTTGCTTTCCTAATGTAGTTGGATTTGCATTAGTTGTTGGAGAGAGACTTCTTGCTGTCTCTGAAATATTTTGCACATCTGTAACTACTCCACGATTTGCTCCCTGAGTTACTGGATTAGCTGATACTGCACTTGCATAACTTGGAGTTGATTGAACTGCAACTGATTGAACATTAGAACCAGTTGTAGTTGATGAACTTCCAGAAGTTACACCAGCATTGGAAGGAGATGGAGATGAACGTGAAACACTTGCTCCTCCCTGAGCTCCTCCTCCAGACCCAGAAGATGAACCTTTTGAGGATGATCCAGAGGAGGAGGATGAAGATGAACTTGATGAACTCTTTGCTTCCTTACCTTTTGTATCGGTTTTTGCCATGTTAAGCTCCAGTTGCTCCAGAGAATAATGATTTCAATGTGTCAATGACTCCCTTTTGTTCTGTATGTTGATGAGCTTCATTTAATGACTGATTACCAGTTAATCGAGTTGATTGAAAAATTAAACGGTTAGTGTATTCTTTGAGAATAACGTCTCTAGCTATTTGTTCTTTTTTTTTTGAGAGAGATAACTTGGCATTTTCATCTACCCTTCAATTGTTGTCTGAATACGCCTTATAATGCTGGATGCGTTTGCACAATTCATCTGCATCACAAGATCACCCGTGTTGTAACCAATTGTTGACAAGCCTCCCAGTCTGAGACCTGAGGCTGTGGAAATAAAAGGCAGTCTATTATTAAAAAAATCCACCATTGAATAACCAGCACTATTGTAACCTCCAGTTAAGAATGGAGGAGTTGTCATTGTTGTTGCTCCTTGTTGAGTAACAACTGAATTTGCTAGTCGATAATTTTGAATATCTTTTGATTTGTTAGCTTGCCATTGTATGTTTGACATTAACGGAATTGTTCCAGAGTTAACTTGGAAGTTTGTAACTTCTGTATCGCTACGAACTCCAGCAGATGTTTCCGTACAAACGAAATCACGAACAATGAGAGCTCCCACTTGGAAAAAAGTGTCAAAGGATTCTAATGAACCAGTTGATGAGTCTGCTGTCAAAGTTTTTGATAGAACAGTCATCAAAGGATTTGATGAGAAATCCTCCCCACTTTCTGCAATTCCTTCCACGCAAGTTATTGTCATTGTCATGTCAGTTGCAAAAGTTGTTGGGAAGTTTGTTCCCCATGTAGTAGCTGAAGGAGCAACATATGTAATTTCTAATTGTAAACTTGAAAGTAAGTAAGTTGGAAGTGCAACTGAATAATCATCTGGGTCTAGTTTATTTTGCCTTTCATCAATGACCCATCCAACGTGAGCCTGAGTTGCTCCAGTTGTTGCTGGAACTAACAAAAATGAAATTGGAGAACCATAATCCCAGTTATTCATATGCCATAGGTCTTGCCCTGAAATTTCCACTATCGTTCTCGATGAGCCTTCTCCTACTGCCACTAATTTTATTGAAGTGATACATTTTAACAAAGCATCTGTAACTAGAGTTGAAGTTCCAGTACACGCAATGCCTGATGAGTTTAAGTCTAAGATGTAACGCTGAGCAAGAAAGTCTCTTGGAAGTTGAGTAATTATGGTCTGGCTAGTGCCGTCCCAAACTTGACTTTGTGCCAGTGTTCTATAATTTTTTAAGACCAACTAAGATGCACTCCGATTTGTGATTTGTGTATAGAGAGGTAAAATTCCAGCCAAAATAAAAACGCCAGCTATTCCAACAATAACTGCTGAAACTAAACTTGGTATTCTTGGAGTCTTTGCAACTCCGAAAACAACTATACCAGCAACTATTGATGATAGAGACTTATGGTCTCTGAGGAAAGGAACTGAGTCTAATACTGAATTAATTCTTGGCACAAAAAATGGAGCAATTAAACTTGCACTGAGGACTGCCACGATGGCTCGGTCTGTAACTATTCCAGTTACTTTTGCTCCAATTTTACCAACTGATGTCATATGCAAATTCTGAGCTAGTCTGGATAGATAAGACTGATCAGCCAAAGGTCGTGCCTAAGTATGAGAGACCTTTGAGTTAAACTCATAAACTATCTGATTTTAACCAAGTCTATGAGCATGATTCGAGAACTAACTGATGATAGCAACACGCAATTAATTTCATCAGTCCACACTCGATCAAATCATGCTCTAGTGAGTCTAGTAAGTAATCTGAAAGAGATGCTAGCTAACCGATTAAGACGAACCTAGACTCACGATTTTTTAATATTGAACTGCCTTGCCTCTAGCCTTTTTTTTGAAAACAACTTTGTTATTGACGATTGAAATTTTGTAATCCACAACATGAGATTTTCCAATATGCACATTCAAAGCATTTAGTGTTTCAAATTTTCTGAATTTACATTCTGGGCAAGTCCAAACTTTTCTTTTCATTACGCCTTGCCAATTACTCCAGAATCCTTATCCATGTCTCGATAAAAAAACGTATGCTCAGAGAGCTCTGCTTGATCTTTTAATTTATTTCTCTTATCTTTTGGCATTAAGATCCAGACATCATCTCCCAAATATCCTTCAAGAAATTTGACATCACTTTCCAAATTTAATTTGAAAGCAAAAACGTGTTTTGCATTGGTGAGAACATTATTTGGAAGGCTAGCTGGTCTGCTGGAAA
>Ga0209644_1000191_pt1 | contig 15167 bp, 16 predicted proteins | sample ETNvirome_2_1000_FD_184069 | JGI IMG/M metagenome (GOLD analysis project Ga0209644, IMG submission 184069) | Marine viral communities from the Pacific Ocean - ETNP_2_1000 (SPAdes) (version 2) | ecosystem: Environmental > Aquatic > Marine > Oceanic | place: Pacific Ocean | collected 2013-06-22 | reverse complement strand
TTGCATCTCTTTTTTCTCTACTACTTACTTGCACATCTACATCACAACCTAAAAATTTACCAAGCGTTAATCTACCAATTTCTTGTTGATTAATAATATTTATCCGTTTTAATGTTAACATATCTGCTATGCTACTGATTGAATCAGTTACAGCACCGTTTATGCTATTAAACATATCATCAAATGAATCAGCTATACTATTACTAATACCCGTAAAGTCGGGTACTTTAAACATATCAAATGTAGGTATACCAAGACTAACCGTGAAAATACCAAATAGGTCTTTTACTTTGTCCCCAATACATCTTATTATATCTGAGGTATTCAAAGATATTCCTGCTTGTCTTTTAATTGATGCTAAATCTGAAGGTATTAATTGTTCTGTTATTTTTCCTCTTGCATCTGTTATAACATTACCGGCGGAGTCTGTAACTTGTTGTACAAAATTCTTTGATGTAAGTTTATCTGTATTTAGTATGTTATTTTGTACGTTTGTTACAACAGATGGTAGTTTAGCAGTATCTTGTATAGCTTTGGGTATATTATCTTTTAACGCTACTAATCTTTCAGTAGGATTTGAAATAGTAGATAACACCCCGGTTGCAGAATTAGTAAGGCCAGAGAAAAATCCGGTGGCGCCACCGATTATTTTACTACCAGCAGATGTAAAAGATGTAAACAAATTTTTAGTAAAACCAGTTATTCCAGAAAATAACGATTTACCAATATTTGTTATGCTATTTATTTGTATTAACGGTATCATTTAAATTATTTAATTCGTAAATCTGATAATAAAGCTTGAAATTTTATTTGATGTGTATACAATATTGATATGCGATTGTGTATCATTCCAGATTTACATAATAGAGTAGAAATTGCTGAAAAGATTATAGAAAAAGAAAATAATTCTGTAGATCAATTTATCCTATTAGGTGACTATTTTGATAATTTTTTTGATGGACCCGAAGACGTTACCAAAGCAGCAAATTTTTTAAAATTATATTGTAACGATCCCAAATTTAAATTTTTAATAGGTAATCACGATTTACATTATATTATTAGTCATACAAGTATGAGATCTTCTACGTGGTCTCAAGAAAAATTTGATGCAATTAATTCTATTTTAACAGAAGAAGATTGGTCAACCTTTTTATGGACTTACCCGGTAGGTAATTGGTTGTTTTCTCATGCAGGTATCTTAATGTCAGATTATTCAGAACAAAAATTAGACGATAAACTTAATTCACATCTTGAAGAAGTTTTAGAAAACGATTTAGATATATCTAAATACTTCTCACCATACGGTGAATATTGGGCAAAATATCTTGGAGAAACACCTTATGCAACCGTAGATGGTAAACCTTTAAATCAAATGTGTGGCCATTCAGTTTTAGCAAACTGGAACATGAAACAATTAATTGGATACAGAGTGTATTACATTGATACTTGTTCTCAACATTATGGTATGATTGACACTGAAGAAAACACTGTAAATATCATGAAAAGCGGTTATACTCATCGATATCACCCAGGTGAAATAAAATGGTTGAACAAAATAAATCAAATAAAAAATTTATAGCATTTACAGGTCCAGGATGTTCTGGTAAAACCACTTTAATTAAATCTGTAGATTTTAACAAATTCTTTAATGAAAAAGTTTTTCATATAAATTCTCATACAAGAGAACTTAAACATAAAGGGTTTCCTATTAATTCAGAAGGTTCTGATGATACTCAAATAATGATTACATTGAAACATTTTGAAAATATTAAAAATGATTTAGGAATGAATTGTATTTTTGATAGATGTGTTTTAGATGGATTTGTGTATACTAAATGGTTATGGAGAAAAGATCAAGTATCTAATTATGTTAAAGCATTTGCTGAAGGTGTTTATATGAATAACATTGAAAAATATGATATTGTGTTTTATTGTGTACCGGATTTTAAATATACAAAAGATAAGGATAGAGATTCTAATAAACAGGACATTCAAATTATAGAAGCTATATATGATGAAGAAATTAGAATTTTAGAAAATATATTATATACAAAAGATACAAGAATAATAAGACTTACAGGAAATGTTCAGAAAAGAAAAAGGGTAGTTGAAAATGAGTTGAACAAATTCTTATGGATTAACCCATTAAGGTGACTATAATAATAATATGGCATTACAAGAATTAGACAATTCAAATGTTGATACGCATTTAGGAAAAACTAGCCCCTACACAGGTGAATACGACAAATCTCTTTTAGTTAAAGAACCAAGATCAAGTAATAGAACTTACTTAAACATTGAAGAAGAAACCCTTCCTTTTGAAGGTTGTGATATATGGAACGGTTATGAAATATCAGGTTTAACTAACAACGGTAAACCAGTAGCTGCTATAGCTAAAATTATATATCCGTGCAACAGTAAATACATTGTTGAGTCTAAGTCTATGAAACTATATTGGAATAGTTTTAATATGACAAAATGGGGAGACTCTGATATTGAAACAATGGATAATATGGCAAAAAGAGCTATTGAAGATTTAAGTGAGTTGTTAGAAACTGGTGTAAGTGTGCAGTTATATTACCCTGATGAAAGAGCACAAGAATTGGTCATAAACGAAGGTGAATATATTCATTTAGAATTAGCTGCTAATGAAGATCTTACATTTGATATATATAATGAATCTCCAGAATTATTAGAATTTGATGAAACAATAGGTGAAGGTAATGAATTAAAACAATATAAATCAAACTTACTTAAATCTAATTGTAGAGTAACATCTCAACCAGATTGGGGTGACATTTTTATAGATATTAGAGGAGATAAACAACCCACGGTAGATAGTTTACTTAAGTATATTGTTTCTTTTAGAGACGAATGTCATTTTCATGAAGAGATATGTGAATGCATATATAAGAGACTTTGGGATCTTTGTTCTCCCGATGAATTGTCTGTTACATGTTTATATGTTAGACGAGGTGGTTGGGACATTAATCCACATAGGATCTCACATTCATACCTTTATAATAATCAGCTAGCAGACGTAGGGGTTCTTTTTAATAAACAACCAAGACAATAAAAAAAGCCCGCCTTTCAGCGGGCTAATTTACACAAACAAACAAATTAGAGGTAACCTAAATGCTGCTTCCTTCTTATATCTGGCCCTGTGGCTTTATACCCCGAACAAATCGGAAATAGTGTTGTTGTACCAGCTGGATCAACATTAGATAACTGATAATAAACTGTAACATTATTTGTATCAACTGTTGCAATAATTGTTCCTGCCGGGTAGACAGCCTGGGTAGCATCTAATTTACAAGTGATTGATGTGAGAGCACCGTCGGCGGCGTCGGCTGCATCGCCTTGTGCCGGGATTAAATTAACTGCTGATACCGTATGCAAAGCTGTTGATTGATCTCTGTTATATAACACACCTACAATTTTTGCATCACCACCATGAGGGTTACTCTCCCCTTGAGTACCTGGTACACGTATAACTATATCATCGTTTTGGCCTGATAATGTATAATTTAAATTATAAAAGTTTGCCGGGGCACCAGGTGAAATAGGAAAGCCACTTAGTGGGCTAAATGGAGACGGTTGATCGATCCATGAATCATTATCTGTATCTTCACCAGCTGCATAACAACTATGGGTAAAAGCTCTAATGTCGTTCGTATTGAAGGCCATGTAAGTATTTATTCTATTTGAGTAACTTTTTTAAAAACATAAAAAAAAGCCCGCTTTCGCGGGCTTTGAATTATTGCTTATTTCGACTTAGAAATAAACGGCCTGTGAACCTGGTGTGAACGCTTCGCCCAAGTTCTTCAAGATCACGACGTGATAATACAAGTTAGCACCGAAGATGTTGTCAACAACACCGTAACGGGTTAACAAGCCAACGCGTGGCGAGAAGTCATTAGGACCAATTGTTCTCTGAACCATAACAGGAATGTATGGGCAGTAGATGATACCTGTGTCGTAAAACTCAGGACCTTTATAACCTAACAAGCAGTACTCAACGCGTGTAGTTCTGGCTGCCGTAGGAATATACGTACCTTGATCAGGTTGCGAAATGTAACCAGCGTTCTGCTCAAACTGAGCTTCCGTTCTGGTATCACGGTAAACGTTAAAACGACCACCGAGGTTACCAACCTTGGCAACACCGACTGGCTGTGTGTTAACATTACCCTGAACCGGGACCCATTGGAACTCAGGTAACATCTCGAGAATAGCAGCTGCACGAGGTGTACATACTAAGAAGTTAGCAGCACCACGGCGGTTTCTAATCGCGATTCTGTTCGCCTGAATAATGAGTCTTTGGTAGAAGTCTCTGTTACGCTCTACCAACCAGCGACCATCAGCTGACTGAGGAGCCCATACAGAATAACCATTACCTGTACCGTTGTCGAGAGCGACCTGGACCATTCTCATCAACATTTCACGGTCGATCTCAGCCTGTAACTCATAACTCATAGCGTTAGTGAGCTCAGTATCGATATCGATACCATTCATGTTTTTGAGGTCCTGCTCTAACTCAACTGACCAGCGGGCTGCTAATCTACGAGTACCAGCCTCAACAGCTGTTTTCTCGAAACTAACAAGAACCTGCGGAATCTTACCTGTTAACTCGAAGTTAGCAAGCAATCTTGCGACACCGTCATCCTGATCAACAAACGGGAAGTCTGTTCCAGAACCTAAACCAGATAAACTACCAGAAGAAGTACCTGTAAAACGGGTATCTAACATCTGATAACCTAATTCCTTACCGTCGAGACCACCGGCAACGTTACCGGGTACAATACCAGTACCGGTTGTTGCAACAGTAACACCGGTTGCATCCGGTTGTCCGTCAACACCATTACCTAATGCATTGGTGTCGTACTTGTAACGCAAAGCAAATGCTAAGCCAACAGGTCCGCTCATCGGCTGAACACCAACGATCTCGTTAGTGATCAACTCAGGGAACGTACGACGAATCATAGGGATAAGAATCTTAGGCAAACGATAATCACCGGTTGCGTAAGTATCACCTTGAGTATAGGAATTGGGGATCTGATTTCCGTACTGGCCAATGTTGTTACCGCCATTGGACATAACAGAACCCGTACCACCAGAGACGTTCTGCGCCTCATTTAAACACCATGCCTCCTGGTTCTCCAGGAGCATTGCCGTATTAAGACGAGTGTGATCGTCTTCGATTGGAGCTACATTGTCGGACGTGTAATCCAATACAGGATTCCACTTTTCCAACAAGCTCTTGGCTCTATCTTGATCGATATAAGCCTGTGTGGGTTTAATTACTTTCATAATATTATTTAACTATATGTGTTTGTAGCACTTAATGTACTAAGAAATTCTTTATAAAGTTTTAAACTTTGATTAATATTTGCCTAGCTCACCCATATACGTCTCTAAAGGTCTGTGACCAGCATGTCGATCTTGAGGTTGTTGAACCTTTTCTTCAATAATTGGTCGATCAACATCTTTAGTAACTGTATTTTGCGATTTGGCTTGCTCATGCAAAACTTCAAGATGCTCTTCATGATTTTTGTCAAACATCTTCAACGTGTAATCAAAGTTTTCTGTGATAAATTTAGCAGATTTACCACTTAAAACCTTCTTACAGAAATTAGCCTTATCTTCCGGTAAATCATTTGTTCTCTCTTCCAAAGTGATTCTACTCTTTAATAAAGCATTTTCCTTTTGTAAACGCTCTAACATTGCGCTAGATTGGTTCACTCTATTAGTACTCTCATCTATTCTTATCTTACCGTCAATAATAGCGTCCTTAACGCTATCTCTCTGTAGAGCAGCATCAATCGCTAAAACTTTTCTCATCTGGGAGATAACTCTAGCAGATCTTCTATTCTTAACAGCTTCGTTAATAGATCTCTGAGGAACTAATTTCTCAAGATATATATCGAGGTACTTACTTACTTTGTGTACCACGTCTCTCTTGAAAGTAACAGCTTCTTCATTAATAGCTCTGCTGTACTTCTCAACCACGTTAATTAATTTTTGACCATGGTTCTTATCAATGGCATTAACAACTTTATCCAATTTGCCGGTGTGGTCTACGTCTATAGCTTCGAGTAAGTGCTCTAACTTGGCACTATACTCATCATCTTGTTTTACTAGTGCTGCTTCAACATGAAGGCCTACCTTCTTATTGAACGCATTTTCAATCGCTGTTAACGTACCCTCAGTAAGGATTCCGTCCGCTTTTTCTTGGAGTATATCTGTTATGTTGTCCATTTTAAAAAATTCTTTGTTTAGAAGCTTTCTTTATTTTTAGCCTCAATTTGTCTTCGACTACCGTACGTAAATCCCAGTGTGCGTTTTTATACTCACCAATTGAAATATTTTTTAAAAACTTACTAATCTTAGTACGCTGTGACATTATTTATTATTTATACATTCGAGCCGATTTTATTCAAAAAGTCTAACACCTGCTGCCTTAAATAAACATCTAACTCTCTTCGAGGTAGGGTATCTAAACCCTTTTCAAACTTATCATAAGTTTCTTCATATTTACCATCACTGGTAATAATAAAATTTTTATTTTCTAAAATACCGTTTACAAATGCTTTCGGGCACGAAGGATCAGAGACACAATCAATTGCAACCAATTTCATATCTGAAACTTTATTAATACCGTTTTTTTCTTCAGTTAGTTGCCCTAAAGCTCTAGAGCTCATACCAACCTTAACCCCATCATTAATCAAGCTTTTTACAATTTGACCGCAAGGGGTAGACAATACCTTGCTTTTACCGAAAAACGTTTTTCCTTCTTGCCACATATCTGTTACGATATGACAAGCTCTTTCTAAATCTACTTCAGCAGTAGTAGGGTGGTTTAATTCACCCATACTTCTATTTTCTTTGATCATATCTTTTATATAACGATCAACTTCTCTTTTTAATTCACTTGATGGGTAATATCTTTTATTTCGATTTACATCTTCGGCCATCATATAAGGGCCTTTAATGTAAAGATTTTTTACACCGTCTTTGCTTTGTTCTTCAAGAATATATTCATATTCTTCCCTAGGCGCTGGTACTTCAACTAGTAACTTAAGAGACATGTCTGCTAATATTTATACAATTGTTGTTTTTTTTCATATTAATCTGTAATAAAACTATTTTCTATATTCCACTTGTTTACAAAAAATACTAACATAGTATCTTTTATTCTATATATTTCTTTGTACCCTAAAGAAATTAATCTATCAACTGCATCTTTTACCCCCATCCATGGATGTGTTACATATTCCCCGGAATCGTTTTTCCAAAAATAATCATCTAAAAAAATTAATCCGTTTGATTTACATATTTTCGTTGCATTATTTAAATCTAAAAAACACGGAATACTACCATGATTACCGTCTACAAATACACAGTCAAATTTATCTTCATACCCAGAAAAATTAAAAGTCGTACTATCATGTAAATGTACTTTTACATTTTGTATACCGTTAACATAATAACCTGGTTCCTTTCCATTATAACAATAGTCTATGTCGCTACCCGGTAAAAAATCTATAGTTTCAACGTTTTTATAATTTTGTGAAAAACAAAAAGCAGACCTTCCAATCCATGTTCCAAATTCAAAAATAGATTTTTTACCTTCAGAAAATCTACATATTAACTTTAAATTTATATTTGGTGCAGAAGTAGTAATATGATCAGGAACGTCTTCCCATCTTTCTTTATAGTTATTGCAGAATTGTTTACTGTACTCTTCTATTAATATTTCTTGCATTAACAACCCAATTCTTTTTCAGTCAATATCTTAAATTCAATACCCCTTTTCTTAGCCCATTTTTCAGCTGCATCCCATTTTGCTCTATTTTGAATATATGTTTTTTGTTCGTAGATCATAGTTGTCTTTTTCTTACTTTTTTTAACAACAGGAGGAACAGTTTGTTTAGAAGGTTTTATTTCTATTAGATACGTTTTGGGTCCATTAGTTTCATTTATTGTAATTAGCCCATCTACAAAGTATCTATTAATTCTACCCGTCAAAGGGTTGTTATAAGGTACTATCACACATTCGCTATCCCAAGCTATAACATTTTCATTTAAATCACACCAATGAAAAAATTTTAGTTCCCAACCTGATCTAAATATAGGTGATTTCTTTCCTCTAAACTTATCTTTATTTCTTGGTCTAAATATACCTTGCCTGAATTTGCCCCTTGGCATATTTTTATTTAAATTACTTACATCTTATTACAACCTCTTCAGGAAATGTATATCCAAATTGATGCCCTAGTTTTACTACCTCTTTAAGAAGAAGGGTATTAATAGAAGGTAATATTTCATCAATAAAAATTTGCGTTTCTTCTTCATGTGATTTTCTCCCCGGTAGAGATTTTCTTGAACCGGTATCAAGATGATTTGATTTATCTATAGAAAAGGTTTCGTTACATGGTGTTTTGTCTTTTATAAAATCATATATTTCTTTATCAAAGTTTTCTATTTGTATTGTAATATCCGGTTTTTTAGAAAGAATAAGTACATGCCACTTATACCAAAAATCTAAAACATACTCTACAATACTCGGGTTGCAGACTATCCACGGTGTATGCCAAAAATTTGGTTTCTTCTCGCGCACACTTCGAATAACAGTTTTACGTAAATAGGTTTCAAAACTTGTGTTACCGAGTTCTTGACATAAACAAGGAATACTATCAAAAGGATTCCTTGTATAATGAATTATATGAGAATAAGTTTCTCTTGCTGTGTTATAATTATCATCATAGAGTACATCAGGCGGTGGGTTATTTGTTGGATCAGTTTTAGCTAACTTAGACGCCACTTTAAGAGCCGATTTGACATCATCTGCATTATTTGGATCAAAACCATGGTTTTTATGACCGTGATGATCAAATACATTATAACCTGTGGCATAACTCCACTGGACTAAACTCTTACCAGGGGTGGGGGTTTCTAATGTACACTCAACGCCCATTTGATTTAAAATATACTTCACGTAATGTGAACCACCACAGGGGGCACCAACAGCTAAAAAAGTATTTGACATCAAAATTTTTGTGCTACAACAGTAAACGAACAATTTAAATCAGGCCCTGATGTATAAATGTGTTTGTAATTGTTATGTACTAAATAGTCTTTTATTATCGTCTCATCAAATGCATGTATATGTTTTCTATTATTCCATGGTCTCCAGTATTCTTGAGAGTAATGAGGCAAGTATAAAAATAAAGTTCCTTTTGAATTTATGATTGTTGTCCAATAATCGAGAGCTTCAACCCAGTTTGGTAGATGTTCTAAACAATGAGACGAAAATATATAATCAACTGCAGTATCAGGAAGATTATAAGCATCCCATTCATCATCAAACGACACATCAATTGGAACAGCACCGGGTAGCGCCCATTCTTTTTTCATACAGCCTATATCGTAGCCTTTACCTTTACAAAATTTCTTTGCATATGGGATAGCAAACTGCGCTGCATAACCTTGAGCTTGAAACGCAGGGTATAACGTACCGTTATATTTTAAAAGATCCATATTAGTTATGTACCCATTTAAAATCACTTTTAAATAGCCATTGAGTTTGTAGCCATGTTGGTGGTCCCGGTTTTCTGCAGCGTGAATATATATTCACATCCGATGTGGATAGACTTAACGCTTCTAATAGAAAGGTGTAACACGTATCTGCCGTATGTATTTCACTCGCCTGTTCCATAACCTTACACCAATCAAATGGATTATATCCTGATATGTAAGATATTTTTACCACTTGATTGTATTTACCTGATGTCTTTATATTATCTATATGGCATGTTTCTGGAGGGGATGCGTATAAATTATTTACTAGCACGTATTCTGTATCATCTTGTAACTTGAGAATATCGTAGTATAACCTATTTTCTTTATCTTTATCTCGAATAAAAGATAACGACTTGCTCCAATTATTTGGATCCAAACCTACTATCTTATATTTGCTAACCATAATTAATTCAGATGTACATACTTCATCTGTAAATTGAAAATCTTTTGCGAACTTGCTTTCGATCGCTACTTTTTCGTCTGCTGTATTTAACGGTATGTACATATAGTTATCATTATTGATAACGTGACGGTAGTTTGATGTATATACGTCTTTATATGGAAAGTTTTCAGATTCATCAACAAATACAAGATGATCTCTTTTTATATAATTAGATATAAAATTATATTGTGTTATTACCGGCCATATAACATCACACTGATACTTTTCAATTATTCTTTCAGCTATATATAAGCAATATAGTATATCTCCGAGCCCGGCTTGCTGTTTTACGATACACTTTTTTCTCATAGCATGATGCTATTTAAAAATTAACCAACCAAAAACAAGCACGGCTCGGCATCGCTCAACCCCGGAGACGATCCAGTGTACAATTCTTCTTCTAATTTTGCTTTTTCTTCTTTGCCTTCGTCAAGCATGTCGTAATTTAATACACCACCACCAAATAATTGAACATTGCTATATTTACCTCTAACTCTACCCAAATTAATTTTTGTTAATGCTAATGCATATTGATAAACCCAAATCTCTTTAATTACCCATTGAATAGGTTGCTCTACATAGCACTCTAATATACCCCAAAATCTTTCATTTCCAGGTTCAGGATACATTTGCATATATTGCGTCCTATCATTAAAATTAATACTTTTTCTTAATGCTAAAACATGTTCACGTGTATCTAACCAGTTTTTTAATACATACCAACTAATTAAATCAAACCCATAATTACCCATCGAATAACTGAAATAGGTTTGTTGAGCTAAAGTTTGTTCAATAGTAAACAAAGTATTAACACCGTCAGATGAACCTACTTCAAATCCCCTACATGCAATTACTTTTCTATAATCATCTAAAAGATAATCATATTCTTGATTCAAATATAATTGGTCTGGTTTTAAGTCTTCACCAACTTCAAAAATATATGGGTTGGTAGCTTCCCCAATAATCATTTTTCCTATACCATATAACGGTGCATAACTTGTACCGCATGCATCAGGGTAACGAAAAGAAAAATTAGGATTTAATGGCGTGTTTGTTGTTCTGTTAGCTGTAAATAAAACATCTAATCTTATACCTTCGCCTCTTGTATATAAACTAGAATCAAATATAAGATATTCTCTCGTATACCCTGCAAACTTTGTAAACATTTCAGAAGCAATACCAATATTTTCATATAATTGATCTTGATGCACTTCAATGTTTATTAAGGGGGCTCCTAATGTCCTAGATATTCTTTGAGCCAATCTATCATAACTACAAATTTTATTGTTAAGATTGGTGGAATAAAAAGAACTTACAGGTAATACCGTTGAACAATCCATTGTAACTATTTATGCAAACGACTCTACTGTCATAGAAATATATATTTTTTCAGTCGTCGTAACATTATAATTAGTTATGGGCAATTTTACAATTTTTTTATTTTCTCTATCAATTTCTAACTGTACCGGAAATTCAGTAGAATTACTTGATGAAACAGATTCACTTGTAGGAAACGTACCAATAATATAATTTTTTACATCTCCTCTTATGCTAGGGTATTGTCCGCACCCTGAAGCAACTGCATTATTAGTGGTACCCCAATATATAATTACCTTATGTGTACATGTTTGATAATTATTGGTTGCTGCTTTAGCAACATAATTTACAATCGTCTTTTTATAATTAGAATATGAGGTACTAAAAAAATCTTCCCAAGTAGCAGTACTGGGGGTACGCGTTCCTACTACGCTTTTATCAAAGTACCCTTCCCATAGTGTATCAGTAGTAACAGGATTAATTGTACCACATGCTCCGGTAAATAATCTTTTTGATGAATCTAGTACACCCACCTCGGTTGCTACGCCAAATTTATTAAAAGTTAAAGATTGAATATCGCATAAATCATATTTCATATTTGATACATTAGATTCAGTACCAGGTGATTCTATCTTTGTATCTTCCATTGCAAATGGAAATACTGCATTAGACCCTAAACAAACATGATGTGCCAAAGTAGTAGTACTAACTTTAAAGTTATCATATATTAGTTCTTCCGGTGTTGATTGTAATATTTGTTCGCTTCTCAGCTTCTGCACTAATGTAATGGTAGTAGCAGTTGGGGTGCGTGTATTTGGCCCTGCAAATAAAAACAAATCACGCGGTAATACCTCTTTCGCACTTCGTTGGTCAGTTAACTGTGTAATTTTTTTACTCATTTGTTATTACCACGTTTACTGCTATAGACTGGTTTGTAATCTTATTATTTTGGTTATCTAATATCGTAGGTATAGGTAACCCTGTAATTTGTCTAAGGTCGTAATTAATAAGAATTTGCGGTACACATAATAAAGAAGACGCATTTTGAATGGTTGCATAATGTTTAGTGTTGGTACCCGTTAAAGCAGAATCTTGCCAAACAGCAGGAAAATTTATAGATTGGCTTTTGTTTCTATCATATGATGGAAACGAACCGGTTCCTTTTAATGTAGCGGCTTTCCAATTTATATCTAATGTAGCGTTACCGGGTTGAGGTTTAAAATTTGTATCAGCATCAGCATATGAATATGTTATTTCTATAAAAGTTCTATCGGATGTATTATATGTTTGATCAAACAAATGTTTCCACTTGAGTTCATCTGATACACCGTCAGAATAATTCACTAAGGTCCCATAATCATTAGGCCAATAATAAGTGTTTTCATCGAAATAACCACCATTATCCAATAAAGTTGCAATTATGGGAAACGGGCCGGGAGGACCGGCGACCCCTACATCATCTATATGGCCTTTAAAATAACTAGCGGCAGTTCCAGAAGCTATTAACACGTTATTTACTTCTGGTGCTGCTTGCGCGGACCAGACTCTACCATATTTGTCAAATCTTAAAACGCTTATATCACCTAAATTGACAGTTTTATTACTAATTAAGTTTGAAATATTTCTTACTTGATCAGAAGCACCATCTATTGTTAACCCGTAGGCTTTAGTATCAATAAATGACTCAGAAAACTGTATTGGAAATATAATAGATTGATTTCTAAGATATGTTATAAATGATTCAACGCTAATTTTTTTATTAATATTAGTAATTACAGTTTCATCAGAATCCACTATCGTTAAATAATCTTCGTTTTGAAGTTGTGTCAACTCTTCTAATTCTGTTATCTTTTTACCTGCCATTTTAATTATTTATTTAAATTACGGTTCAAACGGTCTTACCTCTATAATAGATTTTGTCCCCTCACCGGCTAGGGAACTAACTTCCCCGCTTGGTAATAAAAAGAACCCAGCTGCTTGAGTTTGTACACCTTTCAAGGAGAAGTCAAAATCTATGGCTGATCCCGGGATCAGCCGGGGTGCATCTTGTGTACCTTCGGGTTTTGTAATTGAACGTGGTACCGTGCATGGGCTTTGTTGCCCTTTCATTGTATCATTTTGAACTACGTTTCCATCAATAATATCATATAAAAGGCACCCTTTATAATCATAAATCTTCATCGATTTCACCGCCGCAGCTGCTAGCTGCTCCTCGGTCATGTTGTCCGCGACAAACCCGGTGCATGCAGGGGGTGTACATTCTGAACAAGCAATATCTTTATCTTGTCCATAAGGTTTTGGAGCTCTCGCATAGGCACCACAACTTTGTCCAACTGCATCAGGATCCGGGTTTGGACACCATAAAGTGTATTTCCACTTCGTTCCAGTCGTGATTGCCGGTGCCCATACTTTTACTATTGCAGTTGTCGTCTTTGTTCTTTTTATAAAAGATGCTCTACCATATCCAGCGAATTTCTCATCACCGTCCACCCATGAAGTAAAATCGACTGCGATTCCTGATGGTGATTTCGTTGGGTTTTGTCTTTTATACTGGGCTAATATATTAGCTAAGTCTGTTTCGTCAGTTAGCTTATAAGTCAGATCATTAGAACCTTTCTGTGGTCTAAAGTGTGTGGGACCGGCCTCGAGCCGGAGCTCCAGCCGGGTCTTTAGACCCATGTTAGGACTCCCTACAAAACCACTATCGATTACGCATTCACCATCATACCAAACTTGAAATCTATCTGGTACATCAAATGACTGAAACCAAAAATCAACAACACCTGTTGTGGATCCTAATACTATCTCTTCCGATATACCAGGCCATAAAGCACCACCACCTTGAAATGTCTGTACCGTACCACAATTTTGTTTCGGCTCCGGTTTTGTAAAATAAACCAAAAATTGTTCAGGTATAAAATAACACCCAGTTAAATTAGCAAGGTTCCAATCATAACTTGTTTTATCAAAACCCACATAACCCCAACACTGATTTGACAAGTTTCCTTCGGCATCAAATGTACCAATATTCTTAACAGTATCAGGTACCGTATACATACAAAATGTTATATCTCTTTCTAGATCATTATTCACATTTCTAGTCTTATAGGTTCTATTACCTGCATACGTCACCGGGTCTTCTTCAGTAGAAAAATACTCTCCGTTAAAATATTGCATAGTAGACGCTAATTCAACTTTTGTTCTCTCAACAGTTATGCTTTTTGTAAGCGTAGTAACCGTAGAATCTGGGGGCACAATGGGTTTAGAGAACCAAGTATTGACACCGTACGTGTGCTCTACATTCAGACCATCTAGATGAAAGAATTTCATCGAATGCACTTCTGTTTTTCGTTCATCGATTTTACCAAACGTTTGGTTCTCATCTAGTACATAGGTTGTGATTTCATCCACCCAAAACGTTGTTTTTATTAAATCACAAGGTGGTGTACAAACCACATCACACTCAAAAAGATATTGATTACTATTGGGTGAATACGGGCAACATTCATAAACCACCGCGATCTCCTCTTCTATTGAGCATTCATGCATTTCTTGCTGATGATCCTGTGGTACACAATCTGTTTCTAGTTCAATAAAATCTAAGCCTTGCTCTGTATTAAATGTGCCGTCCCAATTACCAGGAAAATCTTCCAACATTAATGCATTGAGTGCGGGTGTTAAAGTATTCAGCTGTGCGGGTGGTGGTGAAACTTGATTTTTAAAAAGAGATAACAATCTTGTTTGATAGTCATATATTTTTTCCAACACCCTATTTACTACAGATCTAGAAAATATTTCATTGGTACCTATGTAGTTGTCCAACCCGGGG